>Ga0182030_10024051_pt1 | contig 11222 bp, 6 predicted proteins | sample 812S3MmetaG_FD_121299 | JGI IMG/M metagenome (GOLD analysis project Ga0182030, IMG submission 121299) | Permafrost microbial communities from Stordalen Mire, Sweden - 812S3M metaG (Illumina Assembly) | ecosystem: Environmental > Terrestrial > Soil > Wetlands > Permafrost | place: Sweden...
AATCGGCGCGCTGGCGCCGTCGGCGAACAGCTTCACGGGGCTGGCGTTGGTCGGGTCGAGCGCGGCATGTTTGTTTGCTTTGCCTGTCCCCTCGGTGGTGAGCCCCGCGATCTCCTGATTGACGACGCCGTGGATATAGAGGGCCGGATTGTAGTTCGGCGATCCCTGCTGATGCCGCGCGACAATGTTTTGCAGCAGCGTCCATTGCTCCGGCTTGTCGGCGGGCTCGAAGGCGCCGGGATTGAAGAACAGGAACAGAATGCCCTCCTCCGCGCCATTGATGAGTTTTCGCGCGTAGTCGAGATCCTCGCCCTTGTCGGTCGGCGCGAACCATTGCGTGATCTTGCCGCCGTCGACGTTGAAGGAATTCAACTTCCCGTTCGTCTGGGCGAGCGAGGCGGGATAGGCATTCCCCGCGGCCTTCAGGAGGTTCCATTCATTGAGAAAGAACGCCGCAAGATTCGGGTCTTCGATAATAATGCCGTTGTTGGCCTGGGTGCAGAGCCCGGTCATCGTCCAGTTCGTGCTGCCGGACAGCACCCGCTGCGGCTTGCCAGCGGAATCGACGACGACGACGAACTTGTTGTGCGCGAAATGCCCTTGCGGGACCAGGCGATCGTGCAGGTCGACGACCGGACGCAACTTCTCGCGCACGGCCTTGTTTTCGTCGTTCGCCGGCGGCTTGAAGGCGCCGTTGGCGAGGATGAGATGGCATTTCTTGCCTAACGCCGTGAGCGCCGGGATCAATTCGGGATCGTTCAGCTCGTAGAGCGCAGCATAAATCTCGCCGCCGTTCTTCTTGACGTCGTCGAGCAGCGCCAGCAATTGCGGGCGAAGCAGGCCGCTCAGCGCATTGCGTAGCTGGTTAGCGGGCTGACCAATCAGATCGCCGAGCTTCGCGTTCGCGCCAACGGCGGCGAGCGAGCGCGACACCCATTGCGAGGAGACGATGCCCTTGTTGAAATAGGCGGAGACATGCGCCGACGCCTGGCCGGTAATGGTCATCGGCGGCGTTTGCGCGCTCCCGAGATCAGGCTTGAGCCCCAGGTGGTCCTTGTCGGGGCCGCAGACGGGGACGACCGCATATTGCACGATATTGCCGGGCTGGATGGTGTAGTCCCACCACATGAAGCGCTGCACCGGAAACTTCCACGGCGCGGACGGATCGAGCTTGTCTGAGTCGGAAAAGCCGACGAAGCCGTGCAGGTAATTGTCCTGAGGCGCGGCGCTCGCGTTCGCCTTGATCGTGCGGTGGATCGTGAAGCCGCGACAATCGGGGATCGCCTTTTCGTCCGATGGCAACCAGACCAGGCAGGTGTGATCGCCATTGTCGTAGACCTTGAGTTCGATAGCCATGGATTGCCTCCCTCGAAAATATCGGCTGTGTCCAAACCGGAATTCAGCGCCGCAGTTTGGGGTATCCGTTGCAAGGCCGGCGCGATGTGACGAACGTCACACTCCGCGCCGCGCCGTCAGATATCAAATATGCGCCTCTGGTTTGCCCACGCGCCAGTCGTGTCACGGTTTTGTGACGACCCCGCGACGCGCTCGATTGATCGGCCGCGACAAGCGCTGAGCCGGTGAGAAGGGGATCGTCGGCCGCATCCTTCGCCCGCGCCGCGCGCTAGCGGCGCCGAGGTCGCGCAGGCGAGTGTGGGGCCGCTGGAGCGAAGTTCCCTACAGCTACTTCCCCGCGAAAGCGGAAGGGCTCAGGAGTTTGGATGCATAGAAAACAATGACAAAATGCTTCCTATAAATCCGTACATGTGCTAGCCTCGTCTCAAGATGATCGATTTGCGGGAGGTCAGCGCGCCCGCCCGTAGGCGTAAAAATTTGCATTGCGGGCTGACGGGCAAAAAAAGCTTTTTTCGCAGGCTAACTGTCTGAAATCGCTCAAAACCGCCAAAGAAATGTTTGGAAAAATTTGGAGAAAACAAGCATTTCTTTGCGGAAATTTGGCCAAAAAGCTTGGAGATCGGGCGGTTGGCGATGCGATCAGCCCGCCTCCGCGAACTTCTCCGCCGTCGCTAGATCTACGGAAACAATCTGGCTGACTCCGCGCTCGGCCATCGTCACGCCGTAGAGCCGGTCCATCCGCGCCATCGTGATCGGGTTGTGCGTGATCGTGACGAAGCGCGTGTCGGCGCGCGTGCGCATCGCGTCCAAAAGGTCGCAGAAGCGCTCGACGTTATGGTCGTCGAGCGGCGCGTCGACCTCATCGAGCACGCAGATCGGCGACGGGTTGGTCAGGAACACCGCGAAGATCAGCGACAGCGCCGTCAGCGCCTGTTCGCCGCCGGAGAGCAGCGTCAGCGTCTGTGGTTTCTTGCCCGGCGGCTGCGCGAGGAGTTCGAGCCCCGCCTCGAGCGGATCGTCGGATTCAATCAACTGCAGCTGAGCCGTGCCGCCCTCGAACAGCGTCGAGAACAGCTCCGAGAAATGTTTGTTGACGACCTCGAAAGCGGCAACCAGTCGTTCGCGGCCCTCCTGGTTGAGGTTGTGGATCGCATGCCGCAGCCGCTTGATCGCCTCGGTCAGATCGTCGCGCTCGGCGATCAGCTTCGCGCGGCTCGTCTCCACCTCGGCAAGTTCGTCATCGGCGCGCAGGTTGACCGCGCCGAGCCGCTCGCGCTCCTGCTTGAGATTGTCGAGCTTGCGCTCGATGCTTGCGGCCTCCGGCGTCGCGTCGCCGGGCTTCAGGCCGGCGAGCGCGTAGAGCCCGCTGGGGTTGGTCTCGAGTTCGCTCGCGATCTGATGCAGCAGTTGCTCGCGCCGTCCGCGCGCGCCCTCGAGCCGCTCCTCGGAGGCCGCTCGCGACTCGCGCGCCGCGCCCATCGCCTCCAGCGCCGCCCGCGCCGCGCGGTCGGCCTCGGCCTGCGCGGTCTCGGCGAGAGCACGCTCGTCGCTGGCGCTTGCGCGCGCGGCTTCGGCCCCGCTCAGCTCCGCCATCAGCGCGCGGCGCTGCTGCAGGAACGTCGAGGGCGCATCGGCGAGTTGCTCAAGTTCCTGGCTCGCCGCGCGGCGGCGGTCCACGATCTCCTGAATATGCGCGTCCGCCTTCTCGCTGCGGTTCGCCCAGGAGCGACGTTCCTCCGCGATGGCGCGACGGCGCGCCGCCCGCGCCTCATGCTCGCGCGCGAGGTTCTGCGCGGCCGCTCGCGCCTCGGCGAATTCGCCGCGCGCCTGTCCCGCCGCCGCCCGCGCGCGTTCGAGCTTCATTGTCAGTTCGTCGCTCGGCGCCAGCGACTGAAGCGCCGCCTCGGCGGCGTTCCTGCGCTCGACCGCTTCGTCGCGCGCGCGGACCGCACGGGCGAGCGCCTCGTCCAGCGCCGTGAGTTTGGTCAGGGTCTGCGCGCGGCGCCGCTCGGTCGAGGCGAGCCGCTCGCGCGCGGCGTCCGTCGAGGCCCGCGCAGCGCGCGCCTGGGCCCGCGCACTGAATTCGATCGCCGCGGCCTCGCGCAGCGCGGCCTGCGCCTTTGTCGACTCCGCCTTCAGCGCGTCGGCGGCCTGCCGCGCCGCCTCCGCCTCGCGCGCGAGATCGCCGAGCCGGTTCTTTTCGGCCAGGCGTCGCGCCGCGGGCGTCGGCGCGTCGGCCGCCGAGAGGAAGCCGTCCCAGCGCCAGAGATCGCCCTCGAGCGAGACCAGCCGCTGACCCGGCTTCAGGAGCGGGCGGAGCGCGCGGCCTTCGGCGCGGGCGACGACGCCGATCTGCGCGAGCCGCCGCGCCAGCGCCGCGGGCGCCTCGACGCGGCTCGCGAGGCTCTCGACGCCGTCCGGCAAGGCCGGGTCGTCGTAGGCCCCGCTCGGCGCCGACCAGTGCGCGGGCGCGCCGGCTTCGGTCGATGCGTCGAGATCGTCGCCGAGCGCCGCGCCGAGCGCCGCCTCGTAGCCGCGCGCGACGCTGATCGAATCGACCACCGGCGGCCATTCCCCGCCGCCTGACGACCCCAGCAGGTTGGTCAGCGTGTGCGTCTCGGTCTCTAGCCGCTGCGCATGCCGCTCGGCTTCGCCGAGCGGTCCTCGCATGCGGGCCTCCGCCTCGCGCGCCTCAGCATGCGCGGCTTCCGCCGTAAGCGCCTTGGCCTCAGCGGCGGCGAGATCGGCGCTCAGCGACTCCAGCGCCGCCGCGGCTTCGCGAAACGCCGCCTCGTCGGCTTCGACGCCCGGCAGCGCGGCGCGCTCGCGTTCGATCGCGGCGAGTTCGCCCTCGAACCGCTGCAAGCGGCGGGTCTCTTCGATCAGCCCGGCGCTCAACGCATTGCGCCGCGCGTTGAGATCGGAGACGGCGGCCTGCGCCTCGCTGAGCGCGGCCTCTAGAACCGCGAGTTTGCCTTCCGCCTCCGCGCGCCGCGCGTCCGCCTCCGCTTGCGCGGAATTGGCGCTCTCGAGTGCGGCGGCAAGCGCCTGGTCCTCGTGGGCCAGCCTTTCCGCGACATCGGCGGCGTCGGCGATCAGGGATTCCTCGCGGCCAAGGTCCTGCGTAAGTTGCTCTACGCGCCGCTGCAGCTCCGCGGCGCGCGCCTCCGCGCGCTTTTCCTCGCCCTCCAGCGCCTCGCGCGCGAGAACCAGCCGATGCAGGGCCGCGCCCGCGCGCGCCTCCGCATCGCGCAGCGAGGGAAGCGCCGCGGCGGCGATCGCTTGCAGGCGCGCGGCCTCGGCCTGCGCTCGGGTGCGCTCGGCGACGTCGCGCACGTCCGCCTCGAGCCTCCGCTCGGCTTCTGCGAACGCGGTCTCGTGCTCGCGCCAGGCGATCAGCTTGGAAAGCGCTTCGTGACGCCGGATCTCGGCGGCAAGGCTGCGGTAGCGCGTCGATTGCTTGGCCTGACGGCGCAGGCTTTCGATCTGCGCGTCGATCTGCTGCAGCACGTCTTCGAGCCGGACGAGATTGTCCTCCGCGCCCTTCAGCCGCAGTTCGGCTTCGTGACGGCGCGAATGCAGGCCGGAAACGCCCGCGGCCTCTTCGAGAATGAGCCGGCGCGCCTGCGGCTTGGCGGAAATTATCTCGCCGATCTGACCCTGCCGAACCATCGCGGGCGAGCGCGCGCCGGTCGAAGCGTCGGCGAACAGAAGCTGGACGTCGCGGGCGCGCGCCTCGCGCCCGTTGACGCGGTATGTCGAGCCGGATTCGCGCTCGATCCGCCGCGTCACCTCGATAGTCTCGGAATCGTTGAACGGCGCGGGCGCGCGGCGATCCGAATTGTCGAGCAGGAGCCCGACCTCCGCGAGGTTGCGCGAGGGCCGCTTGCCCGAGCCGGAGAAGATCACGTCGTCCATGCCCGAGCCGCGCATGTTCTTGTACGAGCTTTCGCCCATGACCCAGCGCATCGCCTCGACGAGGTTCGACTTGCCGCAGCCGTTCGGACCCACGACGCCGGTCAGTCCCGGTTCGATCTTGAAATCGGTCGGATCGCAGAAACTCTTGAATCCGGCCAGACGCAGCCGCTCGAACTTCATGGGCCCTGCTCGTTGATTCTCAAGCGCGCACGCCGCCATACCGCATGGCGCCGATCAAGTCTCGAAGGCGAAATTCCTGTGCGAAACCGTTTCATTTGGCCGGCGCTTCGAGAATCTTGTCGAAATCCTCGATCGCCACTTCGCCCGTCAGCTTATGGCCGTTGACAAAGAAAGTCGGCGTCGCGTGGATCTCGAAGGCCGCGGCCGCAAGGTCGCGGGTCTGGTTTACAGCTTCGAAGAGATGTTGATCCTTCAGGCACGTCTCGAATTCGGCATCCGACATTTCGACCTTCTTGACCTCCGCGCGCAGGCGCTCGATCGGCTTCTCGGTGAAAGCCCAGTCCTTCTGGTCGGCAAACAACTGGTCGATCAGCAGATTGCGCTTCTCGGGGCCGGCGCAGCGGGCGAGCATGAAGCCCGCCGCTGCTACGGCGTCCAACGGGAACTCGCGCAGGATGAATTTGGCGCGCCCCGAATCTACGTATTTGGACTTCACACGCGGCCACACGCTTTCGTGGAAGGCGGCGCAATGGCTGCAGGTCATCGAGGCATATTCGATGATCGTATCCGGAGCCGCAGGCGATCCCTGGACAATGTCGGGCAGCGCGCCGATCTTCATCAGTTTTTCGACCGGAACTATCGTCGGCGCTACAGCGCCCGCCGCGAAATCGGCCTCGCCCACGCCGGCGAACGCCAGCCCCGCGCAAACCGCGAGTGCGAACCGGAAAGTCTTACACTGGGGCTTCACGCACGCTCCCCGGGTGACGGTCTCGGCGTCGAGAGACACTGATTCGCCTGACAAAATAGCGCCTTCGGGCCGCGTCTCCAAGCTTGCAGGCCGCCGGCGCTGCAGAATCGCTGGACACTCCGACCGCCTTGCTGTAACGAGCGCGCCTCAACTGAAAACAGCGCGCCGAAGCGCCCGCCGGCTCGGTTTACCGGGACTCGGCGTCACGGCATGGAGACGAAAATGAACATTATTCAGACGCTTGAGGCCGAACAGGCCGCCAAACTCGGCGCCAACGGCAAAATCCCGGACTTCGCGCCCGGAGACACCGTGATTGTCAACGTGAAGGTCAGCGAAGGCGAGCGAACCCGCGTTCAAGCCTACGAGGGCGTCTGCATCGCCCGAAGCGGCGGCGGCCTCAACGAGAGCTTCACGGTTCGCAAGATCTCTTATGGCGAGGGCGTCGAGCGCGTCTTCCCGATCTACTCGCCGATGATCGACTCGATCAAGGTATTGCGTCGCGGCAAGGTGCGCCGCGCGAAGCTCTATTATCTGCGCGACCGTCGCGGCAAGTCGGCGCGCATTGTCGAGCGCGTCGACAACAGCGCGGCGAAGACGGCCGAAGCAGCCAAGGGCGCGCCGGCGAAAGTCGAAGTCGCGAAGTAAGCTCGCGACTTGGCCTCAGCCCTCGACGAATTCGGTTCGAGGGATGCCCTGCGCGTAGAGCAGCGCAGTAAGGTCGCCGTATTCGATGCGCGCATGCGCGGCGGCGGCGACTTTCGGCTTGGCCCGATAGGCGACGCCTAGCCCCGCCTCAACAAGCATCGCCAGATCATTGGCGCCGTCGCCGACGGCGATCGTCTCGTGCGGCGCGATCCCCATACGTGCGGCTATTTCGTGCAGCGCTTCCCGCTTGGCTTCGGCGCCGAGGATCGGCCCGACGAGTTCGCCCGTCAGGCGGTTGCCGGCGATCCCCAGACGATTGGCGCGATGCTCGTGCGCGCCGAGCCAGTGCGCGACCGTTCCCGTAAACGGTTCGAAGCCGCCCGAAACGATCGCGGCATAAGCGCCGCGCGCGCGCATGGTTTGCACCAAAGTCCGGGCGCCGGGCGTCAGCGTGATACGGGTCGCCAGCACATGGTCGATGGTTTCCGCCGGCAGGTCTGCAAGCATGGCGACGCGCTCGCGCAAGGCCGATTCGAAGGGTATCTCGCCGCGCATCGCGCGGTCGGTTATTTCGGCGACTTTCGCGCCGACGCCCGCCGCGTCCGCGAGTTCGTCGATGCATTCCTGACCAATCAGGGTCGAATCCATGTCGGCCACCAGCAGGCGCTTCGCGCGCTGGGCGGCGGGTTGAACGATCACATCCGCGCGATGCTTCTGCGCCAGCTGTGCGAGACTCTGGCTCGCCCCGGCATCGCCGTCGAAATAGAGGTCCAGCGCAACCCCCGGATCGAGCCATCGGCTCCCGGCAAAGCCAGGCAGGACTTGCGCGGCGCGCGCGAGAAAGGCATCGCTCAGCTTCGACTGCGCGGGATCGACGACGAGCGTGGCGACGAAGGCGGGCGAGGGCATGAGCTTTCCGTTGCGATCGAATATTCGCGCGCTCCTCATTGCAGGCCCGACCGCGAGCGGCAAGTCGGCCGTCGCGCTGAAGCTCGCCCGGCGCTTCGACGGCGCGATCGTAAACGCCGATTCGATGCAGGTTTACCGCGACCTGAGAGTCCTGACCGCGCGCCCAAGCGCGCAGGAAGAAGCTCAGGCGCCGCATAGCCTGTTTGGAACGATCGACGGCGCGGTGAATTTCTCGGTGGGACGCTGGCTCGAAGCGGCCAAAGGCGTTCTCGCCCAAGCCCAAGGTCCGTTGTTTTTCGTCGGCGGGACGGGACTTTATTTTCGCGCGCTGACGCAGGGCCTGTCGCACATCCCGAATGTGCCCGAAGAGGTCCGTGCGCGAATCCGCGCCGAGGCCGAGGGAGCGCCGACGCCAGCGCTGCACGCCCGCCTCGCCGAGGTCGATCCCGCCACGGCGGCGCGGCTGCGTCCAAGCGATCGCCAGCGCCTGCTGCGGGCACTGGAAGTCATCGCGGCGACGGGACGGCCGCTGCTGACCTACCAGAGCTCGCGCGAGCCGCCGCCGCTGAAGGCCGGCGAATGGGCGGGGCTCTTTCTTGCGCCGGAACGCGCTGCGCTCAACGCACGGATCGAGGCCCGTTTTGACGGGATGCTGCGCGCGGGTGCGCTCGACGAAGTTGCCGCTCTCGCTAGGCGCGGCCTTGACCCTGCCCTGCCGGTCATGCGCGCCCACGGGGCGCCGCACTTGATCGAGCATCTCGCCGGGCGTCTCTCGCTTGAGGAGGCGAGCGCGCTCGGCGTGCGCGATACCCGCCAATATTCCAAGCGCCAGTTCACCTGGGCGCGGCATCAAATGCACGACTTTGTCTGGGTTGCGCCGGACGCCGCGGAGCGCGCGGGCGCCGAGGCGCTCGGCTTCCGCTGAGAGGGCGCTTGCGGTAAATCTCGCTCCATGGCCTCGCGTCCGAAATCACCGGAGAAACTGTCGTCGGACGCCGCGCGCGCGGAGCACGCGCGGCTCGGCGCCGAGATTGCCGAGCACGACCGGCGCTATCACGGCGAGGACGCGCCTATCATTTCCGACGCCGACTACGACGCGCTTCGCCGTCGCTACGACGAGCTGGAGGCGAAGTTTCCCGCCCTCGCGGATGGGAAGTCGCTCAGCCGCAAGGTCGGCGCCGCGCCGTCGGAAAAATTCGCCAAGGCGCGTCACGCGGTGCCAATGCTTTCGCTCGGCAATATTTTCGCCGACGAAGAAGTCGAGGAGTTTTGCGCGCGCGTGCGCCGCTTCCTGGCGCTGTCCGACGACGCGCCGCTCGACGTCGTCGCCGAGCCGAAGATCGACGGGCTTTCCTGTTCGCTGCGCTACGAGGACGGCGAACTCGTGCAGGCGGCGACGCGCGGCGACGGTTACGAAGGCGAAGACGTCACCGCCAACGTGCGCACGATTGGCGCGATACCGAGCCGTCTCGACGGCGCCCCCAGCATTTTCGAGGCGCGTGGCGAGGTTTATATGCGCCATTCCGATTTCGCCGCGCTGAACAGCCGTCAGTCGGAGGTCGGCAAGCCAGTCTTCGCCAACCCGCGCAACGCCGCCGCGGGATCGCTGCGTCAGCTCGACCCGCGCATCACCGCCGCGCGCCCGCTCGCTTTCTTCGCCTACGCCTGGGGGGAAGTGAGCGCGCCTTTCGCGACGACGCAGCTTGGCGCGATCCACGCGATGGAGCGCTTCGGGCTGCCGGTAAATCCCCTGACGAAGCTCTGCCGCTCCGCCGAGGAGATGCTCAGGCACTACCGCGCGATCGAGGCGCGCCGAGCGGACCTCGGCTACGACATCGACGGCGTCGTCTACAAGATCAACGACCTTGCGCTTCAGGAACGTCTCGGCTTCGTCTCCCGCAGTCCCCGCTGGGCGACCGCGCACAAGTTCCCCGCCGAGCGTGCGACGACGACGGTGCTGGCCATTGAGATCAACGTCGGGCGCACCGGCGCGCTGACGCCGATCGCGAGGCTGAATCCGGTGACGGTCGGCGGCGTCGTCGTTTCGAACGCGACGCTGCACAACGAGGACGAGATTGCGCGAAAGGATGTACGCGTCGGCGACACCGTCATCGTGCAAAGGGCCGGCGACGTCATTCCGCAGATTCTCGAAGTTGTCTTGGACAAGCGGCCCGAGCGCAGCGAGCCCTACCATTTCCCGCACGTCTGCCCGATCTGCGGCTCGGCGGCGTTGCGCGAGATCGACGAGAAAACCGGCGAGGCCGATGTCGTGCGCCGCTGCACGGGCCGGCTCGTCTGCGCCGCGCAGGCGGTGGAAGGGCTCAAGCATTTCTGCTCCCGAAACGCGTTCGACATCGAAGGCCTGGGAGATAAGCAGATTGAATTGTTCTTCAAAGAGGGGCGCATCCGAACGCCCGCGGACATCTTCACCTTGCAGGCCCGCGATGGCCATGGGGCGCCGCCGCTTCAAGACTGGGAAGGATTTGGCGAGACCTCGGCGCGAAATCTGTTCGCGGCGATCGAAGCGCGGCGCAAGATCGTGTTCAACCGCTTTCTCTATGCGCTGGGCATCCGCCATGTCGGCGAGACCAATGCGCGCCGGCTCGCGCGATATTTCGGCGATTTTGCCGCATTGCGCGAGGCGGCGCGCGCGCCCCACGCGCTCGAGGCCTTCGGCGATATCGAGGGCATCGGGCCGGTCGTCGCCGAGGCGGTCGTCGATTTTTTCGTCGAGCCGCACAACGAGACCGCAATCGACGCGCTGCTGGCTCAGATCACTCTTGAGCCGATGGAGGCGGTCGCGACCGGCCATCCCCTCGCCGGCAAGACGGTCGTCTTTACGGGAGCGCTCGAGCGGATGACGCGCGACGAGGCCAAGGCGGTCGCCGAGCGGCTGGGCGCCAAGGTTTCGGGCTCGATCTCAGCCAAGACGGACCTCGTTGTGGCGGGACCGGGCGCGGGATCCAAGCTCACAAAGGCGCGCGAGTTGGGCGTCGAAACCGTCGACGAGGAAGAATGGCTGCGACGGGCGGGAAGATAGCGGCGGTCGTCACAGTATAAAAATCGACATACCAACGGCTATTTTGTTAACAATCGACGCAGATAGGCTTACAGTTTGGAATTGTCATAATACAATTTGCACGTGACTTGCGAACAATATTCTGAATTGGCAAGTTTTGTTATCTCACTGCGCAATTATATTTGCGACGCGTGACTAAAGATGCTACTGGACTGAAATATCTTCCAGCATTCTACGCGGGATAGATTACAGCGCCGAACTGAGCGTCGGCTTTGTGGCCGTGCTGCATAGGTACCTCGCACGATGACCGACGTTCTCGCTAAATCGACGAGGCCGAAAGACCTCGCCTTCGAGCCGGGCTCGCCCCTGGCTGAAGCGTTGGCCTACGCGCAAAACCAAATGCGCCGGCGGATCGATATGTTCTCGGACATCGCTTTCGAGGCGGAT
>Ga0182030_10024052_pt1 | contig 11222 bp, 7 predicted proteins | sample 812S3MmetaG_FD_121299 | JGI IMG/M metagenome (GOLD analysis project Ga0182030, IMG submission 121299) | Permafrost microbial communities from Stordalen Mire, Sweden - 812S3M metaG (Illumina Assembly) | ecosystem: Environmental > Terrestrial > Soil > Wetlands > Permafrost | place: Sweden...
CTAGGCCACGTCTTTGACGACGGGCCTGCGCCCACCGGCATGAGGTATTGCATCAACTCGGCCTCGCTGCGCTTCATGCCTCGCAAGCAGTACGAGGCGTGGGTGGCCGCCCACTCTGGTCCGCCCGCCGGCAAGTGACGCCATGCATGACCTGCCGCAGTCTTCGAAGCTCAGCGTTTGCCGCCTGTTTCTTCCCCTTTTCCTCCTCGCAATGACGACACCCACAAGCAAGGCCGGCACAGACTCTATCGTTCTTGGAGGAGGGTGCTTCTGGTGCCTGGACGCCGCCTACAAGCTTCTTCCCGGTGTGACCCGCGTGACATGCGGATATGCCGGGGGAACGCTCGCGAATCCCTCCTACGAGGAGGTGTGCGCGGAGGATACCGGCCACGCGGAGGTGGTGAAGATCGACTATGACCCGTCAAAGGTATCCCTTGATCGGATACTGGGTTTCTTCTGGGAGGTGCACGACCCGACACAGGTCGGCGGCCAGGGCAACGACATGGGGAGCTCATACCGCTCGATCATCCTTTACGCCGGCGCCGGCCAGAAGGACGCCGCCGAGAGGTCCCGCGCGCAGGTGCAGAAGGCGTACCGGGATCCGATCACGACAGAGATCGTGCCGCTGAAGAAATTCTGGCCGGCGGAGGACTATCACCAGGACTACTTCGAGAAGCACCCCGACCAGGGCTACTGCAGGGTCGTGATACGCCCCAAGGTCGAGAAGCTGAAGGAGCTGCTCGACGCCGGGAAATAGCGGGGAGGGCCCGGCCTAGCGCTCGTGGCCGTAGGGATCGACCTGGCTCTCGATGGCCCTCTGGCGGCGCTCTATGTTGGAGACAACGTAGCGCTCGTTGAGCTCGTTCAGGACCTCGTCGACGTCCCTCTCCTGCACGTAATGGGCAAGGGCATGCGCGCGAAGGACTTCCCAGTAGCTCTCGAGTTCCTGGTTCTCTATCACGGCAATTGCCTCGAGCGCCGCGGCGGCGCTCGCATGGTAGTCGGTCAGCTTCTTTGCGACGACGGAGCGCGCGTCAGCCTCCATCTCCTGCGCAGCGGGCAGCGCATCCCTGTCATGCTGGAGGGCCAGGTTGTCGACCCATCCCACGACGCCCTTGATCGGCAGCTCGGCGAGGCGGACATCCTTGTACGAGGAATTGGCGGCGTACATGGCCATCGTGCGGGTAAGCGACTCGAGCTGGACGGCCGTGCGGTCGAGGCTGTCGGCCCCCATCCGCAGCTCAGCGAAGGCCTGGGCCCGGTCGCCGAAGGCGGAGCGGACGCCGCCCGCAGCCCCCGCAAAGGAGACCGCCACGTTCTTAATGTTGCGAGCCAGCGCTAGCAGCTGCTCGCCGTAGTGCTCGATCAGGCGGTCCCAAGCCTTGATCGACTCGGCGATCTTGCTGCTGCGTCGGTAGTTCTCGGAGGCCTGCTTCAGGTAGTCGCGCAGCCGGTCGCGAATGGTCGATTTCAGCCAGTTCTCGATGGCGTCAAGCTTGCCGATGCGCACCTCTATGGCGGCCTCGGTGTCGAGCACGGTCTGCATGGAGGACTCGAAGACCTCCCGCTGCTTCTTGGACGCAAGAATTCCGAAGGGCGGCCGCGTCTCCGTCACCTGCTGCTTCTCCTCGACAAGACGCTCCAGCGCGTCCTTCAACGCATTCCGGCAGAGGTCGAGATAGGCCTCGTCCCGCAAAAGCGAAATGACGTCGTCAGGCAGCGACATACCCGATGTGTTTGCGGGGGTTCATGGCTGGTCAGAGTATGAAAAACGTACCAAAGTACCTTCTGGTCAATCGGAAAGGTATAGGTATCAGCACCCAGCCCCATGGCGAGCTGCATGCGGAACCCGGACCCTTGGCCGGATTACCGCGGGGAATGTTGCGCCACCCTAGCCACTTGCGGGCGGCCGGCCTTTGCGCCGGGCCTTCCCGGAGAGGGCTGGAGGAGCGCGGGTATTGGCGCGGTTTCCGGTTCGGCGGGAGGCGGGCTGCCCGGCTTCTGCCGCTTACCTTGATCTCGTCCTCTCCCGGGCGGCCTCGGGTGCGGCTGCGCTGATCGCGCCCTGACGCTGTCGAAAGGCGACCTTTCGCCACGTGCGCCGCTCTTCGCCCCACAGACGGCCGTTCTGGAAGACAAGAGCCTCCGTGCAATATCCGTTCTCGGCGCCCCCCTTCCTGAGCATCGAGAACTCCATGGGCTGGATCTCGAGGTCCATGTGCTCGCTTCGCCCCAGGCTGGCCGACGAGCCCAGGCCGGAATGGCCCCCCAGGCTGAAGCTCGTACCCATTCCGCAGTTGCGAAGGGACTGAAGCCTTCTGCCGACGAGTTCGGCGGCAAGGCGGTTGGTTTCGCCGTCGCTGTTGGCATGGAAGACCTTCGTGGCCATGCTGCCTAGGAGCGAGTCAGTCATCGCCTTCCCGTCGGCCGAGCCGCCGAGGGCGGCCGCGAGGCTCGGATAGTTCTGAGTCAGGTAGACGCTCGCCACGCGGGAGGAACGCGCGGTCGCCTGGAAGAGGGGATCGTAGCGGCTCGTGAAATGCTGGCATTCGTCCGCCCAGATGAAGAGCGGGCGGCCTTGGCCGGACGCGTTGTCGGTGCGCCGCTCGGCGGCCTTTTGAAGGCAGTACTTCCAAAGGACAGCGGCCATCCTGCCGACCTCGGACCACTCCTTGACCGGCAGATTCACGATTACGATCTTACCGGCAATCACGTCTTCCGGCGAGAGGCTTGTCTCCCCGCAGAAGAGCTCCCTCATCTTTCCGCGCATCAGGCCCTCGGCCAGCGTCGAGAACATCGCGACGATGCTTCCGCGGGTCTTCTCGCCCAGCGTCGGGAAATGGCTCAGCCAATAGGCCGCAACCTCGCGGCAGTCGATCTGCCATGGCTTTCCGCGCGCCCGCTCCCTTGCGATCTCAAGGCGGCGCCAGCACGCGGAGTGCGCCTTCCATTCGGGCGAGGAGAGGCAGCCGGCGTCCGTGGGCGCGCTCCGTATGACGTCGAACATGGCGTGAAGGGATGCGGGCTCGCCGGCCATGAGGAGCACATCGGCGCTGTTCCTGACAAGCGACCTCATCGCCCGTTCCCAGAAGGGGTCCCCGCCGCGCCCTCGGGCCTCCCCGGAGCCGATGGATGCGACCTCCATGAACAGGCTGACAAGGTTCTCGGTGAGGCCCGCGCCTGCGCCGGAGCGCAGGGATTCATATTCCATGAAATTGAAGCTCCATGGCTCGCCGCCTCCGAACATAACAAGGTCGGATTCCCGCCCGGCCTCCGCGGCGTAATTCCGCCATATTTCTGGTTCGTCTGTCTTGGCGCAGAGGACGAGGCCCCCGAATCCGGCCGACAGAAACGAGCCCGCGATGGCGCGCCCGCTGCCGGAGGTCTTCCCTGAGCCTGTGCCGCCGAAAATCATTGTTCCCTCGCACGCATCTTTGATGCGCCACACGTCCCCGCCCATGCCGACGAGCCCGCGACTATCGGGCCACCCGATGATGGGCGGCGACGCGGGGGCCCTCACAGGCTGCGCCCCCCGATCTCCCGCTCGCAGGCCATCCCATTCGGGACGGCGCCCTCGAAGAGCTCGTCCAGAGAGGCGAGCGGGACCCTGTCGCTGCGCCCGTTGAGCCCGGACCATGCCGCATCCTCGGCGACGCACCTCTCGATCCTCTCGAGCTCTACGCCGAGGAGGAGAGAGGATTGCCGCAGCTGGGTGGGATCGGCGGCCGCGGAGAGGCCGTCGATTGTCGCGAGCAGCGAGCGAAGGGACTCGAGCGGTCCGTCAAGGCCCGTCCGGAGCAGCTGCTCGTTCACCTCCGCGAGCATCCTGCCGAACTCCCTGACGAGCCATGGGGAGCCGGCCCTCGCGGGCTCCTCGGTTGTGCCGCCCGCGCCCAGCTCGGGATCGAACGGCGTCTGCTCCTGCGCCTCGAGCGCCTCGATCCCGGGCGCATGGCTGTGCGCCGGGTCGAGCGCCGGGGTGAAGAACACGGCCGACTCGGACAGCACAGCCCCGGCGCGCACCGCCGCGGCGTCGAGGCCGGCCAGGGCGTCCGGGCAAATCTGGCCGATGTGCTCCCGGACGGCGCCCCTCCATGGACCCTCCGAAGGGATTCCGATCTTGGACGGCTTGTGGAACGCGAGGGAGCGCGCGAGGACCGCTTCGAGCTGGTCCGCCATCGCCGCGACCACGGTGGGCGGAAGCTCAAGGGAAAGGCACCCAGCCGCGGGCCCGCGGTTGCCAATGATGATCCGCTCCAGAAGTCGGAGCACCGCCATCCGGGGAGCCTCCATTGCGGCGAGGAGCCTTGTCGAAACCCCGTCCACTCTGATCACCGGCGAACGATCGGAGCGAAACGCGACATTGTATCCGAGCTCCGAAAGCGCCTCCGCCTGCCAGCCGGTCCAGGCGCGCTTCACCTTCTCGGCCTCGCGCGCCATTGGGGCGGGATCGAGGCAGGCCAGCCGCCCTGGCGCTTCCGCGAACGATGTGAAATTGAGGACCCGGGCGTGGGCGTGCAGAAAGGGCATCAGCCATCGGTTGTTCGGCTCCACGAACAAGCCGGCAAGCATGCGGCCGGTCGCCCGCGCTCCCGAAGGGCCTGCAGTGCGGGCGCTGGCGCCGGCCTCGAGGCGCGCGCAGAAGCCGTCGGCCAGCGTCACGAAACGCTTTAGAACCCTCTGGTCGCCGGCGACGAGCGCGAGTGCCGAGACTGACGGGTCGGCCACTTGGACGAAGTCAAAGGCGCCGAATTTCCGGATCGGCCGCCCGTAGGCCCGGGGCAGCGGCCTGTGGGGCGCGACGTTTCCGAGGTCGTAGTGCTCGGGCCCGAATCCCTCCACCCAGGGGACCGCCCCGTGGTAGAGTTTCCTCCATTTTGGAAGGTCCAGGCTCTCCGCAAGCCGCCTGAGGGGGCGGAAGAGGGCGCCGATGCAATAGGGCTTCGGTAGCGGCGCCAAAACCGCGGGATCGGCTCCGAGAAGGAAGCGGTGGTATCGCGAATGATGGCTCGAGTGTGCCGCCAGCGGGAACGGATAGTTCGAGGCCTCCATGGCGCTCCCTATTCAACCGGGTCCCCGGCGCTTCCCGGGGCAGTCTGCCGCGCGCCTGAAATCGTCATGCTTCGCATGAGATCACTAAAACATTACATTAGACAAGTCTAAAATATTCGTCCAAGAATCATTTTTCGGGATGGCCCGCAAACCTGGCCGCGGCCCCGGAGCTCATCCCTCCGAGGATGATGAACGTCCCGTCGAGGCCTAGGAGCATCCTCAGCTGGGCCCGCAGGGGGGCGCTGGCCCGCCATGGCGGCAGAAATTCCGCGCCCGGATGGAGCCTGCAGCCGGCGACCTCCTTCGGGAGCCCGAGGGAATGGGCAGCCCAATGGAGCGGATTCCAGTCGCCGAACCACCACGGCGGGATCCTGCCGTCGGGCGTTGCCGGCATCGCGATGCATTTCCTGAAGAGCCAGCGGCCCTCGGCCGGCGCGAAGACGACGTGGAAGGGCGGCAGGGCGCGCAGCTCGCGCTTGGGCACGAACGGCCTCTCCTGGAAGGTGACATTCGTGGTGCGGCTCCCCTGGCCGAGCGAGTATGAGACCTCGCGTGCGATGCGCCCGCTGATCAGGTTTGAGCTTTCCTCGGCGCATTCCTCGGAGGCCGCCTGGCAGATCCAGCGGTTGCGCAGGTTGGCAATGAGAGGCGCCGCGCTCTCCCTGCCGCCGAATTTGCCCCAGACGGCGTTTTGGGACTGTGTGGCCGCATACACGGCCCCGCATGCCTCGCGCACCACGTCCGCCTCGCAGTCCGCGCGGACTGCGTGCCGCTGCCACTCGTCTTGCTCGACAAGCACGACATTGCGGTTGAGCCATTCCGGATGGTCGCGGCGGCGGTCAAAGCGCTCCAGTATGACCTGATAGACCAGTGTCTTCAGGATGGTCGCAACGTACCGTCGCTGGACCGCGAATTTCTGGGGTATCGCCAGGCAGAGGATCTTGCCCCTTTGGATGTCACGGAGCTCGAAGGTGCTGTCCGCGCAGAACACCTGGGCGATCTCCGGCTCCGCGAACGGGACGAGGAAGTTGTAGACCGTGCTGCGGACTCCCCCGAGCTGGTCCGGCGGCTGGCTCCAGTAGTTGTTCTCAAGCTGGAAGCGCGCCTCGGCGAAGGCGGCGGACTGCGCCAGGTGCGGAAGCTCGGCCATGCGCCTTGCGAGATACCGGCGGTAGCTTTCCTGGACGGTGAGGATGTCGAAGAGCACCAGAAGGTTCGGCCCTGAGTCGGGCGCAGTTGGCGTCGCGGCCCTCACAGCGCGAAGAAGCCTGATTCCCCAGGCGATCTTGTCCCGCGCCTGGGGGACAAAGAACTCGTCACGGGTCCCGGCCTCCTCGACGGAAAGGCCGGTGTCCACGATGATCTTGGCGGAGGTGTCGGCCGGGACCTCTTCCGTGGAGATGAGGTTAAAGCGGACAGACGGAGTCCACTCGGGGGGCGCCCACGAAGGACGCGTGCGAAGCAGGCAAAGGTCCTCCTCGCGCCCGTGATGGCGCAGGAGCACCTCGATCGCCTGCCATTCGTTGCCCTTTTCCCCGCAGACAAATCCACCCCAAGGGGGAACAACGTACCTCAACCCGCGGACGGAATCCGAGGCCTCCTGCAGCTCCCGTTCGCGGAGCTCGCGCCGGCACCTGGCGCGCCCGATCTCCGCGTCAATGGGCCCGGTCCGGGCCGCCGTCCCGGCGTGCAGGCCGTTGTGCCCGCTCCCGGCCTGGCTCTGCGCGGCGCTGAGACGGGCGATCTCGGCGTCCTCGTCCCGCGACCGGGCGTGGTGCCTGCGTCTCAGGCTTTCGAGGCTTCGCCGCTCCTCGCTGCCGGCCCATTCCGGGCGCTCGAGGCCGGACTCGTTGACGCAGAGCGAATGGAGCCTCGGAATGATGCAGGCGAGGGTCTTGCCCGAGCCTGTGGCCCCGGTTATGCAGCCGCCCCTGCAGCCGGCGTTCCGGTCGACCGCGACGCCTGCGTAGGCATACATCGCACCAGGAACCCTTCGGTAGACCGGTTTGCGCTGCTTGGGGCCCAGAATGACGTGGGCCAGAGCGCCCCAGGCTGCAGGCCAGGCCCACCAGCCGGCCCTTTCGACGGCTCGCGCAAAGCCCGGGAAGCGCGCTTCCATCCAGTCAGGCAACGCCCAGGTGGCGGGATGGAGGACGCCGAGGCGCTGGAGCACATGGGCGAGCGAGGCAGCGCCAAGAGCGACGGCCAGCGCCTCGGCGAGCCTCGTCACGACATAGCGCGCATACTGAACCCGATTCACCCGTGTGAACCGAGATTAACTCAAATTATTAGACAAGTCTAATAATTGGGCACCTCGGGAAGCTACGGGGACCTGCGGCCCTAACGCCAACGCCCGCCGTGCCAGGCCCAGCGCCGGCCCGCGCGCACCCAAGCGCACGAGATCCAGACGAACCCGGGTCCGGGCGCCGCCGTCCCGGTTCGGAGACGGCAGGTGCGGGGGCCTGGTAGAGCGCCGCCTGGGGATAGGGCGCCGTCGGATAATACAGCGGCACGGCAAAGTTGAACCCAAAACCGACATAGGCGAGGGCGTTCGATGGCGCGCCCATCGCCAACGCAATCGGTGCAAGCAGGAGAGCCTTGTGATTCATGGTGGGCTGCGAGGAATAGACGCCCTCTCCTGACAAAGGATTCGTGGTCGGTGTTCCGGCGCGACCGCATCCTTAAGCGCCCGGCGCCTCAGACTATAGCGCGGAGAAGAGGAACTCGCCTGGCGGCATCCGCCACGAGGAGGCTCCCGACGAGCCCCGTCGCCGTAAGGATTGAGATCTTGAAGAACACGTCGATCGCGAGCGGGCGCAGGGCGAGAGCCAGCAGGACGAGCACGGGCGGGTGGAAGAGGTAGACGCCAAACGAGCGTTCTGAGAGCCAGCGCGCCATCGGGGTCGCCACGTCGAGCTTCGCCGAACAGAAGGCCATGGCGCCCAGCCCAAGCCCAATGCCGGTCAACTGCTCCCATGCCGCAAACCCGAGGGCCTCCGCGCGCCAGCCTCCCGCAAAGTGATCAAACCCCCTTCCCTTAAGGACGCCGCCCGCGACCAGCACGCCGGCGAGCGCTACCGGTCCAAGCACGAGACCCGCCCATCCGGCGCGGCGCGCCAGTGCGGATCGGGCGAGGGGCAGGAGCCAGCCCCAGCGGGCGGAGGCGACTCCCGCCGCAAATGCCATCACGTATTGCGGGAAAAAGCACAGCTCCATGTTGAGAACGCTTCGGCCTATAGGCTCCACGGTCCGGATCAGAAAGGTTGCTGCGACGAGCGCGCCGGCCCAGGCCCAGAACGCCGCCGGTCCCGGGATCGCGTGGCCGGGGGTGGGCGACGCCGGAGCCGGCCGCGCCGATCGCCAGGCCGCAAGCGCGGCGCAAAACAGGAGAAGCGCCGCAGCAAACCACATCGGCCCCGTCCCTTCCAGAAATCGACCCTTGGCCAGGTACTCGATGTAGGCTCCCGGGAGCCTTTCATGGGCGCCTCCGCCCGGGTTGATCACAAAAATGATCAGGGGATGGATCGCCACCATGTAGAGCAAGGTCGGCAGGCCCAGGCGGAAAAGGCGCTCTCTGACGAATCCCCGCGGCCCCCGCCTCTCGAGCGACCCGTTGGCGAAGTATCCGGCCAGGAGGAAGAGGATCCCCATGAAGAACGACTGGAGGTGGCCCTGCCAGAAAACGAACACGAGCTTGAACAGGGGAATCGGGTCCGCTCCCTCGCTCATGTACCAGCTCCCGACATGGCTGTAGGTTGCGCATGCGTGCATGCTCACGACCAGCACGATCACGAGAGTCCGCAACTGGTCAGCCCATGCGACCCTGGCCGGTCCTGTCGCTTTCTTCAGCACCGGGGCGAGGACATCAGCCGCCCGGCCCCGTGTCACCAAAAGAAGAAATTGCCGCGGTAGAAGGCGGTCGTCTTCGGGGTTCCGGCCGGCGGAAAGGACGAAAGGGTGCTGTTGTAGCTGAAATTGCGCGTCGTCGGCTGCACATAGATCTGGTCGCCCCCCAAAGAGGCCTGGGGGGAAGTGCTGCGGTACGGCCCCGTGAACTGCTCGGAGGTGAAAAGCTGCCCAAGCGAGCCGTCGACGCCGAGCGTGAGGCCGTTGGCCCACCAGTTCTCAACCATCCGGACGAGGTTCTGGGCTCCGCCGCTCGCGTAGGAGCCCGTGGTCGGCGTATTGCCGGTCAGGATTGCAGCATTGACCTCCATGCCCCCGACAGTGCCGGTGGTGGCCGGGTTGATCCCGTTAGCCGCAAAGGGGAAGTTCGAACTCTGCTGAGCAACCCGGTTCGCGATGGTGTTGCCCGCCGTCGGCTGGTCGGTGCCGGTCATCCATCCGGCGGAAACTGCGGTGATCGCATCGCCCATGATTGCCGTCGGGTTGTATGAGTTCGGCACGCCGCCGATTGTCGTGGTGGTTGTATTGTAATCGCCCTGAATGTAGACGCCGTTGTTCGAGACGACCGTGAACCCTATGGGATTGCCGTTCTGATCGTTTACGATGGGCGTCGTCGCGCCGTCATAGACCCGGATGGCATTCTGGCCGGCGGCCGCGCCAATAGTCGTGTTGTCTGTGTTATCGTAGATGTAGACGACGCCATTGTAGCCGCCTCCGGTCGCCGATTGTATCTGGGACAGGACCCCGCCGGGCGTGACGGTGTTGCCCTGCAGCACATTGTTCAGGTTTCCGACGTCGAGCGTCGATAGATTGACTCCCGTCGAGCCGTTTGCCTCCTCGCGCGGGTCGACTATATTCGTGCGGACGCCGGTGACGATTGCGGTGCTGCTGCCCAGGGCGCCGGAACGCACCGCTGCGGGAATAAAGGAGTCGTATGCGGTCGGGTTGGACGCGTTGCCGATGTCGACTGTCGGCTGTGCCCCGGCATTCGCTTTGTTTATCGTGATGATGACGGCCCCTTCGGAGTTGTACATCCGGCTTGCAGCCACAACGGGATCCTCCGGGTACGCCACCTGGGTCACCGGGTTTGCCGGCGGCGGGGCGATGACCGCCCGGTAGACATCGTTCGAGGTGGGGTAGGCCGAGGCGTAATTGGTGATGTCGCTCGCCACGTCGACACCGCCGATGAAGCTCGATTGCATCGGCAGCTGCTGCACCTGGATGCCTTGCTGCGCCTGCTGGTTCGCCGGAGCGGCATCCAGCGGATTGGGATTGAAGATCGGATCAACCAGCGTCGATGAGCCCGATCCGGGTATGCGCAGCGTCTCGTTGGCCAGGAGAGTCGAGCCCGAGCCGCCGTTGTACTGATCGTAGTAATAGACGTTGTCCTGAAGCGTGAGCGTTTCGCCCGATACGGAGGCTATGTAGGCGCTCGAATTCGTGGAAATCGGCCCTGAGATTATCATGCCGCTGCCCGGGGCAAGCTCGAGGGTTCCCTGGTAGAACACCGCGAATTGGAAGAGGGATGTGCTTGAGTACAGGAAGTTGCGACCCGAGTGGAACGATATGGTCCCGAGTACCGGGTTGACGACCGAGGCGCTTGTCTGGGCCGTGAAATAGTAATTGTGGCCGATCATCGGCGAGCCCGTGGCGACAAGGCCCGTTGCGCCGCCGTCGCTCGTGTTCGGGACCGGGATGAAATTCAACATCCGGGAGACCGTCCACCCGGAGCCGGCAAAGTTCGACGAGAAGGCGGTCTCCGTTGTCGTCATGTTGTAGCCGCAAATCGGGCCAAGCGCGGTGGCGCCCGATGCGCACAGGGGGCAGGACGCGTTTGGCTGCTGGGTCGCGTAGGTGATGCAGGTAAGGCTCGCAACCGGAATTTTCTGCAAGAGCTCGCTCTTCCATTGAAAGAACAGGTACTCCATCTCGCTGTCCGCCACCTCCTTGGCCTGGTCCAGGAGGGCCTGGCGCTTGGAATTGAGATAGGTTGTCAGGCTGTAGGAGAGCACGCCCGCCGCCGCGAACGACAGGATGACGATGACTATCATTGCGGCCAGCAGGGCGCTGCCTCGGCGTGGATTCTTACCGTTCGAATTCAACTTCATGGCCAAAACGGGACTCTAATCGTCCGGCGGAGGCGTCGGAGTCGGCACCGCCGTCGGCGAAGGCGTGGGCGAGGGCGTGGGCGACGGGGTCGGCGACGGCGTCGGGCTCGGCGAAGGCGTGGGCGAGGGCGTCGGCGAGGGTGTCGGTGTGGGCGA
>Ga0182030_10024055_pt1 | contig 11221 bp, 8 predicted proteins | sample 812S3MmetaG_FD_121299 | JGI IMG/M metagenome (GOLD analysis project Ga0182030, IMG submission 121299) | Permafrost microbial communities from Stordalen Mire, Sweden - 812S3M metaG (Illumina Assembly) | ecosystem: Environmental > Terrestrial > Soil > Wetlands > Permafrost | place: Sweden...
AAGCTGCCCTTGATCCATGTAGACCGTGAGACCCCCGCCCGCGCCTCCAAGCGCATACAAGACACCGGAGGAATTCTCGCCAAACTCGGCGGTGACCGTGACGTGAGTGCTCTCGCGTCCCAGGCCAGGTGCGGAAAACTCCGGCATGCGAGTAGTCGTCGCATCGAACCGCCAGCTGGTATAAGCTGTTTTCGCGCGATCCTCTGGATGAATGCGCAGCCAGATTCCCGCGCCGATGGGGAACACTTTGTTCGCTTCCGCCTCCGCCAAGAATAGTGCCTGCATCTCCTTCAGGCGATCCGGCTCGGTCGAAGCCAAATCTTTCGATTGCGTAAAATCCGTCTGCAAATTGTAGAGTTCCCAAACGTCTTTTCTTGAATCCCATGTAGCAAGGCCGGGACTCACGGTCAGCCACGGTGTCAGCGGACCAAAGGTGCAGGCGAACCAGCCATCGTGGTAGATTCCGCGACTGCCGTTATTTTCAAAGTATTGGGTGTGTTTTTTTTCCGGCGCGTTCGCGTTGGCAAAGGTGTAGGCCAGGCTTGTCCCGTCCAGCGGATCCTGCTCAAAGCCGTCCACGACTTTCGGCGGTGTGATGTTCAAGACTTCGTAGATGGTCAGGGCAATATCGTTGACGTGGTGGAATTGCGACCGCGGCATCTTGTCCGCCTGAATGCCCGCGGGCCAGGAGATTGTCATCGGATTGCGCGTGCCGCCGAAATGCGACGCGATCAGTTTGGTGTACTTGAATGGAGCATCGCCGGCCCACGCCCAACCGGCGTGATACATGCTGTCGACCTTGGGGCCGCCAAGGGCATCCAAACCGCCGATTTTATCCAATGCCTCGAGTTGTTGCGCAACCGTGTTAGGAATCTGATTTTGCGCCAGGAGTTCGCTGATGGTTCCGCTCTGGCCCTCGGCGCTGGATCCGTTGTCGCCCCAGATATAAAAGACAATTGTGTTTTTGCGGACTCCCAGGGCGTCGAGCTCGTCGATGAGCCTGCCCGCGTTGGCATCCGCGTGCTCGACAAATCCAGCGAATATCTCCATCAGCCGAATCTGGAAGGCTCGCTCCGAATCCGGGATACTGTCCCAAGAGGCCATGGTGTCGGCTCGTTCCGTTAGAACGGCATCGACGGGAATCCATCCTAACTTCTTCTGGCGCTCAAATGTCTTGACCCGCAGCGCATCCCAGCCGTCATTGAACTGGTCCTTATATTTGTCGGCCCACTCTTTAAAGATCTGGTGCGGCCCGTGTCCTGCGCCAGGCGCCCAATACATCAGAAAAGGCCTGTCGGGCGCAAACGCATGCTGCCGACGCATCCAGGTAATGGCCTTGTCGGTCATGTCTTCGGTCAGGTGATATGTCTCGCTGCGCGGCGGCTCAATGGCGTTGAAGTTCTCAAACAGCCGAGGTTCCCATTGCGACGTTTCTCCGGCAAGAAAGCCGTAGAAATAATCAAACCCTATGCCCTCTCCGGTGGGCCAGCGCGTAAATGGTCCCATCGCGGTAGTTTCAGTCGCCGGCGTGTTATGCCACTTGCCAAACGCTGCCGTGTCGTACCCGTAATAGCCCAACACCTTTGGGAGTGTTGCGGAGGTTCTTGGAATAATTCCGGTATAGCCATCCCAATCCACAGCGCGCTCTGCAATCGTGCCAGAACCTACTCGCTGATGATTGCGCCCCGTCAACAAGGCTGCGCGTGTTGGCGAACAGATGGAGGTGGTGTGGAATGCGTTATAACTGACGCCTTCGCTTGCCAACTTGGTCAGCGTCGGCGTGTGGATCGGACCTCCGTGCGTGTCCGCTAAACCAAAGCCGACGTCGTCCAGCAGAATGATGAGGATGTTGGGCGCATCCTCCGGCAGGTGCTTGCCTTGCGCCCGAGGCGCGAGCTTCGATTCCTGCAGGCTGGGTCCGGCAATGCTGCTGGAGGGAACTGGTGGAAACGGCAGGACGGAGCCATCCATCGGCGTTGCCGCGCCGGTTGTCATGCTCGAAACAGCGCCGGGAATCGTTGCCTTCTGATCTTCCATCTCGCTCACCTTCTTTCACAGATTCACGATCGGCACAAGCGCGCCATCATCACAATTGCTACCTTGGCGCAACTTTTTCCGCTATGGCATTCCGTAGACTCGTACTTCCGGCTTAGCTCCCCAATGCGCTTTCTGGTACCAGAGTTCGATACGATCGATGCTGCGACGAGCGCCGGGCAAATCGATCATTCGGCTTTCTCCGCCCGCTGGAATCTGACTGCGCAAATTAAGTGTTTCCTGCTGACCGTTTCCATACCGAACGATAACGCGGTCGAACTGAATCGCGCTGCCGCTGACGCGCAGTTGAATCGAGCGGAACGTTTGCTTGCTGTTCACCTTGATCTTGTCGTGATCCGCCCCACCATCCACATGCGCACTACCTAGAAACACCGCGCCACCGCGCTGTGCGCTTGCCGAATTGCCAATCCCAATGCCGGCCACGAGGAATGCAGCCAGCAAATACCAAGACATTTTTTTCAACATTAGATTTTCCCTTCATGCCGCAACTCTGTTGCGTCTCTGTTCTGTGGAATGATGTGGCTTAGAACTTCAGGGCGATCTTGAAGAAGACCGTGTTCCCCTGGAGTCGATTCGCAGTGTAATACTCGTTCAGCCACTTCAGCTCGCCCAGCAACTGATGATGGCCAATTTGCTTGATGTAAGAGGCCACAGGGCCAATTCCGGCAGATGTGCTCTCAAAGCTGCCCAAGTTCGCGCCAGTGCCGCTGTCGGCAGTGATTTGCTGGTAGTAAAAAGACGAGACCCCGACGCCTGCCAAGCCCTTAAGGAGTGGGAGGTGCTGTGCCAGTGTCCCGTCCATGTGGAACTGAGTTCCGGATTTATACTGAGTGGCGTTGTTTGTGGAATTGAAATCAATCCCGGTAAACAATGAGGCTTCGCGCCCGTTCTTCGCGCCGAAGTACATCAGACCGACGGTCGGTTCTGTCGTCCAGTAGTTTTTCCCTGTGTTTGCAAGGTGGCCGACCTGGTAGCTGCCAGTCGGCGCATAAAATGCGACGCGGAAATTGATGTTGAAGTTCGGGTTGACGTTATAGTTCAGCATCAACGGCATAAACAAAAAATCTCCGATCGCACCGATACTGCCGCTTCGTGCGATGGAGGTCGAACCCGCACCGCCAGAAGGTTGTACAACTGCCTGTGCCGAGACGCTTGACTGAAGGAATGGGACAGTCGCGGACATCGCATAGCTCCAGCGTGGATCTCCAATTCCGTGTCCGTCAGGACGCCAGAACAGTGTGACTCCTTCGCCCCACGAGGTCGCATGAACTCCCAGCGCCGTCGTGCCGCCGATGGGGAGAGGTTTGTTCACTCCGACCGATCCACTGTAGTAGATCTGGTTGTATCGGGCCAGGAATGCGGGCTTCGGACTGACGGCATCAATGAAGGAAGCCATCGATCCCGGGAAATAGTGACCCGTTCCCCCTTCCTCACAAAGTGCAACTTGCGAACCGAGTGCGGAGGCAACACCGCAGGTTGCCATGAGAACAAGCAACAGCCTTCCTAGCGAATAGCGTTTCAAGCCGGTTTCTCGTTTCCTGATGACTTTTCACTGCGAGGGCGATAGGCAACCGAATTCGTCGACCATCGCCCTCTCTGCAAAACAACACCAATAGGGCGAATGGATTACTTCCCGTTACTCAAGTTCTTGGGAGATTTGTCGGTCAGCACTTTCAACAGCAGAGATGCTGAATCTGGTGTTTCGACCGCGCCATCGTTGATGATCTCCGTGGCACTGACTTTCTTGCCGTAGAGATTCTCATTGGCGCCGCTATCCGGCCCAAGAGTTGCGCCGGATAAGGAAACGCCGGCAAAAACCCCCTGGGCCCGCGAATACGAAAGCATTTCCGCACTCATGGCTGCGTTGGTGGAAGCTTCCGCATCCCGTCCAACTGGGCCGGCGGCGATGCTGGCATCCGCGCCCAGCTTCAGCTTGCCTTTCAGCAGGGCCCGTGCACCCTGGTCATTCTTGACAAGAATCACGAAGTCAGTTGCCTGACCGCCAGCCTGCAATCCGAAGCTACCACCTGTCGATTGCATCATAACGGGCGCGCTCCAGGGACCGGTAAAGTCTTTCCCGGTGCGGCAGGTCATCACGCCGCGTCCGTACGACGCACCCACAATGAACCCAACTTTCTTTACGGCGGGAAGAATGATCACACACTCCGAATGATTCAGCAGATTGGTGGGGATTCCATTGGAAGCATTGACCAAGTCTTGTATTACGTGGCCTGAGTCCGTCACCCGCTGTTGTTCTTTGGAATTGTCAGCCGCGCTGGCCAACATGGGGAATAGCAATCCTATCGCTGCCATTGAAAAACAAAACCTGACAGCCACAACCTGGTAGCGTTTGTTCGACATGGTATTTTCCTCTCGGTGCGGGCCCATTGGGCGTTCGATGTTGGACCGCTGCAGAGAATGGAATTCACTTCGCTTACAACGGTTTTGGATTTGCGGGCCCTCGGTTATGGGAGGGCCCCAGTCACGTTGCAACAGCAGGTCAGGGGTGGTTCACCACCACATAGGTTGTGTTGCCTCCGCTGAATTGCGGCTGATAGTAGGTTCCGCCGCATTGCTGATAGGTAACGCCATTCACATACATGGACGTACAGCTGGGCGGCAGAGTGTTTACCATGGAGCCAACCACAGCTGCCGTAACCACAGCCGTCGCTGTAACAGCGGCGGCTGTAGCCACCGGGTGATAGCAACAACCACCTCCACCGTAATATCCGGAGTTATACCCTCCGTGAGTATTCACGTTCACGTCGCGATTGACGTTGACATTGGTGTTTCGATTGACATTTGTATTGCTGTTTACGTTTGTGTTTTTATTGACGTTGGTATTGCGGTTTGAGTTGTTATTGTTGCTGTGATTGGAGCTGGAACTTCGGTTGGAACTGGGTTGATTCACATTGCTGCGGGAGCTCGATCGCACCGAACCGCTGTTACCCCGGTTGCCGCCGCCGCCGCCGCCTCGTGTCGCGGCCAAGCTGCTTACCGTCAGACCGGCGGCGATCGCGAACGATACAAAGGTTCGAAAATGTATTTTCATGAATAGCTCCTAGTTTTGATCCGCGGAGGATGAGTTATCTGTGGCGAAAACGATCTTCTGGGCATCTGCCGGCGGATCAAAGACAAAAGCTGCATCGTTGTACGACGGAGCGAGATTCCAGGTAAGAACCGAAGTGTGCTGTGGTCGAGCGTCGTCTGTCAGAGTAGTCAACACTAGTTTCAACGGCAGTGGATGGCTGCCAAGCTGGATCCAGACCTGCCAATCAAGCCCGGGCTGGCGAAACAGGTAGTGTTCGCAGGTGACGCCGTCCACATCTCCCGGTCCGAAGTCTGTTGCCTCCGTGATTTCGTTACTCGCCGCTCTGGGACCACCCCAGAGAAAGAGATCGAGCAGGGGAATCTGGATATCGTATTTCGCATTCGCAACGTCGATCAGCTGGCCGATCGTCGGCGGAGCGTCCACGGTGGCATAGTAGCCGGCGCGCCGTGCAAATAGAGTGAATGACTTTCCGTCATACAGAAACAGACGCGATTTCTGATCGCCGTTGACATCCACGCGAAGCCGATTCGGCATCGCCGCCAGGATGTTCGTGGTATGCGTGAAGGTCAACTTTTCCCCATTTTCGAGAACGTCTTCCGAGGTCACTACCGCCTGCACCTGGAAGTCTTTCAGCGAGCGGAGATAGGTTCCCATATCGTTCAAGGCCTGCATCGCTGCGGGCTGGATCAGATCGGACTTTTGCGGGCTGGAATCTTGCGCCAGCAAGGGCGAACAAAGGCCGCCCACCAGCATGAACAACCCGATTGCGTGTGCAACATTTCGTTTCATGAATATGTTCTCCGTTCCGGACATGTGCGGGCTGGGCTCATCATTAAAGAGAGCGTTTCTATCGTTGAGGCGGGCCTTCATCCCGCTACGGAGGAAAAACCAACCTGAATCGCAAATCTCTGTATAACCAGCGGGAGGGTCGTCCCAATCAAGGGCAGCGCTGGGGGGCGCTGGTGCTCCCTGCTCCAGAACATAGCTTTTCGGGGAAACCTCCGATACTCGGAAAACTACTCGCTTCCGACCCCGTAGAAATACGGTAGACAGGTCTCGGCTCAGGATCCGATGTGAACGGTGTGCGACCCCGTGCCACAGAAGGTCTGCTTCACGACTCAGTAGTTCTACTGTCAGCGATTTGAGTAGTTTTGCGAGTAGTAGGGAGGGCAAAACAAAACTATTGTTAGAAGAAAGATCGAGGCACTCCCCGTCGACTTGAAACGGAAGGGGCACTGGTCGCCAGATGGAGAATTTCCCTGAATCGGGGTAGCCCTCTCTCGCAGTTCGAGTGTCAGGCATTGCAGAACGTATCGCGCACATCGCACGCCATTCGCCCAGCCAACATTGGATTACCAACCACTATGCCGCAAGATCTCGACAGAATTACAACGGAGTCGCCATGCATCCTTCGGTGTTGATCGCCGATGATCATCTGCAGTATGCGAGTGCAATTCGCTCGTGGCTCACTCCTGCCTATCGGGTGGTTGGTGTCGCCGGGGACGGACAGGAACTTGTCGAAATGGCAACGCGAGAGAAGCCTGACCTGATTGTGACGGACCTCTCTATGCCTGTGATGAATGGAATTGATGCGATGCAAGCTCTCGCGGAAAATGGCACCTCCAGCAGAATTATCGTTCTAAGCATGCACGCCGAAATTAGTCTTGCCGTGCTTGCATTTCGTTCTGGGGCGTCCGCCTACATCTTGAAGATTGCGATGGAAGAAGACCTTAGCCCGGCGATGGCGGCTGTTCAGCGCGATGAATTCTTCTTGAGTCCGCAGTTTCCGTGTGAACTCGGGACGATTCTGACGGAGGCCCTGGGAGGCGCACCCTCTGCAGTGTCCTCTCCCCTGACGCATCACCAACAGAGAATGCTTCAGTTTGTAGACTCGTGCAGGCGGAGTACTTGATCACAATCGATAGTAGGCGACGCAGCCGATCGCCCAGAAATAGACAAAAAAGGCGTTCACATCAGCGATCGATGAGTGTTAAGGCCTGATATAGCCCATCCAGAACCAAATCCGAATGGGCGGCGAGCGTGGCCGATTGATCCAGGACGAAGCTCCGAGCTTCATAATTCTTCCAAATCCACCCCCGAGGTCTTAGGTGTCATCCACTGGCCTGCCTGCTTTTGAAACTACGTTTAATTGATGATTCGAGTGCTACCGAAGGTGCTAATGATTTTCAAGCGATTGGCTTTGCCTCTGGTCGAGCAAACCGTGCCACGTAGAGGAAAACTTGGGTATGCGCGGCGGGCTAAATGAAGCAAAGTCTGTTAGCCATTTTGGTCGCCATTTGTTCCGGGGATTGATGAATCATTCCGCATCAATATGCACTCGTCAACGACGCTGAGGCCCTTGTAAATATTGGATATCTCCCACTAATGCGTTTTATTAGAGGCACATACAAAACGCCTAAAAAAAGACTTAAAATCCGCAGGGTCAGAGCGCAGTTTCGGGTAGGCTATTTTGTCCGAATTCTTAACCCGGAATCGGTGCGTCATTTTGCACTAGTATGCAACGTCACTATGCGCGGCGTGTCTGGCGGGTCTTGGGTGTGGCCCACGTTTCTATGACCAACTTGTCCAATCGATCTTGGCGGCCCTTCACCCACTTGGCATAATGCTTCTCTGTGGTGCGGATACTTGTGTGACCCAACAGCTTGCTGACCTCTTCCATGGGAACGCCTTTCTCTAGAAGGTCCACCGCAAAGGTGTCCCGGAGACGGTGCGACAACATTCTGCCGGACGCCAAGCCCGCAACCTCAAAGAGCGGACGGATGTAACGATTGGCCCACATCTTTCCCACGGTGTTGGGCAGCCCTTCACCACTCCAGAAGATGTACTTCGGATTTCCGTTGGTCAATGCGAGCAGCTCTTCCGCAACCGCGTGAGGGATCGGGACAGACACATCCGTCCCCGTCTTCTGACGGCTTGTGACCACCCGGTAAATGTCATCAGAGAAGGTGAGGCTAGTGCGTTGCAACGTGAGTGCGTCACCAATCGCCAATCCGCTATACCGCATCAGCTGTAAGAGCGCGTGCAGCTTCGTCCGTGCTTTCTCTGTGAGTCCATCAGAGCGTTGCATCCCACCCTTGCGGTCAAGCGGACAGACGACGTACAGCGCGTCTAATAGCTGCTGGTATTCCTCCGAAGTCAACGGCATGGTGGGTGGCTCATCCACTTTGATCTTGGGCAGTGGTGGAATGCGGTCCAACCACTTCGCCTCATAGCAGTAGCGGAGGAAGGACCGGCAACGCTCACGCACCTTGCTCCGTGTGTTGCTGCTTGGATAGAACGTCTCCCACGTGGCACAGAAGTCCGTCAGCAGCTCGCGTGTGATGCCCTGGACGGTGTACACGCTCTTACGCTCACAAAACTGACTGAGACGTCCCAATTCCGATGTGTACCGTTTAATGACACCGGGAGTGACACCTTGGACTTTCTTGTCCGTGATGAAAGTGTTCACCGCGTCTGAGACAGAGCGGACGTTGTCAACTGCTCTTGTCTCTGCCGTGCGCCCCGCTAGTTGATCTTGGAGTTGCCGCTTGATTTCCTCTGCCTCTTCCCATGAGCGCGTCCCGGCTTGGCGTCGATGTTGGGTCCCGTTCTGACTCCAGCGGAAGTGCTTGCGGCATTTGCAGCGGCGAGAGAATTCGTCTCCGTGATACTTACATTCCGCCGCGTGCCGGACAAATATGGTGATGACTGGTGTGCCCATGTGCCCTGTCTCCAAAGTACGGAGCATGGTAGCACGGAATTAGCACAAAGCCAAAGGCCCCGTTGCCGGAGCCTTTATCTATGCGGATATTTGTGTGGTGGAGCTAGTCGGGATCGAACCGACGACCTCGCCATTGCGAACGGCGCGCTCTCCCAAACTGAGCTATAGCCCCACGTGGCCTATCCTCGCTAGTGTATCAGCGACGCGCGAAATTCCAAATAAACCACGATCATTTTTCTGCGTTGAAGAAATGGTCAATGAGGTAGTCGCGCAGCTGGAAATCGAAATCGCGCGTGTTCTGCTTTGCGTCCTCCGCATCCGTGTTGTAAACCACGATGTACGCGCTTTTCGAGGCTGGATCGAGATAAAAATGACTGCGAAAACCATTCTGCCATCCCGCCTTTCCCACCAGCCTCAGTTTACCGTCAGTATGCACATCAAAACTTCCCCCCATCGAGTCATGGGCTCCAGCACGCGAGGGAAAATCAGCGTCAGGCATCACCGGGACGATCGGCTTCCACATCTCGTCCAGCGAAGATTGCTTCAGGATGGCATCGTATTCGGCTTGATGTGCCGGGTCGCCGAGCAGAAAATTCAGGTACTTCAGCATGTCCGGAATCGGAGCGTTCAGTCCGCCATTCGACCGCGTAATCCCGGTATCAAAATCGAACGGATCTTCCGTCAGCTTGCCACTGAGGAGGTCGAAGCTGTGGGAGCGATATTGCAGCAAGGTGTATGGGCTGCGATCGAAATATGAGTGGTACATTCCCAGAGGGGCCAAGACATTCTTGTCCATGTAGACCTCATATGGATCACCGGAAAGTCGCTCGATAATTTCGCCGAGAAAGACGACTGCGAGATTGGAGTAGCCAAAGCGAGAGCCAGGGGCGAAGTGGATGCTGGTATACGGCAGCATGGCGACGATCTGAGACCATTGTGTGGGCTCGAAGGGCTGCCAGGGCTGGTCGCGCCACGGCCAGGTGGGATCGCGGAATCCGCTGGAGTGCGACATCGCTTCTCGAATTGTGATAGCGGAGATGGGCCCATACGAGTCGTGCACCACGGAGAGTTCGGGGATGTACTTGATCAGCGGATCATCGAGCGAAAGCAGGCCGCGATCGCGAAGTTGCATGATGGCGATGCCGGTGAACGTTTTCGTGATGGAGGCCCAATGGTAGGTTGTATTTTCATCGACGGGTTGCGCGGGAGAGAGATTCTGCCGCCCGTAGAGATCCTGGAATACGATCTGATTGTTGTGCAGAAGAACCATGCTGCTTCCGACAATTCCATTGCGATGGAGACCGGACTCATAGAACGTTTTTAGCTGCGCGATATCCCCGGCGGAAAACGAATGCGCCGCCAAGGGGGTCGTGGTCAGAAGACATCCTAAAATCGCCAGAAGTAGTGGCTTGTTTCGCATCGGAAAACCTCAACCGTATTTATCTGTACCACGCAGCCGTGCGCCGAATGGCATCGACCAGCGAGATTCCATCCGTCAAGTGGAGCGATTGTTTGGCCGCTTGCACAGAGGGAACATAGCGATGGACCGGAGCGCCGGGACCAGGAGTGCGCTCTATTCTGATCTCAATTCCCGGACCCAGGGTCTCCGCCACCGCTTCGGCAACCTCGCGAATGCTCAAGTCTTTCTCCGAGCCAACATTGAAGGGGCGCGAGGAATCTGCCCGAAACAATATGGTCCATAACCAAAGCGCCAAGTCGGCCGCGTACATGTAGGAGCGCCTAGGCGTTCCATCGCCTTGAATCACGATGGGTCCGCCGCGCATGGCATCGCGAATAAAATTTCCGATAGCAAAATGCGCGTTCAACGGCAGATGCGGCCCGACGAATGCAAAACACCGGGCAATCTTGCATTCCATCTGCGTGCGGGATGCTGCAAGGCTACATAGCATTTCCGCGATCCGCTTACCTTCGCCGTACACGGAACTGGAATGCAAAAGGTCGGGCGCGCCGCGATAGTCCTCCGGAATATGCGTCATGTGCGACGGCTGGCGTCCGTACACGGCGCCTGAACTGGTCAGCAGAAATTTGGATGTTCCATGGGACTCGGCAAACTCCAGGCATCGCCGTGTACCTTCCAGAATCGTTGACAGCAACTCGGTGGAAGGGTCGGTCGCCAGCGGATTGGCGGAGCTGGTGCGAACGGATTCCGTGGCTGCGTGAATGACAAAAGGGAACTCGCCCGTGGGGAACGCAAAATTGCGCACATCCCCTTCGAGCAGTTCGATCGCAGCGTTGCCCGCAAGATGCGGGGCTCGCTCACGGAATCTGCGCGCGGAACGAGTCAGGACGACCGCCCGCGCTCCCAGACCAAAAGCGGTGTTAGCCGCAATAAAACTTTCCAATAGCCAGCAGCCAAAGAACCCTGTTCCGCC
>Ga0182030_10024056_pt1 | contig 11221 bp, 9 predicted proteins | sample 812S3MmetaG_FD_121299 | JGI IMG/M metagenome (GOLD analysis project Ga0182030, IMG submission 121299) | Permafrost microbial communities from Stordalen Mire, Sweden - 812S3M metaG (Illumina Assembly) | ecosystem: Environmental > Terrestrial > Soil > Wetlands > Permafrost | place: Sweden...
AGATATTCAAAAAAATTGCAACCCCGCGCGAATGCGAATTTGCTCATTTCCATGCCAAAATCTGAAGAAGATCGCCAGCGATCAAAATCTCGGTTGTCATTTACAATGATTGCGGAATCGCTGTTCTCATGCCTGAAACAGGAGGCTGATCGGAATTTTGCCAAGTGGATGTCCGTTAACTGTCTTGCTGGGTACTGGAACGTTGTCTAAAGCTCGATATACTAGATACATAATGGGTGAGTGAGCAGCGATTGCTTACTTCGAGCCGAGGGGCATTACGGAAACACTCGGTCTGCGCAGACCGGAAACTGTAATAAGTAGCCCGCTTTAAGGACGGACTGACTGAAGCTTAGAGAAATATTGAGCCTCATCGCAAGAGGCAGTCAGGCAATAGTAAAAAGACCACCGCGAAGCAATTCGAGTGGTCTTTTTATTGGGCGAATAATCGTTGAATTGGCCGCACCATTCAGGCGCAAAAACTAACGATAGAAAAAAGGCTCAAGCCTGCAAACGCAAACTTGAGCCACAGCTGAATCGATTAATGTCAGCTTTTATTTTTGCCCTGCAGCCATGTCCTGATTGACCTTTTCCTGAGCTTTTTCCGCTTTCTTAGCGGCTCTTCCGGCTCTTAAAGAATGACCTTTTGCAACTTGCGAATTGGCTTTATTTGTATCGGCTGCGGCCTTCGCTTCGTCTTTTTGAAGATCACCTGCAAATGCAGGAACCACTGTGAATAAACTAGTTGATGCCACTAAGGCACAAAATATTGCTGACAGTTTCATATTTCACCATTTAAATATTGATGGCACCTTCGCTGGATTTGCCAACGAATTATCGACATCGCTGGAATTTTAACCGATCGTGAGAAACTCAGCCATATAGATTGAGCGATGATGCTATAGTTCCCCATTAAACACTGAATTCGCAAGCGCTACGCTCGCTTTTAAGTGTCAATTAAAATTCTTTCTCAGGTGATCGTCTATGCATTTAGGTAATAGGTCTGCTTTCAAAGTGCTGCAGATTTCGGCATTTGTCATCGTTTCGCTTCTCACGCAACCAGTATTTGCGCAAAATGGTGCCTTACCAGACAACATATCGATGGTCACCCTCAACACCCAAATGAGCCCTGCCGGCCAAACCGTAATCACGCCTAAAGGCTATGTTGTGCCTGTTCCTGGCGCTGGAGTCAATGGTCCTGTACTGCAAGTCTTTATGGGCTCTAAGGGCGGTTTCTGGTACGTTGATAAAAACGGTCAGCAAGTGGATTTAACTCCGACAGTGCAACGACTGCAAGGGACCGTAATGCAATCGCAGCCAAAAGCTCCAGCGCCCCAGTACGCTCCGGCACCAATGATGTATGCTGCAGCGCCAGCTTATAGTCAGGCCGCGCCCGGCCAGAGTGCAGCGACTACAGCCCTTGTTGGCGCAACAGCTGCGGGATTAGGTGCAATGACCGGAGCCGCTATAGCCAACTCATCGAACGAAAATTCTTGGAACCACATGCCATACGGCACCCCAGTCCATTACGGCTCTAATGGTACAAAAGCTGTTTACGATCCTAATAACAAAACAGTGTACGCAGCCAACCCTGAGACTAACAAAGCCGGCGCTTATCATCCAGAAAACACAATGCAGCAACAACAAAACTGGTACAAAGAACAACAAGCCAAGCAAACTGAGGCTTATAAGAACTGGCAAAAGCCTACCACTAATCCGTTTGTCGCCGAAGGACAGCAGCCGCATTACGGCGCTGCAAGTGGTCAACAAGCGGCGAACAAATATCATGCCGAAGGTGGACAAGCTACCCGCGCTCGAGCCGAAGGTCGTGCACGCATGGCAGGCTTTCGACGCTAATAATTCCGACATTCTCTTGTAAGAAGTCAACTGACGATCACAAAATGAACTACACATGTGCTAACCTGAGCAACTCAGCAGTACCTGCTTTCGCGTGCGGTACCGGCATCACAAATAAAGAGGGATCCGCGTGACAAAATACGCATCGAAATTCGGCGCATTGCTTTTAGCAGCAACGTTTCTGGTCATGCCCACAGCTGCTTTTTCTGCAGATGCAAAGAAGCCGAATATAATCGTCATCATGGGCGATGACATCGGCTGGTCGAATATAGGTGTCTACAATCAAGGCATCATGGCCGGTAGAACACCCAACCTCGACAAATTAGCAAACGAAGGAATGCGTTTCACAGACTACTATGCGGAAGCTAGCTGCACAGCCGGGCGCGCCAATTTCATCACTGGCGAACTTCCAGTTCGTACAGGTATGACAACGGTTGGACAAGCCGGCTCACCAGTCGGAATTCCTGATCAAGCAATCACCATCGCAACAGCCTTAAAGGCACAAGGTTATGCAACCGGCCAGTTCGGCAAAAATCATCTCGGCGATCTCAACCAATTTTTGCCAACGGTGCACGGATTCGATGAATTCTTCGGATATTTGTATCACCTTGATGCAATGGAAGACACTTCGCACGTAAATTATCCAGAAGCGTTAAAAACCACAGTTGGTCCTCGCAATATGGTTCATTCCTGGGCGACGGACACTGATGATTCCACCGTGCAACCGCGCTGGGGAAAAATTGGTAAGCAAAAGATCGAAGACGCCGGCCAACTGTATCCAAAGAGAATGGAAACAGTCGATGACGAAATCCTTGCTGACACCATCACATTCATGGATAAAGCAAAAAAGGATGACAAACCATTCTTCATCTGGCTTAACCCTACTCGTATGCACGTGATTACGCATTTGTCGGATAAATACAACAGTTTGAGAACAGCTGAGAATGGCTGGTCCATCCAGGAAGCTGGTATGGCCCAACTAGACGACATCGTCGGCTCAGTCATGAAATACGTAAAAGACAATAACCTCGACGAAAATACGATGATTGTCTTCACCACCGATAATGGCGCCGAAAATTTCACCTGGCCTGATGGTGGACAGACACCATTTGCTGGTGGCAAAGGTACTGCTTTAGAAGGCGGCTTTAGAGTTCCAGCAATTGTTCGCTGGCCAAATAAAGTGCCAGCAGGAAAAGTGGAAAATGGCATTATGTCTGGATTGGACTGGTTTCCGACTTTGCTAGCTGCAGCCGGAGCACCAACCATCAAGGAAGATTTGCTATCCGGAAAATCAATCAATGGTCAGACATATAAAGTTCACCTTGATGGATACAACCAACTCGACTTCATCTCTGGAAAGAGCCCATCTCATCGTAAAGAAATCTTCTACTTCACCGAAGGCACTCTGAGCGCCGTGAGATTTAATGACTACAAATATAGATTCACAGATCAGCCAAATGGTTGGCTTGGTGCAACTTTGAAAGTCGATTGGCCGATCCTTGTAAATCTGCGCCTGGATCCTTTCGAACGAACTGGTATTTCAGATGGCAAAACCGGGTCGCTTAATTATTACAGCTGGTTTGCGACAGAATTCTGGCGCTTCGTATTTGTGCAAAAGGTAGTCGGCGAGACTGCGCAATCTTTTGTGCAATTCCCACCGATGCAAAAGGGCGCTTCTTTCAATATGGAATCTGTTAAACAAGCGATCATAGAAAAAATGAATGCAGGCGGTAATAAATAGGGCTTACACCTTTATTTTCGCGGCGACCATTTCACTGGGCGTAGTATCGAATGCAAATGCAGACGATATTGCGCCCTTTGCGCCGACCATTACTAATATTGCTAAAGCTCCCGTCCACACTCCAAAAGGAATGGTCTGGATCAAAGGCGGAGAATTTTCGATGGGAAGCGCTGATCCAACAAACACCAATGTGACGTACAAAGGAGCGAATCGTTTCTTTGCACAGATCAGTATTGCATGCGCTACATGGTTGGTACACGCGGCAAAGGCGAATCGAACAGCGCTGGAAACCACATCGGTTTTCGCTGTGTAAAAGTCAAAGCGCCGTAACGGTCTTCTCAATTTCGGCTAAATGTTGCAATCTTTTTTGAATCAATTGTCTGGGCATCAGGTTTTCTTTTGTCAACTTGTGTTCATAACTCAACGTTTGCAAAAGCGAGACCGCATTTGCGACTGTAGCGGCACCAGTTCCCACTGTTCCAACGACTGATCCATAATAAAATTGAGCTATTTGTCTTCTAGGTCGCAGAGGATATTTGTAATAACCATTAGTGCCCAAAATGCCCTGAGTCATCAAAGTAGCGCCAATGACAGGTCCCAATACACTTGTTTGCAGAGCGACTTTTTCAAATTTGTGAATGACCTTGGTTTCGCTTTCAAGTTGTTTCTCGAATAATGTATTAGATGCTGTGTAAATAGCCATCCGGTCCGTAACAGGAAAACTTGGCATCATGGTACCGTCAGTGGAATGATCCAGAGAGGCCATTTCTTTGCACTTAATTTCAAATTCGGCAGGATCAAATTTGGTGGCGTGCAGTTGTTTTTCAATCGATGCATAAGAATGACCACGCATGTACTTTTCAGCCGTTGTGGTTAGTATCGGCGTAACCATGGCGAGCGCGCCGCTTGTGATAAACAAAATATTTGCAGTTCCATTTAGATGCGGTCTCGAAACAGCGCGGTAAGCAACGTCTGCGGCAATTGCACCCACGGTATTGTAAGAAGCATTCAAAAAATAAAACATGTTCTGATAGAGCATATAACTTCTGGTATCGGCATTGAAAATGGCATATTCATTCACAAAAGAACTGCGCAGTGAGTGCAACATTTGCCCTTCTGCAACAGCTCGAGAGTACCCGTGGCCATTGTCATTTTGCGCGACCAGCGTTTCTCTTTTGAGCAACAGATCATCGATAAGCTTTAGATGCGCGCTCACGAATTTCGTTGCAGAATGAGAGTCGTAGCCATTCTTTTCGTTTTTGTAAGCTCTCACAATATTAGAAGTCAGCTCAAGACCGGAACTACCCGCAGCAACAATAGAAGTTGTCATTGTCGTAGCCAGCGCTGCCCTTAGAGCACCCTTATCTAACTTCAACGGGCTTCTGCGCCCCTTGCCAAATTGATCTGCCCCGGTCGCTTCAAAAACGAGACCACCGGCAGCTCCAGCTTCCTGGCAGAGAAAATATCGAATTTGACGAAATTTAGGCTGCTTGGCTGCTTCTAATCGATAATTTAGTGAAAAACGCTCAAGCGCAATTCCGGCTAGCAAAATCTTCTTAGTACAATCGGTGTACTCAGATGAAAAATTGCTTGAAGATTCTGCAGAAGCTGGCAGCACCGATGGCGAAGCTGAAGTTTCGGCTGCACAAACCATATTGCAGCTATTCGCGTGCATCATCAACACTAAGAAAGATGCGCAGATGATTTTGTTTAAATTATAGATAAGACACCCTGCTCGACGCGCAAGCCACCATAGATAGCAGGTATCAGCTTAGCAGTAAAACCGAATCCCACTCCATAGCATTGAATTGTCTTTTTATCAGAAGCGATTGTGCAATCGTTATTTCGGCTTCATATGCGGTAAAGATGTGGTCTCTACGATGCTAGTAGACTTTAACGAAGTGAAAAAGAATTCGCACTGACCAAGAAAACAGCCCGTCTTATTTGCGTGTCATTAAAAGCACCATAAATACCGGAATCACGGCTTCATCTTAAAAGGATGTTCGGATTGAATCTGTGCTTCCAAGACATCGAGGTTTGCTAGTCGCTTAGCAAAAATTTGAGATGGAAGCTTGCCTTGCGCTGCAAAACGATGTTGGTTAACGATGCCTCTAACCATTGTCGTCGGAGTGTCCACAAGCACATAAGCTTGCCCAGACGCCTGGGAGATTCTGCCTGCAAAACTCAATTTCGCTCGATCAATTTTGTTTTTGGTGTAAAAAACTTTGAGCGAGATTATCGCTCGTGAAAGCCCTGACAATCCAATCAACGTGCCGGAATACGTTTTCTGCTGCGCGATCTTCCTGAGCTTTTCAATTTTGTCCGTTTCGACTGTAAGGATTTCATCCATCTGCCCACTCTTGCTGTTGAGAAATACCGCTTCTCTTAGAGAACGTTGGGCAAGTGGATCTTCAGCGGCTTGTTGCTGAAGATCGGCAAGCTCACTTGAGACTTTTGCTTCCATGACCGGACGGCCAGCTGGAAAGTATGCAGATAGCTTTTTGCGCTGGTATTTGCGCATCAAAACCCCAGCCATCGTGCTAATCGTCGGATTGAGCATTGCCGCTGAATTAGCCACGATCGTTGCTATCGCGATGTTGCCACGTATCTGCGGATAGTGGTATGCCACAAGACTGGCAATAGATGCGGCACAAGTTGTGTAACTCTGGAGGGCATCAATTGCATAAAACGTGTTCTCACGCCAGGCGGTCTCTCGCGAGCGAACATTCCATTTTCGAAACTCGAATAGAAGCTGATTGCGCATTTGTTGCAGTAAAACACCTTCTATATCCCGAGTCTTTCGATTCTGTGAAGAGTTGTTTGCTAAAACAAGCTCCTGTCGACGAAGAAGCAAAGCGTCTGTCGTCTTCATCCATTCGCGCACAAACAATACGGAGGCATTTGGTCCATAACCCGATCGCTTCGCCTTGAGCATAATCCAGGTGTTTTGACCAAGTTCAAGGGCTGAGCTGCTACCGCTGACTGCGCTTCCAGCGACAGCGCTAACTAAGCCGGCCTTTAAAGACGGCGTTGAAATCTTCGCAGGATCATTCAGTCCACGCGCCTGCTGACTGAGGTCCGTTAAAGTATTTGCAAACGTTGCCGCGCCCCCAATTTCTCGAGAAATTGGATACGTATACATTCGCCACCACTGGTGCCGATTCGCAGTGATGTGATATTTAGTATTAAAACGCGCGAGTCTAATATATTCTAAAAGTATGGTGCGATCAATTTCAGCGAGCGCTTGCTTTGACGATGGAGCGTCCCTTGGGACCAGGTTTGTGTTTTCAATCGCAAGCCGTTCGTCAGCTTCAGTTGACGGCACGGATATCAACTGGGTGAGCATCAAAACCAACATTCGAAAAATCATTAGTCGAGCGCGAGACAAAATCCACCGTTGCTGATTTTATAAATATCTCGTCGTATTCTACCGCGGTTCAGGATTGCCAGGCAGAGTGAACTTCCTTCACACTGTGCAGGTTTGTCGAATCTATGGCTTAAGTTAAAAAGATATGTTCAACCTGATCGCAGTGGCTTGCCAGAAAGATCGTCTAGATCGAGTAAGCTTTCAAGACCTCATCTGTCCAAATCAAATTATCTAGAAAGATTATGAAAAATATAATGGATTCGTGGTCCCTTATCGTTCTGACGCTCGCTGTTTTTGTCGGTCTGATGCTCTCAAGTCAGTCCGCACTCGCTGGTGAAGGCTCGGAGCGCTTTTTACGAATTCCTGTCTTTTTCATTACCGACAGAAATCTTCAGCCAGCCAAATCTGGAGACGTTGATTTTGGTCCGCATCGAAAGTACATCGGTGATTGCAAGCACGATCCATTCATGGGATCGGCTTATTGCGTGGTTGAGAATATAGACAACAAGCCATTGACTGCTCACCTCAAAGACCTGGGCTGGTCAAAAGCGGAAAGGGCAGACAAAGTGGGTGAAGTTAAAGCTTATCCAATAACAGAGGAAGATTTTGAGAAGATAGAAAAGAAGTTTTACGGCAAAATTCATGAAGTAGCGCTTTTGACGAAGGACAAAAATGTCTTCGTTTTTGTGCATGGTTATAAGAATCCGTTCCGGGGAGCTCTTTCGACTGCAGCGAAACTGGCATACAATGCCGAGCGGCCGACTATATTATATTCCTGGCCATCAGTGGCAAAACTGCAATCCTACACATCTGATGAAAATAACGTCGAATGGAGTCAGGAGCACTTCAATGATTTTGTTACCCAGTTAGAGCAAGTCTGTTCTGATGATCCTTCTGTCAAAGTTAGATTATTCGCGCACAGCATGGGAACCAGACTGGTCGTAAGAGCTGCTCCAGTCCTTAGAGAAAAGAGTTTCGTGGTGGAAGTGTCATTAATCTGTCCAGACATCGATGATGGGCTCGTTAAGCACTACGTCAGACGTTATCTCAGCACCAAAGGAACAACAGAAATTCGTCTGTACATGTCGCGCCGAGACAAAGCTCTGGCGCTGTCACAGATAGTGCATGGTGGCTATACCAGACTCGGCGAGCAAGCCGATGCAATTGGAGGCATGGTTGCAAAGGCCATCACAGGGCGAAGTCTCGAAACAGTCAACAAGGAAACCAGTGCTGAAGACGCTGAATTCGCTCAAAGATTGGCTGCCACGAAGAAGCGGATGCAGACTATTGATTTCACCAGCATAGATACAGGTTTAGTCGGGCACACTGTTCCAGCAAAACTAATTTGTAACATGTCCTTCAACGGCACTCCTGGCTCCGGGCTGCAGCTTGTCCCAGAAGAGTCAGGGCTGCGAAGCAAAACCAGTAATTTGTTTACGAAAATGGCTAAATTAAAAACGACTGAAAGTCCAGCACCTACCGGCGTCTGTATGCGCGTAATTAAAGATGAGTCGGTCAACACCAAGCAATTAGTGAATGCGTCAACGCAACCGGCTCAATAACGATAGCTATCACTTCGATCAAGAGAGGCCGCAATGAATAATAGAACCATCAAAAAAATCGCGCTACTCTTAGTTCGACTTCAAAGCCACAAACAAACTGGCTAAATCGCCGCTTCTGACTGCCGCATCAATTTTGTCAGCGTGTAGATCGGCGTTGCCACTGTCATTCTTGATTCCATGTAAAAAGTTTTCACGCGCAACTTCTTTTAGCTCTTTGACCCCAGGTTTGGAATCCGCGAATTTACAAACACTTTCAACAGTATTTGATTGCGGATTGACTAATCCAGCTGGCTTCAATTCTTTCGAAAACTCACACCCTGAAAGATAAGCGGCACCAGGCATGATACCGCGCAGATGAACAAAATTGGTGGCTCTTTCTTCGTCGTATAAATTAGATACTGCCAGAACGATGACCGTTTCTGGATTCGGCTGCATTTGCTGAATGGTAGACTCCAACCAGACCCATCCTGCGCCAGGGTGCCAGTACTCAACTAGCCAGTGTTCATACATCGGGTGTTGATACCAGGAGGGCATGTGTGACACTGTCCGAGCGGGAATGCCACGAGCTCTCAATAAAGCTGCGGCTAAATTGGCTCTGCTTGTACAAGAACCGCCGCAATTCATGGCACTAAGGGCATCTAGCGAAACAAACGGAGCACCATTTCCTTTGTTTGTACTCGTAAACCTCATGACCCGGCGAGCATAGGTTTCAATATCATCGGTGCCCTTTCCAAGCTCGTTTGCTTTTTCTATAATCGCGGCTTGATTACTTTGAACACATACAGAACTTGCCGTCCAGCTCTTGATTGAGGAGGGCGCTTCAACAGGAAATTTGGATTTGGGAAGAATTTTTCGTTCATCTCCGTCCACCAATATCATGGACTCCCAATGTACAACGCAGCCGGAAGCAGGCGGTTTCACCACGACTTGTGCTGTCCAGTTGATCCCGTCCAATCTTTTGCTTATGCGGTATTCGACTAAAGCGCTTTTGGGCTCAGCCCAAATTTTCAGAGATAGCGGAATCTGCTTACGGTAAAGTCCAGGAATAGGGAATGTCAAAGTTCCAGCTTCCCCGCGCACCAAGGCCTTCGCATCGGTTTTGTATTTGACGAATAAAACGCTATCGGTTTGCATAGAGGCTGATGTCGCAACGGCTAGACTTTCAGGCTTCGTAACTTTGATCTTATTCTGTGGGTGAATGTTCATGGTTTCTTGTGCTGCGGCCGAACTCTGCGCAAGCACAATTATGAACGGCAATAAAAAGCTTTTCGCGCTCACTTTAACAGTCAAGTTAATCCCCAGTGCATCACTGCTTAATACGCCCTCTCAATAGACACAATGGCAGTCCTATAATCATGGCAAACACCAGGCACACCCCATAGACCGTGCGAGTAAACCAATTGCCGACAAATTGCTTTTTTCGAATGGTACTTATCACAACTGCAAGTAAATGCCCCCCGTCAAAGCCAGGAAATGGAATCAAATTGATTAACGCGAGATCAAAAGCGAGCATAGAAATAAAAATGCCGGTCTGTCGACCGTCTTCTTCTATTACTTGCGCTCCAACAAGTGAACAAAATTCTTTAGTAGCGACTCCGAATGATTGAAGTTTTCCGACTGTTCGATATTCCGAAATACCATCGGGTTGAATCACCAAACCGGTCTTTCCATCAGCATTTGGCTTTAGAGAGAGAGCTAGGGGAGCATTCGCACGCTCAATATGTACCGTCACGGGCAGACCGGAGTGCAAATGGAGATATGACACTAAATCGTCAATGTTGGAAATCGGTGTGTCGTCCAGAGCCGTGATGCAGTCACCAGTCTTGATACCAGCCTGCGAAGCAATCTTGTTTGTCGGAGACAAACTTTTTACCATGATGTGAACCGTGGGTTGTCCAACTAAATTCACAGAAGCAAATAGAGCTAACCAAGATACATACAAGTAAAATACAATCCCAGCCAGCACAACCGCCACGCGTTGCCAGAGGAGAACAGGCTTGGAGGACTGAAGAGTTACCGCGCCATCGTGTTCCCCTTCAGCATCTAATTCTGGAATAGAAACGTATCCACCGAACAGAATCGGATGAATGCGCAATTCTATTTCTTGCCCCATTTTGATTTTAAAACTCGGTCCAAAAGGAAATCCCAAACCAAATATCGGAGTTTTGAAGCCGAAACTTCTGGCGACTAAAAGATGTGCGAGTTCATGACCAATTATCAGAGTTGACCAAACAATAAGCATTACAAAAATTGCCAAGACAAAGCCTCTATACACTGCAAATCTAGCTGACAAGCCTCAGTGATATTCTCACAATATCTTCTGCCATAACGTCTTTTCTCTCGAAAAGCACAAGAATATGTCAAATGAGACACCTGCAGATATAGTAGAAAACCACTTTGCTATATCCTTTGCATGCAAAACCAGTGCGACGTCGGCCAGCAAGATTGATCGAGGGCTTGACCACCATTGCCACTTTTGTTACTGGCGATGTAGGCTGATTGGAATTTGCCAAGTGAGTGTCCATTAACTGTCTTGTGGGGTAGTGGAACGTCGTCCAAAGCTCGCTATACTAGATGCATAAAGGGTGAGTGAGCAGCGATTGCTTACTTCGAGCCGAGGGGCATTACGGAAACACTAGGTCTGCGCAGACCGGAAACAGTAATAAGTAGCCCGCTTTAAGTGACGGACTGACTGAA
>Ga0182030_10024057_pt1 | contig 11221 bp, 8 predicted proteins | sample 812S3MmetaG_FD_121299 | JGI IMG/M metagenome (GOLD analysis project Ga0182030, IMG submission 121299) | Permafrost microbial communities from Stordalen Mire, Sweden - 812S3M metaG (Illumina Assembly) | ecosystem: Environmental > Terrestrial > Soil > Wetlands > Permafrost | place: Sweden...
CCCCGATCCGGTTCGGAAATATGCCCTTCGCGGCAATTTGACCGTAGAATGGGGACAGGGTCACTTCAGTTGGAAGGCGGAAAAACATTGAGCGTTCTCGACTCGCTGCGCAAGGGGTTCGGTTTCCTGCTGATGAGCTTTGGCATCTCGCGGCCGGCCAAGAAAGCCAAGCCGGCGCCCAGGCCTGCGCCCAAAGCGGACGAAAGCAAGGGCTGAGCCACTGGCCTGCGCCCAAGCCGCATAAAAAAACCTGCGACCACGCGCGCCTTTTGCCGATCAAACTTGTAGCGGTACGGCCGCTTTGCGAGGTGTGTCCGATGACGACTGAACCCAAGAAAAACCGCCTGCGCGCCTTCTGGGACTTCTTCGTCCTGTTCAGCGGAATCTCGACCGCCTCCAACCTTTCCCGCACTCAGCGGCGGCCGGTGAGGAGCCGTGGGCTCTTCTTATTTCGGCCCCGCGATGCCCGGAACGCTGACAGCCCGCCCGAACCGCACTGACTTGGCCCGCGCTGACTGGCCCGGCCCGGCTTGCCCGGCGCCAACCCGTCCGCGAATTGCTAGAATCGAGAGATATGAGCATCACCCGCCAGCAGGCACTCGACCATTTCAACTCCCCTGACCTGATCGGCCTGGGCTTCGAGGCCGACGCGGTGCGCCGCCGCCTGCACCCCGAGGGCGTGGTCAGCTACATCATCGATCGCAACATCAACTACACCAACTTCTGCACCGAGTACTGCAACTTCTGCGCCTTCTACCGCCCGCTCAAAGGTCCCAGGGCCAAAGAAGGCTACATCCTCGAATTCGAAAAAATCTACGAGAAGATCGCCGAAACCTTGGAGATGGGCGGCACCGGCGTGCTCATGCAGGGCGGCATCCATCCCGACCTGAAGATCGACTGGTTCGAACGCCTCTTCACCGGCATCAAGCAGCGCTTTCCGCAAATCTGGCTGCACTGCCTCTCCGCCTCTGAGGTGCTGGCCATCGCCGAGTACTCCGAGCTGAGCCTGCGCGACACCATCGCCCGCCTGCGCGACGCCGGCCTCGATTCCATCCCCGGCGGCGGCGCCGAGATCCTCGACGACGACGTGCGCAAGCGCATCGCCCGCCTCAAGTGCCGCACCGAAGACTGGGTCAGCGTGCACCGTACCGCGCACCAGCTGGGCATGCGGACCACTGCGACGATGATGTTCGGCGTCGGCGAAACCTTCGACCAGCGCATCAATCACTTTGAAGTCGTCCGCCGCCTCCAGGAAGAGACCGGCGGCTTCACCGCCTTCATCCCCTGGAGCTTCCAGCCCGGGAATACAGCGCTGGGCGGCCGCGGCTGGGAAGAAGCTACGTCAGTTGAATATCTAAAGGTGCTGGCTATCTCCCGGTTATATCTCGATAACATCGAAAACGTGCAGGCAAGCTGGGTAACTCAGGGATTGAAAGTATTAGAAGTAGGTCTCCACTTCGGCGGCAACGATGTAGGCTCGGTGATGTTAGAAGAGAATGTAGTCAAGGCGGCGGGAACAAGTAACTGCACGACCGAAGAAGAGCTAAGAAGAATCATCCGCGACGCTGGCTTCAAGCCCGTCCAGCGCGACACGCTCTATCGGACGATGTTCCTGAACTAACGAAACTGGTGTCGCAATCTCTAGAAGAAACGCCTTGCAGCGCCTAGGAGGCAGGGTGCGCATCGTAGATTTGCTGTATTAGGCCCCGCGCTTCAATAAGCACATCGAAAGCGTCGGACTCGCCAATCGGTTTGGCATGTAAAACGGAGTTTGCCTTCTTCGCGGTGTCGCGTACCGCACGTTCCGTTTTATCGTCGAGAATGTTCAGGCTCCTTGCTTCCTTTATCAAATCCTTGAACTCGATAAATATCCTCTTGCCCTGATACTCCAAACGCTCTTTTAGAGCTTGTTCGAGGGCCGCCCGGCTCATAGCTGCTGAAGCCTGCATGAAGCCGTATGCGTATGTTCGAGCAGCCTCTCGGATGTACACTCCCGTCTGGTCCGATGGAATACGCAGGGCGTTCAACTTCGACATTTGTGTGAAGCGCTTCACGATTGCCGGAACACTCTCCAAAATTTGCCGGCTCAATACCCTGTCGATCTCAATTTCAAATAATTCCGGATCATTCTGGAGGCCCTTTTCCAAATCCAAGCGGTCCAGGTCCGAACCCAAATCTAGGAGAAAGAATTCTCCGTCGGTAAAGGATTCCCTAAACTCAATGAGCCGTTTCGCAATTTTCTCAAGGTAAGAGATCATTGTCAGATCATGTTTGGAGGGCAGACCGATCCCGTCCCTTCCGAACAAGTCAACCTGCTCCAACAAAAACTCTGAAAGTCGCGGCTCCATCGGTATAGCCCCTTTTGGAGGCGATTCTCTCATACCTGTGGCGTGGTCGAATACGCTTGACCCAGAAGCCCATTTTTGTAGCTTTTATGCTACACTTATCCCGTGATCGAACTCATCCGTTACCAGCAAGAGGATGGGCGTGAACCCTACACGGAATGGATTCGCAGCCTCCGCGACCAAATGGCGAGGACCAGAATTGCGGCCAGGCTGCGCCAGATGCAGTCCGGCAATCTTGGCGACTCGAGGCCCGTGGGCGACGGCGTGACTGAACTGCGCATCGACGTGGGTGCTGGATATCGGGTGTACTGCGGAAGGCATGGGATGTGCTCGGTAATCCTCCTTTGCGGGGGAGACAAAGACAGCCAATCAAAGGACATTGCGAGAGCTAAGGCGCTCTGGGCCAAATGGAAGCGGAGGCAAAAATGAGAAAGCTCGTTGCCGGAGTATCCCATCACGAACGGGAAGTGGAAGAACTTCGCGCGAATCGTGAATTCGCCGTCGAATACCTAAGGGTTGCCCTCGAGTCTCTCGACAACCCCGACGAACGCGGCGGGAGCCTCCTCATGCTACGTGCTGTAGCCGAGGCCTACGGCGGCCTCGGCGCCGTGGCGGCGCAGGCGGGCATCAGCCGCGAGTCTCTTTATCGCGCGCTTTCGCCCAAGGGCAACCCAACGCTAAAGACGCTGGTGGCGGTCCTCAAGGCGCTCGGCCTGCGCCTCTCGGTGACCGCGATGGAACAGGCCGAGCGCACGCAAGCGAAGCAAGGCGACGGCTATGTTGCGGCGTAATCCGCCTTGCGCGTTTGCCGGCGTAGACTAAGGCCGTGTACGAATGGGACGAAGCCAAGCGCGAAGCGAATCTCAAGAAGCACGGCTACGACTTTGCCGATGCCGATTTGGTGTACGAGAATCCCGGCAAATTCACTTTCCATACCGTCCGGCGCAGCGACTTCCGTTTGCAGGACGTTGCAATTGTCGAGACGCATGGCGTGGTTCTGACGCTCGCCTACGTCGTTCGGGGATACAATATACGCATCATCTCGTTCCGGAAGGCATCCAGAAAGGAGCGGCGCGCATATGACGATTTCAGGGCACAAAAGCAAAACTGACTGGGATCGCGTGAAGCGCGAGTACGATTCCGACGCTCCAATCCCCTACGACCCCAACAATCCTGACGACGGCCCCTACGATCCCAATGACGATGCGGCCGTGGAGGCCTACTTCAATGCGGCTACGATTTGGGTCGGATGGCCGAACCCGGTGATGGTGCAGAAAGACGGAGTCCCTGTGAATGGGGACGCAAAGGCCGCCCCGAAGCGCCGCGAACCGCGCGCCAAAGCCTCGTAGAAACAAGATGCAATGAGCAATCCCGTCTGAACCGCTTCCCGGCATCCAGGGGAGGGTCGAAGATGCGCGCATGCTTTCCTCGCACCCGCTACCGGGTGCCCCACCCTTCCCGCGTCGTTGGCGGGAAGGGTGGGAGACCACGAACCCCCTGGCGTGCAACCGCGGTTCGCCCCACCGCAGGTGCCCGCAAGATCGTTGCATAGAATTTCCCGCAAACGAGCACAATACTCATAGAGGAAATCAGCCATGAAGACCAACCGCACCGCAAAAATGCCCCAATATTGGCTATTTCTTCGCTCACACCCCCACCCCCTCCCCCCTTTTCCTTCCAGCCCCATGAAAATAATCAGGTTACACCTAAAAAAGGCGAAAATCGACCCCTTTTTAAAGGACTTGCACGCCATCGCATCGGCCGGACGGGGACGATCTTATGCCAAAGCCGTCAGATTCGCCGCCGCTGCCTGATCGCCGGGCGCATCCGAAAGACACTGCCCGCAAAAAAGGGAGGAGATTCAATCTCCTCCCTCAAAAGCAAGCGGACAGCAGCCCTATGGCACCGTGAAGGGACGCAAGCCGTCTGTCGGGAAGATTCCCGTTGGCCCATTGGCCGTCGCAGGCTGGGCGCGGAACATGTAATGCACCGAGAACCCCGCGCTCACCGAATCGTAGTTGCGCGAGTTGTTGGCGCTGAGGAAGCTGCCGGCAAACCAGTGCGGGCCGATCTGGTAGGCCACGTGGCTGCGCACATCGTAGTTGGGGCCGACGCTGGTCTTGGCCGGCAGCATCAGGTCGCCGTAGGTGACCGAATCGATGGTCACGGTCTCGGAGTCCTCAAGGCCGTTCGGGAAAAGCGGCGTGGATTGCTGTTGGAAGGCCTGCACGCCCAGGCTGCCGAGAATGTCGTAGTGCCAGCGCGGGCCGTAGTGGCCGGTCCAGGTAAAGGGCACATTGGCCAGAAAGTAAGACTGCGGGCTGAAGTAGCCGCCCATGCCGTAGGTGAACGCGTCTTCGTTGTGCGCGTAATGCATGCCGAAGAAGTTGGCGCCGATGCTCAGGTTGCCGAACTCGGGCATGGTCTTGATGCGCCAGTAGGCGCCGCCGTCGCCGTCGATGCGGGTGTTGGTCTCGGCGTGGTAGCCGGTCAGGTACTGGCCACCGGCGCCCACGTAGAAGCCGGACTGCGCATCGCCGTGGGCAAACTGCAACTCGCCCTGGTTGGCCACAATGCCCCCCCAGATCTGGCCTTCATTGCCGAGTGTGTTGCCGCTGGGATCGCGCAGGCCGGCGTAAGAGAGCTGGGTGTCCTTCACAGAGTCGCGGCTCAAGGTGAGCGTAAAAGGCCCGTTGCCCGGCTTCCACAGGGCGCGGCCGGTAAAGGTGGATACCAGAAAGCCATCGGGCGTATAGCCGCCGGCCAGAGCCAGGTGCGGGAACGTCAGCTGCACCTCACCGCCCACGCCGACTGCGTTCTGCTGCGCGGGCGGCGTGAGCGCGGTGTTGATGAGCGTGCCGATGGGCTGAGGAATGGCGATGAGCGCCAGCGGCGCGCCTGCTGAAGAGGCGCCCAGCGCGCTGATGGTGCTTGACCCGTCTGCCTGGCCGGAGTCAAGAAGCACCGGCCTGGCGACGATGGTGACACGCGTGTTATAACCCAGCGGCATGGAGGCCTCAAAGGGAGCCTCAAGCGCCGCAAGGTGGTCATAGCCCAGGCTGCCGGAGCGATAGTTGAGCACGCCCGCGCCGCCCAGCCATGGGCTGTAGCCGGATTCGATCGAGCGCAGCTGCATCTCCGCCTCTTCGCGCGGGCTCGTGGGATTCGGCTGGCGCTGGATGCGCACCCAGGGGCCGCGCAGCGGGGGCAGATCGCGCTGCTGCAACTCTTCGTCGCTGAGCCCGGCGCCGGTGGCGGGCGCGGAAGGCTGGGATTGCAGCTCAGCGGGCACCTGGGCCTGATCGGCCGGCTGCGCCTGGCTCGCGGTCTCCACTGGAGCCTGGGGTTCGGGCGCGGACAGTGATGGCTGGCCTGGCGTTTGCGTTGGCGGCTGGCCGGCCTTGGCGATTGTTGTGCGTTTCCTGCGGCGCGCTGTCGTGTGGGAAGTAGTCTGGGCCGCAGCCGGTCTTGCAGGCGCCGGCTGCTGCGCCGCAGTCGGCGGTTGTGCTGCGGAATAGGCGCCAGTCGTTGCTTCCTGCGCGGAGGGTGTGTACTGCGTGCTGCTCAACTGGCCCGCGCTCGCCGTTGCTCCCTGCGCACCGGCTGAGAGGCCCGTCGCGCTGTTGGGCAGGCTGTGAATCGCGGTTCCGCCGTCTTCCTCGCCGGTCGAGTTCACGGTCTCCTCGGAGGGCGGCAGCTTCATGCTGCCGGCATAGGGTGAGGGGCTTTGCGCTGCGAGGGCCGCGTTGGTGCTGTCCGCAGAATTGCCCCCGAGGCGCACGGCCGAGTGAGCCCAGATGCCTTCCACCTGGCGCCGCTCTGGGGCGGTCAGGTCGCGGCGGCCGGCGAGCCGCTCGAGCAGCGGGCGCAGGGCCTGGTCGTCTTCAAGGTTGTCGAGCAGAAAGGCGCGCTTCACTTCAAGCGCCACGGGCACGGGAGCGCGATGGCGCAGGCAGATGGTTTCCGCGCGGCTGAGCAGTGCGGCGGCGTGAGCCACTTCACCGGCGGAGAGATACAAATCTGATTCGGCGCGGAGGAATTCGACATCGCCTTCGAGCTGGGCGCGCACCTCGATCGGCATTGCAGACAGCTTCTCGAACGCCTCGGCGTTGCGATTGGCCGCGACCAGCGCGATGAACAGCGACTTCCAGCGATCGGTATCCTGCGTGCGCGCGGCGGCGGCCATCTGCGCGTGGCGGAACTGGCCAGCTCGGGGCGCAAATGAAGCTGTGCGCATGAGTCCGAAGCCGGAGCGCAGGGCAAGGCGCTGACCCGGGCTGAATTCGAATGTGGCCGACACAAGCCGCGGGCGGCCGTCGTCAAGAGCCGCGTAACCGCGACTGCGCGCCCCGTTCGCTTCCACGGTGCTCGATTCCACAGCGCGCGATCTCAGGGCGCCCGATGATGTTTTGCGCGCATGTCCCAAAGCCTGACTCGCGATGCGCGTCCGCGTCCACGCCTGGGGGACATAGATGGGCCCGGCCGTCTGTCTGGGACTCGCGGCGGCCGGCCTCGCCTGGGGCCGTCCCGCGGCATCGGACTTCTCGGGCGCGGCTGTTCCCTGCTGCGCGAGAGGCAGGCTGGGCGCGGGCACAAGCGGCGCGGCGCCGCTATATGGATCGGGCCCGTAGGCCGGCAGCGGCGGCACTTTGGTGGTCCTGGCGAATGGCTCGTTGTCGGGAGCCAGCAGCTGTTCGAGATCGGCTGCGGTCACGGCGCGATGCGGCCTGGTGTCCTGCTCCGGATAATCAAGCGTGTGCGCCAGCCGCTGCTGGGGCGAGGCGGCGGGCATGGCCGCCAGCGAGGCGCGGTAGTAGGCGGCGGCGCGCTGGTTGTCGCCGCGGGCCTGCTCGTAGTGCGCGGCCAGCGACAGGATTGCCGGGTCATGCTGGAAGCGCTCGAGGGCCTTGCGCAGCCACAGCTCGGCCTGGTTGCGGTCGTTGGCTGCGAGCGCCGCACCGATGGCTCCCTGGAAGTCGCTTGCCGTCGCGTCCTGCATGGGAACTGTCTTATAGAGCGCCAGCGACTCCCGTGCGCGGCCCACCTGCACATAGCCGCCGGCCACGGCCTTGCGCACGGTCATGTTGTCCGGGAAGGCCTGCGAGGCCGCGTCCAGAATCTCCACGGCGCGCTCGGTGTCGCCGTTGTCCATGGCCGCGCCGGCGCGGCGCACGCTCCAGTTGGCCCAGATCTGCTCCACGGTCTCGCGCTGCGCTGTGGTCAGGTCGGCGCGGCCACCCAGGCTCATCAAGGCCGTATAGAGCAGCCGGTCGTTCCTGGAATTGAAGAGCAGCCACGCGTTCTGAATCTCGATGGCCGGCGGCAGCGTTGCATGCAACCGCGCATAGAAGAGCTGCACGCGATTCATCTCCTCGATGGCATGGGCCGTCTCGCCCGTCGCGGCGTAGAGGCCGGCCTCGGTCTGGACAAACTCGATGTCCCCATCGAGCTGCTTGAGCACCGGCGGCGGAATCAGCGCGATCTGCTCAATCGCCTCGCCGGCGCTGTTGCTAGCCGCAAGCGCGCCAATCAGCCCCTTCCAGGCGTCGGCGCGCTCGGGGTGCGCGCCCAGCACCTGCTGGTAGAGAGCATAGGCGTGGCCGGTATCGTTGCGGGCGAGATACACGCCGGCCAGCTGCATCTCGAGCTCGACGCCCGGCTGGCGACCTGCGTCAGTCTCCATTTTCACAGCGCGCTCCAGCAGCCCCTGCGCCACTTCAAGCTGGTTGGCCTGCTGGTAGATGGAGCCCAGCATGGTCAGGAATCCGGGATCGGCGATGGCCGCTTCATACGCAGTCGGCGGCATCTTCTTCACGTCGTCGAGCGCTCGCTCGTCCCGGCCCATCTCGTGCTCGGCGCCCACCACGCCCATCCACGCGGCCAGGTTGCCGGGGTCGTCGGTGAGCAGCTGCGCGTAGATGGCCTGGGCGCGGTCGTAGCTCTTCCCCTGGCGCAGAACGGCCGCATATTCGAGCTCGGTGTCGGTCTTGAGCGTGGACTCATCGGCGGGGAACGGCAGCTCCAGCGCCGCGGCCAGCGTGCGCTCGGCGTCGGCGGTGCGATGCGCGGCCAGGTAGAGGCTCGCCAGCCTGCGCAGGGAATCGGGGTCCTTGTTGAGCGCCGTCCTGATCGCCGCCGGAAGCCGCGCTTCGACGGCCAGCGCCTTGTCGTTCTGGTTGTCGCGCGCATAAGCGAGGAAGAGCCCGCGCCATCCGTCCGCGGAGTCGGGCTGCACCTTGATCAGCTGGTCGTAGACCGGCGCGGCCAGCGCGTATTGCTGCTCTTTGGTCAGCAGGCCGGCCAGGCCGTTGAGCGCTTCGGGCGAGCGCGGCCGCATTTGCAGCGCATCGTGGTAGCGGGCTGCAGCCTCATCCAGCCGATTTTGGTCGAGAGCCTGCGCGGCCTCGCCCATCGTGAACCAGAACCGCGAAGTGGCCAGGCCGTCGACCACGGCACGGTCTTTGAATCCGTTGGCCTCGGCTCGACTGAGGTAGGTGATGGCATCGGCAAAGTTGTTCTGCTGCATGCGCAGAAAACCCATACCCGCTGCGGCGCGACCGCTGTGCGGGTGCGCGGCAAAGGCCGCCTGCTCGGCCGGGCCAAAGCCTGCGCCGGCTCTGCCCTGAGCCAGCGTTTGCTCGTTCCGCTTCAGTCGCCCGCCGAGCGCGGTGTCCTGTGGATGCCGCTTCACATAGCCGCGCAGCGCCGCCGTCGAAGCCGGATTGGCTGTGTCCCACACCAGCGCCTGGCGCAGCGCCGCCTGCGCGCTCTGGTCCCGCGGATGCTCTTTGAGAATGCGGATGCCCTCGGCCCGCGTCCTTGGGTCGTAGGTGAGCATCGCGCCCAGGGCAACGTCATAGCGCGGGTCGCCGGGATTGCGCTGGGCGGCGGCACGCATGCTGGCGATCGCCCCCTGCTTGCCGCCCGCGGTGCCATAGAGCGTCTGAAAGTATGCGAGGGCAATATCCCCGTCCGGGGGACGGCCGCCATAAAGCTGCCGGTAGACGCGCATGGCGTCTTCGTTCTTGCCCTGGCGGGCCAGGTCGCCGGCGCGGCGCAGCTCGGCGCTCTCGGCGCGGGTGCTGGGCAGGCCCTCGATTTTCGCAAGATTGGGATCTTTGGGGCTCGCCCGGCGCAACCGCTCGAGCGCGGCAATGGCCTGGTCCGAGCCGGTCATCTTCAGGTCGCGGGCCAGGCCCTCAAGCGATTCCAGATTGTTGGGGTCGGAGAGCAGAATCTGCTGCCATAGCTGGATGGCCATGTCGGGCCGGCCGCGGGCCTCCAGGGCATGAGCCTTTGCAACCAGGACGGCACGTGTGGCAGCGGCTCCGGCCGGCTTGCGGGAGGCATTTTGGGCATTCTGAGCAAGAACCGGCCCGAGCGCCACAGCCAGGCAACCCGCGGCCATTGCACCCCGACTCCACGCCCGCAGGCGAACCGTCATCAGCGCTTCCATTCCACGTTCAGTTCCCCGCCCGCATCAAAACGGAACCGGCCATCGATAAACCCGGTAGCGAACAGGGCAAGATTCTGATCGTAATAGGCCAAGTCCTTTCCATACAATCCCGTGGAGGCATCGCGCGCCTTCATCAGGCGCACCATCTGCCGGTCGCCGGCCGGGGTTGCATGCGGGAATGCCCGCAGGTAGGTGAGCACCGCGGCCGAGAAGCCCACAGGTCCATCTTGCGCCAAAGGAATGCCCTGGTCACTGACCTTTTCCGGGGGGGCATCATGATTGGCAAGGTAGACGCTCATGGCCGGAACGGCGCTCAGCACCCGGCTGCGCAGCGTGCCGCCGCCGATCATGCCCGCCCACAGATAGACGCGGATGGCGTCATAACTGCCGCCGGCGGTTTCGCTGTCCTTGTTGCCGGTTTCGATGGGCGGCGCGGGATAAAAACCGTCGCCGGGAATGTAGTTGATCCAATCCATGGCATAGCCGTGGCGGGCGCTCTCCTCAAGCAGCCGGGGAATGCCCTGGGCAATCTGCCGCCAGGGGCCGGCCGGGTCCTCCGCCGCCAGCCGCTCGAAGAGAAAGACGGGCAGGTAGCTGGGATTGAGCGTGGTGGTTTGCCCGTGCTGGAAGCCGACCGGCCCAGGCAGCAGCATGGGGCCGAAGCCGGGCAGGCTGGCTACCTCGGATTTGGCGATCTCCGCCATCATGGACCGGCCCAACGTCGTGTAGGCCGGCGCCTTCCACAGCCGCCCGGCCTCGACCAGCGCGTAGGCCATCCATGCGTCGGCGTCGGCTGCCGGGTTCGCGTCCAGCTGCTTCCATCGCCCGTCCGGAGCGCGGGCCCACAGCCAGCCGGGAAGATGGCCGGCTAGGCTGCCGGAGGCCATGTTGGCCTGGGTCCAGTTGAGCAGCCGGTCGAAGGTCGAGCGGTCGTCGGCGGCCAGGGCGAAGAACAGGGCGTAGGCCTGGCCCTCGGATGTGGTGCGGTCGCCGCTGGAGTGATCGATCACCCGGCCCTGCGCGTCGATGAAATGCGCGCGGTAGGCCTCCCACAGCGGCCACGCGCTCTCGCGGCAGCCACCGGCCGGCCCGAGCGCCAGCAGAACGACGATCAACAACCCATGCTTGCCCAGCCGGCATATCCCATCGACCATGGCGCCAGTTCTCCACGTTGAGGTTTGAGCCGCATTCGCGCCGCCGCGCCCGGCAGCAAACCACACTGGCCGATTCTTTCACATTGTCAGGCGCGGGGCTGAAGGAGTCCGCTCAATCCGCAGGCAGAGAATTGGGACAGTTAATCCCCACGCGCACACTCATTACTGAAGCGGCACCGAGACCCGAGCATCGCATGCAGCCGGGGTCCTGACCCCTGATCCCTGATCCCTGCTTTTATCACTCTTCCATCATCTTGAGCCGCGCG
>Ga0182030_10024058_pt1 | contig 11220 bp, 10 predicted proteins | sample 812S3MmetaG_FD_121299 | JGI IMG/M metagenome (GOLD analysis project Ga0182030, IMG submission 121299) | Permafrost microbial communities from Stordalen Mire, Sweden - 812S3M metaG (Illumina Assembly) | ecosystem: Environmental > Terrestrial > Soil > Wetlands > Permafrost | place: Sweden...
GCAACGTCACGACGATCGTGAAGGTACCGCTCACCGCGGTGATGCTAGGCACCACCATCGAGGTCCCCACCTTGGACGAACCGGTCACGTTGAAGATCGCCGCGGGCACCCAGCCGGGCACCACCATGCGCGTGCGCGGGCGCGGAGTACCGGCCGTTGGCAAGCACGCCGCGGGGGATCTCTTGGTCACGGTGAGTGTGACGGTACCCAAGAAGCTGAACAAGGAACAGCGCTCGCTCGTGGAGAAGCTGGCCACCGCGTTGCACGAGGAAATTGAATGATGACAGAACGACACGAACATCCGGTCTACGTGATCTCGGTCTTCGCCGAGCTCGCCGGTGTGCATCCCCAGACGCTTCGAAACTACGAGCGAAGTGGTCTACTGAGCCCTCAACGTACGAGAGGCGGCTCGCGCCGTTTTTCCGATGCCGACCTCGCCGCACTGCGTCGCATCCAGGATCTGACCAACGAGGGCGTCAACCTCGAGGGCGTCAAGAGGATCATGGCGCTCGAGGCGAGCGTCGATTCCCTGAAACAAGAGCTTGCGACGAGCGCGAGGCGGGCCCGCTCGGTGGTCGAGGAGACCCATCGCCAGTACCGTCGCGACCTGGTGCCCGTACAAAACCAGATCGCTCTCTTCATCGAGGCCGTGCGTCGTCAACGAAAAGGTGTATGACGTCGCTTCGGTCGCTCGAGCGCGACCAAGCGTTGCCCAGGGCCGGGTACTACTCGCGTGGCTCGAAGTTGTCGACAAGGAGACCACGCCAAGCGCGGGCCAGAGCGAAGGCTGTTCACGTTCTGGTAGCCCAGGTGTGATTTTGAGTACGGTAGGCTTGGAAGGCAACGAGGCCGTCTCGAGGGAGTCCAGTGCCCGCAACCGTGGTAGTCGGAACCCAGTGGGGTGACGAAGGAAAAGGAAAACTCACCGATCTCCTAGCTCGTGACATGGACATGGTGGTGCGTTACCAGGGGGGCCACAACGCCGGGCACCGCATTGTCGTCAACGGCGAAGCCTTCGCCCTCCAACTCGTGCCCTCAGGCGTCCTCTACCCGCATATCACCCCGGTCATCGGCAACGGTGTCGTCGTCGACCCCGCGGTGCTGCTCGGCGAACTCGACACCCTGAGTGCCAAGGGCGTCGACGTGTCCAAAGTCGTCGTGTCGGGCAACGCGCATCTCATCATGCCCTACCACCAGGAGTTGGACCGTCTCACCGAGCGGTTTCTTGGTAAGAACGCTCTTGGCACTACCAAACGCGGGATCGGTCCGGCGTACGCCGACAAGTCATCGCGCGTGGGGCTGCGCGTCCAGGACCTGCTCGACGCCAAGATCTTTCGCGAAAAACTCGACGTCGTGTTGCACGAGAAGAACCTGATCTTGAACAAGATCTACAACCGACCCTCGATACCCGCGAAAGACATCATCGCGAAGTACCTCGACGAGATGGCTCCTCGCATCGCGCCCATGATCAAGGATACCGTTGCGGTGGTGCACGACGCCCTCGACCGCGGCGAGCGGATCCTGCTTGAGGGGGCGCAGGCGACGTTCCTCGACCTCGATCACGGCACGTATCCTTTCGTCACCTCATCGAATCCCGTGGCCGGCGGTGCCTGCACGGGTTCGGGGCTCGGACCGCGCGACCTCACCGACATCGTCGGCATCGCCAAGGCGTACGTGACGCGCGTCGGCGCGGGACCGTTTCCGACCGAACTCGACGGTGATATGGCTGAACTGCTGGTCGAGCGCGGTCACGAGTTCGGCACCAACACCGGTCGGCGACGTCGGGTCGGATGGTTCGACGCCGTCATGGCGCGCCAGGCCGCTCGGCTCAATTCGCTGAGCGAGATCGCACTCACCAAGTTGGACGTGCTGGACACTCTGGACGAGATCAAAGTGTGCGTGGCCTACGAGGCGAACGGCGTGCGATACGACTACCCGCCCTATCACCAGTCAATCCTGCACGAAGTGACACCGGTCTATGAGGTGTTGCCGGGCTGGCGAAGTGACCTCACGTCCTTCACGAGTTACGAGCAGTTGCCCGAGAAGGCCACGAGTTACGTGAAATTCCTCCAGGACACCATCGGGGTACCCATCTCGGTCGTCGGTGTTGGTCCGGGCCGAGAGCAGTTCGTTCGACCCTCGTGACCAGCAGCGTCGTCGTTGGATCAGGCGCGCGCGAGCACGCGCTGGCGTGGGCCCTCGCCCAGAGCGGGGGCGTGGTCGTGACCCCGGGTAACGCGGGCATCGCCGCGCACGGCATCTCGTGTGTGAGCGTTCCCGCAACCGAGCTCGAGGCGGATCTGTTCGTCATCGGACCCGAGCAACCCCTGGTGGACGGTCTCGCCGATGAACTACGTGCCCAGGGAAAGACGGTGGTGGGCCCGGGAGCTGAGGGCGCGCGCCTCGAGGGTTCCAAGGCCTACATGAAGGAATTCCTCGCCAGCGCCGGCGTACCCACCGCACGCTTCGGCGTCTTTCATCACGAGGACGAGGCGTTGGCGTTCCTTTCGACGATGAGCCCTCCCTACGTGATAAAGACCGACGGACTCGCGGCGGGCAAGGGCGTGCTCGTCACCGCGTACCTCGCCGAAGCCCGACGTGACGTCATGGAGAAACTGAGTGGTACTTCCTTCGGGGACGCGGGCACGACCGTGGTCATCGAAGAAGGGCTCGACGGCGAGGAGTGTTCGTTAACCGTGCTCTTTGACGGCACGCGAGCCTTCGCGCTCGCGCCCGCCCAGGACTTCAAGCGCGTGGGCGACGCCAACGCCGGACCGAACACCGGCGGCATGGGCGCCTACGCGCCCATGGAAGTAATGACCAGCGAACTCGTCAAAGAAGTCATGACGAGTGTCGTCGCGCCCACGGTGGACGAACTGCACAAGCGCGCCATTGATTTTCGCGGCGTCCTCTACGCCGGGGTGATGTTGACTTCCAAGGGTCCTAAATTGCTCGAGTACAACGTGCGCTTCGGCGACCCCGAGACCGAGGTCATCGCACCGCTCTACGGTGCACGGCTCTTCGACCTGTTGCGCGCCGTGGGCGAGGGCCGTCTTGAGAAGGGGGCGGTGGGAACATCGCAGTACGCCGTCACGGTCGTACTCGCCGCGCACGGTTATCCACATCACCCGCGTCACGGCGACATGATCTTCGGACTGGGAAGAGACGGTCAGCTGGCCCAGCCAGTCGAAGGGGTGACCGTGTACCACGCGGGCACCGAACTCGACGAACGAGGCCGGTTCATCACCGCGGGCGGGCGAGTGCTCGCCCTCACCGGCGTCGCCGATTCCGTGCGCCAAGCGCGCGAACTCGCCTACGAGGGCGCGTCGCTCGTAACCTTTGAGGGAAGGGTGATGCGCAACGACATCGCCCTGGCCGTGATCTAGAGGAGTGTCATGATCCCCAGGTACTCACCACCCGACGTCGCCGCGCTCTTTGCTGACGTCAACCGCTTCGACACCATGCTCGAAGTCGAGATCCTCGCTGCCGAGGCACTCGCCAAGGAAGGCGTCTTGCCCGCCCGAGAGGTCGCCGCGCTGCGTTCGCGTCGACCGGTGGTCGACGAGAGATTTGTGGCCGAGGTCGACGAACGTGAACTGGTCACCAATCACGATACGGCCGCGTTCGTTGACGTCGTGCAGTCGCATGTCGGCATGCCCGAGGGCGCGTGGATCCACTACGGCCTGACTTCCTCGGACGTTGTCGACACCGCACTGTGTTACACGCTCACGCGCGCGATGGACATCGTGATCATTGAAGCGCTGGCCCTACGAGATGCACTCACGGTGCGCGCTTTTGAGACGATCGACTGGCCGATCACCGGACGCACGCACGGCATGCACGCTGAACCGACCACCTATGGCGCGAAGTTCTCGCTGTTCGCGCTCCAGGTGCAGCGCGACGTTGAACGAGCGCAGCGTGCGCGCACGGCTATCGCGGTGGGCAAGCTCTCGGGAGCGGTCGGGACGTACTCGAACATCGATCCCGCCGTCGAAGAATACGTATGCGCCGCGCTTGGTCTCGTGCCCGTGCCCGCCACCCAGGTGATCGCCCGGGACCGTCACGCCGAACTGCTCTACGCCTGCGCGGCGTTGGGGACCTCGATCGAGCAGTTCGCTCTCGAGGTACGGCTCCTCGCGCGCAGCGAGGTCGGCGAGGCTGAGGAGCCCTTCGCTCCTGGTCAGAAGGGTTCTTCGGCGATGCCTCACAAGCGCAACCCCGTGCTGTCCGAACGGCTCTGCGGTCTCAGTCGTGTCCTGCGGGGTTACTTACAAGCCGGACTCGAAGACGTCGCCTTGTGGCACGAGCGCGATATCTCGCATTCGAGCGTCGAGCGGGTGGTGCTGCCCGACGCGCTGCAGTTGACGGTGTACATGCTGCGAAAGGCCACCGCGCTCGCGACTGGTCTTGTGCTGTACCCCGAGCGTGCATTGGAGAACCTGACGGTGACGTCGCTCGGGCTGGTCTTCTCGCAGTCCGTGCTGCTGGCGCTCGTCGAATCAGGTATGTCGCGCGACGACGCCTATCGGATCGTGCAAAGCTGCGCGCGACGTGCGCTCGAGGAGCGTAGAAATTTCCGCGAAGTGGTCGAAAGCGACGACGCCGTCACGTTGAGTAACGATGCACTCGAGAAGGCCTTTGATGCGCAACGCCTACTTCATCATCGACGCCGTTTCCTTGACGCGTTATCGTGGGCGCCGTGAGCCTGGACCTACACCACGTCTACTCGGGCAAGGTGCGCGACCTGTACCAAGTCGACGAGTTTCATCTGCTGATGGTGGCGTCAGACCGCATGAGTGCCTTTGACGTCGTGATGAGTGAAACGATTCCCGAGAAGGGACGAGTTCTCACCGGACTGACCAACTACTGGCTTCGTGAGTTCACGGGCCAGGTGCCGTCGTCCCTGGTTTCGTGTGACCCCGAGGAGATCGATCAGTTCGTGCCCGGATTTCTCGAGCAGACGCAGTGGCACGGTCGCACGATGCTGGTACGGCGTGCTCAGATGATGGCGCTCGAATGCATCGTGCGCGGTCGACTCGCCGGTCACGCGTACGAGGAGTACATGGCTCAGGGGACGGTCTGTGGAATGGCGCTGCCATCAGGGATGAGGCTTACCGATCCCTTCGAGTCGCCCCTGTTTACGCCCTCGACGAAGGCCGAGTCGGGTCACGACATCTACATTGACCTCACGACGGCCGCGAGCATGGTCGGTGAGGAGACATTGGACCAGGCAAAGACGCTCTGTCTGGACCTGTTCGCGCGAGCGGCCGCGTCACTCGCGAAGGTTGGACTCGTGCTCGCTGACACGAAGTTTGAACTGGGTTTCGTAGACGGTGCCCTGGTCGTGTGTGACGAGGTGTTGACGCCCGATTCCTCGCGCCTGTGGGCCGCCGACCAGGTCCGCGCTGGCGAGACGCCACCGTCATTTGACAAGCAGCCGTTTCGCGATTGGCTATCGACAAAAGAATGGGACCGGACTCCGCCACCGCCGGACGTGCCCGAGGACATTGTCAAGGTGACGTCGGACCGATACGTCGCGTGTTACGAACGAGTCACCGGTCATTCCCTCGCTGAATGGTACGGTGAATGGAAGTGAACTACCCAGTTATCGTCGACGTCACCCTACGTGAAGGCATCGCTGATCCTGAGGGCGCCACCATCGAACGGGCGCTACCGGCACTCGGATTCAATGGTGTCACCCACGTTCGAGCCGGAAAGTCGTTTCGCATGAACATCGACGCGACGGACGAATCATCAGCGCTGGCGATGGCCTCGGCTCTCGCGGAACGGCTCTTGTCCAATCCGGTGATCGAGAACGCGACGGCGCGCAGCGCTACGAAGGGCTAGACGATGAACCGAATTGGCGTCGTGGTGTTCCCGGGCTCGAACTGTGAGTACGACGCCCTCGAAGCGATGAGCGCCTTGGGCGCCGAGGCGCAGTTCGTCTGGCATTCGGCCACCCACCTCGACGGGTTTGACGGGGTGATCCTTCCTGGTGGTTTCGCCCACGGTGATTATCTTCGCCCCGGAGCCCTGGCGCGCTTCTCGCCCGTGATGGAAGCGGTCGCGCAGTTCGCTCGCGCGGGCGGCGCAGTCCTTGGTATTTGCAATGGTTTCCAGGTCTTGACCGAGGCGGGGCTCTTGCCCGGGGCCCTGCAAAAGAACCGAGGGCTCACGTTTCTCTGTCAGCCAACAACGCTGATCGTCGAGTCCACCAAGTCCGTGCTCACCCGAGGTACCACGGTGGGCCAGGAGATGGTCATACCCATCAACCACTTCTCGGGCTCGTACACCTGTGATGACGAGACCTTCGCCTCGCTCGTCGCCAATGACCAGATCGTGCTTCGCTACAAGGAGAACCCCAATGGTTCGCGTGACGACATCGCGGGCGTCTCGAACGTGGAGGGAAACGTCGTTGGTTTGATGCCCCATCCCGAGCGCGCGATGTCCACGCTGCTCGGTAGTGCCGACGGACGCGTGCTGCTCGAAGGGTTCGTGGGCGCACCGGTGGGCGCGCACTAGCTCGACGGTTACACGTGCCTGATCCCCTTCGTCGGGTCGAACGTACGTGTTACGTCCTGGCCGTTATCATCGTGCTCTATTGGGTAGCGTGGTACGCGCATCGTTCACTCGTCGCCTCGGAGAACTCAAAGGTCTACGTCGACTTCGAGCAGTCCTTTCCTCTCGCTGACGGATTCATTGTCGCGTGTCTTCTGGGCGGCGCGTCGTCACTTCGTCGGCGCGCACCAGCCGCGTTGCTGTTCCTGCTCGTGGGTTCGGGAGCGGGCTTCTACCTTTGTGCGATGGACGTGCTCTTTGACCTCGAACACGGCATCTGGGTCAAGGGCGCCAACGGCGTCATCGAGCTGTGTATTAACATCCTCACGCTGCTCGCGGCGACCGTGCTCTCTCGGTGGACGTGGTCGCACCGGCATGAGCTCGAACCACCGAGGGCCGGTGGTGCCGGCGAGGCCGGGTAGTTTGTAAGTGTGAGTAGCGCCCCCGAGTCCCTGCACCGCGCTTTGGGCCTCACGGACTTGGAGTTCACCCAGATCACGGGTGTGCTCGGACGAGACCCGAATCCCTTGGAACTGGCGCTCTATGGCGTGATGTGGAGCGAGCATTGCTCCTATAAGTCCTCGAGGATCCACCTTCGACGCCTCCCGAGCGAGGGTGCTCACGTGCTGGTGGGACCCGGCGAGAACGCGGGCGTCATCGACGCGGGCGACGGGATCGCGGTCGCCATTCGGATCGAGAGCCATAACCACCCCTCGGCGATCGAGCCCTACCAGGGAGCCGCGACCGGCGTGGGGGGAATCCTGCGCGACGTCTTCACCATGGGTGCGCGACCGCTCGCGGTCATGGACCCGCTCTTCTTTGGGAGTCTGAGCGACGCGCGACAGCGCTGGCTCGTCGAAGGTGTCGTTTCGGGCATCTCGGGTTACGGGAACTCCGTGGGCGTGCCGACGGTGGGTGGCGAATTGACCTTCGACGAGTGCTACTCGTCGAACCCCTTGGTGAACGTGCTGTGTTGCGGTGCCCTGCCGACGAATCGCCTCGTGCTCGGGGTCGCGTCTGGCGTTGGCAACCTTGCGGTATTGCTTGGCTCTTCCACTGGTCGTGACGGCATCGGCGGCGTCTCGGTGCTCGCCTCGGCGGGATTCAGTGGTGAAGACGGTGCGGCATCACTCGATGACGCCAAACGACCGAGCGTTCAGGTGGGCGACCCCTACGAGGAGAAGCGCCTCATTGAAGCGTGCCTGGAACTGCTGGACCGTGGACTGGTCGTCGGGATCCAAGACCTCGGTGGTGCGGGTCTCGTGTGCGCAACGAGCGAGACCGCAGCGAGGGGCGGCGTCGGGATGGACGTGGACATCACGGCGGTGCCCCTGCGAGAAGAGGGTATGCAGCCTTTTGAGATCATGACTTCGGAGAGCCAGGAACGAATGCTCGCGATCATCACCCCAGAGAACTGGGAGGAACTCGCCGAGCTGTGCGCGAAGTGGGAGGTTCGTGCGAGCGTCGTGGGTCACGTCGTCGAGCCGAACCTCGACTCGAACGGCAACTCGGTGGGGATGTTGCGCATCAGACGGGGTTTTGACGGCGAGATCCTCGGTGAGGTACCCGCGAAATCACTCGCCGACGAGGCGCCGCTCTACGATCGGCCGCGCCAGCGCCCGGCGTCACTCGACGCAGTGCACGAGGACGATCCGACCTTCGACGAGCCGGCGGGCTCGCCCGACGATGACCTGCTTTCGATGTTGGTGGATCCGGCGTGGGTCTACCGTCAGTACGACTCGCAACTGTTCCTTAACACGGTGGTTGGTCCGGGACGTGACGCGTCGTTGCTACGACTGGCGGGGCCGGGCCTGCCGAGGTCCGAGCGCGGCATCGCCCTTTCGACGGACTCGAACCCTCGCTGGTGCGCGCTCGACCCGCGCGTGGGCACCGCCCTCACGGTCGCCGAGGCAGTGGCCAACCTGGCTTGTGTGGGAGCGACACCGAAGGCGCTCGTGAACTGCCTGAACTTCGGCAATCCCGAGCACCCCGAAGTGATGTGGCAGCTCTCGGAGTCGATCGACGGCATGGCTGAGGCGTGTCTGGCCCTGGAGATCCCCGTCGTGGGTGGCAACGTGTCGCTCTACAACGAAAGCGGTGGCAACGACATCGATCCGACGCCGGTCGTGGGTCTGTTGGGCGTGCTCGAGTCGCTCGTCGCGCCCCCGCCGGGCTGGAACTGGCGCGAGGGCGACGCCGTCGTGCTCGTGGGAACGCGCCGCGCCCCGGGAGAGGTGCCCTTTCCCCTCGCCGGTACGCGCTGGGCCACTCGCCGAGGTCGTCGAGGAGGCAACGTCACGCCGTTCGAGGGCGCGACGCTCAAGAAGGTCTTTGAGTTCGTGGCTCGCGAGATAACGGGTATCTGTGCGGGTGTCGCCAGTGACGTCACCGCGGTGCACGACGTGGGATCGGGCGGTCTCGCCACGGCGCTCGCGGAGATGGCCAGTGCGACCGGTCTCGGTGCCAACGTTTTTGAACTCGAAGGACACGCGGAGTTGTTCGCGGAATTCCCGGGTCGTTTCGTCATGACGACCAATAATCTCGAGCGTTTCATCGCGCGTGCCGTGATGGCGGGCGTGGCCGTCGAGGAGATCGGACGGGTGGGTGGCACGACGCTGCACATCGGCAAAGCCATTGAACTAAAGGTCGAAGATATAGCCCGTCGACGCCGGTGCGCGCTCGAAGACGCCCTCGCCGACGCGGGCTAAGCGAGCGCCTTCAGCTCGTCGAGGATTTCGTTAGGAACGCGAAGGTCACCGGTCTTTCCGAAGCCGAGAGTCACGTCGCTCTTGTAGCTGCCGTGGTAGTCCGAGCCCCCCGTGGGAATCATGCCCGCGTCGCGGGTTAGTTTCACCATCAACGAGCGCAGGGCTTGGGACGAGCTGCCGTAATAAGCCTCGACGCCGTGGAACCCGCGCTCGCGCAGTGACGCCATCACCTTGGGCATCGTGGCGACGATGGCCGTGGTGTTCATGGAGTCGACGTAGTTCACGAGCGGATGGGCAATGGAGAGCACGGTCGACGAGCCCTTCGCCGCGTCGACGAACTCCTCTATCGCCATGCTGGTCTTTGGCACGTAGGCTTTTCCTTCGGTACCCAGCCACTCGATGAAGACGCCGTTCCATCCCTCGTCGGTACGTTCGCCCACGATCTCGGGATGGAGTTCGAACATCGCGCGAGCGAAGTGGGGCCGCCCTATCGAATGGACGTTGCCCGCGAGCAGGGCGAGGTAGTCAATTGTGAGTCGGTCAAAGCCCTTGTCGTTGAGCACCTTTACGAGGGCCACGTTTCGCACGTCGCGGTCGTGACGCAGCGAGGCCAGCTTCTGTTGAAGCGGGTGCTCGGGGGCCAGGGGCACGAAATACGCGAGGACGTGCACGCTACGCGGCCCCACGGACCCGTCGGGGCGCTGCTTGGGGAACTCGTTGTCTCGCAGGGAAACCTCGACGCCGCTGACGAGCTCGACGCCGAACCTCTCGCAAGCCTCGCTCATCTGGGGGTAGCTCGCCGTCGTGTCGTGGTCGGTGAGGGCGATCGCCGAAATACCCAACTCGTACGCCTTTTGGGCCAGTTCGGTCGGCGTGTCAGATCCGTCGGAAAAATTTGAGTGCGTGTGCAGGTCAATCACGGACCCAGCGTATCTAGGTAGCGCCAAGTGCTCTGGTGGCTGTGCGAGAATGTCCCAGTGCCTCTTCAATTCCTGACCCCTACAGTGGAGAAGGCATGAAAGAAGCTTGCGGCGTCGTTGGGATAGTTGCTCCGGGACGAGGCGTCGCACACCTTTGTTACGACTCGCTGTATGCGCTCCAACACCGCGGGCAGGAATCCGCCGGAATGGCTACTTTCAACAATCAGCAGATAACGGTCGTTAAGGACAACGGGCTCGTCAGCCACGTCTTCGCCGACACGACCCTGCGCGCGCTCGCCGGATCGCTCGTCATCGGACATACCCGCTATTCCACGTCGGGATCGGCGAACTGGACGGCGGCACAACCGGTGTTTCGTTCCGCGGGAGCATCCGGGTTCGCGATCGCGCACAACGGCAATCTGACCAATACCTCGGAGCTCGCGGACAAGGCAGGCATCCAGGTGACCTCGATGCTCTCGGACTCGGACCTCGTGGCTGAACTACTCGCGCGCGAAGTAGAGAACGGCCACACGCTCGCCCAAGCCCTGTCGATCGTGCTCTCGATCGCCGAGGGCGCCTTCTCGATGGTGATCCTCGAGGCGAACGCCATTCACGCGGTGCGTGACCCCTACGGATTCCGTCCGCTGTGCCTCGGTCGCCTCGGCGCGGAGGACGCTCCCGAAGGGTGGGTCGTCGCTTCTGAGTCGCCGGCCCTCGACGTGATCGGCGCGTCATTCGTGCGTGAGATCCAACCGGGCGAGATGCTCACGATCACCAACGAGGGCGTCACCTCGACCCAACTGCTCGAACCGGCGGGCGAGAAGCAGAAGCTGTGTATCTTCGAGTTCGTCTACTTCGCGCGTCCCGACACCTATCTCATGGGCCACCAGGTTCACACGACGAGACGACGCATGGGCGAACTGCTCGCGGGCCAGTCCCACGTGGAAGCGGACATCGTCATGGGGGTCCCGGACTCGGGCGTGCCCGCAGCCGAGGGTTACGCGAAGGCGTCGGGTATTCCCTTTGGCTACGGA
>Ga0182030_10024062_pt1 | contig 11220 bp, 4 predicted proteins | sample 812S3MmetaG_FD_121299 | JGI IMG/M metagenome (GOLD analysis project Ga0182030, IMG submission 121299) | Permafrost microbial communities from Stordalen Mire, Sweden - 812S3M metaG (Illumina Assembly) | ecosystem: Environmental > Terrestrial > Soil > Wetlands > Permafrost | place: Sweden...
AAGCCATCTCAGGCACGGAAGAGTTCAGCATGCTGGGCTGGTGCATCGGCGCCATTCTGACCACGATCTATGCATCCGTGCTGCCCAACGACGGGCTGCGCAATCTGATCCTGCTCACTGCCCCGCTGGATTTCGGCAACAAGCAGGACATCACTTTCGCACGATGGACCGACGAGAAATACTTCGATGTCGAAAAGTTGCTGGCGGCCTTTGGAAACATGCCCGGCGACATGATCGACTACGGCGCCAAAGCCCTGAAACCTGTCGAGAATTACATCGGCAATTACGTTAAACTGTGGGACAACCTGGATAATCCCCAGATCGTCGAAGCATGGCATGCGATGAATACCTGGGTGACAGACAATATCCCACTGGCCGGTGGGGCCTTTCGGCAACTGATCGTGGATCTTTATCAAAACAATCGCCTCATCAAGGGCGAAATGATTGTTCGCGGCAAGCGCGTGGATTTGGGGCAGTTGCAGGCAAATCTGCTCACCGTCATCGCGGAGGGAGATCACATTGCTCCTCCGTGCCAATCGGAGGCGATCCTATCCAAGGTAGCCAGCCGGGACAAGGAGATTTTCCGCGTCCCAGGAGGACACATCGGGATCATGGCAGGCAGCGGCGCGCGCAAGCAAACCTGGCCGCATATCGACGGGTGGCTCGGCGCCCGTTCAAGCCAAAAGCGGGATGGCAGCAATTGACTGGTTCAACAGTTGCGGAGACGGCAAAGAAGCGCGATCGCCCTTGCCAGTCAATTTCTTGCAACCGGGTCAGGCGTAAATAATCCTCGTGCACGAGCGCAGTTGGTTGCAGAGAGTGGTGTGAGGCCTCTTGCCTCAAGCGAATGGATGCGATTCGGTGTAGCCCTCTATAGACGAGAGGAATGAGCCGCTCTTCCGCTGAACGGTTTCCTGCCTCCAGCTCAAAAAGGAGCCGCGTAACCTCGTCCGGAACATTCTCCAAGGGATTCCTCTGGACGGTGAAATAACGGGTGATCCTCTATAAATCACCAATGTAGATTGATGAGACAGTGTTTTTCCCAGAGGGTCGTAAATCAGCTCTTTCCACCAGGCTCCGCTCAACTTTCGGACCTCATCGAGTTCGGCCAAAGCGTGGATCCAATGATCGGGAAGCAGTGCGAGGTGATCTGAAACCGCTGACACCAGGGATTGTTATTCCCTGTTCTGCCGTCCAGATTTCCCTTTTCGGATATCGTCAACTTTTCGATAACTGAGGGAAAGCGGTTTGGAATCAAACGGATAGGAGGCTTGCATACGCCTTGCTCAGGCGGAAACCGGCGAATTCCCTGCACTTTTCTCTCTAAGCAGGGCATTTAAACCCGAGACGGGTTCGGCAAAGACTCAAAAAACCGCCAGAATTTCCGCAGATCGAGTTCGATAAAGGCGCTCGATCTCGGACTGCCCTGCCTACTCCACCACCTTGAAGCTGTCATGCAGCGTCGCCATCGAGCTGTCGCCCACCCATACATCGAAATCAGAAGCCTCGACAACCCAGCCGCTTTTCGCGGCGCTCCAGTAGGTCCGCTCGTCGGGGCCAATGGGGAAGCTGACCTGCTGCTTCTCGCCCGGCGCCAGCGTCACGCGGCGAAAACCTTTCAGCTCTCGCACCGGCCTGGATGCCGACCCATACTGTTGATGCAGGTAGAGCTGCACCACCTCGTCGGCCGCCACTTTGCCGGTGTTGGTGACCGTAGCTGTTGCGGTAACAACTCCCTGGAGCGGAGCACTCGACGTATCCAGATGCAGGTCGGTGATGGTGAAGGTTGAGTAGCTGAGCCCGTAGCCGAAGGAATAGAGTGGCGTTGTCGGCAGGTCCCAGTAGCGCGAGGTGAAGTCAGGCGAGTCGTACGGCTTGTGCGAGGCCGTGTGCGCGTAGTAGATAGGCACCTGGCCCACGTTGCGCGGCCATGTGACAGGCAGCTTACCGCCGGGGACAGCGTCGCCGGCCAGCAGATCCGCGACCGCATTGCCCGCCTCCGTACCGCCAAAGTAGCAATCCATGATCGCCGGAATGTGTGTGGAAGCCCACGAAATGTCGAGCGGCCGCGTGCTGAACAGCAGCAGCACCACCGGCTTGCCCAGCGACTGCACCTTCTCCAGCAGTTGCTGCTGCATGCCCGGAAGGCTGAGCGACGAACGCGAGGAGTATTCAAAGTCCATGTTGCTCAACTCGCCCAGTGTCATTACCACCACGTCGGAATCGGCTGCCAGCTTGAGCGCGCTCTTCATCTGCTGCGCTGCCTCGTCAGCGCTCCAGGCCTTCTCAAGCGGAGGACCGATGATGCCATCGAACGACGAAGGGAATGGCTTGACGATTTGAACCCCCTGGGCGAACTCAACCTTTGCGTTGGAGAATTTTGTGCGGACCCCTTCAAACACTGACACCGTGTCGTCCGCCTTCGCCGTCAGGCTCCACGGCCCGTTCATGTCTGCCTTGCTGTTGCCCAGCGGCCCAATCACGGCGATGCTATGCACAGTCTTCGCCAGCGGCAGAAGGCTGCCTTCGTTGCGCAGCAAAACGGCCGTGCGTGCAGCCGCCGTTCTGGCTGTCTGGCGATGCCTGGCCAGCATCTCCGCATGGGTCTGGTCGGTGCCGTCGGCGTAGGGATGCTCGAACAGGCCGAGATGATATTTCGTGGCAAGGATAGGCCGCGCCAGGTCGTCAAGCTCCGATGCGGTGATCTGCCCCTTGTCGATCAGCGCCTTCATGTGCGCCAGGTACGTAGCGGAGCCCATGTCCATGTTCTCGCCCGCGGTTGCGCCGCGCAGAGCCGCGTCTTCACCATCGCGCGCAAAGCCCTGCGTCACCAGGCTGCCGATCGCGAAGGCATCGCTCACAATGAATCCCTTGAACTGGAGTTGATTGCGCAGCAGGTCCTGCAGCAGGTGAACATTGCCGCTGGCCGGCACGTTGTTCAGGTCCATGTAGGCGCTCATCACTGACCCCGCGCCGGCCTGCACGCCCGCACGAAAGGGCGGCAAGTAGACGTTCTCCATCTCCTCTTCGGAGATGTAGGAAGCGTCGTAGTCGCGGCCGCCCGTTGCCGCGCCGTAGCCCGCGAAGTGCTTCAGCGTGGCGATGAACGCGTGCGGATTCTCCGCTGTTCCCTGGAAGCCTTTTACCTGCGCGCGCGCCATGGCAGCGCCGAGGTATGGGTCTTCGCCGGCTCCTTCAGAGATGCGGCCCCAGCGCGGATCGCGGGCAATGTCCAGCATCGGCGCAAAACTCCATCGCACGCCGGCGTGCGTGGCCTCTTCCGCCGCAATAGCCTGCGCCTGCTCCGACATTGCCGGGTCCCACGACGCTGCCGTAGCCAGCGGCACGGGGAATTCTGTATCGAAGCCGTGAATCACATCGAAGCCGAACAGGAGGGGGATATGCAGCCGCTGCTCGGTCATTGCGATCTTCTGCAGGCGGTTGATCTCCTTGGGGTCCGTCAAGAACAGGAACGAGCCCACCTCGCCGCGGCGCACGTGGTCTTCATAGGAAACCGGATCGGATGTGAATCCGGGGATGGGCAGCTTGAAGTAGAACGGCTGATTCAGCTGGCCGATCTTCTCTTCCGTCGTCATCTGTTTCAGCAGCGCATCGGCGCGCGCATTGTCGTCTTGCGAGACAAAGCTCTGCGCGTGTGCCGCCGCCGAAAAAAGCATGAAGAGAACGCTGAATGAAGCAACAACGGGCAAATTTTTCAAGGCGGGCCTCCATTGCACAAGCTGGTCGCGAAACGAAACATCGTAAGCTTTGCAACTGACTTTCTGTCGATTGTGCAACCGCGGAAGTTTACCACTTTCCTTCAGCGTCTGTGCCGGCAGCCGCGAACCCGGCAGAAGATGCACTCGCGCGTAAGCCCGATGATGCACCCTGCATCTGGAGTTGCAGCGCATCGCTTCAGACGGCACGCGCCCTTGAAGGGGTATGCTTATTGCGGGCTTTCCATCCGCCTTCGATGCGCAGACAAGTGGAGAACAGATGGCACACGTTTCGCGAAGAGAGTTCGGTTCCCTGGCGGCGATGGCCGGCCTGGGCACATTGGCTACCGCAAGCAAATTGCAAGGGCAAACTGCGGCGGTGCAGGCAACTTTGACTATTGACCATGAAGCTCGATTGGCGTCAGTGCCTGCGGATTTTATGGGTCTGAGTTATGAGAGCGGTCAGCTTGCTTATCCTGATTTTTTCTCATCGCAGAACGCGGCGTTGATTCAAATGTTCAAAACCTTGAACCCAAGCGGCGTGTTGCGGCTGGGCGGTAATCTCAGCGAGTTCACCGTGTGGTCCGATACTGAGCCCGCATCGGCGCCGGAGCGCGGCGGCCTGGTGGGCCCTGACCCCGGCCACCGCGAGCCACGCACGTTTACCATCACGCCGCAATCCATTCGCAATCTGCAGGCATTCCTGAAGGCAACCGGCTGGCAGTGCATTTATGGGCTCAACCTGGGTGGTGGCACGCTTGACCAGGCGCTGGCCGAAGGCAGCTTTGTGGCGCGCACGCTGGGGCCGCAGTTGGTGGCCGTGCAGTTTGGCAACGAGCCTGACCTCTTCAAGCATCACGACCAGGGCAACAAGCCATGGACGTTTGATGAATACCTCGACAAGTGGAAAGCATTCCGCGCCGCATTTCATCAGCAACTGCCGCACGTGGCCGTCGCAGGCCCGGACACAGCCTTCAATCAGAAGTGGGTGAAGCAGTTTACTGAAGACGTTCCCAAAGAGGTGGTGATGGTGACAAGCCATTACTATCCGTTGGGTCCGCCCACCGATCCGAAGATGACGACCGACCTGCTGCTGCATCCCGGCGCGCGCTTCGATAGCTCATGCCGCGAAGCGATTGAATCCGCCAAAGCCGCGGGCCTGCCGTTTCGCATGGCCGAAGGCAACTCCTGTTACAACGCGGGCAAGCCGGGAGTCAGCGATACGTTTGCGTCCGCCCTATGGGCCGGCGACTTCTGCCTGCAGATGGCCTCGCTGGGCTGCGTGGGCGTAAACCTTCACGCAGGTGCAAATGGTTTCTACTCGCCAATCGTTGGCTCTGTCATCACCGGGTTTGAAGCGCGGCCGGAGTATTACGGCCTGATGCTGGCGCAGACCTTCGCGGGCCACACCATGCGGAAGACAACGCTGGATGCGCAGGGATCGAATCTTACCGCGTATGCTGCGGAAGCCGACAACGGCCACGGACTGATCGCCATCTTCAACAAGGATGCGCGCGATGCTGAAGTGGCAGTCAGCATCCAGGCGGGCTCGAAGCAAATTGCAGTTGAGCGCCTTGAGGCTGCCTCCATTGAAAGCAAGACCGGCGTCACGTTTCAAGCAGCAAGCGTGGCGAGCAATGGCGCGTTTCATCCGCAGTCGGGCAAGCCGCTGAGAGCCCATGCAGGCAAGTTGAACGTGCATGTCGCGGGCTACTCTGCCGCGCTGATTCGGATGAACTGAGCCCCGCCGAAAGCCCTGCCTCTGCCCTACGCAGCGCTCATGGTAACAACCGCTGCGTTCGGCGGAACAACCAGCTCCTGGTCTTCGCGAGCCGTGCTGGCATCGGAAGAAAGCACCACGCGAAAATTCTCCATCTTTGCAACTGACACTCGATGCGCCGACTCGCCGAGATTGCAATGCAGAACTACGTTGCCGCGCGTCATGGAAAACCACATCGCATCTTCGTCGTAGGCTACGCGCGTATTGCCAGGCTCAGCGTTGTTCAATGCAGGGGTCATTCGCCGCAGGTGGATCAGCGCGCGATACCACGCCAGCATTTCCCCATGCGCGCCCTCGTTGACCTCATCCCAATTCAGCTTCGATCGCTCGAAGGTCTCCCTCTTCTCCGGGTTCGGTATCAACTGCGGATCCCATCCAAACGCCGCGAATTCCTTCTTGCGGCCCTCGGCAACCAGTCGCGCCAGCTCCGGATCTTCGTGGTCGGCAAAGTACTGAAAGGGCGTCGAAGCCGCCCATTCCTCGCCTTCAAAGATCATGGGGATGAATGGGCTCAGCAGCACAACCGCCGCGGCGATCTTCGCGCGCTCGGGGCCCACAACGTCGTGAATGCGATCACCCACCGCGCGATTGCCAACCTGATCGTGATTCTGGATGAAGCCAAGAAATCTGTGCTGTGAGACGTTTCCAGTCGGCCGCCCGTGCACGCGGTTCCGATGCCTCGAATAAATTCCGTCATAAACAAACGTGCTCTCCAAAGCCTTGGCAAGATCACTGAGCTTGCCAAAATCTTCGTAGTAGCCGCCCAACGTTTCGCTCTGCAAAATAGTAAACAGCGCATGATGAAAATCGTCGCTCCATTGCGCATCCATGCCCATGCCGCCGGCCTCGCGCGGCGTCACGATCCGCGGATCGTTCGAGTCGCTCTCCGCAATCACAACCAGGCGCCGGGCCAGAGTGGCGCTCAGCACGGCGACCTCGGTAGATAATTGCTCGAGAAATGGAATGGCCGATCTGTCGATGAAGGCGTGAACCGCGTCGAGCCGCAGGCCGTCAATGTGATAATCGCGCATCCACATCAACGCGTTATCGCACAGGAAGCGGCGCACCTGGTAGGACCACGCGGCTTCCAAGTTCACGGCGCCGCCCCACGGCGTCCGATGCGACTCGATCAGGTACGGGCCAAATTTACCCGTATAGTTTCCCACCGGGCCGAAGTGGTTGTAGACCACGTCCAGCACCACAGACAGATTCCTCGCGTGCGCCGCATCCACAAACCGCTTGAGCGCATCGGGGCCGCCGTAAGGCTCATGCACGGCGAAGAGCGCCACTCCGTCATAGCCCCATCCGTGGTTGCCGGTAAACGCGGCCACCGGCATCAGTTCCACATGAGTAATGCCCAGTTCTACAAGATGATCGAGTCTCGCAATGGCGGCGTCGAGCGTTCCCGTCCGCGTAAACGTGCCCACGTGCAGTTCATAGAACAGTGAGCTTGCCAGCGGCGGCGCTTGAAACCTCGCGTCGCTCCACGCGAAGGCGCTGTGATCGTAGGTGCGCGACATTCCATGTACGCCGAGCGGTTGCCATGGCGACCGCGGATCGGGATAGCAAGTCTCATCGTCGTCGATCAGAAAGCCGTAATCGCTGCCGGCAGGCGCGTCCTCAACGTCGAGCCACCAGCATCCGTCTTCATCCGGACCATGCATCGGCAGCGTTGCGTGGTTGAACCGCAGGGTCAGCTTCTTCGGCAACGGCGCCCAGATTTTGAATCGCACCATGATCAGTCAGCCTCGCGCACAAGCAGTGCAACGGGAAAGCGCTCCAGCAGCTTCTGGACGCGTGTGCGGCCGCCCGCAAGCACGTCGCCGGTCAACCAGTTTGTCCAACTGCCAGACGGAAGCTCCACCGTGGTTGAGCCCCACGCGCCGGCCAGCTTCAGCGGCCGTCGCGGCGCCAATGCGGCTACGCGCCCTTCACGATGAAACGCAACCAGATGGCCAGTCTTCGCTCCCTCTGCGCTGATCGGCTCATACGCAGCATCGGCTCCAAACCACTCCGGGTGTTCGCGACGCAGGCAAAGCGCTTTGTGCACCACCCATAGTTTCGGCAGTCCGCTTTCCATTTTGCGCAGAATGTCTTCAGGACTTATTCCAGCATCGAGTTCGTTGAGCATGTCGAGCCGCTGTCCATAATCCACGGGCCTGCGATTGTCCGGGTCCACCAGGCTCAGGTCCCACATCTCGCTGCCCTGATAGGTGTCAGGCACGCCGGGCGCTGTGATCTTGAGCAGGGTCTGCGCCAGGCTGTTGATGCGTCCCGCGCCGATGATTCGACCCACAAAATGTTCAAGGTCCGCAACAAACACGCGGGACTCGAGAATGCGCTCGATGAAACCGCGAAGAGCCTGCTCGAACTCGGCATTCTGCTGCATCCAACTGGTCTGCAGCTTGGCCTCGCGCATCGCCTTTTCCATATACGGAATAAGGCGCTCCTTGCTGATGGGCCATGCACCAACCAGCGTCTGATAAAGAAAGTACTCGGTGTTCCTGTCGGGATATTTCCCGCTGCGGAAGCCTGCGTTGGCGCGCGACCAACGGCTCACTGCCGCCTTCCATCGTGCAGGAATTTCGGTGATCGTGGCCAGCCGCGCCCGCACGTCATCCGCACGCTTGGTGTCGTGTGTGGAGAGCGTGGTCATCGTAAGTGGATGCGTTGCCTGCATGGTCGTGCAGTAGTTGTGAAACTCCTCAGGCGTTATCCCGTTGTTGCCCGGCGCGCCGCCCACTTCGTTCATGCCGATCATGCGGTTATAGCAATAAAAGGCCGTGTCTTCCACGCCTTTCGCCATCACCGGCGAAGTGAATTGCTGGAAGCGCAGAAGGAACTCGGTCTCAAGACCGCCGCGCGAACGAAGCGCGAGAACGGCGCCGATGAATTCAAAGAGTTCTGGATCGATGTCCTGCCTGCGCGTCATGGCTTCACGCACAGCTTGATCGATATGCGCGCGGTCTTCGTCCACCACCTCATCGCGGCCGGGTACCACGTAGGTGCGATAAATAGAGAAGCAGGCCGCCACTTCGCGCAGCGCGCGTCGAATATCGGCACGCGTGTAATCGCGTCGATCGCGGTTGTTCTCGCAGATCTCCACAAACAGGCTGGTCAGCCGGTTTACATCGCTGCCCAGCGCCTCTTGCTCGACGCTTAGCTTCTTGTCGTGAGCCACCTGCTCAAAGTCGGTCGGCTCGCCTGTAAAGTCCGCGTAGATGCCAGACAGCTCTTTCAAGCCATCGCCATCTACCAGCAGGTTGTTGCACACATTCATGAAGTCGTACCCGCTTGTTCCTTCGATCGGCCACGAATCGCGAAGAAACTCGCCGGGCTGAAGAATCTTCTCCCCTACGATCCACGCCCCTGGCGCGCGGCTCCGCAGCCGTTCGCAATATTGCTGCGGATCGCGCAGGCCGTCGGGGTGGTCGATGCGAATGCCATCCAGAACGCCGCCCCGCAGCCATTCCAGAATTCTGCAATGCGTCGCATCGAATACGTGTGGCCGTTCCATTCTCAAGCCGATGAGGTTGTTCACGTCGAAGAAGCGGCGATAACCAAGCTCCTGCCCCGCGGTACGCCAGTAGGCAAGCCGGTATTGCTGCTGATTAAGCAGGTCGTCCAACGCATCGGCGTTGCTGTTGATCCGCTCGATTGCCTGATCGATCGCGGCCGCGACTCCAGGCTCCTCGTGGCTCAATCGCAGCAGCAGGCCGTTAATCACAACCTTGTCCCGATGTCGCGCCTTGCCGACTTCCAGGTCCGTCGACTCCGGCGAAGGCAAGCGTTCGAAGCTTTCGGCAATAAAATTCAGCGTGTCGCTCCTTGACAATTCCGCGGCGTTCGAGAGCAGCAGGAACAACGACCGCGGCGCAACCGGAAAGAGATTGTCGCCGTAATGAATCTGAAACGAAACGTCGCTGCGCTCCAGCTTGATCTGACCGGAACTCAAGATGCGCCCGTACTGATCGCCCAGCACCGGAATGAGCACCTTGTTCTGCAGTTTGGCCTCGGATGAGTTCCAGTCAATATCGAACCAGGTTGCATAGCGGCTCGAAGGGCCGTTCTCCAGCACGTCCCACCAGTAGCGGTTTTGCCGCCCCAGCGCCATGTGGTTGGGCACAATATCCAGCACCTGGCCCAGTCCCAACTCTTTCAAACGAGCGCAGAACTGCCGATGTCCCTCTTCTCCGCCAAGCTCTTCATTCACCTTTTCGTGATCGACCACGTCATAGCCATGCATGCTGCCGGGGGCAGCCTGCAGGTAGGGCGAACAATAGACGTGGGAGACCCCCAGCTGCTTTAAATACGGCGCGGCCTTCGCAGCGTCGGCGAATGTGAACCCGCTGTGCAGTTGCAACCGATACGTTGAATAGGGAACTGGCATAGGATTCTTGCAGGGCAAAGGGGGTGTGCTTGCGCGCTGAGGGTTAGAAGCCACATGGGAGGGGAAAGGTTGTCAGGCGCCCCACTTCCAAGCAAGCGGGAACCTGGCCGATTTCGGCGCGAAAGCGAGCGGAGGCTCTGCATCTCCGAAGGCTTGCGGAGCTTTCTTTCTTTTCCCTGGATAAACCTTCATACTGTCAGCTTGCATCCAACTGACCAGGATGCCGACATTTCCGATTTCTGGGCCTCCATCCAACCCGTTCACCCCGAATTTCCATCGCAGCGCTTTACAGTTGGTCAGAAGGCGGATGCATGAGGCGCATCCAACCATGCGGAGAGCAAAGAGTGAAGAAACTGGCAAGTGCATCTGACCCGTATTGGTATAAAGATGCGATCATCTATGAGCTTCACGTGCGCGCATTCGCTGACTCAAACGGCGATGGGATCGGTGACTTCCCCGGCCTTCTTTCGCGCCTTGACTACCTGCAGGATCTCGGCGTCACGTGTATCTGGCTTCTTCCCTTCTTCCCGTCCCCCTTGCGCGACGACGGCTATGACATCGCAAATTATGTGGATGTAAACCCATCGTATGGAACTCTAAACGACTTCAAGTTGGTTCTTGACGCAGCCCACCAGCGCAACATGCAGGTAATGATCGAACTGGTGATCAATCACACCAGCGACCAGCACCCGTGGTTCAAGGCTGCGCGGCTTGCGCCTCCCGGCTCGCCTGAGCGGGAGATGTACGTGTGGTCGCAGACCGACCAGCTGTACAAGGACGCGCGCATCATCTTTACCGACACGGAAAAGTCGAACTGGACCTGGGATGAAACCGCCAAGGCCTACTACTGGCATCGATTCTTCTCGCACCAGCCGGACTTGAACTTCGATAACCCTGCGGTTCTAGAAGAAGTTTTGAAGGCCATGCGCTTCTGGCTTGACATCGGTGTGGATGCGATGCGCATGGACGCCATCCCCTATCTCGTCGAGCGCGATGGTACATCCTGCGAAAATTTGCCGGAGACTCACAAGGTCATCAAGGCCATTCGCGGCGCCATCGATGCGGACTATGCGAACCGCCTGGTGCTGGCTGAAGCCAACCAGTGGCCTGCCGATGTGCGCCCGTATTTCGGCGATGGCGATGAGTGCCACATGGCGTTTCACTTTCCGCTGATGCCGCGCATCTATATGGCCCTGCGCCAGGAAGATCGTCTGCCCATCACCGACATCATGGCGCAGACGCCGCCCATTCCAGACAACTGCCAGTGGGGATTGTTCCTGCGCAATCATGACGAGCTGACGCTGGAGATGGTGACCAGCGACGAGCGCGACTAC
>Ga0182030_10024063_pt1 | contig 11220 bp, 13 predicted proteins | sample 812S3MmetaG_FD_121299 | JGI IMG/M metagenome (GOLD analysis project Ga0182030, IMG submission 121299) | Permafrost microbial communities from Stordalen Mire, Sweden - 812S3M metaG (Illumina Assembly) | ecosystem: Environmental > Terrestrial > Soil > Wetlands > Permafrost | place: Sweden...
GTAGACGTCGAGGAGCACCACGATGGCCGCCCTTGCCTGCTCCCATGGATCATCGTGATCGGCGAGAGCATCTGCTACGCGGCTGACGCCATCGCTTTGCAGACCGTCGAATATCGCCATGAACAGCCCCAGTTTGCTGCCGAAGTGGTGTTGCAGCGCGCCGCGGGTGACTCCGGCCCGCTCACAGATCTGCAGACCGGTGATCTCAGGGTAGGGCTGGGTAGCGAACAGCTCCCGGCCCGCTTGCATGATCACCTGCCGGGTCGCTTCTGCGTTCCTGTCCCGTCGCGTACTGGCCGGTGTCATGGTGCGCCCCACACATGTTAAGTTCACCATGAATGATAGATTCCCGGTGAATATCGGTTGTGAATGGTCCTGAGTAAATTCTGGCATCCAGCGTGGCGATCGAGCGCTAAGCGCCGGCCGCGCTGAGGTGATGCCTGTGTCGAGCCTCACACCTGCTAACGTTCATCATGAATGGTAGATTCGCGGTGAATGTCGTTTGTTGAGTGGTTCTTGGCCTTTGAGGAATTCCCGCACCCAGCGTGGCGAGCGCTAAGCGCCGGCCGCGCTGACGTGATGCCAGCGTGAATCTATTGGTCTGCCCGCTTGCGTGTCGGTGGAGGTGGCGTGCTCGGTCCCGGACAGCTTGAGCTTGAGCAAAAGCTGCAGATAAAGCGCGGCCGAAGTGTGGCGGTGGTCAATGCGCCACCCGAATCGGGGTTGAGGCTGCTAACGGCTGGTGGCCCGAACCCGGATCAGGCTGAGGTGGTCATTGGCTTTGCAGTCCGGCCCGCGGACTTGGCATGGCTCAGGTCCGTGTATGCGGCCGCCCGCGCTGGCCGCCTGGCCTGGGTCAGCTACCCCAAACCCGGTCAGCCGGGGACTGATCTTCGCCGGGACTGGCTTGTCCGAGCCCTTCGCCAATACGGCGTTGAGGCGGTCCAGGACGTGTCGATCGACGGCACCTGGTCAGCACTGCGGCTGCGCCCAGCCAAGGATGACCACCAACCCGACACTTCCACGGCTAACAAGGGCAGCAAGTGAGCCACAAGAACAACGACCAGACGCCTGATGAAGGCACCGGGGACACCACCTCCCGTTCCCGCGTCGACTTCCCCGGCGAGCGCGATGCTTCGGCCGCTGGCCCCGCCGAGGCGGGGGTGGGGGAAGTCGAAGGGTTGCCGAGCGGCTCGGCCCTGCTTGTCGTGAAGCGTGGCCCCAACGCCGGATCGCGGTTCCTGCTGGATCAGCCCGTCACATCCGCTGGCCGGAATCCCGACAGCGACATCTTCCTCGACGAGGTCACGGTCAGCCGCCGGCACGCCGAGTTCCGAAGGGACAACGGCGAATTCCGGATCGTTGACATCAGCAGCCTCAACGGCACCTATGTCAACGGTAAACCGGTGGCCTCGGCGAGGCTGGCCAACGGCGACGAGATCGCGATCGGCAAGTTCCGTCTGGTGGTCCTCATCAGGCCCACGACGGGTTGACACTATGGCGGCCATGGATGTCAGCGCGCAACAGCGTGTGGTGGCAGTCGGCGCCTCGGCAGGAGGGGTGAAGGCGCTTATCCGATTCGCTGCTGCTCTGCCATCGTTCGCACCGAAGTCACTGCCCGTCAACGACATCGACAGCACCGATGTAGTGCTGAATCTCACCACTGCCGACGAGTCAGGGCGCTACCGATCCCTGGTGCTCCTCCTCGGCGAAGGAGGACTGCGCTGGGGCGAGGCGGCAGCGCTGCGTGTCGGCGACGTCAACTTTTTACGCCGGCGCATCGAGTTGCACCGCAACGCCGTGCAGGTGGGCACGAGGGTCGTTATCGGCACGCTGAAGTCGAATGAGAACCGGACTGTGGTCCTGCCTAGGTTCGTCATCGATGCACTGGCCGAAACAGCCAAGGGCAAGGGCCGCGAAGACCTGCTCTGGTCGAGAGCATCAGGCGGGTACATGGGACCGCCCGCGTCAAAGGAGTCCTGGCTATCCGGCGCGGTTGCGCGATGCGGAAAGTCCGATCCCACGTTCCCGAGGATCACGGCTCACGGGCTGCGACACACGGCAGCCTCGCTGGCGATTAGCGCCGGGGCGAATCCGAAGGTGGTGCAGCGGATGTTGGGGCACGCCAGCGCCGCGATGACCCTGGACGTCTACGCCGATTTGTTCGACTCAGATCTCTCATCTGTTGCAGAGAGTGTGGGCAAAATGTGGGTAAGAATGTCGCAACCGCACGATTGTTCGACGCCGAAATCGCCTCTACCAGCACCGACGGGGACTGAAAGTGGGAGCCTCCTGTCAGGATTGAACTGACGACCGCTCGCTTACAAGGCGAGTGCTCTACCACTGAGCTAAGGAGGCCGGATAAATCGGCTGCCAGCCTAGTCGGTCACTCATCGCTTTCGATGATGCGCGTTGACGGCACGGGCCGCGACGGCGGGCGACGCGGTCGGCGGCCGGGCAGCGGGATGCGGTCGGCGATGTTGCTCAGCGGATTCACCACCATGGTGAGCGCCATGACCGCGTCTTGCAGGGTGCTGATGGCAGGCTCTAAAGCTTCCATCCCCGGCGTCAGCCGGGCCAAGGTATCGGCGACGTCGGCAAGCTGCTCCAGCGGACCATGTTTGGCGGTCAGCTTGTCGACCACTCCGCCTTCGGACAGCAGCCGATCGGCAAGGCCATCCTCGGACAGCAGCCGATCGATCAACCCTGCCTCTGCCAGCAGCTGATCGGCCAGCCCACCTGGCTGCAGCGCGCGATTCAGCCCGCCGCCCTCGGCGGTGAGGCGGTCGAGCAAACCGCCCTCCGACGTCAACATGTCGACCACCCCGCCCGGGCGCAGCAAGCGGTCGATCGGCCCGTCGGGTGCCACCGCGCGTCCCAGTGGCGCATCGTCGTCCAAGAGCCTGGCGATCCGATTGGCCCGAAGGATCGTGTCGTCGATCCCCAGCATGGAGGTCACGGCGTTCGTCCCGGCGTCTCCGCCGTCGCTCAACGACCGTTTCGCCACGCCGACCGCCGCACTCGCGAGGTTCAGGCTCGCCTCCGCGGCGGCAAGGCCCACCCGAGCGGGGGCGGTCGCAGCAGCCACCATGCTTTTGGCGAGATTCATACCTCCGAGTTTATGCACGGTACGTCCCTTCTAAACCCAGGCAGGACAAAGGAGACGCAATGATTTCTGGCAGAATACTTGCAGACGGTTGGCAACGAGCTCCCAGCAATTACACAATGATTGCGAAGGTAATGCTCAAGTAAGAGGACGGAATGGTGACCCCAATGACGGCGGCTAGCTCAACCGAAACCAAACCGGAGGCACGGGTTCTCGTAGTCGACGACGAGGCCAACATCGTCGAGTTGCTCTCCGTCAGCCTGAAGTTCCAAGGATTCGAGGTCGCTACGGCGACCAACGGGGCCCAAGCGCTGGACCGGGCCCGTGAAGCCCGCCCCGATGCCGTGATCCTGGACGTGATGATGCCCGGCATGGATGGATTCGGAGTGCTACGGCGGCTGCGGGCCGACGGCATCGATGCCCCGGCGTTGTTCCTGACGGCGCGCGACTCCTTGCAGGACAAGATCGCCGGACTCACGCTGGGCGGCGACGACTACGTGACGAAGCCGTTCAGCTTGGAGGAGGTCGTCGCGCGGCTGCGGGTCATCCTGCGGCGCGCGGGCAAGGGCGGCGCCGAACCGCGCAATGCCCGCCTGACCTTCGCCGACATCGAACTCGACGAGGAAACTCACGAAGTCTGGAAGGCCGGCGAGCCGGTTTCGTTGTCGCCCACCGAATTCACCTTGCTGCGCTACTTCGTGATCAACGCGGGCACGGTGTTGAGCAAACCGAAGATCCTCGACCACGTCTGGCGCTACGACTTCGGCGGCGACGTCAACGTCGTCGAGTCCTATGTGTCGTATCTGCGCCGCAAAATCGACACCGGCGAGAAGCGGCTGCTGCACACCCTGCGCGGAGTCGGATACGTGCTGCGCGAGCCGCGCTAAGCTTGCGCGCAAATTAGCGAGCGAAGATCGAGAGTATGGCCAATCAACATCGGCGGGGGTTGCCGCTGCGGGTGAGTCTGGTCGCAGCGACCCTGGTCCTGGTGGCCTGTGGCCTTGCCGCCTCGGGGATCATGGTCACCTCGATCCTGCAGCACAGCTTGGTCAGCCGGATCGACCAGACGTTGCTCGAGGCGTCCCACACCTGGGCGGTCGCCCCGCGCCGGCCACCGCGCCCCTACGCCGGTTCGGACCCCGAGCGGCCGCCGTCGAAGTTCTACGTGCGCGGCATCGACAACGACGGCGAACCGTTCACGGCCATCAACGACCGCAACGGCGAACCGGCGCTACCGCCCGACAACGATGTAGGCCCCAACCCGACCACGCTTTCGTCGGTGAATGGCTCCGACATCCAATGGCGGGCGGTGACGGTGCGCGGCCCACACGGTCTGACCACCGTCGCCGTCGACCTGTCCGACGTCGACCACACCGTCCGGTCACTGGTCTGGCTGCAAGTCGGCATCGGGGTGGCCGTGCTGGTTGTCGTAGGAATCGCGGGCTTCGCAGTGGTCCAGCGAAGCCTGCGGCCGTTGGCCCAGGTCGAACAAACCGCCGCGGCCATTGCCGCGGGCCAATGGGATCGCCGGGTGCCCGAACGGGACCCGCGGACTGAGGTGGGCCGGCTTTCGTTGGCGCTCAACGAAATGCTCGCCCAAATTCAGCGAGCGATGGCATCCTCGGAATCTTCGGCCGACAAGGCCCGCGGCTCTGAGGAACGGATGCGACGGTTCATCACCGACGCCAGCCACGAACTACGCACCCCGCTGACCACCATCCGCGGCTTCGCCGAACTGTATCGGCAAGGCGCCGCCCGCGACGTGGCCATGTTGCTGTCGCGGATCGAGAGCGAAGCCAGCCGGATGGGCCTACTGGTCGACGATCTGCTGCTGTTGGCACGGTTGAATGTGCAGCGGCCGCTGGAGCACCAGCGAGTGGACTTGCTCGCGCTGGCCAGCGATGCCGTGCACGACGGGCGGGCCATCGACCCGCAGCGCACCATCAGCATGGAAGTCCTCGACGGCCCCGGCACCCCCGAGGTGCTCGGCGATGAGCCCCGGATACGCCAGGTGATCAGTAACCTCGTCGCAAATGCTTTGCAGCACACGCCCACTAGCGCCGACGTCATCGTTCGGGTCGGGACCGAGGGTGACGATGCGGTGATCGAAGTGGCCGATGAGGGGCCCGGCATGAATCAGCAAGACGCGTCGCGGGTGTTCGAGCGGTTTTATCGCACCGACTCGTCGCGGGCCCGAGCCAGCGGCGGTACCGGACTGGGACTATCCATCGTCGACTCGTTGGTCCAGGCGCATGGCGGCGTTGTCACCGTGCAAACCGCGCCCGGCGAAGGGTGCTGCTTTCGCGTCACGCTGCCGCGCGTCAGCGATGTGCCCGCCGAAGTGGGCTAAGTCAGTTGCTCCACGGCGGCCTTGATCTTGGCCTGTGCCGCGTCGAGGGATTCCGGTGACGGATTGCGGTCGACGTTGGCAAACCCAAAGTCACTGAGGCTGCGGGTGGGGAAGACGTGAACGTGCAGATGCGGCACCTCCAGCCCGGCGATGATCAATCCGGCACGCTCGGCCCGGAACGCCTTGCACACCGCCTTACCGATCAGCTGGCTCACCGACATCACCCGGGTGAAGGCACCTTCTTCGACGGCCTGCCACTGATCGATCTCGGCGCGCGGCACCACCAGGGTGTGCCCCTGCGTCATGGGCTCGATCGTCAGGAACGCGACGACGTCGTCGTCCTCATAGACGAAGCGGCCAGGTAGTTCACGGTTAATGATCTTGGTGAAGATCGACGCCATGGCCCAAGCATAGGGGCGTCGAAATTGTCACCAGAGGCGCGGCTGCCGCTCACTCCTCCTGGCCGAACTCCATGACGTCGAGATTCCAGTACCCACGCATGTTGGTGATCAGCCCTGCGTCGTTGACCTTGTAGGTGAACACACCGCGCACCTTGCTGGTCAGTCCGCCTTCAAACTTGCTCTGTAGCACCAAGATATGTGCGATCTCGTCGGGTGTGCTCGACGGAAAGGTCTCCTCGCAGGTGATGGTCAGCTGATTCTTGGCGATGTTGTTGTCGAAGAATTCGCCGACGGCTGCCTTGCCGCGCACCCCGGTGCCATCCGGGTTGGTGACGGACTTGCCGATCGGGTCTTCGATGACCACATCGTCAGTCATCAGGGCGAGCCAGCCGTCGCGGTCTTTGCCTTGCGCGCACCGCCACGACGATTGCGAGGCGGTCAGCGCCGGGGATTGGGCGGTTTGGGTCACGGTCCGAGCCCCTCTTATCGGCCGGCGCTCTGCTACCGGTCGGCGTCGGTGTATCGGATGACGCCGCGAATGTTCTTGCCGTCCAGCATGTCCTGGTAGCCGTCGTTGATCTGTTCGAGCTTGTACCGGCGGGTGATCATGTCATCCAGGTTGAGCTTGCCGGCCTTGTACATCGACAGCAATTGCGGGATGTCGTATTGCGGGTTCCCGCCACCGAAGATGGTGCCCTGCAGGTTCTTCTGCATCAGGGTCAGCATCGCCAGGTTCAGGGTGACGTTGGTGTCCAGCAGGCTGCCGATCGCGGTCAGCACGCAGGTGCCGCCCTTTTGGGTGATGTTGAGGTAGTTGTCGACGTCGGCACCGAGCAGCTCACCGACCGTGACCACCACCTTGTGGGCCATCAGGCCGTAGGTGACCTCGGCCATGCCCGCCATCGCGGCGAAGATGTCGGGGTAGACGTGGGTGGCGCCGAACTTCAGGGCCTGGTCGCGCTTCCACTCCACCGGGTCGATCGCGAAGATGTAGCGGGCGCCGGCGGTTACCGCACCCTGCAGTGCTGCCATGCCGACCCCGCCGACACCGACGATGGCGACGTCTTGGCCGGGCCGGATGTCGGCGGTGCGGACCGCCGAACCGTAGCCGGTGGTGACGCCGCAACCAACCAAGGCAGCCACCTCGAACGGCACCGATGGGTCGATCTTCACCACCGAGCTGCGGTGCACGACCATGTACGGCGAGAACGTTCCCAGCAGCGTCATGGGGAAGACGTTCTGGCCGCGCGCCTGGATGCGGAACGTGCCGTCGGATACCGCGGCGCCGCCCAGTAGCCCGGCCCCCAGATCACAGAGGTTGCGCAGACCGGCCTGACACGTCGGACAGGTGCCGCAGGACGGGATGAACGACAGCACCACGTGGTCGCCCGGGGCGAGGTCTTCCACGCCGGGGCCCACCTCGGTGACGATGCCCGCCCCCTCGTGTCCGCCGAGAACCGGGAAGCCACCCATCGGGATACCGCCGGTGACCAGATGGTGGTCGGAGTGGCACATGCCCGCCGCTTCCATCTGGATCTTGACCTCGTGCTTGACGGGGTCGCCGATCTCGATCTCCTCAATGGACCACGGCTGGTTGAACTCCCAGATCAGAGCGCCTTTTGTCTTCACGTTGGACCTGACCCCATTTCGCCTTTGAAATTAACTGCCTGACCCATGATGTCCGGCAGGGTGGTGACGAGTGCCACAGGGCACTCCTGTGGCGCCAGCATAGCGCGTGCAACAAATCAAATGCTTGGTTGGCTCCCGCTCACCAGATCGGGACGGGTGCCTCGCCAATCGGGTAGTAGCCCGGTAGCTTCTCGCCGGCGACGCTGCGCTCGATCCGCTTCTGCATGCCGGTGCTGAGATCGCCGGATTCGATCAGGGTGCCGAACATCTTCGCGACGTGACCGAAGTCGAAAAAGTCACGCTGCCACTCGATGAGCTGATCGCTGTTGAGCCGGAACCAGCTGCCGCCGATGCCATAGATCTCGCCCTGGGTGCCATCGGTCTTGTTGACGATCTGCTTCCAGAAGCCGACGATCTCGCCCTGCTTCTCGTCGATGAGCACCTTCTGGTACTCGTACACCCAGTTCTCCAGGCCTTCCATCTCCAGGCCGAGTGCGATGTCGCGGATCTCGTCGACGCCGACGCACATCACGTCTTCTTTGGGGCCGATGTTCCAGCCGTACGTGGAGTCTTTGGTGTAGAAATCCGCCAGCGGCCGCCAGTCACCGGCTTTTTCGCAGTCCTTGTTGGCCTGCAGCCAGCGGTCGACCCATGCCTCGAGATCTGCGCGCGAGTGTGACGCCATTGTCAGTCTTCTTTCTCTTTAATGAATAGGGCATGCGTTGGGCACATATCGACCGCGCGTTCGACTTCATCGCGGGCGTCTTCGGGCGGTTCGGGGTCGATGATCTCGACCTTGCCCCGCTTAGGCACCCGGAAGTAGTCCGGGGCCTCCAGTTCGCACATGGCGTGGCCCTGACACAGATCGAGATCTACATTGATTCTGAATCCCGTTGAGCCCATGAGCTTTACTCCCTTACGCGTTGCGCTTGCGGTAGCGCGCCTTGGCCGGCCTGGCAAGCTGCACGACCATCTTGGAGTGGTCGTTGCGATAGCTATCGGCGGGCTGAGCCATCTCGAACTCGTACTCGCGCAATAGGACTGAGAAGATCGCTTTGATCTGCATGGTGGCGAACGCCGCCCCGACGCAGCGGTGCCGGCCCGCACCGAACGGAATCCAGGTCCACCGGTTGACGACGTCGGCCTGCTCGGGTTTGTTGTAACGGTCCGGGTTGAAGGCGTCCGGGTCGGGAAAGTCCTCGGGAATCCGGTTCGAGATCGCCGGGGACGCTGCGACGAAGTCGCCCTTGTGAATCGGGAAGCCCTGCACCTCGAACTCGCCTTGGGCCACCCGCATCAGGATGATCAGCGGCGGGTGCAGGCGCAGGGTCTCCTTGACCACGTTGTCCAGCTTCGGAATCTGGCGCAGCGCATGGAAACTCACCTCCTGACCGTCGGCATACAGCTCTTCCAGCTCGGCCAGCACCTCGGCGTAGACGTCGGGGTGGCGGATCAACTCGATCAGCGTCCACGCCGAGGTTCCGGAACTGGTGTGGTGCCCGGCGAACATCAACGAGATGAACATCCCGGTGACCTCGTCCGCGGAGAAGCGGGGATCGCCCTCCTCGTCCTTGATCGACACCAGCACGTCGAGCATGTCCCGGTCGGCCTTGTCCTTCGGGGGATTGGCCACCCGCTGGTTCATGATCTCTTGAACCAGCGCAACAAGTTTCACCCGCGCCTCGTCACGGCGCTGGAAGCTTTCGATCGGAAGATACGGGTCGACGTAGCACAGTGGGTCGGTGCCGCGCTCCAGCTCGTGGTAGTACTCCGCGAACCGGTGATCGAGTTGCTCGCGGAACTTCAGGCCGATCAGGCAGGCCGTCGAGGTGTAGATGGTCAGTTCTGCGAAGAAGTCGAGCAGTTCGATCTCGCCCTCGTCGCCCCAGTTAGCGATCATCTTCTTGACTTCACCCTCGATGGTGGCGGCGTGGCCCTTCATCTGCTCGCCGCGCAGTGCAGAGTTGTGCAGCATCTCCTTGCGGCGCTCGGGGCTGGCGTCGAACACAACGCCCTTGCCGAAGATCGGCGTCATGAACGGGTAGGCCTCAGCCTGGTCGAGATCCTCGTCGGCGGAACGGAAGAAGAACTCGTTGGCTTCGGAGCCCGACAGGAAGATGACGTGCTTGTCGACCAGCTGGAACCAACCGACGTCGCCGCACTCCTCCCGGATGCGCTGCATCAGGCCGATCGGGTCGGTGCGGAATTCCTCGAGGTGGCCGTGCTCTTCTTCGCCGCCGGAAACCCGCGGCACTATGGCAGTCGTCATGACGGCATCCCTTCTTCCCCGAGTGCGAGCTTCTGGCGATCTGTGTTGTCGGCCAACGGGGCTTCGGGCTGAAGCTCCATGTTGGCGATGAAGCCACCGCGCGGTGTCTCGGCGACGAACGTGATGGCTCGTCCCAGGTCCGCCGCGCGCAGGAAGTAGTCGTGGCGGGCCTGGCCCCACTTGGCCCAGTCCTCCAGCGCGGGGCCGATCTTCTCGGCCGGCAGGCTCCAGCCCATCGACGTCTTCGTCGGGCCGGGGTGCACGATCGAGGCCCGCACGCCGGTGCCCTCGAGCTCCATCTGGAAGTTGGTGACCATCGCGACGAGCGCGGCCTTGGCGGCGCCGTAGGCGCCCATGTGCGGCCGCTGGCGCAGTGCGACATCGGAACCCACGAAGATCAAGTCGCCGCGCTGCCGGTCGAGCATCCCCGGCAGCACCGCGGCGGCCAACCTGTTTGCGCCGACCACGTGGATCTGCAGCTGCGACTCGAACTCGTCGGTGGTGATCTCGGCGAGCTTGCCGAAGTAGGTGTCGCCCGCGCCGGCCACTAGCACCTCGATGTCACCGAGCGCATCGACCGACTGTGCAACAAAGGATTTCACCGAATTCGGGTCGGTGACGTCGAGGTGGAATCCGACCGCCTCGCCGCCATCGGCATTGATCTTGCCGACGATGTCGTCGAGCTTCTCGACCCGACGTGCGCCCAGGGCGACCGGGAAGCCGTGCGCGGCGAGTTCGATGGCGGTGGCCTCTCCGATGCCGGAGGAGGCGCCGGCCACGATGGCCGGCCGACGTTCGGGCAGGGGGGCAAAGCGGGGCATCTAGGAGACCTCCAGGGTCATCGGTAGGTGTGCGAACCCGCGCACGTTACTGGAATGGACACGAACCGAGTTGGCTTCGTCGACCTCGTAGCCCTTGATTCGCTTGAACAGTTCGGTGAGTGCCACCCGGGCCTCCATCCTGGCCAGGTGGGCGCCCAGGCAGAAGTGCGCGCCGCTGCCGAAACTCAAGAGTTTAGGCCCGATTTCGCGCCCGATCACATAGTCGTCGGGGTTGTCGAACACCCGCTCGTCGCGGTGCCCGGAACCGGGCAGCAGCAGCAGGATGTCCCCGTCGGGGATGGTGGTGTCGTAAAGCGTGAGTTCGCCGGCGACGGTGCGGGCCAGAATCTGGCTGGAGGTGTCGTAGCGCAGGGTCTCCTCCACCCACGACGGCACCAGCTCGAGGTCGGCGTAGACCGGGGTGAGCTGATCGGGGTTCCGGTGCCCCCAAAATGCCGCGTTGGCAAGGAGTTTGGTGGTTGTCTCGTTGCCGGCGATCACCATCAGGAACATGAATCCGATGATTTCCTCATCGGTCAGCCGGTCGCCGTCGATCTCGGCCTCGAGCAGCGCGGTCGTCAGGTCGTCGGTTGGCTTCTCGCGGCGCTCGGCGACCATCTGTTGGTAGTAGACGATGAGGTTGA
>Ga0182030_10024064_pt1 | contig 11219 bp, 8 predicted proteins | sample 812S3MmetaG_FD_121299 | JGI IMG/M metagenome (GOLD analysis project Ga0182030, IMG submission 121299) | Permafrost microbial communities from Stordalen Mire, Sweden - 812S3M metaG (Illumina Assembly) | ecosystem: Environmental > Terrestrial > Soil > Wetlands > Permafrost | place: Sweden...
GCCCGGACCGACCGGGCCACCGGCAAAGAGGCCATGCGGGTCTTCAGCTACTCCATCACCTACCTGACGGTGCTGTTCGTGGCCATGGCGGGCGACGTGTTGGTCACGAACCACATTCACTGAGTTGCCTGGTCGATGACCGTTGCCACGCCCGAGGCGCCTCCGGCAGCCCTCCCGCCGCGCAAACCCAGGAAGATCTTCCTCGTGGTGGGCCTGGTGGTCGCCGTGGCGCTGGGCATCGGGCTGTTCACCTCCATCGGGACCAACAAGAACGCCGGGCCGCCAGTGGCGGGGGACCCGGTTCCCTCCTTCACCGCATCCCTGGTGAACGGCTCGGGGACGGTACGGGTCAGCGCCCACGGGACGTCCGGCCACCCGACCGTGCTGCTGTTCTTCGGGGACTGGTGCAGCATCTGCCACACGGAGCTGCCGCAGCTGGCCGCTACGGTGCGCTCCCAGGACGCCGCCGGCGGGTCGCTGTCGCGCATCCGGGTGGTCGGGGTGGACAGCGGAGACCTGTTGTCGAACGCCCGGTCCTTTGTCGCGTCCAGCGGCGTAACCTTCCCGGTGGCCGACGACGAGAACCTGGCCATCATCAGCGCCAAATTCTTTTTCAGGGGTGACCCCTACGCGGTCTTCGTCAACGGAAACGGGACCATCGCCAAAATTCTGGGCAGCAGCATTTCGCCGTCCGCCTTCCGGACGGACGAGCGGGCCCTCATTCCCAGCGGAAGCTGAGCGCGGCCGCGGCCGGGGCCGCCACGGACCACACGGCCAGCACCATCCAGGACAGGGTCGGCACCGCCGACCCTGTTCCCAGCGTGGCGTGCAACGCGGCGGAGAGCGCCTCGGCGGGCAGGAGCTTGGCCACCGATGCCACGCCGCCGGGGAGCTTGGAGATGGGGACGACCATGCCGCCGAGCAGCAGGAGCACGAGATAGAGCCCGTTGGCGGCGGCCAGGTTGACCTCGGCCTTGAGCACCCCGGCCATGAAGAGCCCGATCCCTCCGAAGGCGGCGGTGGCCAAAAGGACGGTGACCACCGCCGCGGCGTCGGCCGAACCCGAACCGTGCGGATCGGGGTTCCAGCCGAGCCCCAAGCCCACGGCGACCAAGACGGCGGCCTGGAGGAGCTCGACCACCACCACGGTGGCGATCTTGGCGCCGAGTAGGCGGGGCCGGCCCAACGGCGTGGCCCCCAGGCGCTTGAGGACGCCGTAGCCCCGCTCGAACCCGGTGGCGATGCCCAACGACACCATGGCGGTCGACATCACGGCCAGGGCGAGGATTCCCGGCACGAAGAAGTCGACGGGAGTGGAGTGCGGCGTGGACACCACGTGCACGGAGGAGAAGAACAGCAAGAAGACGACCGGGATGCCCACGGTCAACAGCAGGGTCTCACCGCGCCGGAGCGTCATGAACACCTCCGCCCTGGTCTGGGCCACCAATGCCCTCACCTCCGGCCTCCACGTGGCCGGCCCCGCCCGCGCGAGGCGCGGGGTGGTGCGGGCTCGGTGTCCTGCTCGCCCACCGCACCGACTGCTTCGAAGTAGACCTCCTCCAGGGTGCGCGCGGTCACCAGGTCGCTGAGCGTCGCGTTGCGTTCGGCCAACCAGGTGGCCAACGATGCTGTCGTGGCCGGCCCCGATACCCCGGTGACCCGGTAGCGACCGGCGGTGACCTCGGTGACCCGTGCGCCCGTGCCGAGTGCCGTGGCCAGGGAGGCCGTGTCCAGCCCGGCGGGGGCGCCGAAGACCAGGCCGGTGGTGCCCGTCGCCGCGGTCAACTCGGCCGGAGCACCGTCGAGGACCACCCGCCCCCGGGAGAGGATGACGATGCGATCGGCCATCTTCTCGGCCTCCGCCAGTTCGTGCGTCGTGAGCAGCACGCAGACCCCCTGGGCGCGGAGGTCGGCCACCACCGCTCGTATGGCCAGGCGGCCTTCTGGATCGACACCGGCGGTCGGTTCGTCGAGGAAGACCACCTGGGGACGGCCGATGAGGGCCAAGGCCAGCGAGAGCCGTTGTTGCTCGCCCCCCGACAAGTGGCGCCACGGTGTGGCGGCGACGGCACGCAACGCCACCAGGTCGAGCAGGGCCTCGGTGGCCAGAGGTTCGGGGTAGTAGGCCGAGAAGAGGTCCAGGACACGGCGCGGACCGAGCATTGGGTAGACGCCGCCCTTCTGCAGCATCACACCCATGCGAGCGGTCAGCCGGCGGTGGTCGGCGACCGGGTCCAGACCGAGCACGGTGATGCGCCCTCCGGCCGGCCGGCGATAGCCCTCGAGCGACTCGATGGTCGAGGTCTTGCCCGCACCGTTCGGTCCGAGAACGACCAGGACCTCGCCGGCGCGGGCCTCCATGTTGAGGGCGTCCACGGCGACGGTTCCCTCCGGTGCGCCGTAGCGGACGGTGAGGTCGCGCACTACGACGGCGGGCACCGTGTCGGAAGGCATGGCGTCGCAGGCTACTTTGAGCAGGCATGATCGATATCCGCGTGCTGCGCGAGGATCCCGAGGGGGTCAAGGCGGCACTCACTCGTCGTGGCGTCGATGTCGCCGAAATAGACGCCGTCATTGCCGCCGACGTGGCCCACCGGGCTCTCCTGACCCGCTCCGAGTCCCTGCGGGCCGAGGTCAAAGCGATCAGCCGCGCCGTCGGTGAGGCCAAACGGGCCGGCGACGAGGCCCGGGCGGAGGAGCTCAGCGAGCAGAGCCGTCGCCTCGGTGCCGAGGAGCGCACCGCGGCGGCCGAGGCCGAGGTCGAGGGGGAAAAGGTCCGCCAGGGCCTCCTCTACCTCCCCAACATTCCGGCGGACGAGGTGCCCGACGGGGCCAGCGAGGCCGACAACGTCGAGATCCGTCGTTGGTGGCCGGGCCAGGAAGCCGGCGCCGCCGAGCCGCTGCGCTTGGACCACCAGCACGAGGCGCACTGGGACATCGGTGCGGCCCTGCAGCTGCTCGACATGGAGCGGGGGGCGCGTCTTTCGGGCTCCATGTTCCCCCTCTACCGCGGCGCCGGGGCCCGGCTGCTGCGCGCGTTGACCGCCTTCGCGCTGGACCGTCACACGCCGGCCTACGAGGAGATCCACCCGCCCACCCTGGTGTTGACCGAGACCATGGTCTCCACCGGCCATCTGCCCAAGTTCGCCGACGACGCCTACCACCTCGAACGCGACGACCTGTGGGCCATCCCCACCGCGGAGGTGCCGCTGACGTCGATGCACCGCGGCGAAATCCTCGAGGAGTCGGTCCTGCCCCTGCGCTACACCGCGGAAACCGCCTGTTTCCGGCGCGAAGCGGGATCGGCCGGGCGCGACACGCGCGGGCTGTTACGGGTGCACGAGTTCGACAAGGTCGAGCTGTTCGCCTACACCACACCGGAACAGGCGCTCGACGCCCAGGCCGACATCCTCCGGCGCGCCGAGTCCCTGCTGCGCGAGCTCGGACTGCGCTACCGGGTGCTGGACCTGTGCACCGGCGACCTGGGCGGGCCCTCGGCCCGCACGTTCGACCTCGAGGTGTACTCCTCGGGCGTCGACAAGTGGCTCGAGGTCAGCTCGACCAGCTGGTACCGCGACTACCAGGCCCGGCGGGCCCAGGTGCGCTATCGCCCGGCGGCGGGCGGCCCGCCCCAGCTCGTCCACACGGTGAACGGCTCGGCACTGGCCTGGCCCCGTATCTGGGCCGCCTTGGTGGAGAACGGGCGCCAGCAGGACGGGACGGTGCTGTTGCCCGAATGCCTGGCGCCATACCTCGGCGGGGAGCTCCTGATCAAGGCACCCTAGAGCGGAGCATCTCCTCGGTCGCGTGGGCGTCCAAGGGCATGCCGAGGTGGTAGCCCTGCGCGGCGCGGCACCCGAGGGCGCGCAATCGCTCGGCCTGCTCCGCGCTTTCGACCCCTTCGGCCACGGTCATGAGGCCCAGGGTCTCGGCGATCTGGATGACGGCCTGGGCCAGGCCGGCCGGGTCGTCATCGGTCAGCGCCGTGACGAACGAGCGGTCGATCTTCAGTATGTCGACCGGGAACTGCTCGAGATAGGCCAGCGACGAGTACCCGGTGCCGAAGTCGTCGACGGCGATACGGAGCCCGAGTTCCCGTAGCGCGTGAAGGTTCTCCACCACCGTCTCGGTGTCGTGCATCATGGCGCTCTCGGTGATCTCGAGGATCAGATTGGACGGGTCGAAGGCCGAGCCGGCCAGCATCTCGGCCACATGGGTCGCGGTTCCCGGATCCGTCAGCTCGCGGGCCGAGAGATTGACGCTGATTTCCGTGCCGGGCGCCACGAGTCCGCGCTGCTGCCAGTGGTGCAGCTGGGCGCATGCTTCGGCCAGCACGAAACGGTCGACCACGTCGATCAGCCCGACCTCCTCGGCGAACGGGACGAACAAGCCCGGCGCGAGCAGCCCCCGCAGCGGGTGTTGCCAGCGCACCAGGGCCTCGAAGCCGATGATGGCACCGGTGGTGAGATCGACGACGGGCTGGTAGTGGACGACGAGCTCTTGGTTGCCCCCCATCGTCCGGCGCAGGTCGGCTTCGAGCTCGAGCCGTTCGACAATGGCCGTGTGCATATGGTCGCGGAACTCTTCGAAGCGGTCCTTCCCGTGCTCCTTCGCCCGGTACATGGCCAGGTCGGCGTTCCGCAGCAGTTGCTCCCCCGTGGTACCGGGAACCCCGAAGGTGATGCCGATGCTGGCCGTGGCCACGACCTCGGTCGTCCCCAGGGTCACGGGACGCCGCAGGGCGGTCAGGATCCGCTCCGCCAACGCGACGATGTCGGAGTGCCCTTCCAGGTCGTCGATCAGCACGGCGAACTCATCACCGCCGAGGCGGGCCGCTGTATCCGTGCTGCGGATGCAGCCCAGGAGCACCTCGGCGATCACGCCGAGCAACTGGTCACCGACGGAGTGGCCCAGGCTGTCGTTGACCGTCTTGAAATTGTCCAGATCCAAGAACATGACGGCCATGGGCTTGCGGGTGCGCTCCATGCGCGCCACCGCGAGGTTCAGCCGGTCGGTGAAGAGCGCCTTGTTGGCCAGGCCGGTGAGTGAATCGTGGAAGGCCTGATAGGAGAGCTCGGACTCCAGGCGCACCCGCTCGGTGCTGTCGCGAAAACTCCAGACCCGGCCCACGATCTCACCGTCCACGAGCTGCGGCCTGGAGAAGCGCTCGAAGACGCGGCCGTCCTTGAATTCGAGGATGTCCGTCGTCTCGTGCTCGGGGTGGGCGGAAAGGAGCTCGGTGACCGCGATGAATGCCTCGGGATCGACCAGCTGTTCGAGTAAGAACGCAACGGACTTGTCGTCCATGGAGCGGTCCACCTTGTGGTCCAAGAAGCCCTCGGGGACCCGGAACATTTCGCTGAGACGGCCGTTGACACTGGTGATGGTGCCGGCGTGGTCGACGACGAGGACACCGTCCGCCGTGGACTCGAGGGTGGCCTTCAACAACGACAGCGCCGTGCGGAGCTCGAGCTCCATCGCAAGGCGCGCGGAGATGTCGTGCGCCGTGACGACGAACCCGCCCACCGTCGGGTCGTCGACGAGGTTCACGATCGACAGCTCGAACGGGAGGTCGGCCCCATCGCGGTGCCGTAGGTTGGCCACGACGACCACCGGATGCATGGCAGTGGCGCCCTGCGCCGCCTCGGTCAGCGCGGCCGCGAGAGCGGGCCGGTCCGGCTCGGAGGCCAAGTCGGCCAAGGGCAGCGTCTCGACATGCTCGGGGTCATGGCCCAGCATCCGGGTGAGGGCGGCCGACACGGAGTCGATGTGCCCGCTCTCGGACACCAGCATGGTGATGACCGCCGCGTTGTGGACGAGCGAGCGGAAGCGGGCCGTCTCGTCGCGCGCCACCTCGAATCGGCGGCGCTCGGTGAGATCGCGCAGGCAGAAGAGCACCGCGCCCGGGGCGAACCAACCCACCGGTGTCCCGATGAGCTCGATCAGCCGCCATCCCCACGCGCTCTTTAGCCGGACCTCCAGCGTGGTCCCGACCTCTTTGGACTGGATGCTGGCGAGCGAGCGCAGGACGAGTTCGAGGTCGTCGGGATGGACGAACTCGAGCCCCGACCGCCCGGCGTACTCGTCCAGGGTGTATCCGAAGAAGCGCTCGGCGCGCGGGTTGCCCCAGAGCACCTGGCCCACTGCATCGAGCACGATCACCACATCGGGTAGCTCGTCCAGCAATCGGGCCACCTGACCATCCGGCGCGATGGCTGGCGCGGCACGGAGAGGATCAGGCATGTGCAGGCACAGTGTACGCGGCACACCGCCTGCGACAAGGGATTTGAGAGAACCCGGCTGTCCTCAGCCGTTGACGGCGGCGAAGCGGTAGCCCACGCCCCGCACGGTGGTGATGAGCACCGGGACGGAGGGGTCGGCCTCAATGCGCGAACGCAGCCGCTTGATGTGCACGTCGAGCGTCTTGGTGTCCCCGATGTAGTCGGTGCCCCACACCCGGTCGATGAGCACGTCGCGCGTGAGCACGCGTCCGGAGTTCTCGATCAGCAGGCGCAGGAGTTCGAACTCCTTGCGCCGGAGGTGCACCTCGGTACCCCGCACGAAGGCCCGGCGCTGGTCGAAGTCCATTTTGATGCCGCCTGACTCCCATATGCCCTCGCCGTCCCCGCCCGAGGTGCTGCCCGGCTCGACCGAGTCGGGCCCTCCCGGGGCGCGGCGCAGTACGGCGCGCATACGGGCCACCAGCTCGCGCAGCCGGTAGGGCTTGGTGACGTAGTCGTCGGCCCCCATCTCGAGTGCGACGACGGTGTCGATCTCGGTTCCCTTGGCGGTCACCATGATGATGGGGACGCGCGAGCGGGTGCGAACGGCCCGGCACACGTCGATGCCGGACATTTTGGGCAGCATCAGGTCCAGCAGGAGGATGTCGGGATCGGTCTCCTCATAGAGGCGCAGCGCCTCGACGCCGTCGCGCGCCACGACGACCCGGAACCCTTCATTGGTCAGTCCGATGACCAGGGCGTCGATGAAGGACTCCTCGTCCTCGGCCAGGAGCACCCTGATGGGTCCCTCGCCGACGGCGGTCCGCGGCGCCGGTTGCTTCTTGTTCTTGTTCACAGGAGTCGCTCGGTATGGAGGGGGAGGACGAGGCTGAACGTCGACCCCTCGCCCTCACGGGACTCGACGTCGACCCAACCCTGGTGGTTGTTGGCCACATGGCGCACGATGGAGAGCCCGAGCCCGGTACCTCCGGTGTCCCGGCTCCGCCCGTGGTCGACGCGGTAGAAGCGTTCGAAAATCCGATCGAGGTCGCGGGCGGGGATCCCGATGCCGCTGTCCTGCACGGAGAGGCGGACGTGGTCGCGCTCCTCGGCGCGCCATTCGGCCCGGCCCACGCTGTTGTCGATGCCGCCCAGCGTCGTCTGCTCGCCTTCGAGGGGGGCCGGACCGGTCGTGCTGGTGGCCGTGGCCGCCCACGTCGTCTCGGCCAGCATGATCTCTGCCGTCGGCGTGTCGTCGTCGCCGAAGTTGGCGGGCGTGAAGGCCGCCTCCACCGGTTCGGGCGGCAAGGCGGCGGTGCGACCAGACCCGCTGTTGGCCCGGCGCACGGTGCCGCTCACCACCACCTTGGATTCGTCGTAGGAGTAGGTGATGGCATTCTCGAGCAGGGCGTGCATGGCGGAGACGAGCTGGCGGCGCTCGCCCACGACGGCGATCGGAGGGGAGGGCTCGTGCAGGATGATCTCGATCCCCCGTTGCTCGGCGGTGGCGCGGACCCGTTCGATGGCGTCGGCCATGACCAGGTTGACCAGCACCGGCTCGCGCGTCGGTGCTTCTTCGGACTCTATGCGTGAGAGGTCCAGGAGGTCGTCGATGATGCGGCTGACCCGGAAGGCCTCGTTGTGGATGCGACCAGCCAGGCGTTGCGCCACTTCGGCGTCGGGCTCCGCGATCAGCGTCTCGGCCAGGAGCCCGAGCGCGCCGATGGGTGTCTTGAGCTCGTGGCTCACGTTGGCCACGAAGTCACGGCGGATCTCTTCGAGCCGGCGGCGCTCGGAAATGTCCTCAATGAGGGCGATGACCCCGAGGGGACGGCGGCCGTCGTCGATCTGGCGCGCCCGGACCTGCAACGTGCGCCGGGGCGGACCGTAGAGGTCCAGTGTGCGCTCCGCCGCACCTTCGTGCCATGCGCCCTCCAACAGCTCGGTCACCGCCTGGGCCGCCAGGGCGTCGCCGTGGCGGCTGACCATGAGCGCGTTGGCACGCCCGTTGCGATAGATCACGCTGCCGTTTTCGTCGCAGAGGACGACGCCTTGGGTCAGCGTATCGAGAGAGCGCCTGAGCCGGATGGCGTCCGAGCTGGACTCGGCGACCGCCTGCGCGGCACCGCCGGTGACCTGTTCGAGGTAGGCGAGCGACGTCTCGATGTTCGACTCGTCTTCGGGCGGGTCGAGCCCCAGTCTCGAGCCGAGCGCGGTCAGTCGCTGGGAGATCGCCCGCCGCCCCGAGCGGCGCCCGAGACGGGTAGCCAGGGCCACGCTGACGATATAGACGACGATCGCGCCGACCACGAGAGAGATGCCGGCGGAGGTGCTCAGCGCCACAAGTTCCCTGCCACCGATCACGCCCCCAATATGACAGGGCTGGGAGGCCTCCGGTGAATCACCTCCCGGGGCCCGACTCCGCAGGCAATGAAAAATAATGGAAAGTTATGAAAGTAGTCTATATGATCCTTGCGATGGGAGGTATTGACCACCCCCCGGACCCTGTCCGGGTCGAGGCGGGATCCGTCGAGGCACTTGTGGTCCTCGGTACATTGGCCCATGGAACCCTCCACCAGGACGCTGAGGAAGTGGCTCAGGGATCTCGGGGATCTGGGCGTGCAGACGGTCCAATTCGCCGGAGCGCTGGGTGGCCGCCGCGAAGAATCCAACCGGCTCCTCGTGGTGGGCACGCCGGAATTCGAGCCGTGGCACTTCGTGGCCCACCTGAGCGAGGAGGCCGGGAGGCAGGGCCGCGCCGACCTCCGGCCCACGCTGATGCGGTGGGAGATACCGGCCGGGGCACCCGCGCATCTTGCGGTGTCGGTGGACGACATCGCTCACGCCACCCGCGATCAGACCATACTGGTCGTCCCGTCGGGCACCCGGTCGTGGGAGATGCTCGAACGGGTATCGGACGCCAAACGACGCGGGGCGCGGATCATGTCCGTGCACCGGGGTGACGACGACCTCGCCGACCTCTCGCACGAGATGCTGTGGGTCGACCCGCGGCGGGCCGATCACGATTACGACGTGACCCAGCACATCGTGACCGATGTCGCCCCCGGGCATACGCTCCAGGCGCGCACGCGGTGGCCGTGGGGCCTTCGGCGACCACCGTTGTAGGGACAGCGTGCCGCGGCGGCGTGCTCCCACCGCGATGGGCGCTGCCGCAAAGCAACGGTCACCCAAATTCCGATCAACGGAAACCCAAATTCCGAATTCGGCTCCTAGGATTTATGAGTGGGTCGGCACTCTCCAGAGGAGGCTGGCGGGCGCGCGGGGTCCAAAAGAGGTGATCGATGGACCGCTCGTACCCGGCTGGCCGGCCTCGTCAGTATCTCGGTTTTCCTGCTGCCCGTGGTCGTGGCGATCGCGGCTGCCAACGGACTTGTCCATCTCATTGCCGAGCCCCGGAGCGGATTGGGACAGTTCGCCTGGTGGGCCCTGGTCATCATTGCGCCGTGGGTGATCTATTTCGGAGCGGGCCGCCTGGCCCGGCGGGCTCTACCGCTGGCGGCACTGTTGAAGATGACCCTGGTGTTTCCCGACCGTGCCCCGAGCCGCATGGCGGTGGCGCGCCGGGCGGGCAGCACACGGGCACTCGAACGCCAGATCCGGGCGGCGCAGACAGAAGGGATCCATGACGAGCCGTCGATCGCGGCGGAGAGAATTCTCGGCTTGGCCGCATCTCTCAACAAACACGACCGCGTGACGCGGGGGCATTCGGAACGGGTCCGTGTCCTCACGGATCTCATCGCTGAGGGTCTCAACCTTCCGGCTGAGGACCGGGACCGGCTCAGATGGTCGGCACTCCTGCACGACATCGGCAAGGTCACGGTTCCCGAGGCGGTGCTGAACAACCCGGGCCGACCGGACGAAGCCCAGTGGAAGGTTCTCAAGCGACACCCCGAAGAAGGGGCGCTTCTCACGGCGCCACTGGCGGAATGGCTGGGAGAGTGGTCCGCCAGCATCGTTCAGCATCATGAGCGGTTTGACGGCACGGGGTACCCCTACGGATTGGCCGGCGAAGAGATCTCGTTGGGAGGCCGGATCGTGGCGGTCGCCGATAGCTACGAGACGATGACCGCGGTCCGTGCGTACAAGTCGGCGATGACCGCTGAGGCGGCCCGCACGGAGCTGGCGGCGTGCGCGGGCACCCATTTCGACCCGGCCATCGTCCGTGTGTTCCTGGAGGCATCGATTGGACGCATCCGACTGCTCGGTGGACCGTTGGCGGCCTTGGGCGACATCGCCAATGGCCTGCCTCGGGTCGAACATATCGCTGCCAGCGCCGGTAGCGCATTCGGTGGGACCGTCGTCGTGGCGGGCTTTGCCGTTGCCTCTGCCGTCGGTGTCCACCATTCTCCGGTTCGCCCCGCACGATCGGCCCCCACGAGCGACGTCGCCGCCAAGTCTCGACCGACGACGACGCACTCGGGAACTTCGACAACTTCGCCGACTTCGCCGACTTCGCCGGCCGGGCCGGCCGACCCCACGGCGCCCGGGAGCGGCAGCGACTCCGCCACATCCCGATCGAGTGCATCACCGCACACCGCAACGAGCACGCCGGCTACGGGTGCCCCCATCGCACCCGTGGCCGGAAGCGCAACGTCGGTCATACCACCACCGGCGAACCCGGCCGCCACCACTCCGCCGATAGCACTGCCCCCGCTGACGCCTGCCCCACCCGCACCACCACCGGCCGCCATCACGCCGCCGGTAGTACCACCGTCGACGCCGGTCACCCCGGCGACTCCAGCCAGTGCGCCCAGCGGGGTGAGCGGGGTGGGGGGCAACACGGTGGTCGCGCTGAGCTGGACCGCCCCGGCGAGCGACGGCGGCAGTGCCATCACCGGCTACGTCGTGACCCCCTCGATCGGGGGCGCCGCCCAAATCCCGGTCGCCTTCTCTTCGACGGCGACCACGCAGACCGTGACCGGTCTGACCAACGGCACGGCATACACCTTCGCCGTGGCCGCCCTCAACGGCGTGGGA
>Ga0182030_10024065_pt1 | contig 11219 bp, 14 predicted proteins | sample 812S3MmetaG_FD_121299 | JGI IMG/M metagenome (GOLD analysis project Ga0182030, IMG submission 121299) | Permafrost microbial communities from Stordalen Mire, Sweden - 812S3M metaG (Illumina Assembly) | ecosystem: Environmental > Terrestrial > Soil > Wetlands > Permafrost | place: Sweden...
GGTTTGCGGCCCAACTCGGTACGCAGCGGCAACGTGCATTTCAAGGTGGATGCCTTCAGCGCTGGCGACCGATTCGACCCTCGCCGTGCCGAGGCACGCTCGGCGATCCCGGTATGGGTGTGGGTCATGTTGCTTTGTGTCGTCGCGTGGGCCGCGTGGTACGCGGCTCGGATGTGGGACGTGCCCGCGGCATACGCGAAAACTCCCACTTACAGCGGCGAAGCGGCCTCGGAAGCATCGCCCACCACCAAGTAGAGTTGATGCTACCGGGCGCGCCGATGTTGCTGATAGAGCCGCCGCCTGGGTTGCCTAATCGCAGGTCACCTATCGAGAAGGAGTGGCCCGATATTCGAGAAGAGCGAGACCAGCCCTTCTGCATAGGTGGGGTGTGCGATGATCAACTCTTCTATCGCGTGGTAAGGAAGCCGCATTTGCATCGCGAGCTGGACGGGGGGCAGCAACTCGCCGGCTCGCGGGGCAAAGGCGGTAAATCCGAGGATGCGATCGTCCTCTGCGATCACAGCCTTGAGCTTGCCGCGCGTTTCGCCGCTGGTGCGTGTGCGCAGGATCGAGGCGACCGGGAGTTCAGCCAGCCGGTAGGGGACGCCGAGGCGCTTGGCGCTGGTTTCGTTCAGTCCAACGTGCGCCAACTCCGGTTCAATGAACAGACACAAAGGCACCTGTCGCCCCGTGGTGCTGCGCTGCCCTCCGCGAAGATTGTCCCTGACGATACGGAAATCGTCGAATGCCATATGGGTGAACGCCGGACTTCCCGCGCAGTCGCCCATGGCCCAGACGCCGGGTGCCGTGGTCTGCAACCGATCATTCACCCTCACATAGCCCGAAGGCGTCAGCTGGATGCCGGCACGCTCGAGGCCAATCCCCTCGGTGTTCGGCGTCTTTCCCAAAGCAACCAGCAGATCCGAACCCTCGACGATCTTCTCCGTTCCGCCGATCGCGGCGCGGAGTGTCACGCTGTCGCCGGAGCGCCCGGAAACGCGGCCGACATCCATCGCGGTGATGACTTTGATTCCCTCATCCCGCAGCAGGTTCTGAATCCCTGCGGCGATATCGGGATCCTCCGCCGGTAACAGCCGCTCGGCGCGCTCGCATACGGTGACCCGGCTCCCAAGCCGGCGCATCGCTTGCGCAAGCTCGAGCCCCACGTAGCCGCCTCCGAGGATCACGAGATGCTCTGGAACGGTATCAAGGTCGAGCAGCTCGACATGCGTGAGGGGAGCGCATTCGGCAAGGCCGGGCAACGGCGGCAGACTCGTGAAGGCACCCACGTCAATGAATACCTGATCACCACGCAGCGCGCGTATTCCTCCGGCGTTGAGTGTCACCTCGATGCTCCGCTCGCCGATAAAGGTGGCCCGCCCCATCAACAGTTCGCAACCGCTGGCGGCGAACTTATTCAGGTGTGTTTGAACCAGGCCTTGCACCATCGTCCGCTTGCGGGACTGAATCTCCCGCATCGATACGCCCCGCGCAATACGCGCTCCGAGCGCCTCACCGATGGCAAGCGTATGCGCGATGCCCGCTCCATGGACGATGTTCTTGCTCGGCAGGCAGGCGATATTCGGGCACGAGCCGCCGACGTAGCGCTGCTCCACGACCGCGACACGCTGACCTGCGCCGCCGAGGTGCCAGGCCATCGATTTCCCCGCCTCGCCGCTGCCCAGCACCAGCGCATCATAGTCTTCGATTTGGGTCATGATCGGCTCCTCGGAAGCATCTCATTCGCGTCATACCGGACTTCCGTCATCATGCCGGTCATCATGTGGAGAGCGGCGTGACGTTCGGCCATCGCTCACCGTTCATTGACCATGCATACGGTTTCATGCCGCCGTCGAGCGAGACGGTTCGTACCAGATCTGCGGGACGCATGCGGAGCGGATCCGTGGCGGTGAGTCGCGTTTCTAAAGATAGATCGATCGGGGGCGCGAGCGGACCTTGAGAGCCGATGGATGGGATGCGCGAGTCCGGTGTTGCGAGGACGATTCCGGTACGATGCGGCGATCCTTCCAACTGCGCGAGAATTGGCATTGCTCCGGAATTCGGGAGATCGATCAACAGGTCGAGGCGCTGTGCCATTGCCATCGGAAAGCGTTGGCCCGCGACGGGGTTGACCGCGTGACCGTCGACTGCGACCACACGCCCGGTGAGCCCTCCGAGATCGATCCAAAATTGACTCGAGGAGGCCCCGTTGATGATCCGTAGGCGGATGCGCCCACCGCGCTCCACCCTCACAATCTCAGGGTCACTTAATGTTCTATCGTTGGCGAGGAACGCATCGAAATCAACGTCATTAACATCCATGTGCGGGGTCGGAGCCCGAGGAAGCTCCGTGGGATGGGTAAGGCCGGCAAGCACCTCATCGGGAGTTCGGAAGGTGAAATCGTGCAGCATCAGAACGATTTCCTGGCGATCATCGCGCATCGACATTTTGTCTTCAACGATCAGGGGTGCCGTCATCAGCCCTTGTTCCTGCATGCCGACGTGCGAACGCATCCAGTAAGTGCCTCCAGTCGGAGCGTAGTCGTAGGAGCGAAGTTCCCCGACTCCTAGCTGGGGAGTCTCCGGCCATGGGAATCCGTCCTGCGTCCATGGCGGCAGCTGACCGTGCCAGTGGACGAGTGTTTGCTGGCCGCTCTGATTGGTCAGGGCCACGCGGAATCGCTCGTGGGTACGGATGCGGATGCCAGGACGTCCGCCCGGTCCGATCAGGCTATAGACTCGCGCGGCGCGGCCGTTGATCTCCAGTGTTCGCGTTCCGGCCAGCAAAGAGTGCGGGCCGTCCGCAGCGACGCCGCGCATAACCGGCATCGTAGATAGAAAACCGGAGGCCAGGGTGGCGCCGAGAAACCCGCGACGGGACAGCGTCATGGGCGAGATTGCCGCAGCGTTCATGCGATATCGGCGGCTGTCGAGGCGAGCAATAGGCATGGTGCTCTCCATGAACAAGGTAACGGGGCGGCTGACTCGGGCGCTGGTTCGCCGTCAGCCTCCCTTACCCAAAATCATTTCCTCGGCCAATTCCTGGCCGCCGGACTCGGCCCGGCTGAAAACTCGCAGGGAGGCCGCATCTTTTTGGTCGCCCTGTAAACCAGCGCCCGCCGTTTGAGACGCAGCGCCTGCGGGGTGAATGCCCAGGATGAGATCGCGCGCTTGCTCCTGAGGGTCGAGCCGATTCTCGTGGCTGTCATCGGTGGGTTTGGCCGGATCTGCAGCGGCAACTGAGCGTTGCCCGCCGACCGTTCCGGACAGCAGATCCCTGGCCAGCATCTGAGCATCGCCTGCAGTCCCCACCGCGAACACAGCATGCGGACACAGCGCGAGTCCTGCAGCCGCGAGTATCAAGCGCCGCGATAACGTGTTGCCAAGATTGAGTGTCTTCACGATATGTCTCCTTGAGAGTGCCGAACCAGAGAATTGAAGCGTTTCGAGACCGTCACCACGAGGCTGCATGTCTTTCGAATCGCATGGAAGTTAGGCTAAGTGCCTCCGATTGCCGACCGGTTTCGCCTCGGCATACCGAGATTTCAGATGCAGCGGCGTGGCAGCGCTGCATGATTTCCTTTGAAACATACGCGAGGTTCGGTGAAATCGCCGTGTAACGACCTTCTTGCGTGATAGCTACCACGGCGCAAATGAAGGCCGGCGTTTCAGTCGAGGCAGTGAAAACACGGGAGCGTTGCAAATGTCAGCGCGCAAGCCATTCGACATAGTTGATCGGAGAGCGAACATGAAATCGGATTGTCTTCGAGTCATCGTCACGCTGATCTCGTTGTTCGACCTTGGCGCGTGCAGCTCAAAGGGAGTCGATCCGGCCGGGAAATATGGCGCCGACCTGTCGGAACCCAGCCAGTATCTGCTGCCGCCCATGAGCTTTCCGAAGGCGATCGGTTGGCGGGATGGCGATTCACCTGCGGTGTCCCCACGGCTCAAGGTCGAGGCCTTCGCAACGAGCCTGGAGCACGCGCACACGGTCTATACCCTGCGAGATGGCGATGTTCTTGTTGTGGAGAGTAACAGTCCGGGAACGGGGCCTTTTCGCCCCAAGGACTTCATCGCCGGAAGGGTGAAGGCTCGAGCTGGAACCGGCGAGGCGAAGCTCAGGACCGTCTTCATCGACCAGCTTCACTCGCCCTATGGGATGGTGCTGGTCGGTGAAACACTGTATGTGGCCAACACCGAGGCGATTCTGGCGTTAAGGTATATGCCAGGCGAGACGCAGACCAAGTCGATGACCGCGGGCGCCGACGATTCGGATCTGTATGTCGGCATGGGCTCCAACAGCAATATCACCGACAATGGCATTGCCGACGATGAGGATGATGCCGGCGCCGGACGCCGGGATTGCATTGCCTCGCCGCGGTGACGGCCGGCGCAACTGTCCGCTCATGTCGACGGTTCATGAAACATCGCCGCCAGGATGCGAATCGACAGGACCAGCGGCCGCTCGAGTTGGACACTCCGGCTGACGCCGCAGATGCACCAGTTGCAGAAGTGCTCGCAATTGTTGGTCAGCAGCCGATAGTCATTCTCACCGAGGCGCGAGCGTGCACGGCGAACGACCTCCTCCGGCGAGAAGATCGAGTGCGGATGCTCGACCGTACGCACTTCATGGCCCCGAGCAAATTGGGACAAGGACACCTCCTCGACGGGTCCCCATTGCCAGCGCCCGGAAAGACCCGAGTAGTGCACCACCCGCCGGCCGCCCACGTAGATGCCGTGATGGCTGTAGCCGCGACGCGAGGTGGTGAGGTGGGAGCCGATGGCGGGCTCCCGCAATGAGCGCTGACTCGCAGGCTTGGCGTCGAACGAGCAGATCTTCCAGGCGAGCATCATTGGGATCTCCTCGGTTGGTTGGAATTGCCGAAACCAACGATAGCCGTAGTCGCGCGCGATTCGATGTCGGGGCAATTGCCGCTGAAACGCCGCGGGCCTGCAGCCGATGTCGCCTGAAATGCAGACCGCCGCCAGGGTAACGATCCCGGCATTCTTCGCGCGCACTCTGAGGCCATCGTCCAACAAGGAGATCGAAGCGATGAATACTCGAGTAGCAAACCCGCTCAGACACGGCAGGCCATCCCGATCTGTCCCGCTGGTGCTGTGTGTTTTCGGCGCCTTGACCGGGGCGGCCAACGCTCAGCCTGCAACCGGCGAGATGCTCGCCAGGTCGACCCCCGGCGCGACGTCGGATGCTCCGGACCCACGGGTGGCGGACGAAGCGTTGAGAGACCGAGTCGCGCGGGCCCTGCACGCGCAGCCATATCTTGAGGACCGGCATATCAACGTCTCAGTCCACGGAGGTGCGGTCGAGATAAGCGGCTTCGTCTACAGCGTGGAGGAACTGTTGGAGGCGCTGCGCGCCGCGCGAGCGGGCGCCGGCGGGGCACCCTTGGTCGACCGGCTGTCGATCATGATTGAACCACGACGCTGAAACTGAACTGTTTTGACCAGCAACATCAAAGGAGAGAGTGTCATGAGCGAATATATGCGAAAAATCTACGGCTTGACGCCGGCCATCATCTTGGTTGGCTCGATCGCGGGATGTGCAACCGCACCCGGCGACGCCGAGGAGACGACGAACGTACGCGCTCAGTTGTCCGAGCATGCCGAATTAGGACCGCCCAATTCAATCGAGGTGCGGACCGTAAACCACGTGGTGTACCTGAACGGCATTGTTTCGCAAGGTCTGCAGAGCAGCGAGGCCGAAGCGGTAGCGCAGTCGACTCCCGGCGTGTCGAAGGTGGTGAACTCGCTCGCGGTTCCGCATTAGCTCTGGCCACCCGCCTCGATATCGGAGCGCACCGGAGCCGCACTTGCGGCTCCGGTGGCGAGATGTCCGCCGGAATCCGCAACTGCGATATCAAGGGCGGACCCGGTTCTTTAGTCTTCCTCTCCGACGCAGCAATCTCAAGCGATCTTTCGATCGTCCGCGGAGGTCGTTTTGCGCAGGTAGGCAATCGCCTGGGCAACGCCTGCGCCATAAGCCGGGTCAGCCTTGGAGCAGTTGCCGATGTGGCGATCCTGGATGTCTTTGGCGGCCGCGCCAATCTGCCGGGCCGTATTATCGAACAGAGTTTGGCGCTGAACGACGTTCATCGCCCGGAACAGATCCCCCGGTTGCTGGTAGTGATCGTCATCGACCCGATGGTCCCAGTGAGCCGCAGCTCCCTCGAGCTCCAACGGAGGCTCGTTCAGTTGAGGCTGGTCGGCCCACTCGCCCCGGCTATTCGGGAAGTAGGTCGCCGTTCTCCCGAGATTGCCGTCCGTGCGCATCGCGCCATCGCGGTGATAGCTGTGAAACGGGCACTTCGGTGCATTCACGGGAATGTGATTGAAGTTGACGCCGAGGCGATAACGCTGGGCATCGCCGTAGGAGAAAAGCCGCGCCTGCAGCATCTTATCAGGCGAAAAGCCGATGCCCGGCACGATGTTGGCCGGTGAGAATGCAGCCTGCTCAACTTCCGCGAAGAAATTTTCGGGATTGCGGTTGAGCTCGAAGAAACCGACCTCGATCAAGGGGAACGCGGACTTGGGCCAAATCTTGGTGAGGTCGAATGGATTGAATGGGAAAGCCCCCGCTTGCGCATCGCTCATCACCTGAATGAACAGTGTCCAGCGGGGGTAATCGCCGGCCTCGATGCTCTCGAAGAGGTCGCGCTGATGGCTTTCACGATCCTTGCCGACCAACGCCTCGGCCTCGGCATCGGTCAGATTTTCGACGCCCTGCTGCGTGCGAAAGTGGAATTTCACCCAGAAGCGTTCGTCGTGGGTATTGAGGAAGCTGTAGGTGTGGCTGCCGAAACCATGCATGTGCCGAAAGCTGCGCGGGATGCCGCGATCGCTCATCACTATGGTGACCTGGTGCAGGGCCTCGGGCAACAAGGTCCAGAAGTCCCAATTGTTATCCGCGCTGCGCATGCCGGTACGCGGATCGCGCTTGATTGCGTGATTAAGGTCCGGAAAGCGCAGCGGGTCGCGAAAGAAAAACACCGGCGTATTGTTGCCGACCACATCCCAGTTTCCATCCTCGGTATAGAACTTCAAGGCGAAGCCGCGGATGTCGCGCTCCGCGTCTGCGGCGCCGCGCTCGCCCGCGACGGTCGAGAAGCGCGCAAACATGGGGGTTCGCTTGCCGATCCCGGCGAATATTGCTGCCTTGGTGTAGCGGCTGATGTCATGCGTGACGGTGAAAGTGCCATGGGCCCCTGCGCCTTTGGCGTGCATGCGCCGCTCGGGGATCACCTCGCGGTGGAAGTGTGCGAGCTTCTCGATGAGCCACGTGTCCTGCAGCAGGGCGGGCCCGCGGGGCCCGGCGGTTTGGATATCGAGATTGTCGCCAACCGGCGCGCCGGTTGCGTGCGTCAGGTTCGGGGAGCCGGGATTCTGTTTCATGCTGTCTCCTGTGGGTTAACCGCTCTTCACGCCGGCCAAGCCGATCCACGAATGACGCTGCAGAAGTTGCCGCGCGTGAATGCCGGGTCCCTGTCTGCGAGGACGTCGGCTTTGACGTTGCCGAATGTCGTATCCGGCTTGCGTTTTATGCCGTCGTAAAAGGTCTGGATGATGTCTTCTTTGAAGTGATTACCGCGCGGATGTGCACGGATCACCTCATTGCGTTCGGCTTCGCTGAACTCCTGAAAGCCCAGGCCGAGTACATCCATCTCGACACCTGCCGTGAGTAACGCGACCACGGGATGCATGTGCTGCGGTATCCCTGGCGTAGTGTGCAACGCGATCGCCGTCCAAACCGTATCGACATCCGTTTGACGGATCCCGTGGGCCTGCATGAACTCGCGGGCCGCGTTGGCGCCGTCCACTTCAAAGCGCTCTTGGGCGCTGCTGTACTGTGGGGTAAGCCCCATGTCATGGAACATCGCTCCGGCATACAGAAGTTCCGGATCGAACCTCAATCCGCTGTGTTTGCCGGCAAACGCGCCGAAATAATACACACGACTCGAGTGATGGAATAGAAGCGCCGATTCCGTATCGCGGACCAGTTCGGTGATCTCCCCGGCAAGCTTGCTGTCGGGAATTTGTATGCCATGCAACGTCATTGATGTCTCCTGTGAGCATCAGTACCCGGGAGTGCCGTGCGGGAGATCAGGATCGCCATCGAACGCTGCGCGATGGCTTCACGGCGCGCCGCCGGCGTTACGTTTGTAACCTTGGCAGTTTCAGGTCAAACGCTCGTTCACCGCGGCAGGTCGGAGTCGGCAGCCTTCAGGCACCTTGGCGTCCATATCGTAGACGTTGCAACGATTTCGTCACACGGCGTGGTGCGGCGCGCTCCCGCTCGCGGCGCGGTAAACATTGAACGGCATCCAGACTCGACCGTCCCCAATATATAAATTAGACTGCGAAGTAAGGACGGGAGGGGTCAGCTCGCACGGAAGCAACAACCATAGATCGGGGGAATTGGCGTGCGGTACTGCAACGCGCATCGATCCATTCTAGCTTCCTCGGCATCGTCGATGTTCATCGCTCTATCTGCTCAAAATTTCGCAGACGCACCATTCTTCAGCCCCACACTCGGTCCAGATGGCGAGCCAATTGGAGGCAATACGCAGAGCGTCGGTAACGCGACCGGACTTGATACGGTGCGTACCCCCAGAAATACCATGGCCGTCAGCGCCGCCTACCGAGTGCCGCTCGCCGTGGGGCGCCTCAATTTCACCGTCAGCACCTATTATAACAGCGGATTTGCATGGGACCCCGATAACCGTCCACGTCAATCGGGCTACGACGTGGCGAATGCATCCATCGACTGGGAGGCTCGCGGGAATGCGTGGAGTGTCCGGCTGTGGGGCAGCAATTTTGCGGGCACGCGCTACTGTGCTGAGGCCCGACGTACCGATCGGGCTGATGAGCGGATTCGGGGGCGCACAGTTGCAGGAGCGTGCACGCGCGCTCGGAATCCACGAAAGTTTGCGCAAGCCGCTGCGAAGACAGGACATTGCCAAGTGCTTCGAACGCGTCTTGAGCAGCGCATGAGATTCCCACGCCGGGCCGCCCCGTCGGCGTTTCATTTGTAATTGGCGGGTCCTCGGGCGAAATCCACACGAAACCGGCGAGACCGATATTGCCGCGAAACGGAACGGTAACCGAAGACAGGCGGGTGGTAATGCTCGAGGGAAGTACATGAAATTGCACATGGGTGTTTTCTCAGCGGCAGTGCTCGCATCGGCCATTGCGTTTGCCCAGCATGCCGGTGGCGGGTCCCCCGGCGGGCACAGTTTCGGAGGCGGACACATACCGGCGCATGGTCCCAATCCCACGGGCGGGCCGGGGCGATTGAAGCCGAGCGTGGGTGATGAAGTCGGCCATCCATCGGTGCCGCACGTGCACGCGGATGATGATCGTTGGGTGGGGCATGATACAGGCCGCAACGACCCACACTATCACCTCGACAGCCCATGGGAGCACGGTCATTTTCCCGGTGCAATTGGGGCAGGGCATGTCTGACGTATGCACGGCGGCGATCGCGGTCGATTTGCGCTGGGCGCATTCTTCTTTTCCGTGGCGGCGTTCGATTTCGCCTATTGCGATGACTGGCTGTGGGACAGCGATGACATCGTGATCTACGACGACCCGGACCACATCGGATGGTACCTAGCATACGACGTACGGCTCGGTACCTATGTACATGTCATGTATATGGGAGATTAGGCGAGGCGCGCAAGCAGGTCGATCCCAACCGACGCACGCCTCGCACGCAAACGCGCCACATAAGGTCCAGCCCGTGATTGCTCATTCGCCTCGGCGCTGCGCGCCGCTGTTGACGCAAACAGGCGCCACCGCTCGGCCACATCGGATAGCGCAATGAGAGATTCGAGGTTCGCCGTGTCTGCGAGATTGCGGCGCAAGCGGCGGGCGTTTCACCCGAAATGCAATCGGCAATGCTCGGGAAATGCACCGATTCCAATTTGGATTGCGAACAAATCGTTGGGTCGATTGGGCGTGCAGGAGGAGATCTCATGAGTCCGTTAAGTTGTATCCAGAATTCGAATGTGCTTCCACAGGAAAGTGACGGCGTGCCGGTAACTGATCCGTCGGACAGCGAGGATGCCAGACTCGACGCGGAACTGGTCGATACATTCCCAGCCAGCGATCCGATCCCGTGGCGGCATGGCGCATAGCCTAAAGTGAGGCCTTGGTGCATCGTCGTCGCGGATGATCACGGACCGGAATATGTGCCCTCGATTGAGGGAGTCATAAAGAGGTCGCCTATCCAGTATTGCGGGTTTGGAGAACCCACTACGTTGCTGCAGAGGGCCTTGCACCGCGCTTTGAGAATCGCCAATAGTGCGCGGATCGCGGTGACGGTGAGAGAGGAAAACCGCGGTTGCTGGGAACCCGCTCTTTGGTTTGTTCATCCTGAAGGTCGATTTGTCTCGGATTCTCGCATGGGGTCGTCATTGACGATCGCGGCGGGTTTATTGTCGATCGCGGCCGAGTCGGCCTCCAACGTAGTGACGATTTTGCCCGCGCGGTGTTACGTAGGAAATGAAGGGATACTGTCTTCCGCTCTGGCTCAACTTCAGGCGATGTTGCCGGACCTCCCGGAAGGCGTGGCAACTCTCGGCATGATAGAGATGGACGATGGCGTCGATGAGGACTATTTGGTGCCGTGCAGCGGCAATTCAGGCCCCGGCTTATCCGTGCTCGGAGTGGCTCATCGGCCGGTGGGGCGGGTGGCGCAGCACCTGCGGCAGCACGGCGCAATGGTGGCGTCGGGCATCTTGACCGGTTACGCGGGTGTCTTCGCCGCGCATATTTACAATCGCTGGCCGGTACTGGCGAATTCCCTGGCCGGCATGAACGCCGCGGCGGTCGGTGGTGAAAATCGATTGCGGGCGGATATGTTTCAGGGCGTACCAAGAAGTGCGCTGCGGTCGCTGAAGTGGTCGCCTCCCGTGCTTCCGCAGCGTGCGCTGCGAGTCCATTGCTGTGGCTGGAGGGGGCTGCACACGGCACGAGCGGCGTCTAAAATCAGTGAGTCGTGCGCCGTCACCATCGGCTCAGTGCGGGACTATCAGCCGAAAATGGATTGTCCATCGTTCAGAATCCCACAATCTCGCTTGGTGACGAAGTGGCCGTGACCCGACGGGTCATTGCGGCGCAAAACCGGCCCCGTGGTGCTCGTCGGCCACTCTTATGGGGGCGCGGTGATCACGGAAGCCAGCCTCGAAGGTAACCCCATA
>Ga0182030_10024066_pt1 | contig 11219 bp, 9 predicted proteins | sample 812S3MmetaG_FD_121299 | JGI IMG/M metagenome (GOLD analysis project Ga0182030, IMG submission 121299) | Permafrost microbial communities from Stordalen Mire, Sweden - 812S3M metaG (Illumina Assembly) | ecosystem: Environmental > Terrestrial > Soil > Wetlands > Permafrost | place: Sweden...
AGCGCCGAGCCGTCTCCGTCCGGCGCAATCCCGCGCAGCTCCGGGCGAACCGGCGCCAGTCGCACCGCCAGCGGCAAAACGAACTCCATGGAGCCGACCACGTACAAATGAGGCGGGAGGTCCTCGATGGCATACAATTCGCGGCCGCAAAATCCGGTGGAAGCCAACAGCACGGTTGAGGCGATTGGTGTCTGCGCGACCACCAAGTGCAATGCGTCGTGCCTCGACGGCCTCGCATCAGGCACCACACGGCGCGGCGCAATTACCGCCGGCGTTGCCGCGGCTCGGTCGCCGAACGCGCCGACGCCGCGTTTCAAAGGACTCGCGGCAACACTGCCCTTTTGCATCACCAGGGCGTAAGGACGTCCCGTCAGGTCCATATGCGCGGTCGCGCGGTCAAGCGCGGGGCCGATATCCGCAGCTTCCGTCGGGAACAACTCCCAGGGGATCTGCATGATCTCCAGCATGTTCGGCGTAATCGGCCCCATCAAGGCATGCTGCGGCTCGTCCGCGGTGCCGGGTTGAGCGCGCCACGTCACAATGAGCAGCTGCGGCAATCGAAAGGTCCAGGTCAGCGAGGTCAACGGGCTGACCGCATTGCCAAGTCCGGAGTTCTGCATCATGGTGATGCCGCGCCCATGCGGCACGCCCGCATCGCCCGCGATCGCAATACCCGCAATCAGGGCAACCGCGTCGCCTTCGTTCGCCATCGAAACATACTGCAGCGTCGGGTCCTGCAGCACGTAGTTGATGAAAGGCGTCAGGAACGAGCATGGCACGCCCGCATACCAATGAAACCCTCGCTCGCGCGCCGCTCCGACAAATTGCCGCGCTTCAATCATCGATCGAAGGGCGTCTGCTCATGGGCGAAATCCACCGCCTGGCGCAGATCGTCCAAATCGTTGACCCCTCGCCAATGGCCATGCACGTACTGCACTTCGATCGCCGCGCCCGCGCCGATCAGCGCATTCAGCAGTGCCGGCATGTCCAGCACGTCGAAATTACCCTGCGTCCGCAACGCCGCCAGCGCCGCCTTGAGTTTGACCAATCCGGCGCGGCTCACATTGAGCATGCCCACCCATCGTCCCTGTGGAGCGCGTTCGGCATCGGCGGCACCGGTAACGCGCTCCAGCAATACCGGCGTGCCGAACAATCCGCGGTCATCCCCGCGCGAACAGTACGCGAAATCGCGCACGGTATGATTGCTGCTGCCGGTCATGAGCGAATCCACCACCACTGAAAAATCCGCTTTGCATTCCACTAGGTCCCGCAGCACGTAGCTGCGAAATAACAGATCGCCATAGGCAATGACGGCGTCGGAATCCAGCGATTCCAGTGCGCAGGCCAGCGAAGTCAATTCGCCCGTCTCGGCGTATCGCCCGTTCACGACCAGTTTGATGCCCGCGGTATCGATCGCATCGGCTCGATATCCCCCGACGACCGTGATGTCGTTGATATTTTCCTTCTTGAAGCCGTCGACCAGCCAGCGCAGCAGCGGTTTTCCCGCGATCGGCAACATGACCTTGGGCCGATCGACGGTAATCGCCTCCAGCCCCCGTCCCCGGGTTGCCGCCAGCACCACGGCGGCTCGCGGCGCGCCCGAAGTCGACAGATACAGCCGTTCGGCGGCGGAATACTCGTCCGCGTCCTGCAAACGAAAGATCTCGTTGACCGAAACGATTCGATCTTCGACATTCACCAAAGTCTGGCTCTCGAAAATCTCTTTCGCGACGCTTTGCATCGCTGAAGCCGCCGCGCGCACCAGATGATTCGCCCAGATTACCGTGCTGATCCCAGCCTGGCGGAACACCTCCGTGGGCGTGCTGTAGTAGCGCGTCGGCACGATGACCAGGGGTGAGCGGCGCGCCCACTCTTTGGCGAAGGTCACGATTTCATCCGGCTTCGACAATTTGCTGTGGATGAGAATCGCGTCGGCACCGGCGAGCCTGTAGGCCTCGGCGCGGCGCAGGGCCTCCTCCATGCCCCAGCCCGCTATCAGCGCCTCGACGCGCGCGACGATGCAGAAATTCGGATCCTGCTGGGTATCCTTGCCGGCGGCGATCTTGCCGACAAATTCCTCGATGTCCGCAAGCGGCTGCCGCTCTGCGTTCAAGAAGCTATTGGTCTTCGGAAACTGTTTATCCTCGATGCAGACGCCGGCGATGCCGCGTTGTTCGAGCTTGCGCACCAGACGGCGCATGTTGTTGAAATTGCCGTAGCCCGTGTCGCCATCGAGCAGTATGGGCAGATCACTCGCATCCGCCATGAACTCGAGCACGTCCACGACCTGAGTCCAGCTTGCCTCGTTGTTGTCGCGCACGCCGAACTGCGCCGAAATCGACAACCCGGAAGCCCAAATACCCTTGAAGCCGGCCTCGCGCACGATGCGCGCGGACAGGCCATTGTGCGCCTCCATGAGAAACTCGAGTTCCGCGCTTTGCAGCATCTGACGCAATTTCGCGCTGCGCGTTTGCGCTCCGCCCTTGGCGCTCCTGTGATGGATGGACCCGACTACCGGGCGAATTGTTGCACTCATTGCTTACCTCCGGATAATGCTTGAAGTTGCGGCAGCACTTCTTGAGCTGCACGCACCGCATCGTTGGGGAAATCGATTTCGATCCATGGCGATCCTGTGATATCGGCGACTTCGAGCACCTGGCTTCTCTCTCTCAGCAGATCGCGCACCGCCTCTTCATGGGGCATGTGAGCACGGCCACTGTCGACGTAGCCCGCGACCAAGGCCGCCAGACGCCGCGCACCGGATTGGTCGAAGCGGAAAAATCCTACCGACTCGCCAATGGTGTCGAATTCCAGGTCGGCTGCCAGCTGCTTGCGCAACTCGATCGGCACGCCCGCGCGCACGCACAGTTTGACCGGTTCGTCGCCGGCTTCGAAATCACGATCGATCAACAGCCGGTTCACCGGGCGGCTCCCCGCCACCAGTGCCCTCAAGATGCGTTCGTCGTACAGCACGTCCGCATCCATCAACAAAATATCGCCGCCGCGAGCCATGGCATCGGCGACGGTATGGACGGTGAGAACACTTCCGAGTTCAAACTTCATGTTGAGCACGATCTCGGGGCGCGGTCTCCAGTCCAAGCGCGCAAGTTCCGCCTCCACGAGTTCGTGGCGAAATCCAAGCGCAAGCACCACGTCCTCGACGCCTGCACTTTTCAGCATGCGCAAATGACGCTCGAGCAATGTCATGCCGTCGAAACGCAGCAGGCACTTCGGCAGTTGGCTGTCCTCACGCAGCTGCAGACGGGCACCGCGCCCGGCCGCCAAAATGATCGCGCGCATCAAAATCCTTCCATCAATCAAGGGTCTTAGGATAGTAACTCAAGGCCGGGCGGCACCGGCGGCGGCAGCGCCGCCACGCGCGCGAAAGCGCAGGTACAGCAGTCCCGGCAAGCCTAACAACAATTCACGCGCGCGTTTTGCCAGGGACAATGCCAAGGCGGCGTCCGGCGGCAGACCCGCCAGGGGCCCGAGCAGCAGGTATCCGCCCTCTTGCACACCCAAGGCCCCGGGGATGGCGAAACCCGCGCCGCGAATCGCCTGCCCGAGACTTTCAAGCAGCAGCGCATCGCGCCAGCTCACCGGGGTTCCCAGCAACAGAGCAATCAGATAAACCTCCCCCGTGCCGACCACCCAGCCGACCAGACTGAGCAAGAAGCTCGCCGTGACAGCAGCGTTGCGGCGATAAGTCCGTTCCACCGCAAGATCGATGGCCTGTGCCTGAGCAACCCACCGCGACCAGTCGCGCTTACCGGAAAAGCGCCTCACCGCCCGCATCAGCTTGCTGAACAGTCCACGCCGCTGAATGAGATAAAACCCACCCACCTGCACCGCCAGGAAAGCACTGGCAATCAGCGCCGAGGTGCGCAACGCGAGAGGCGAGAAATGGCTGCTTTGCGCGCTGAGCAGGATCACTCCGACGAGGGCAAACACGATCTGCGCAAAAGTCTGCAACGTCGTGCTGACCGTGATGGCCGCCGCGGCGTCCTCCATGCGCATGCCGCGCTGGGCCAAATGCCGGGCCATCAGTACCGGGCCGCCGATTTGCCCGGCCGGCATGAGGCTGTTGGCGGACTCTCCCACCCAGCGCGCCAACAGGGAATCGCGGTACGGCGCGCGGCTGGACCCTCTGTCGAAAAGCACGTAAATGGCGATCGCGTCGAGCGCCAGCGGCAACAAGTGAAATAAGGCGACGAGCAGCAGCCCCCATCCGGCATGAGCCAGGGTCATCATGATTGCGGACAGGTCCTGTGAGACCAGCACGCCGATGAAGAGCAACACACCGATGCTCAGCAGCCAGCCGGCTGTTTTGCTCATTCGCCTCGGCCCGTGAGGCGGTGAAACACCTGGCGAAATCCGAAATACGCAAAGGCATCCTTCATATTGGAGATGAGGCGCCACCACGGATGCATGCGTGGATCGGTGACATATTCGAAGGTCAAGGACACACGTGTTTCGCCTTGCAGCGACGGGGTGATGCGGTGCCGCAGCGCATCGCCATCGAATACCACCAAGCCGCCGGGCGGGATTTTGATCGAGCCCGACACCACCGACGCGCCTGTTTCGCGCGTGTGCAGTTCGTAGTCCAGGCGGCAGGAAGATCTATCGATCACGCCCAGCAATAACGTGTATCGGCGCCCGGCATAGTACGACGTGTCGTAATGCCAGCCGATGTGATCGCCTGAGCGCGTATAAAAATAGAGCGCATAAGCATGCGGATCCTCCGGCGGGGAGAGTTGCAGGCGCTCTCCCGTCAGTTTCTCCAGCCAATGAAGCAGCGCCTCCGAGCGATAAAGATCCGCGATGACAGGTGCCTGACGGTCGATCGTATGTCGGCTGACGCTTCCGCCCTGCTTGTGTCCGGGCAAGTAGTTGCGGTTGATCGATCCTTCGACCGCAGCAACGGCGGCAATCAACTGCGCGGTAATCTCTGCCGGCAGGAAGTTATCGACATAGAGAAAAGAGCCTTGGCCGGCATATTGGGCGCGCATGCCCGAAAGGTCGAGAGAATCCAAACGCGAAGTTAACGCCGGGCCGCCTCCGGTTCCAGTTGCCGCCACGCTTATCCGGCGACCTCGTCGGCCATGCGGCGATCTCGGCGCAGCACGCGTTGATAGTCGATCAAGACCCAAACGGCGTACAAGGGCGCGCAGATCGAAGCCGCGAGCAGCATCGGCGCCAGCGCATTGCTCAAGGTGGCCAGCGGGAACAGGTACAGCACATCTTCCGTTTCGAAACCGCCCAGCGAAGCCTGCCGTGTAGCGGCTTTGCCGTGCAGTTCCTCGATGCGCATGCGCAAAAAGAAAATCAAGGCAATCGCGGTGCCGGCTACGACACCCAGAGCCACCGGCGGGAACCCCAAATCGATGCCGGTTTTAGCGGCGCCGACGCCGATCGCGACAAATAACAGGATGGTCACCAGCGCATCGCTGGCCAAGTCATAGAGATGACCGATCCGGCTGCTCTTGCCGCTCATACGCGCGAGTTCCCCGTCCGTATGATCCAGGAAATTCGACAGGACGAGCAGCAATGCGGCCAGATTGGACCAGCCATAGCTTCCCGGCATAAAGGCTGCGGCGGCCGCCAGACCCACGCCTAAACGCAAAGTAGTCAGATGGTTGGGTGTTACGCAGCTATGGATGAGCGGCGCCACCAAGCGGCGCGCCAGTCGTGCGTCCCATGGACGCCGGACTGAAGTGTCGGGATAGGCCAATGGTTGTGGGTTTAGCATAGGGGCATCGCGTATCATCGTATTTTACGTCAGATTATGCTTTGCCATCAAAATGAAATACAGCGCTTACACATGAATCCCGAATTTCGCAAGCTCGGAGCCTGGGTTGCAGCGCATCCTCGCAGAGTGTTGGGACTGTGGCTCGTTGCGATCGTCATCGGCGCGCTGGGCGCCTACAGGCTGCCGCAGGTCGCCGTCGGCGGCGCCGGCGGTATCGACGGGAGTCCCTCCAAAGCGGCAGGCGATACGCTGCGCACCGATTTTCAAAATCCATTCATCGATCCGCTGGTTGTGGCCGTTTCGGCTCCGCGGCTGCAAGTCGATGCGGCGCCCTATTTGGGTTGGGTGAAACACGCCGCCGAAGTATTGGGGGCCTTGAGCAAGGTTCGGAAAGTCAGCAGCTTTGCCGATACGCATGAGTCCCGCATGCGCTCGGCCGATGGCCATGTGACGCTGCTGCTGGTCGGTCTCGCCTCGCCCGACACCGAGGCGCAGCAGCGTGCCGTGGCCGTCGTGCGCGACACACTCGCCCCGCTGCGCGCCGAACTGACTGCGCTCGACCCCAGCGCTCAGCTCGCTGTTACCGGCGGACCGGCCGCGGATTTTGATGTCAACGCCTGGAGCGCCACCGGCGGCCGCGATGCCGAGCTATACGCATTGCCGTTGACGCTCATCATCTTGATGGTGGCATTTGGGACTCTGGTGGCTGCCAGCCTGCCGTTTCTCATGGGGCTTGCCACCACTACGGTTGCCCTAGGTTTGGCCTTCCTGCTGGCGGAACTGGTGCCGGTATCAAACTTGCTCAGCAATGTGGTAACCATGGTGGGCCTGGCAATCGGCATCGACTATTCGTTGCTCATGGTAACGCATTTTCGGGAGCACGCGCCGCAAGAGACCGTGGCGGAAACGGTTGCAGGTACGGTCGCGCGGGCCGGCCAGACGATCGCCTGGTCCGGCGTCACAGTCATGGTTGGGTTCCTCGGATTGCTATTCAGTCCCATCCTTGAAACTCGCTGCGCCGGCATTGGCGGCGCGATGGTGGTGTGCATTTCGGTGTTGGCCGCGCTCACGCTATTGCCCGCGTGCCTGGTGCTCTTGAGCCCGTACATTGACCGCTGGCCCGTCGTTCCACGGCGCCTGCGCCGCGCCAATACCACCGTGCTGTGGCACCGCTTGGGCGAATGGATCGTGGCTCACCCTTGGCCGACATTGATCGTCTCCGCCGGCGCCGTGCTCGCCTTGGCAACCCCGCTGTTGCAGGCAAATAGCGGCGTCACCAACGAGCGCTGGTTTCTGCCCCGCGCCACAGAGTCGCGAGTCGGCGCGGAATTGCTGAGCGCCGTGCGCAACGACAATGCATCGATCCCAATCTACGCGATCGTCGCCACCACCGATGGCTCGCCGCTGCTGGCCGGCGCGCATATCAATCCGCTGGTCGACTATGCCGATAAATTGCAGCGCGACCCGCGGGTGGCGGCGGTAGCCTCACCCTTCTCTCTGCGAAAGGGATTGGGGGTAGCGGAATATTCGATGTTGTACCAAGACCCCGATCAATCGTTGCGCAACTATCCTTCCATAGCCGAACTCTTTATGAGCCGCGACAGGCATTCCGCGCTATTCGAAATAACGCCGGCAAATGGACTCGCCGTCAAAGAAATCGAGCGCCTGACGCGCGACATCGAAAGGATTGCGCCCTTAGGGCCCTTCAGCCTGGTCATTGGCGGCACGCCCGCCGAGCACAACGATTTCAACCATTACATGTTCAAGAGCTTGCCGCGCATCTTCGCGTTCGTGGTGGGCGCCACGCTGCTGTTTCTCTTCATCGCGTTTCGCTCCTACCTCTTGCCGATCAAGGCGGTCATCACCAACTTGCTGGCGGTCGCCGCCGGCATCGGCGCTGTCGTCGCGGTATTCCAGCTCGGCTGGCTCAACGGCTTGGTAGGGCTCGAGCGCCCGTTCACGGCCATCCCCCTCGAAGTACCGATGATGGTCTTCTGCTTGAGCTTCGGCTTGTCGATGGACTACGAGTTATTCCTGTTGTTTCGCATCAAGCGCGAATACGACCGCGATCACGACAATAACCGCGCCACCGTCGAAGGACTGGCCGCGGTCGCACCCGTCATCACCGGTGCGGGGCTCATCATGGCCGTGGTATTCGGCGCTTTCGTCGGCGCCGACTTGCCCGTGCTCAAGATGATGGGCGTGGGATTGTGCGTGTCCGTGCTGGTGGACGCGACTGTGATTCGCGCCTTCGTCGTGCCGGCAGTCATGACGCTTGCCGGCCGGTGGAATTGGTATCCCGGCCGGGGCGCTATCCCGGCTTCATCGGCACGCCGCAGCGGGCCAGCACCGCGCGTAAATCCCTGATCGGCGGAAACACTTCATTGTTCCAATCGGAGCCTTGCGCGTCATAGGCTCGCTGCTCGTATTCCACGATGTCCTTGTCTTCCCGAAAAATATTTTCGGTAAACCAGGTTACGAACGGCCACACCGCGTGAATGATGCCGGGGAAGCTCGGTTTCTTCACCGATAGATAGCCATAGGTACGATTGGTGCGCTGCTCCGCGTCCAGCGGAGTGTAGCCCAGCCACACATCCAGCACGGGATCGTCGGATTGCTTGATGTCGCGGCCTACCCAGACCTTCAGGCTTTGGGTGGGGTAATCGGTGCGAATGCGCATGTGATCGGAGAAGTCTTTCTTCGCTTCACCGCGCTTGCGCATCAAATCGACGATGACCTGTTCGCCGACGGATGATTTTCCCTCGGTGCGGCTGAAACTGTATTCGACCTCCGCCCAATCCTCACCGTGATTGCGGCCCAGGCAACGGGCTCTGATCGAGCCCATCTGCTTGCGGTGCATGAACTGATGATTCATGTCGAAAAGATTTTCGTGCATGAAGGTATAGTGGCAGGCGACTTCGCGGTTTAGCCGACGAGTCTTGTAGTCCTTGCGTTGCGAGGAGCCGAGACTCGCAGGCGCACGGCTCTCAGCCAGCGCAGCGTCGCCCGGGAAAACGAAAATCAAGCCGTCGATTTCCCGTGCGGGATAGCTCTTGACGCCGGTCGGCAACCGCTCCGGTCCCATGTAGGGCACGTTGACGCATTTGCCGCTGCAGCTGTAGACCCAGCCATGGTAGTGGCACTTCAGGTCGTCACCACTGACCACTCCAAGGTGCAGCGGAACCTGACGATGCGCGCAACGATCTTCCAGCGCGAATACGCGCCCGCTATTACCGCGGTAGAGCACAATGGGATCGCCCGCAAAGCGCCTTCCCAAGGTCTTGCCGGGTTTGAGTTCATCGGACCACGCAAGCGGATACCACTGGTCGGGATGCGCGCCAATGCGGCGCAAATCGATGGTGTTTGGCGAAGGCGCCGCGCGCATCGTCGCCAAATTCGAGACTTCCTCGGACATGTGCCTGATTCTACCCGTTCGTGCCCGCGCATTGAATCCGTTGTGTTACGGCTGCTTACGAGCTTCGGCATCGATCGCCCTCGCGATCTTCACGGCGGTCTCAGCGATGTCCGTTATCCGGGTTGCTACCAGCCCGCTGAACTTGTCGTAGTGAGCCGCCGCCATTCCCCCGGCGATGCTGGCGGCCGCTTGAATAAGCTGTGCTTGTTCCATTTGATCCTCCTGCGAATGTTGGAGGCTAAGGTCGGAATCGAACCGGCGTACACGGCTTTGCAGGCCGCTGCATGACCACTCTGCCACTTAGCCCATATCAAAAATAGCAAACCCCGGACTAGCCGGGGTTCCTTAAGATTAGGTATGGAGCGGGAAACGAGGCTCGAACTCGCGATCTCAACCTTGGCGAGGCTATGATCCAGAGTGTCTAACTCATTGGTTCCAAACCGATTATGAATTTTAGCAGGTCGATCTGCAGCGCACAAGGCGCGCAAAGATGAGTAAATCGAGCGCCTCAACAGACTCCGCCGAGTCCAGCAATGGCCGACAGCAACGTTTGAGTATCGACTTGCTCAGGAATATTTATTAAGGGATGGGTGCTGGCCCCTACGGGTATCCGTGCGAATGCTGACCCGGCCGGAACCTCTGGTGAGCCGTGCTTTGGACGTATTTCGCCAGATCAACAATGAAGCGTTGGGCGCCGGCGAAAGGATACGACGTATGAGTTCAATGCCAACGCCGCGCCGACGAAGATGGGCGCGCGCTGCGTGCTCTGCTAAAACCGGACTGGGATATTCATCCATACGTGCGCTCAGTACCGAGCGGAGTGCGGGTTGTGCGTACTGTAGTTTGTCGGCCGATGCTCTACCTTTAATCACCCCACGGGTAGAAAGGACCGTCGCAAATGCCGCCCAATGCGTTTCCCGCCAATGACCCCCGCCGAAATAAACTATTGGCGGCGCTTCCGAACAACGAATGGATGCGAGTGCGGCGCGGTCTTGAACCGATGGAAATGCCGCTTGGCAAGATCGTGAGCGAGTCCGGCTCGCAACTCCGTCACGTGTACTTCCCGACCACGTCAACCGTCTCGCTCGCTTACGTAACGGCCGACGGTGCATCGACCGAGATTGCTTCGGTGGGCAATGAAGGTCTGGTGGGGATCACCCTCTTCATGGGCGGCAAAACAATGCTGGGCCGAGCAGTCGTACAGACCGCCGGATGGGCCTATCGCCTCAAGCGCGAGATGCTCCAAGAAGAATTCGCAAGGGGCGGCGAGATGCAGCGCGTGCTCCTCTTGTATGCGCAGGTGCGCTTCACGCTGATAGCGCTGACGGCGGTTTGCAATCAACACCATTCCATCGAGCAGCAACTGATCCGCTGGTTGCTATTGACTCTCGATCGCCTCGCGTCGGAGGAACTGACGATAACGCACGAACTGATCTCAAATATATTGGGTGTGCGTCGAGAAGGAATTACGGAAGCCGCCGGCAAGTTGCTGCACTTGGGGCTCATCGCATCCAGCCGCGGCCACATCACGGTTATCGATCGGACCGGTCTCGAAACGAGATGCTGCGAGTGCTACGGCGTAGTGCGTCGAGAATACGATCGCCTGCTGGGTTCGGGCGTCAATATGCCGGAAGAATGCGATGTACTTCCGTTTCGAGAGAAGACCATTGCGCGCCGCTCGGCGGGCGGTAGCGATGATCATCTTTGAGTTCCTGGAAGTATCGACTCAAGCCTCGGATACGTCATTGTCGGCTTGTTCCTCATCGCCTGGGGTTCTTCCGTTGCGGTATGGAAGTTCGGCCGGATCGCAGAGCGGTGAGATCGGAGTCCCGTGTCAGCAGATGCGCGGCAATGGATCGTCTTCGAGTTCATCGAGCGAGCGCTGGCCGCCAAAGGCCGTGGCCAATATGACCTGCGGCGAGCCTTCGCTCACCTCGCCGATCAGGGCGGCACGGGGCGCGACCTGGCGCAACGCTGCCAGCGCAGTCTCGGCGGACTCGGGCCCGACGACGGCAACGATGCGGCCTTCGCAGGCCAGATACAGCGGATCGAACC
>Ga0182030_10024067_pt1 | contig 11219 bp, 11 predicted proteins | sample 812S3MmetaG_FD_121299 | JGI IMG/M metagenome (GOLD analysis project Ga0182030, IMG submission 121299) | Permafrost microbial communities from Stordalen Mire, Sweden - 812S3M metaG (Illumina Assembly) | ecosystem: Environmental > Terrestrial > Soil > Wetlands > Permafrost | place: Sweden...
AACGGATTTCGTGGAGGGATCGACGTGCACCGCGAGCGCGCCGAACCCCGCACCCACGATGGTCAGAGCCACGGCGAGTTGGAACGCCCGCTTGTGCCGACGGAAGGCTCGCGGAAATTCGCGGGTGAACCAGCGCCACGGACGAAATCGCTTTCGCTCGCGCGTCTCATGAATTTCGGCATACGCACGACCCACCAGGTGTTCCAGATGCTCGCGCCATTCGCCGTGCGACGCGAACGTCGCTACACGCCCCAGGTCCGCCGACGCCCGCTGATACAACTGATGCAGCCGCTCGGCTTCATCGAGCGTGAGCCGCTGTCCCGGATTCGCATTCATCCAGTCCAGCGTCTTGTCGAGCGCGTCCCAATAGGGTTGCTCGGTTTCGACGAAACGCGCGAGGTCGACGATCATAGCAACTGCCTCTGCTTCACTTCGTCGTAGAGGCCGATGAGACTTCCCGAAAACGTATCCGGCTCGAGCAGCGCGAGGCGAATGCCCTGACGCGCCAGCGTCGCCTCAAGTTCGCGCAGCTTTCTCCAGGAGAGGTGGCCCGCCAGTTGGCCGTAAATATCGCCGGGAGTCTGAACACGATCATCTTGAAACAAGGGCCGCGCACTGGGGGGCCGCAACATCCCCGCGAGCACCAGGTGCTTCCTTGCAAGCAATCGCGTGGCACGCGTGAAACTCTCGGCGAGCACCGGATCGTCGAGCGACGTCAGAAACAAGAGCAGCGCCCGCCGCCGCAATTTCAATCTGAGGAATGTCGCGATCTCCTCGAAGTCGGGCGATGTCTGGCGCGGCTGCAGTTGATAGATCGCGTCACGGCACGCGGCGAAATGAGTCTTGCCGTTTCGCGCCGGCGTGAACGCGTGGATTTTATCCGAAAACGCGGCGAGCCCGAACCGGTCGCCTCGCCGCTCGGCCGCGGCGCCCACCAGCAGCGCGGCGGTGATCGCGCGTTCCAACGCCGGTTCTCCGCCGATCGTCCGTCCGGAAAGGCGCGACGTATCGATCACTACATAAACTTCCTGCGTCCGTTCGATCTGAAAAACCTTCGTCACCGGATGGCCGCGGCGCGCGGTCGCCTTCCAGTGAATCTCATCGAAGCTGTCGCCGGGAACATACTCGCGCAGCTTTTCGAACTCCCTGCCCCTCCCCACCTGCCGCAGCGCATGCTGTCCCTCCGTGCCGCGCCGCAAAGATCGAACCGCAGCGTCGCGGCGTAAATTCGGATAAACCCGAATTTCAAGGGCGGCGGGATCCGCGCGACGCACCAGCCACAAGCCCAGCGGCGAATGAGCTTCCAGGTAACACGCGTCCAGCCGATACAGTCCGCGTCGCCGGGGAGTGACAGTCCAGATGAACTCGGACGCCGGAGCATCTTCGGGAAGATTCACGGCTTGCTCTTCGATCGCCGCCTCGATTCCCTCAGGTGCGGAGATACCAACACGCACCGATCGCGCGCGGCCGGATGGGTTGTGAACCCGCACCCGGATTTCGCTCGATCGATCCTTAAACAAGCGAGCCAGTTCGGGCAACTCCACGCGCAGCCCCGCCAAAGCCCTGCGCCGGAGCGCAGCGTCAATGAGAGCGGCCGCAGCCAACGCGATCAGGATTGCAATCGCGATCGGCTTCGACGACGGCAGGACCGCGGCGGCCACGGCAGCCGGAAACCCCACGAGCGCGGTCAGCGCGATCAAGCGTAGGGAAGGAACCATTACACCGGTACCGCCACACTTTCGAGGATCTTCTGGACCGCTTCGGCCGGCGTCATTCCCTCCATTTCGAACTCGGGCCGCAGGATCAGCCGGTGTTCGAGAACCGCTCCGGCCGTCGCCTTGACATCGTCCGGGGTCATGAAGTCGCGTCCGGCAAGCGCCGCGTGACCACGGCTCGCCAGCGCCATCGCCTGCGTGGCGCGCGGACCCGCGCCCACCAGAATCGCTTCATTCGATCGCGTCGCGCGTACCACGTCCACCAGATAACCGGCTAGCTCCGCGCGCATCGCAACGTCTTCGAGCGCGGCCCGGGCATGGATCAACTCCCCCTGCGCGAGCACCGGCTTCACATCGCCGCGATCGAGACAAACTTCCGGCGCATCGCCGCCCAGCGTCCGCGTGGCGAGCGAAAGCTCATCCTCGCGATCCGGCGCGGACATCGAGATCTTCATCAGGAACCGGTCCTTCTGCGCTTCGGGCAGAGGATAGGTGCCTTCGTATTCAATCGGATTTTGCGTGGCGAACACGGTGAAGGATAGCGGCAGCACATGCGTCTCACGGTCGATACTCACGGACCGTTCCTGCATCGCCTGCAATAGCGCGGATTGCGTCTTCGCGGGTGCGCGATTGATTTCATCGGCCAGCAAAAACGACGTGAACACCGGACCGCGCACCAGCGTGAATTCATTCCGCTGGAAATTGAAAATGTTCGTCCCCGTGATGTCGGCGGGCATCAGATCCGGCGTGAACTGGATGCGACCGAACTCGCACCCGAGCACGCTTGCGAGCGTCCGGACCAGCAGCGTTTTTGCCACACCCGGCACTCCTTCGACCAGCGCGTGCTGCCCCGCCAGAATGACGATCAGCGCGCTGTCGATCACCGCTTCCTGTCCCAGAATTACTTTCCGGACCTGCTGCCGCGTTTGGGCGAGCGTCTGATGCAATTGTTCAAGCCGTTCGGTCAATGTGAGCCCCTGTCTGGTCGTTCGTTCCGCTGCTTACGAAATTGAATCCGCTTTTCGTGCGCGCAGGCTTCAGAATCGCGCAGGCCGCGCGATAGCTTTCCACCGGATTGCCCTTCCCCGTCTTCGCGATTTCTGCTTCGAGCTCCTGCACTGCCGCCGTGGCGCGATTGCCGCTCGATTTGGCCGATCTCAAACACTCGGCGTAACAGGTCGCGGTCAGCTCGCTTTCCGGAACACTGCGGCGGAGGAGCGCGGTCAGCCCCGCGAGCGAATCCCGCCCCGCGACCGCCTGCGCCGTTATGGATTCGCGCGGAGGGAGAAAGCTCGACGCGCTGCGCCACAAAAACAGCAGCGCCGCAAAGGCGAGCACTGCCGCCGCTCCCACCAGGTGATAACGCTCCATGAGTTGCGCGACACTCCCGGTTTCGGTCACCCCGAAATGATTCTCATCGAAAAGAATGCGCCGCGAGGGACCCGCCAGCTTCGCGACCAGCTGCGCGTCTCTTGCGTCGCGCAATCCCTCATTGCTCAACGGATAACTGTCCGCGAGCAGCGCCACCGTTCCACCCGCGAGGTCGCGCTCCACCGCGACCGCCTTCCCATCTCGATCCAACAATGTCCGCCACTCCGGACCCGGTTCAAAGTAAAGCGACGTCTGCCGGGGTATGGCGTCCCTCCGCGGAGCTGCGCCGTTTTGCCCGGCATCGTCGTCGGATTCCCGATAGGCGAGCGACAAATCCCAGCGGTCCTTGACGACGCGCGCCGGGATCGCCTTGGACGGCCTCGCGACCGGAATAAATCCGATCACCAGCCGTCCGCCTTTGGAGAGTAGATCCTCGTACTCGGTGAGGGTCTTCTGTTCGATTTCCGACCATCCCACCGGATCCACTCCGAGAACGAACATCGCGGTCCCGGCATCGAGTGAACTGCGGGATTTGTACCACCGTTCCACATCGAGTCCCGGCATCTCGCCCAGACTTTCATACAGCGCCTTGGCGCCCATCGGATCGCTGCGCAGCGTCGAATACGGCGGATACACTTCGCCGGTTTGAAGCGGGGCAATGAGAACCTGCTCGAGTCCAAACGCCAGCAGGAACGCGAGCCCCAGCCCCAGCGCCCACCAGAGTCCGTTATGCCTTTTCCGCATAGCTCCTGATTTCGTCGAGACCGGCCGCGAAGTCCTCCACGTCCGCGCGATCCACCGGGCGCACACCGTACCAGCCGCGCTCAAATAGCGCGACGCTGCGGGTGAACACCGGCCCAAGCTCGCCGGCGGAGCGCGCGCGCGCCCTGCGCTCCAGTTCGCGAACGTATTCGAGGCCGCTCTTCGACCGGCGGATCGAAACGAGTCCGCGCCCGCCCAGGTAATTCAAACCTGCGAGATACAGCGCGCGCATCGCGAGGCGGCAATCCCCTTTGAGCAGCCACTCGTCGGCCAGCTTGCGCCAGGATTCTTCGGGGAGCTGATCCGCGCTGAGCGACTCATCCGCCAGGTTGACCGACGCGACGGCGCTGACGGCCTGCGCGATCACAACGTGTTCACGCCGCCGGAAGCGGATCACGAGCGCGGCCGCCGTGATCGCCAGGACCGCGGCCAGCGCCAAAAAGATTTCCGTCATCCGTCGCGTGGCTGCCGCATTGGCCTTGCCCGGCTCCGCCGAGGGAATCGGAGTCCCCATCAGCAGTTTCATCAAACCTTTCCAAAAGTTCTGGATCAATTCGCCAAGGCTGTCGAACATGGAATTCACGGCGCGCAGCCAGCTCGAATTCGTCGGATCTTGCTCGGGCCCCGCGGGAGTGGGCATACGCCAGGTGAACTCGCGACGGCGAATCACTTGATCCATCGCGCGGCCCAGCGGAGCGGGATCGATCGCCTGCGGAGCGGGATTGATCGAGAGGGGAGCGGGATTGATCGCGGCGTCACGCGTCGCGGGAGCATTCGATACGGCCGGAGGCGGCTGCGCGAACGCGAGCGAAGCGGCCGCGCCCATGAGCACGATCGCGAACAATCCCAGCGCGGCCACAGGGCCAACAGCTCTGCGGAGCGCCGCGAGAAGATCCTCACCGCTCGCGAGCGATTCGCCGTAAAAGCACCGGAGGGTATAAAACGCGTCGAGCAGAGGATCAACCGCGAGCCAGGTGATCCCAGCCGCTACACCGGCAGTGGTCAAGCTGAGGATCTTCATCCCCAGCCTTGCCAAATCCCCCTCGATGCCCAGAAAGCTGCGTCCCAGCTGCGGCAGCATGACGATCAGCAAAAGAAGATTCGCGAACAGAAGCAGCCCGCCGAGGAACACGATGAAAAGAGCGGTCCAATTCTGTCCAGGCCATAAACTCGCCTGCTTGCGGGCCGCGCGGACCGGCGACGGATCGCCCAACGCGGCGAACAACGTCACGTTCCGGAAGAAAGCGATCAGCCAGGCAAACGGAAGCAGAATCAGCGCCAGCGGCTGAATCGCGGATTGAATCGCGAGCACACGCATCGGCCGTAGGGGATAGGAGGCTCCGGGGGAAAGTTGGTCATGGAGCCGGCGCATGAACAACGCCTCCGCGAAATTCTTCCACAGCCAAGCCGCCGCCACACCGAATGATTCCAGGCCCGCCCGCGCAGCCGCAAAAGGGTTGTGCGTCATATCTTCGAGGAAGTAGAGCAACGCCAGAAGGAACGGAATGGCGCCCGCGAAATAGATCGCCAGCGCCCGAGGGTCCGCGCGAAGCAGGCTGACGGATTCTTCGAGCAGATCCACCGCGCCGCGCGCTCTTCCCGTGGGCAGGGTGCTCATAACACTCCCGATCCCGGCATGCCGTTGTGAAACGTCGACGGAATGCGCGCGAGGTTCATGCCCAGGTAGTAGAACAGCCACCACGCGAAAAGAATGCCCAGCGCGGCGAAGGCGATCCAGACGGCATCGGGCGACCCCTGACGCGCGGTGGATTCGAGGCGCGCCACGCACACAGTACACATCATGCGGCCCTGATGCTCCGTCACGCATTCCCGGCAGTAGAAGCGACGGCATTCCGGACAGCGCGCCGCGGCTTCGCGGGAGGGATGATTGGCGCAGCGCTCATGAACCAGTTGGGGCATTCAGTACGGGTCCGTCCTTCGTAGTATGGCGCTCGTAATAGGAGGCGAGAAATCCGGCCAGACCGGCGATCGATCTCCACCCCTCCGCAAACACGACCTGCCGCGCGGATCGCGTCCACAGCACTCCCGGCGGCGTAGCGCCCTCCTGGCCCGATCGCGCCACCTGCATGAACCATCCAGCCGCATCGATCCCGACGTTGACCAGATCGATCAAATAGCAAACCAGTGCGATCACCATGACGCCGTACGAGAGCCGGCGCAGACCACCCGCATCCCGGATCAGCAGGAAAATAAGCAGCGCCGCTTCCCCGAAGTACCCCGACCCAATCAGCCCCGGCACCTCAAGCGAAGGCCAGCGCGTCACCACCAGAAGGTATGCGGCGTTGAGCAGGAACAGCGCAAATAGCAAGGTCTGTACCGCGCTCCGATCCGGCGCCACGACCGGCGGCGGCATTGGGTTGTCGGTGGACCCCGCCTGCGATTCGATGCGCTCCGCGATCCGTTGAGGCGAGAGTGTCCCCTGCACGGCCTCCACTTCCGGAGTCACGGCCGCGAGGAACGCCAGAGCTGTGCTCTCCCTGGAAACCGGCTTCAATCGCTCGCAGCTCACCGCGGTATAGAGGTAACAACGGCAGCGCCGTCCGCGCCCCATGTCGATCACCACTGCGGCGATCCCCAGAAGTCCCGTGATGAGGAAGAACCATCCCCACCCGGCCCAGCGGGAACCAACCGCCAGGGCCAGCAGTGTCCACAGAATCGCGGCACCTGCCCCTACGATCCGCCCGACCGTGGCTTCGGGCGATTCCGTCACCACAATGGCCGCAATATCGGCAAACGCGAAGCGCTGGTAATGTTCCACGAACCGGTTCGACGTGACCAATAATATGTGGTCCGAACCCAACCAAAGCTGGCTGTGCCCGGTCAGATGGCGGCTCTTGCCGGTGAGCCGCCGGTAGGTGGACACGGGTTCGGCCATCAGCGTTTCGCCGCCAGAATGAGCAGCCGGATCAGGAACCCTATCCCGACGATTTCAGAAAGTCCGAAGAACGCCGCGAGGTAAAAGCGAACACGCGTGCGGGGCGCCAGGCTCCCCGGCGCTCGCCAATACCGGATCACGTAATAGAGCGAAGCGGGCGCGCCGATCACGGCGGGCCACAGCATCAACGCGGGGAAAGTGGCAAGCGAGAGCGCGATGGTGTCGTACATGGTGCGCCGCGTCTCGACGCTCGCGATTTTGCGTTCGCGAACGCCTGCGTTGAAGCACGTGGGGCAGAGGTGGCGTCCGTTGACATCGAGTTCGCATAGGCTGCACAGGAATCGCCCACATTCGTCGCAGGGAAGCACCGCGCGGCTGTGCGGATGATAGAAGCAGCTGGCTTCGGAAGCCGCATCGAGCGCTTCGGGGAGCGCGCCCGCTACGGGCCGGTCGATTGCGGGAAACACGGCCACCCGCAATCGTTCGCGGCAGGCCGGACAGCGGACGTTCCCTTCGCGGTTCCAGGCGTCTTCGGAAATCATCCAGGAACAAGCGCCACATCGGAGGACGGACGCGCTCATTCTATCTCGCGTAAATGACCCGGGTGTCGCAGATGCGATCGTGCAGGGCGCGCTTCTGATCGTCGAATCCCGCCATGATGTACCCGATCATGAAGATGATCGCGCTGATCCACTGCGCGAAATACCGGCCCGCAGCGAGGCCGGCTGAGACCGGCGACCCGTCCGAGCGGACGATCTTGAGATCCAACACCAATTTGCCGGGCGTCCCGCCGCGCGTCGAGACGAAATACGCTTCGTACGCTACTGCGACCGCGATACTCAGCACCGTGGTGATGCCGAGCATCCCCATCATCACCGGCAACATGGCGGCTGAGCCGATCCCGCGCGGTCCAAAGCCGATCCATCCGATGAGGGGGATTCGGATAATCGCGCCGGCGATCCCCAAAATAATGCCGTCGATCATGCGGGCGACGAACCGGATCCAAAAACCGGCGTAGCGCATCCCTCCGATGGCCCGGCCTCCTTCGCGCATGCGCTGCAGATAAACCGGTTTGCACAGGGCGCAGATAGACACGCCGCCGATCGAGACCAGTTGGTCCGCGGGATATGGACGGCCGCACTCGCCGCAATAGCGCATTTCCGCGGCAGGAGGGGCCATCACCGGCATTCCGGAATGGGCGCGAACTCCTCGAACCGAGGCATGCGCTTGCCAGCTCGCCATGCCCTCATGCCAGACCAGCGTGTCGTCGCGAATGATGCCGGCCGTCACCAGAGAATCCAGCGCCGGTTCATCCACAGGGCCCACTTGCCGTCCGCCGTCCGCATAATACCAGTTCACGCGAGGTCCTCCGGTCGCCCGGAGACCCGCGCGACATGAGGACAGTTTACCAGCGATGAAATGAAAAAGGCCTCCTCTCCTGACGGCTCAGGAGAGAAGGCCACGCTGCTTTGGGAGGGTGCAAAAACCCTGCTAGGGGAGAAACCTTAGGGTGCCGCGGTCACGTGCGCGCGGCGATTCCGCTGCCAGCACGATTCGGTGGCATCCGTGCAGACCGGGCGTCCGCGGCCGTAGCTGATCACGGTCAACTGCGATTGGGGAATGCCGAGCGAAGAAAGGAAATCCTCGACGGCGTGGGCGCGCTTGTCGCCGAGCGCCAGGTTATATTCGTCCGAGCCGCGTTCGTCGCAATGGCCTTCGACGAGCAACTTCTGGCTGGGGAAGTTGGCAAGGATGTCGCGGATCACGCCGACGTCATCGCGCAAAGCTGTGGAGGCGTCGGTGCGGATCGTGGACTTGTTGTAATCAAACAACGCATCTTCGAGGCGAGCGAGCTTTTCATTCAGATCCGCGCGCTGCTCCGGGGTCATCACCGCGGAACGCCGTTCCGGAGTCGCGGCTGGAGGCGTGGAAGCGCGCTGGGCGGGACGCTGTGCCATCGGGGCCTGTTGCGCGGGCGCTACCGGAGTGGTCTCGGCCGGATGAGAAGCAGCCACGGGAGCCGCCTTGTGGCATGCTGCGGTCATCAACAAAGTCGCGGTTCCTACCAGCACGAATATGCCTTGCTTCATATGGTTTTTCTCCATGCAATTGCCAGATTGTACTTGATCTCATATCAAGTAACGCCTATTCTACCCGTTTCCGGCAATCCCGTTGGGAGGGTATTTCCCTCAGGCGGATGTCCGGTAGACTGAGGGTCAGACATGACAATGGGTCCACTTCGCGGCGGACGCAAGCTGCTGCTCGCGGGCTTCGGTGGGTTGCTCGTGCTTATGCTCCTGGCCGGCGGCGACGCGGTGCTGGTCCTGCGCCAGGTCCGGGCGAGCGATGCGCAGATCCGCGACTCGTACCTGCGCCGCAGCAGCGCACTGAGCGGAGTTCGCTCCGGCATTTATCAATCCGCGATCGTCATGCGCGACTTTCTTCTGGCGAAGGACCAATCCGTGGCGCAGGAGCAGGTCCAGAAGTGGGAAGACATCCGCCAGCAAACCGATCGGGCGCTGCTCGCAAGCGCCGCGGCGCTCGACCCGGTGGAGGCGGAACCTCTGCGGAGTCTTCAATCAGAAGTTCAGAATTACTGGAGCTTGCTCGAAGAGGTTTCCCGGCGGACTGGCGATCGGGAACAGAACCGCGCGTCGTTTCTTTCGGGCGAATTGGTGCGGCGCCGCAACGCGATGCTGGATCTGATTGACCGCATCGATCAGATCAGCACCCGGGAACTGACCGCGGGCGACGCGCAATTAAACGTCACGTTCGACCGTCTGCAGTTGCGCATCGCGCTGATGCTGGGCGTGACCCTGAGCGTCGGCATTCTCCTCGCGGCGTTCACCATCTGGCGCACCTTACAGCTTGAAAGCGAACTCGAAAAGCGCTTCGAAGAGGGCGTGCGAACGCAGCAGGAATTGAAGGAACTTTCCGCCCGGCTGGTTTCCGCGCAGGAAGAAGAGCGGCGCGCGATTTCGCGGGAACTGCACGACGAGGTGGGCCAGTCGCTTTCTGCCCTGTTGATGGAAGCGGGCAATGCGGCTGCAATCGTCGCGCCGGATTCGGCCGAGGTGCGACGGCATGTGGAATCGATCAAACGTCTCGCGGAAGCGAGCGTGAACGTGATCCGTAACATGACCTTGCTGCTGCGGCCGTCGATGCTGGACGATTTCGGACTGGTCCCCGCGCTTGAATGGCAGGCCCGCGAGGTGTCGAAACGCACCGGCATGCGCGTGCAAGTGGCCGCGGAGGAAACCTCGGAGCTTTCCGACGAACATAAGACCTGCATTTATCGCGTGGTTCAAGAGGCCCTGCACAATTGCGCACGGCACGCGCAGGCCCGATCCGTGAAGGTGCTGGTCCGGCAGGAGCCCATGAAGATCACGCTTTCCGTGGAGGACGACGGACGCGGCTTCGACGCCGTGCGAACGCGCGGCCTGGGTCTCGTGGGCATGGAAGAACGCGTCAATCACCTGGGGGGACGGTTTCTGGTGGATTCGTTCCCGGGCCGTGGGACGACGGTCGCCGCCGAACTGCCGCTCGCGAGTTAAACCGAATTAGAACGGGCGAGGAAAGAAATGGGAACAAGCACGATGGACGTGAAGACCACCTCAATCCGGATCCTGCTGGCGGACGATCATACCGTCATGCGCGGCGGCCTGCGCCTGCTGCTCGAACGGCAGGCGAACCTGCAGGTGGTGGGAGAAGCTTCCGACGGCCGCGAAGCCGTCGAGCTGGCAGCATCCCAGAAGCCGGACGTGGTGGTGATGGATATCGCCATGCCGCATCTGAACGGAGTCGAAGCCACACGCCAGATCGTCGCGAAGAATCCGAATATCGCGGTGGTGATTCTGAGCATGCACAGCGATGAGAGCTACGTGATCCGGTCCCTCAAAGCCGGGGCACGCGCGTATTTACTCAAAGATTCCGCAGAAGCGGATCTGATCGCCGCGATTCATGCCATTACCGAAGGCAAATCTTTTTTCAGTCCGGCCGTCAGCCGCATCTTGAAGGAAGATTACGTTCACCAGCTGAACGAAATGGGCGCCGAGGATAGCTATGAGCTGCTGACCAATCGCGAGCGCGAAGTCCTGCAGATGGTGGCCGAGGGTAAAAGCAACAAAGAGGTCGCCAATATCCTCAATCTCAGCCTTTACACCGTCGAAACACACCGCACGCACATTTTGCAGAAATTGAATCTGCACAGCGTGCCGGAGCTGATCCTCTACGCGGTGCGAAAAGGGATCATCAGTTAGCCGGGATCTGGATCATGATCTCCCCGAGGCGCGCCTTGGGACAGGCAGCTCTGTCGGCTCGGCATCGGAAATTCCACGTGCGGACGTTTCGTGTCGCCTCGGGACAGAGTAGCCAGTCCCCGGCGCTCCGTGAAAAGGGGGACTGACACGTTTTTCGCGAACGCAAATTCCTAGCCTCGGGGAGATCATGATCCAGATCCCGGCTAACTGATGATC
>Ga0182030_10024068_pt1 | contig 11219 bp, 8 predicted proteins | sample 812S3MmetaG_FD_121299 | JGI IMG/M metagenome (GOLD analysis project Ga0182030, IMG submission 121299) | Permafrost microbial communities from Stordalen Mire, Sweden - 812S3M metaG (Illumina Assembly) | ecosystem: Environmental > Terrestrial > Soil > Wetlands > Permafrost | place: Sweden...
CGATGGGAACTCGGCTCATCCGCGTACTCCCGGCGCTTGCTGCGCCTGGCTCCAGACCAAACGGCCCAGAGCGCATTTTTCCTTTAGACGCTGCTTTCAGGTTTAAGTTACTCTGCGGCAACCCAAGGTTGCCGCACAGCTCCCGACTGGGGGAGACGTGTCCCCCCTAATTCCTATGCCGTAGGCAGCGCGGGCTTTTGCCGGTCGTGACGGGGCATTGGACAGAGGCTACTGACGCAAGCAAGCCGCCCCGGAGAACGGCTTGCGGTTCAGCGAAACCATTTCTTGTCGAAGGTTGGACCACCCGGAAGCGGAGCCAACGTAAGGTAGGGATGAAGCCCCAACGTCTTATCGAACTGTCCATGCGCTTCGCCAGAAGCATTTAATTCCTGCCCCGATACCTTCAGAAACTCGGCAGAGAACGACACATGGGCCTCACCATAGCGATGCCACCGCCCCTGGGCCTCCTGCACTACTCCTCCGCGATTCAACTCCTCAGAAAACGTCCGATTCGGTCGCAGATAGAGAGTGCATTTCTCACTATCCCGATTGAAGGTATAGGTGCCAGACAAAGCGTCATAATCGTAATTAGCTGCGACGCTGTACCACAGCCAGAAGAGGACAACCACAAGAAGAAGTCCGCATCCGGCTCGCACAAAAATCTTTCTCATCATCGTCCCGCCTCGAACATCATTGCGTATCGCATTGCTTCTGGCCTTTTTCATCCGTCACGCAGTTCGTCACAGTGACTTTTACAGTCGCATCCTGGCCACTCTTTATGCTCAGCCAGAACAAATCGAACATGCAGGACCCGCCGCCACAGCTACTAGAGTTGCCATAATCAACCCCTACCGATGGAGTCACAGTCTGCTGACTCGGGTTGTATCGCATCATGAGGTTCTTGAATAGGAACTTTGGCGTCAGGTTTCTCCTGACTAGTGACTTTTGGTAGTCAAGTTTGAACTTCTGAAGTATCTTCCCGCATTGTGTGCTGCAGTTGGGGCCGTCCCAAGCCCATTTGTCAGGGTCAGGATTGTTGCGGATATAGTCGATGACTTCCTGCGTTAACACCGGGTTAGCCTGAATCGTAATCGCTGCGTAAGTGTCCCTTAAACCTTGAGCAGACTTAAACGAATCCATATCAAAGTCCGCAGTTCCCTGGGCGTATGGTTGATGCTTCACAGGGCCAAAGCTTTCAATTGCCCAATCTCTATTTCCCTGATTGTAAGCAAAGAGGACCGCATGTCCCGCTGTTCCACCTTGGTCATAGAAATACGTGATGTCCTGGCCATCGGGGTCAACATATTTCAGAGGGTTGTTAGCTCCATAAGCATACAAATTCAGGGTATTTGCCGGATTCAGTATACGTTCATCCGTCACCGTCACAGGGTCCGGACTCAGCCAACGTCCCATCGAACTTGCATAGTAACGTTTGCCGAAGTAGTCATTCCCAGATTCGGTATCGCGTTCTTTGCCGGTGTAATGATGTTCTGTAGCGTCGGGAGCGGTCCCCTCCGAACTCAGCCCGTTTCCATACGCCAGGCTGAAATATGTCGAGGTGTAGCCATCCGGAGTGGCCTCAGCGCGCTTGGTGCCAAGCCAATCGTTCAGCGCAAAATAGGTATCTGCGCCACTGTACGTGGCAAGCAGTTTGCCAGCTGCAAAGATGTTCGTATGGAGCCAGTTCCTCGACGCGTTCACTTCGGCAAACTGCTCGCCCCCGAGCCCGAGCACGTAGCTGCTGCCAAGCGAAAACCCGTTCGCGGAATTAGGCGCATTGCAGGAGGAGCCCGAAGACGGCCAGCTCGATAGCGACCCTTTAGCCACGCGTCTGCCTTCGGCGTCGTAGACGTACTGCGTGGCGCCTACTGAGGTCCTGACTGCACAAAGGCGTCCGTCCATATCATAGATGTACAGATTTGCGTTATCGTTCACCACATTGCCTGCCGCATCATAGGTGAAGCCGTTTACCGCCGCATTCACGCTGGTCCATGTCACTTGGTTCTTAGCATTGTAACTCGCTGTCGGCGTTACACTCGATTCCTGCGAAGGGCAGGCTGAAGTCTGGTAGTTCTCGGCAGTACGATTGCCGAAACCGTCGTATGCCCAGCAACCATAGGAGCCGTGGTAGGGTCCGGAGCTCGCATTTCCCGTTTGAAGCCGGCTCAGCACGTCGTAGCCATATGTCCAATTTCCGGTGACGGAGTCGTTGACTGACTTAAGATTGCTGGCGCCGTCATAGCCGCCACTGGACGGAATGGAATAGCTGTAAGCCATCTCCGGTTGATACGAAGCGGCAGCGCCACCCGTCATGCCGGTTGGAGTCGGTGAAAACGAGCTTGAGGAGAAGTTTTGAGTGTTGTATGTGTAGGAAGTGTTGATCGTCCAGTTGACGTTGCTACCCGTGGCCAGGCTCTGGAGCGTAACCGTTCCTCCAGAGGCGGATGCCGAGAGGAAGCTGCCGGCTTGAGACTGTAGCGCAGAGGCCAAGGCAGACGCGATCGTCGAGGTTGTACTGCCTTGCCCAAAGGAAACCGTGGCAATTGCGTTGTTTACCGTTGCAGATATTGTGCCCGAATCGTAGATGGTCGGACCATTTGCGCCTCCAGCGAGAGAGCCGTTGGTACCAGCCGAGAAATCCGGTGTGTTGGTGCCAGTCCACGAAACTACGTAGACTGCAGAAGTCGTATAGGAGTAATCGCCGGACGGTCCAGAAGCTTTACTGGTGATTGTGAGCCGGCTGCCGCTAGCTTTCGCGGTCACAGGAGAATTGGACGCGTTCAAAGCTGCCGCGAGGGCCGTGGTAAGGGTGGAAGTTGTACTTCCTTGTCCATAGTTAGCCGTCGCCGTGAAATTGTCTACGGTAACAGAAATGTAGCCGGTATCGTAGAGCCATTGCCAGAGCTTATTAAAGTAGATATATTTTGCCCCCTCGCTTCCACTGATTGTAAGCGTGGCCGTGGCAGGCGTTCCAGTTCCCGTTGTCTGTTGTTCGCTTCCGCTGATTACGATGTTGCCGGTGCTTTGAGTTGCAGGAGAGACCATCACCCCCGACGCGCTGTCCGATTCAGAGAGCACGCGCAAACGGTTGTCGTAATTGCGTGCGAGGGTGATCGTGGGGGTCTGGTTTGAAGTGTTCACCCCAAGGACCGCGTATTGGAGACCGGCAGCACCATATGCCACGGGATTTTGCGACGTTGCGGAAAAAAGCGTGGCCGGATAGGTGGAGCTGTTTGGGAGCGAGCTTGTCGCAGTTGCAAGACGATTTGCGCTGTCATACGCGCTTGTGAATGTCGGGCTGCTGCCTGGTTGCCCCGAAATCGGACCAGGCGTCGCAGTGATAATGTTCCCGGCATGATCATAGGTGTAGGAAGGAGTGAAGGCAGAACTGCAGTTACCGAGTACACACTGCCAATCTCCCTGGAGCCGGCCCATTGAGTCGTATTGATAAGGGCTTCGCTCCGCAACTACAACTCCACCTGTGTACGCCTTTTCATCCGTCAGGCGCCCGATCACATTGGTGGCTCCAGATGCGGAGGACGAGTCGTAGCTGTAGCTTGCGAGCAATTGGGATGCCGACGGTGACGCGCAAATGGAGGGACTTGGTGCAGTGTTGACTCTTGCAGACAGACGATTGAGTGCGTCGTAGCAGTAGCCAATCGTCTGTGTGGCATTTGAACCCGCATTGGCGTTTACCTGTGGAGAGGTCTTCGAGGAGACATTGCTATTGCCATCGTACGTGTATCCGATAGTCCCACTTTCGGGATTGAAAGCGCTGGTCAACCTTGAAAGACCATCGTAAGAGAAGGAACGCGTCACCCACCCTGAGGATCCGCCTCCTTTCTGCGTGACGTTCAGCAGGTTTCCGAGTGCATCGTAGGCATAGTCCGTTTCATAGTCTAGATGCTGGGAAGAGCCGGGATCTTCCCAGACGCCTGTGACTCGGCCCAATCCATCGACACATGACTCCCTCGCATTCCCGTTTTCGTCCGCGACGGTTGTGCAGTTGTTCAAGTAGTTGGTCGATACTTGACTACCGTCCTGCTCGGTTACCAACAGTGGTCGGTCGAGAGCATCATAGGCATAGGTCGTGGTGCCGTCCGTCGAACTCGCCGAGGAGCGATGAGGATTTGAAACTGAGTGAACCCTTCCGAGGAGATCGTACGTTGTATCGACGTAGTCGGCTCCCATCGGGTCTGATGTGACTTGGGTCTGAGTGACCCGTGCCAATCCATCATAGACGCTGGTCTTTGCCAAACTCGGTCCGCCATTGATCAACGTGCTTGTCGATATGTTCCATGGGAGGGAACTGCCGGTTGAATAGGTCGTGCTCGTCCCGCCTCCATCTGGGTAGGAGATCGCCGTCTGGCGCCACGCGGGATCGGCGTAGGTGTAAGTCGTCGTCTTGCTATTGGCGTCGGTCGAGCTTGTGGCGACCCCGCCATTGCAATCCCACGTCTGGGAGGTGTGTTGCACAATTCCATTGATGGTCGGGAAAGTGGTCAATGTTGGAAGAAGTCCATTGCAGGCTCCGTACGTGTACGACGTCGTCTGGCCGTTCCCGTCGGTGGCTGTCGCCGTCGTCCCATTCGAGTTGTATTGCGCTGACGTGGTGCTATAGGTGCTTCCCGCAACCCAACGGGAGGTCTGTGTAGCGTGTCCGGTGGCGTTGTAAGTGTAATTAGTCTGGCCCACTGTTGCGCCGCTGGAATTTGTCGTAGTGACCGAGCAAGGGCGGTCGTAGATATACGGAATAGTCAGAGTTCCGCACGCCCCGTTGATGTCGTACGTGGTAGTCGTGGTTGAGATTGGGGTCGTGGAGGGAGGATAGGAAGCCCCATAGTCGTAATCGCTGACTTGCGTGACATTTCCGTAAATGTCGTATTTTGTTTCCTCCAGCTTGGGCGCTACCGAGCCGACGGCGCCGTCGTACGTATAGACGTCACGCTGCGTCATCGGATTAACAGCTCCCCCTCCACTGTAGCTGGCCGTTGTACAGTTCGAAAACCCCCCGTAATAGCAGGTGATCGTGGTGCTGAGTACGCCTTGATTCACACCGGAGATAATGCGTTCTTCTTCGAGCTCATTCCAAAAATAATGCGTAGTCACGTCGCCGAGGGAATCTGTTTCCGTAATTGTGAAGTTTCCAGGTCCGTTGGACCAAGCCGATCTATAGCCTTGAACCCAGCCGGAGTTGGCGCTGTTGAGATAGGTCGTAGTGGAAGTGTTTCCGTTCCCGTCGTTGACCGAAACCTGGAGCCAAGGAATGACTCCGGAAACACAGTTATATCCGGCTACGCTATTTCCTCCGGCGTTGCCATTGCCATATTGGAAAGCAATATACCCGCCACTCGGAAGAGTGATCTTGGAAGGCCTTCCAGTAACGTATCCGGAGTATCCCGGTGTGGACTCATAGGAAAAAGTGTATTGCGCTCCAGTAGGAAGAATGATGCTGCTTGGTAGCGAACTGGTCGTAGGCGAGACGTCTAGTGAATAGGCGCCTTGTGTACACGTGAATGCTGTCGCAACGTTATATTGCGCATAATTGAGAGAAACCGACTGAGGATTACCATTCTCGTCAGTATATGTCCAACCGTTAAGCGCGATTTGTCCCAGACTGTCCCGGAATCCCTGATTCTGGACCCAGGAAATTGCGTTGCCATCCGGGTCTGTGACCCCCAGGTTGTCACCTGTCAGTCCATCTCGATTGTAGAGAGATATGGATAGTGGCGTGGACAGATTATTGCTTCCGGTCACAACCATGGTATAACCGGATCCATCGTCAGCAGGCACAATCATCGGCCCGAGATCCCCGCAGTTGGTCATCGGTCCCCTCCGTATTTCCATCGTCGCTGTAAATGTATGCTTCGCCCCAGTGGCGTCAAAGAACCAGTATTGCGAACCTTCGGCGTATCCCCATGTTAGATTGGGGTCATTGGGATTCCCATTCGAACACGTAGAGTGGGCATTTATGCCAGCGTCATCGCCAAATCCGCCCGTAGTCATCTGTCCCATGAAACTTGGCGAGTTGCCGGCAGCGCCCATGTTGCTCAAGCTGCCGATGAGGTCAAAGGTGAAGGGCGGCGATCCCGCTTTGTGCCGCACGGGCACAATCATCGTCATGGCTCCCGTCGACATGTCGATGGACACCGGCCCCGCTTGAATTTGGGTCGACCACTGGGTAATTCCAGCCGGGGCGTATTGCGCTTGCGCGATTGTCGCGAAGCTGGCAAGGACGCAGAGCGTCGCGCACAGTACCTGCTTGGGACGCACAATAAGCTCTGCATCGCCCGGGAGTATTGTCGTGGAGTCTAAATTCTCAACTGATGTGAGCAGTGCGGAAATGATCGAACGGAGCAGATTCACTGAGGTAGCCTCTTACGTGTCTCTGGAGGAGACTGTCAAACGGTGAAAGTATCGTAATCCTTTGATACTGCAACGGGCTGCAGCGAGATTTCATTGTTGTTCTTCCCGCCACGTGAAACGACATGCAAAATGATTGCGGAATACACCGCATTCCAACATTTCTGAATCATTGCCGCACCGTCCTGTAACAAGGAAGCATTTCATTGGGCTGGGGCGTTCTCTGAAGCTGCGGTCGATAGCCAAGTTTTTCCGGAAGAATGGCCATGGGATCATCCGGCGCAGTACGCAGAATCAGTTCCCCATATGGGCGATCACAATCCGTGTCGCGGCGCACCTTGAGCGTCGTCCCCAACTCCGAAATTAGCGTTGTTCTCGATAGCGGCGGCGTTTCATTTGGATACGAGTCAACTAGACGCACCAAGACTGGACCTTCCTTATGCGTGAAAGTCAATTCCGCGAGATAGGTGTCATCGTTCTGACCAAACGTTCCGCGGATCAGCGTCCTGGTCGCCAGAAACCGCACGCGGGCTCTCTTCCCGCTTTTATGGGGCCACGCTCCTGCTATCGTCTTCCTATGCATTCTCTGTCGGTCCTCTCACTTCCGAACTGCAACTGCGTAAACATGATTGCTATCGCCGTTGTTGTTGCTCTTTGAAAGCGCGGCGATTGTTCACGCTTCTACCAAAGCCGCATTAGCCGCATTCCTCATCTAGCAATTTGGCGCTTGACAATGACTGACCAGATTTAGCAGTCATCGCCGAATAACCCTGTAACACGGCAACACTTCATGTGAGTCAGGCGTCTTGGAAAGCTGCGGTTGGTATCCGAGCCTCTCGTGCAAGATGGCCATTGGATCTCCAGGTGCCGTACGAAGTGGTATACGGCCATAGGGCATATCGCATTGCTGATCTCGTCTAACCTGCAGAGTTGTTCCCGTCGGGGAAGTCAGCGTGGCTACGGACAGTGGGGGATCGAGGTCGCGATATTCATCGATCAATCGCACGAGCACAGGGTCGCTCCCTTTGATCGGAACGATCTCAGCAAGATAGACATCCAGATTTAATCCCCAGGTTCCACGTATGCATGTGCTGGTTGCGAGAAAGCGAGTGTGCGCCTTGAATGCACTCGGGTGAGGAGACTTCGCTATTGCGATTTCCGGGAGAATGACCAAGACGATAACTGCCGATATTCGAACAATCCATTTGCGGATCAAACCTTACCTCGTTCAAGTAACTGTTAGATACCTTTGTTCAGTTATCACAATTGCACTGTGTTACATCCTGGACCGCAATTGATGAGTGACTGGTCAGCTTCAACCTCCGCAATGTTCTGCGTGTGAGTATTCGTCCTTCCAGGCAAGACTCTCCTCTGGCTCCTGAATGAGCATTCATTTCTCTGTCCCTGAGGGGGGGCGTTATGCTGCGGTCATTTCTTATTCGAGAGGAATCGGAATGACGCAGGGTTATTTTGGATTCGTGCCTAGTTTTTGCGAGTTGTGCCGCCGCGTCAAGAAGGAAGATATGTTTTATCAAACTATAGTAATGAAGTAACGTATAACGTTGACTATGGAGTTATCAGCTGCGATTGCAACACGTTTATGAGATTCCTCTGTAATTACGCGTATAAGAGCGAAGTCGCTACTAACTGTCTGAATGCTCAGATCCAGACATGCTCATTGACGACCGAATACCGCAATGTGGATGAGCATGTGGAAGGGTAAACTGATTCGCAAGCGAGTTAAGGTCGTTGCGCTCTGGTAGTAAAGGAGCTACACTGCTTCTTCACCTAAACAGAACGTCGGGCGTGCAAGCAACGATGAATTGTGGGTTTCAGTTTCGAACGCATGACAGTCTCAGTGCCTCAGCAGGCTACGGCATTGCGACTGGCAATTACAGGATGCCACGCTCATCGAAGATGCCTTGGATTCACAGAAGCAGCAGGTTGTCATCCTCCCGCAGTAAACAAGGGCATCGTTCCGCCCTTGCAAGCGGCTTCACCTTGATGGAATTACTGATTGTAATCTCCATCATCCTCATACTGATGCTAATGGCAATGCCAACAATTGGCTCGATGAAGAAACATGCCAACGAAACTTCGGCAGTCAATTCTTTGCAGACGATCTTCACGGCAGAAATCATGTATGCGAGTTCTTATCCTAAGATAGGTTTCACCTGTTCTCTGAACGCCTTGGGCGGAGACCCTGCTTCCGGGCCACCCACGGCAGTCGCTGCACAGTTACTTCAGGCTGATCTGGCCTCCGGCGACAAGTCGGGTTATGTCTTCAACATCACCAATTGCGAAAGAACAACTACCGGCGAAGCAGACTACGTCAAGGGTTATACAGTCACTGCGGTTCCTGAGGCAGTAGGCAAGACAGGTGATCGCGGCTTTTGCAGCGACCAGAATGGCGGTTCGCCCAAATACGATCCGGCGGGTGGGACCAACTGCATCACATTGCTGCTGCAGTGAGACGCTACGCTTTTTCTTGAGAATTCTATTTTCGACAAAAATCAAGCGCATTTCACCTGGCTAGTCTCAGGTTCAGCTTCTCGCTACGGCTAATACTCTTTTCCGCACGACTTCCTTTTTCGCGGCCGCCGCAATAGTCCAATGAGAACGCAGAGAATCGCCAAACCGAGCCGCAGCCAGAGGGATATACCCGACCAGATGCTTACAACGACCGCCGGGAGCACCAATATCAGTATTACTACGCCCAGGATGCCTCCAATGCGCCGGAGGGCATCTGCAGGTTTCGCGTTGCCCAAAATCAGCCCGAAGGCAGTCAGGATGAGCACGATCATTGCCACCAATCCCGCGAGGGCCACCCACCCCTGCATGAAGTCCGATCCGTTCATAACGCCACACTCCTTTCTCACCGAAATATGTGCTATCGTTTTCCGCTAAAGCAGCCACGCTCCGTGTCGGCGAGGATCCCCGTGCCGTCGAATTGAATCTCGACTGGTTCACCTCGTGCGGCGAAGTATGCCGTCCAGCATGCCTGGGCCGCTTCCTTGCGCTGGGCCGAGAGCGGGGCGACGTCGCTGCTTTCAAGGCGACCAATGCAGAGTGGCACGCCATGGAGCGTGAAACCGTGCTCCTCGCAGAGATTCGCGCCGAACTCACGAGCGTGCGTCGGATTCACGAGCGGGCCGTCCGATACGAAAGGGTAGGTGCCGTCGTCTTCAAAGAAATCAACAAGACGACAAGCCCGCGGTTCATCTCATTGGGCGGCAAGTCGAACACCTGCATGGCCGCGTCGAGCGCGCCGAGGATGTCGGTCCGGGCCTGATGAGTATCCAATGACCCAACCCATGCCACGACTTGCTTGCGGTCCTGTTCTTGAAACCCGGGGGAAATCCGTATCTTTCGTCTTACGCTGGGTGGGCGCAGAGAGGCGCAATGTGCGCCCTCCTGCGTCATTGGCGGCGTCCCGCTTCAGGATAAGGGCTACGTGATTGCCTAAGAGTGCATGCGCAAGAAGAAATGACGCAGAAGTCTGCACCGGAAGCAGGGCAAACGCATTTGGATTTCTCCGGTGCTATGGCGAATCACGAAGTGGATTTCGGCGGCATTGGCCAAGTCGGTAATGCCAAAAACCGCTATTTCGGGGACCAAGTACGGGCAAATTAGCATCAGAAGAAGCCGATAGCAGAAGGCCTCAGGCTTTTGAAGCAACTCGGATGTCAAGAAAATTCCAAATGCGTTTGCCCTGGCACCGGAAGACAATTGCGTCTGAATTCGGGAGATAGACCGTACAATTGGTGGCCACTTTTCGGTTGCATAGATAACTGAGTATTATCGTGCCTATCGCAATACGTGACGCGAAACCGTGCATCCTCGGAATCTCATTTGATGGCGTCTCGATCTCCGGGATCGTAAACGAACTCGCAACCCTAGCCAGAGTTTTTAATCAGCGAGGATTTCGCGTTCTCGTGGATCTTGGGTTTGACATCACCATGGCGAATGTTCGAGACATTGCGGATGGTGGTCTCCCTTCGTGGGCAGAGACAATGAGTTGTATTGAAGGGAATTTGCCAGCGGGCTACTCCAGGGGCGCGATTGAAGAGGCAGCTGCGTCGGTCAGAAGCGGCACTCCGCTTGTTCAGATTCCGGAGTACGAGAGGTTGAGCGAAGACCTCGCACAAAGTCTGGTTAGCACTTTTCATAGAGAGGACGTTCGATTCCTTGCGGTCGAAAATGGTACGCTTCCAGACAATCCAATCTTTACTGAAGCTCTCCATTTGGCCATCAATCAATATGGTTCTGAACGGAGTTTTGGCAAGTTCGTGTTGTGGAGAGATCACGACTTGATGTGGTCCACAGAACCCCACCTGTATGGTTCCTATCCTTATTCTGGTGTTCGGAAACCGACGAACAATCCTTATGTCCGATATGTCGTCTTAACCGAATGGATGCGCATAAGAATGAAGGCGTGGGCTCCCGATTGTGACTACTTCGTCTTTCCAAATCGATTCGAGATTCTTTCTGAGAGCAAAAACAAGCGCCGGTTCTTCCGATCCAAATATGCAATACCTTCCGATGCGCTTCTAGTCGCGCGGAGTTCCCGGATAATTCCTGCCAAGTGTATCGAGCGCGAACTTCGTCTCCTGCGATCTTTACAGGACAAGCTCGAAGCATCTGGTGACACCCGTAGGATATATCTGTTTGTAACTGGACCGATCGACGAAGACCCTGCCGAATTCCAGAGGTTACGCATTGTCGAAGACTCCCTAGTGTCCTGTCCCTAAAATAATAGTCATAAATAAGATGACCTGCTGCATCGGATAGAGTGGGAGGAAGTCCGATGCGAAAAGGTCGTCCACTCGCTCCGTTGTCGGTCACTGTCGAGGATC
>Ga0182030_10024070_pt1 | contig 11218 bp, 9 predicted proteins | sample 812S3MmetaG_FD_121299 | JGI IMG/M metagenome (GOLD analysis project Ga0182030, IMG submission 121299) | Permafrost microbial communities from Stordalen Mire, Sweden - 812S3M metaG (Illumina Assembly) | ecosystem: Environmental > Terrestrial > Soil > Wetlands > Permafrost | place: Sweden...
GAGCCATGACTAAATAAGCACCGATGGTAGTGTCACGGCTCGTTGTTGCAGTCAGTGGCTCCCGGTTCGGGCGTGAAGTGCACAATTTTGATGATGAAGTTTGGCAAAAAAATTACACACGCATTATCGCGTCAAGTTCTTAGCACATGGCATGTTCATGTCAAACATATGAGTATATTGTTGCAAGTGATCTGCTGCAGGTGGAAAAAGAGCATTAAGCTACGAAGTTCAGATTTGTATCTGAACATTAGCCTGTTGATCTGCTGATGCTACGATTTCGAGCCGTGTTCAATGACTCAAGTAGACCCTTTTGAGATTTGACGCTTTTCGACTTCGTCGCTCCAAGCGTATATTGCAGAAGTCAATCACGTCAGCAAAGGTGATTAGGTGCGGCGGTTTGTTTGCAATGGTTTGAGTCATGAATTCTTGTCGGACGGTTGAGCGAATCGATTTTAGTATATGAGGCAAAAAAGGTAACGGATCAATACGCCCATTCCCAGGCTAGCGTACGCGCTGTGCGTAGACTGTAGAGTAGTCCGATAATCGCAACTTTAGCGATTTTAACTTTCGATTTTTGGGCGAGTAAAAAATGATCGAAACAATGATCTGATGGATCTTTCGAGTTGACAGAATATATCTTGTTGTCGGATATTAATGCAAACTTTATCCCTCCCCCGCTTGAAATAGCCAGATTGGTGGGTACAATGAAGGCATACATTCCTGGCAGTGAATAGCGCCAGGCGCGAGGCCTTCCGAAAGGGAGGCTTCAGCACTTTGCAGGGAATTATGAAAAAGAAGGCAATAGTATACGTGGATGGGTTCAACCTCTACTATTGCGCTTTGAAGAACACCACTCACAAGTGGCTGGACATAGAGAAGTTAGTTCGTACATATTTGCCCGATGAATTTTATACTCTCGAAAAAATAAATTATTACACCGCAAAGATACAGCCGACGGTCGACGATCCGGACAAAGGTTTGCGGCAAGAAAAATATCTGCGTGCTCTTAAAACTACACCAATAGTCAGCATTACAGAAGGCAAATTTATCACAGAATCCGACGGCCCTCTCGATGTCATGTTCATGTCAAACATTTGAGTATATTGTTAATACCCGCCAATGATTCAGACGGTGTTATGAGCACAATTTGAATCGTTAAATCGTTTTGATGAACCGAGCTCCTCCTCGGTTCATCATTTTTTTTGCGGATGTTTCGCCCGATTCTAATTGTCGCCCAATAAAAGTTCGTTAAGTGCTTTAGAAATTTTTGGTGCCATTCTCTGGTAGCCTTACTCAGATGGGTGAACACCATCGGGCATGAGACTGGAATCCACGGATTGATCGGGACTGAGCAACGTTTCTGAGAGATTGTGCGTCTAAGAATACTAGTACGGTGACCTTGGTAAGAATCCAAATGGGAGCAGTTCGCTTGAAATTGGAGGTCGGTTATCTTTGCCTAAAAAGATAGAACAAAAAACAAATTGCAGCAGGAGTAATTTTAGTGTCATCCTGACTGCAATATTGTTTTCGGACCGACTTATTCGGGATCGCAGAGTGATTTATCGAGCGACCAGTAGTTCGTTTTGACCGTAAGCGTCGAGCAAGAATTGCTCGAGCTTGTTTCTTGCCAGCAGAAGCTGATCGAAGTCCAGAGCCGCGGCGCCTGACTGATAGACCGCTTTGTTGGGCTTGAGAATTTTCTTTGCCGCTTTGCCTTTGCGGGGATACTCGTAGTAGTAAGCCGGCTTCAAAGCAAAGAGAAGACGCAAGAGCTCGTCGCTGCAACCCCCTGGATAAAAAGAAGGATGCTCGAGCATATCTTCTTTCATGTCGGCAATCGTGCGGCTGTCACGTTGTTCTGCGGTTTCCCCCTCAAATGCCCACAATCCAGACATTTTTTCGTCGTGGTGTCGCAGAAAACAAGCCGTGGAAGTTAATCCCCACAGATAGCGAGGATTAGCGCCTTCCGTCATCCATTTGATGATCGCTGCATGTTCTGGATTTCAAAATCGATCGCAGATCAAAAGCGATGATCTCTGTGTTTCTCGGACTTGCTTTCATGACTTTTCTCTCCTTTGTTCACGTAAACTGACAGTGCAGCTGTCGCGAATAAAAAATTCATCCGCGACAGCTGTCTTTATCCTGCAGGCGACTCGTTCAGCGACCGAAAAACTGCGTCTGCGCCGGGGGAACGGGCAGCTCAGAATCGATAGTCGCTGGTTTGAGTTCGTCTACATTGATGCTCGATTTGAGTCCTTCCGCTTGCGCATGCAACTCCACAGGCGGTGGGTTGCCAGAAGCCGGTACGTACTGCACTTCTGAAAGGGTTCCGTCGGCTTTATAGAGATAGCTCGCCTTCGCATATGTGACACCATTGACGGTGACATTGCTTCGTTGCTCTGCCTCTACATACTTGCCGTCGGCGCTCATTTTGTAGACCGCTGTCACATTGGCTTTGGCGTCGACATCACGAACACCAACGAAAGTCAGATTGGTGGCTTTGTCTGCGACCCTGTCATAGTTGAAGACCTGATCGTATAATTCCATTTTTCCGGTTTTATCCATGAAGGCGACCTGAATGTCGGTCGGATTGATGGTTACGACATGGTCGACTGTGTCGTCATCACGCAGATAGGTCGCCGTGGTGACGATATAGTTGTATTCCGCTTTCATTCTCACCTTAGTGGTGCCGGTAATATAAGCGGTAATTGTGCTGGGCTGACCGTCAGAGCGACTGTTGTCCTGCCAGAGTGGCAGATGCTTGTCGGGGTCATAGGTGGTTTTGAGGGTGTTGGAGACGCCGCGGACCATAGTCGATGTGGCGAATCCGTCGTATGACTTCAACTCGTCCTGGGTCAAGACGCCGTTTTTGTCGGTGATGCGATGCCTGGAGACATTTTTGTTGGCATAGAAGAAAGTCTCTTCGTAGCTTCCATCTGCCAGCCTCGAAGCTGTTTTCTGCGACGTCTGGTCGATGAATCGGATGTCTTCTGCGGAAAACTTTTGATCGGCATCGAAATAGATGCGAGCGTATAATGCCGGTATTGAATTCAGCGCGATGCCCGCCTGGGGGGCAGGTGCCGGCTTATTCAGATTGACTGTCAATTTGAGATGACCATTCTCTTCCTTCTCGAATGAATATTGACCATTGCTGTCTCGTGACACAAATGCCGCAACATCTGTGATGGTCGGACAGTTCTGTTGGAAGATCCATCGGTTCGAAAAGGGAAAGCGCGGCGGCGGTGCCGGAAAATATTCCAACACCAGATTCTCACGATTCTTCGTCCAGAAAACCAGCCGCAAGTGCTGGTTTGTCAGGCAAATTTCATCGTACTGAATGGAGCCATCGACGCCTGAGTGACGAGTGTCGGTCAGCTCATAGCTGCCTCGATTGAGAAGCACAGAGATTGAGGAGCTTGGTTCTCTCATGACAGGCGGTTGTGTGGCTGTGACTGTATAAGTGGCCACAAAGACACCAACCGCCAGCAGCAAAGCCAGCCCGCTTAGCAGGGTTCTTTTTAACATTTGGAGTTCTCGTATCAGTTTGGAGCACGGGATAGTAAGGTGATGAAGACGAGTGTGACAAAGTCACACTCGCCTCTACCGTTGAGAGCTTGCAGTGCTTTCGCCGACGATTACGGCTTGGCGGAAGCTGGCGCGCCCGGCAGGTCGATCGAGTTTTCGTGACCGGTCTCAAACGAAGTGTCGGTGTCCACGGAGGTGACGAGCAAAGATGTGGACTCCACCTGACTGACAGAAGTTGTCGTTGGAAAGAGTGCGGAGATGGAGGGGGTGGATTGGAAGGGAAACGGTATTAGAACGTTTGGGCGAAATTGAAAAGAGACATCATGAGCATAGCCAAGAGCTAATAGTAATTGCTTCTTCTTTGAGCTTTTAATTACTTATCTAAGGCACTAAAGTCTTCGGTTAGCGTAGATTTGCGGTTATGTTGACTTAAGGAATCGTCAAGGGGTTGCGCGGCTGACGCGAACTGGCGCGAAATCTTGATAACGTCCAGGGCGTATTTTCCCCAGTGACCAAAACGTCTTCAAAAAGTAACTTAGTCTTGTGGATTCACATGAGGCGCCGAAATAATCGATGCGAGCACTGGATTTATATACCGAGAAAAATCTTCGCGATGGCTCGCCGGACAAAATAGCCGCCAGTAAAGCTTTGGGTCACGAAGTAAACGGTATCAGCTTCAGTGGTGGCGACATCACCCGGTTGCCTGGCACCAGTGGCAATGTAAAAAGCAGCGGTTTAATGAGCGTTTTTACAGATTTTGGTGTCACCCAAAAGAGTATGCAGCAGCGCGACAAAGTGGCTCTTGCTTCAGTGGCGATGTGTAATCCACTCATGCTGATTGGTTTAGGTGTAGGAATGGCCATCGCCGATGAATTTAAGCTGGCTCATGAGAGAGCGTTATTGAAGCGTAATCCAAACGAAAATGAAGAGATTTATCGAGCGGGAACTTTGCGCGAATTGAAATTGCAAAAAGAGAAAGAGACAAAAGAAAAGCCTGAGTTCAAGCCTAGTCTGGACGCATTGACTATCTCTTTTCAAATGTCTGATGATGTGATAACAGGAAAGGTCGTCGGCAAGCCAAAGCTCAAAAAAGACAAAGTCAGCATTACCCGTGGTGTCACCATGATTGAAAGAGGCGACCGAGCCGAGCGTGTTGAGGGTCCTTTAACTAAGCAAGCGAAAGACGTCACAGCCATTAAGAAATTACTTAAGCAACAACAGGCTCTCAAGGATTTTCTGGAAAAATTCAGAGGCAAACTCGATTTGCAAACAGTGTCCAGTCTGATGGGTCAAATGGAAAGACTGGATAAATCACTTGCTCGCTTTGGCTATTGAAAGCAGCTAGCGCTTGGCATCTCGCACTCACCTGTGTGCAGTCTCGAAACTAGCGCAACTAGCGAGGTTGTGTACGGTCTAAGCATGAATACTTATGTATCTCAGACAGGAGAGCAAATTGATATCGCTTGCAATAAGTGTTCAAGATAGTCTCGTCTTTCTGCTTTTCATTTCTTTGGTGTTCATCGCTTTTTCTACTCAACCCCTATCTTGTCAGCCATACTCGATCCAGTGATTGGGCGCGATGCAGAAATCCAGCGGGCGACCGAAATCCTTGCTCGCAAAACTAAGCGCAACCCGCTTCTTATCGGTGAGCCTGGAGTGGGCAAAACCGCTATTGCTATGGGTGTTGCCCTGAAAATCGTTGCAGGCGGTCAGGATCTGCCTCATCAGCTGCGCAACAAACGCATATTCAGCATCGAGATGGGGCACGTGCTTAAGGGCACCAGTTTGCGTGGCTCACTCGAAGATAATCTGATGAATGCTATCGACGAGGCAGCAAAGTATGGCGACATACTTTTCATTGACGAGCTCCATACCATTATCGGAGCTGGAAAAACAAAAGACTCAGAGATGGATGCAGCTCAAATGCTCAAAACAAAGTTAGCCACTGGCGAGCTTTCTTGCATTGGAGCCACGACCTGGAAGGAATACAGAGAAAAACTCAGTCGAGATGGAGCAATTGAAAGGCGATTCAGAACCATTATGGTTCATGCGCCGTCGGTGTCCGATACCATTAAAATTCTTCTTGGACTGAAGGCGGACTACGAAGAGCACCACGACGTCAAAATCAGTGACGCAGCAGTAGAGGCAGCTGCCCGTCTATCTAATCGCTACATTACCGATAAGCAAATGCCAGATAAAGCAATCGATCTGATGGACGAGGCATCAGTTCTGTGTGCATTGGAATGTACTGATGACGCGGTCGAAACACCGATTGTCGGTGTTGAGCATGTCGAACAAATCATCAGCAGAGAAACGCGTATTCCCCTCGACCGACTGCGTGAGGGCGAGCAAAAGAAGTTGCTGGAACTGGAAAGCAGAATGGGCACGCGTGTGGTGGGTCAAAAGGACGCGCTGAAAGCCTTGGCGCAAGCTGTGCGACGGGCAAGAGCAGGTGTGCAAGATCCAGAGCGCCCAATTGGCTCCTTTCTATTCCAGGGACCAACTGGCGTCGGTAAAACTGAAACAAGTCGCGCACTGGCTAACTTCCTCCTAGATAATGAAGAGGCGTTGGAGCGACTGGACATGTCCGAGTATATGGAGAAAAATTCAGTCACTCGGCTAATTGGTGCCAATCCTGGTTACGTGGGCTATGAAGGTGGAGGTCTTCTGACTGAGGCAGTTCGCAAGCGACCATACTGCGTTCTGCTCTTTGATGAGATTGAAAAGGCTCATCCTGATGTCTTCAATGTCTTGCTGCAAGTTCTAGACTACGGCAAGCTTACCGATGCTCAGGGAAGACAGGTCGACTTCCGCAACGTCATCATAATCTGCACCACTAACTGTGGTGCCCAGAAAAATGATCAGTTTGGCTTTAACCACAAGAGCCAGAGCGGTCAGCAACGTGGTCTGGAAGCGATCAAGAAGACCTTTACACCGGAATTTCTCAATCGGCTCGACGGTATCATTTACTTCGACAGGTTGACGATGCCGGAAGTGAGGCAAATTGTGGACATCAGGCTCACCAAACTGAATAGCTGGCTGGCTGAACAAAGTATCCGTGTTGAGCTGACCGATGATGCCAAAGCGATTCTTGCTGAAGCAGGTTGGAGTGAAGAATATGGTGCCCGCGAGTTAAATCGCACCATTCAACGAATGATTCAAGACCCTCTTGCTGAGCGAATTCTCAGCAGTAAGTGTAAAACGGGCGACACTGTTGAATTCGATGTCAGCAATGATAATCAATTAGCTGTAACTGAAGCTGAGCTAGCTTTGGCTGTCTAACTTAGAGGAGGCTCGTACACATGTTGGTTTTGATGCCCCTGGTAAACGTCCTCATCTACTATGCTGCCGAGCGATATGCTATGTCGCGGTATAAGCAAGCGCTTATCAGCGCCCGTTTGAGGACATCAATGAACGCAAAGAAGAGGAAAACCTCTTAGTTCTGCGCTGGATGCAGAACAACGCTAACAGCTTACGCCCGGTACAAGCTATAAGTATCGCCCTGGCGTAAGCATATTTTTGTGTATGCAATCTTGCTGATCTCATTGATGGAGAAGGGTTTGAAAGAGTTCTCTGACTTTTCTTGTTTTCAGCTTTGCCGAAAAAGATTAAAATCGCAAAACTTCAGAGTAACGTTCCTTTTAAGGTCAAATTTGCCACTGTGAAATAGATGATCAAACCGGTGACATCGACAAGCGTGGCCACAAACGGAGTAGAGGCGCTAGCCGGGTCAAAGCCCACTCGCCGCAAGATGAAAGGCAATAGTGCGCCTGCGAGTGTGCCCCATAGCACAATTCCGACCAGAGACAGACCAACTGTTGTACCGAGCAAATAGGCATGATGACCATAGGTGTGAAAGAAGTGTTGCCACAGTACTATTCTGACAAAACCAATAGAGCCAAGAATGCAACCTAGAGTCAGCCCGGTGACAAGCTCATGCCGCATGACCCGCCACCAGTCGGTCAGGCGCACTTCACCAAGGGCCATCGCCCGAATAATTATAGTTGACGCCTGAGAACCAGCATTGCCACCACTGCTGATAATTAGCGGAATGAATAATGACAATACAACTGCCTTGGCAATTTCACTTTCATAATGCCCCATGGCATTGGCGGTCAGCATTTCTCCCAAGAAAAGTATCGTTAGCCATCCGGCACGTTTTCTGATCATTTTGGTTAATGAAATTTCCAGATAAGGCGCGCCTAAAGCCTCACTGCCTCCCATTTTATGCATGTCTTCTGTCGCTTCTTCTTGAACCACATCAACGATGTCATCGATGGTGACGATGCCCTTCATATGATTTTCTGCATCCACAACCGGAATTGCGTGCAAATCATGCTTGGCAAATAATTTGCTCAATTCTTCTTGGTTCGTTTCTTCAGTCGATGTAATCATGTCTGTGCGCATGATTTCGTCGATTCTTTTATGCGGTTCTGACGAAAATAACTTACGTAATGAAGTGACACCAAGAAGATGTTGGGCCGCATCAAGCACATAGATGGTGTAAATGGTTTCAGTTGTTTCGAGGGCCTGTTTACGCACGTAAGTAAGCGCTTCGGAGACCGTCATATCTGGTCGCAATCTGGCAAAGCGAGTGCTCATCAAGCCACCAGCCACGTCTTCTCTATATTTGAGAAGCGCATGCACATCATCTCTAGTGATTTGATCGAGAAGTTGCAGCAAGCGTGGTCTATCGTGTTCTGGTGCTTCCTGCAGTAAATCTGCAGCATCGTCTGGCGCCAGCAGTCGCATCCAGACGGTTTGTTCGCGTTCGGGTAAAAAGCTGACGATTTCGTATTGATGCCGAGTGCTCAGCTCACGATAAAATTCTTGGGCATCGGCGAGCGGCAACAATCTAAAACTGGCCATTCGCTCTTTGGGCGGAGTTTCGGCCCACTGACTGTGCAAAAAAGTATGGGAAGCTGTATCTGTCGTTGTCATCTGGTCTCTCGAATTGGTCGTTTCGTTAAAGCTGGTCGGGCAGTCTAGAAGATAGTATCTCCTTTAAGCGGCGAAATCACGCCAGGCTGCCATATCAAAAGAAATCCAAAGCGCACTTTGAACATCAATGAAAGAAGGGATACCGCTATTGCTGGATTCAGAGCCCCCTTAAACCAAGGGTAGAAGTGACTGCTTAAAAGGCTTTAGAAATGAAATTTCCCACATCACGCATAGGCTAATACTTACTTCTTGCTTCCAGACTTTGCCGAAAATAACTAAGCAAAAAAAGATCCGCTCAACATAAAGAACCATGAGCAAAGCTTTCTTCAGTCGCTGACCTAGACGAGCGCCATGGCGGCAATTGCAGTCTTGAAGTTTTTCACAATTATTCCTTGGCAGATAATCAAACAAGCAAAAAGGTGACATCCGCGCAAGCGGTAAGTTCGCGCGGATGTCGCACCAGGTAGTTCAAGCGTGATGGAAAGAGTTACTTCTTGTTTGTTTCGGCAGGAAAGTCTTCGTCGTTCTTGCCCTGAACGGCACGGGACATCTGACGAACGGCGACGGCAGCTTTTCTCCAGGCTGAGCCGATGATCGGTCCGACGACGTCGATGACATCAGGACCAGCCCAGGCAACGAGAATCAGGCGAAAAGCTTCGAAAGCACCGTCGGCGCTGCCGTTGACGGTGTAACTGAAGATCGTTTGCGAGAAAGCGCTCAGGTGGAAAAAGCTCTGGCCGTTCAGTGCGGTAAAAGCACTGTGAATGCCTTCAGCGGCGCCTTTAACCGTGAAATAAAAGAAGATGATGGCGCCGATTTTGAGAATGCGCTTGAACGGAGACTTGGGGGTGGGGTTGTCCTTGCTTTCACCGCTGTCGTGTGTGGGCGAAGGCGATGGCGATGGCGATGGCGATGGCTGGGGCTCCTGGTGAGTAGGAGTCTCAGAAGTTGCGGTTTGACTGGACATGACATGCTCCTTGATGAGGAAGCGGTTGAGATTAGCATTGACCTGATCTTGTTGTAGACCTGAAGCGACACTTTGAGATTGTGGGTGGGTGTGGATTTTTGCGGCAGGTGGCTGAAAATAAAAATGGAGGAAAAAGCAATTGGTTATCATCAAAAGCTTAAGGCTTAGACTGTGCCTGATTCAGCAATGTGAGAGCCGGTTTATGCCTTTTTGCGGACTGTTCAATTAGAGCAGCTTCGCTAGCTTTTCCTAATCGGTGCCGTGTCCACGTCTTTTGAAGAAAATCAGCTTGCGTTCGTTATCGACATTGTACTCATAGGCGTTGTACATCGATTGCCCGAGTAAAGGCTTGCCCAGACCGTCGTCATCGTGTACTGAAATCAAAACATTGGTTTTATCAATTGGTCCAAAGCGAACGTATGGCACACGGAATTGTGAGCATTGACCGGCGCCAGTAACTCCGATTGTCTGGGTTTTGACGGCATCAATTGGAATTGAAAAGCCGAGCTTTTGGAAAGTGTTTTTGCCAAAAGAAATGCCGTCGGCAGAATTGCCAGTGTCGAACCAGCAAGGGCAGTTGCGCCCATTTATATTAATGACCACAAGCATTTTCGAAGGCTCTTCCGGGTCCCAAGTGAAAGGCACTCCAGTCGAGGCGGTGACGTCATTCTGAAGTCCTTTTCTGACGAATGATATGCGATGAGCGGGGTAATCAATTTTGTACTGAAAATCTTTGAAAAAACTCTGTCCCAGAAGCGGAGATGCTTGATTGTTGTCCAGGATTGAAATTGGCAATTTGCGCACAATTCGTCCGACTTTAACTTCAACCGGGACGCGCCAGACGTCGACGACCGAACTATTTGAAGACCCTGATGTGTGCTCGTCTGGTGTTGCGCTCATGTCGAGATGTAGACCCATTTCGTTCAATTGATTTTTGCCAATGACGACGTCACCAGCTCCGGTATCAAACATAAGAGTGACAGGGTGTCTGTTGATTTCAGCCGCCACCCAGATTTGAGTGCCGGAACCAGTAAAATAAATATCTTCTTGAGCCGGTAACGCAGCCAGATCATCAGCACTTGGGACATAGCCGCCACGCCTGCCGCCGCCTGCGTATGATTTTATTGAATTCGATTGACCGCCACTGCCTGTATTGCGCGAGCCTGAAACTACATTATTCGTGCTTGCAACTGATGTGGCAGAGCCTGTGGCAGAGGCGGTTTGAGGAGAGGCGACGTTGATTTCATTGAGAGCTGTAATGGCCCGCCGCCCGGGTTCAGAATCCGGTGATTGCGAACTCAAATAAGAAAATATTGTGCGCGCTCGGACGTAGTCTTTTTCTTTCTGACAACACAATCCCAGATAGTAGTAAGAGTTTAAGTCGCTGGGGTTAGATTTAACTTGTGTAGCAAAGTAATTCTCAGCCAGCTTATAACGCTGAGCTTTAAAAAACGCGACGCCCTGATCGAAATTGTTGTTAGCCGCAGTGGCAGACCAAGGCAAAGCCATACACAGCGAAGCTAAGGCATAAGACGACCATGCAGGTTTTTTGAGAATCAAAACGCTTTGCTCCAGAATCAACACGTTCTGATTATTGTATACCCGCAAGGTCGCTGGCTGAAAAGACCAAAAGTGGGCTAGAAAACCTTTTTGAAGAATTTTTTGGTTTCTTTGACGCCTTTTTTCGTGCCGCCAACGCCTTCTTTGACGCCCTTTTTCGTGCCGCCAACGCCTTCATTTACGCCTTTTTTCGTGCCATCAACGGCGTAGCCAGCTTGAGCAGGC
>Ga0182030_10024071_pt1 | contig 11218 bp, 11 predicted proteins | sample 812S3MmetaG_FD_121299 | JGI IMG/M metagenome (GOLD analysis project Ga0182030, IMG submission 121299) | Permafrost microbial communities from Stordalen Mire, Sweden - 812S3M metaG (Illumina Assembly) | ecosystem: Environmental > Terrestrial > Soil > Wetlands > Permafrost | place: Sweden...
AGCCTCCTTGGAAAAACCCAGCGCTGGATTATTCGGAAAATCATTCGAGCCACGGAAAACGTGATTGGTAAGATCCTCTCCCCGGGGGAGAGGACACAGGTGAGGGCGAGCGTTAAAACAAAATAATTCAGTGCCGGGATTCGAGGCCATTCCCCAGCGCCTTGCACGTGCTGGTCTTTGCAGACGGCCATCCATCTTAAGGCAGATTGCCCATTTCCCTGATGAGAATCAAATCGAGAGTGGTCGTCTGGGTGCAACCAAAACAACATATCTAGATCGCTAAAACCACTGATTGCCGTATCGCGACCGTAGGACCCTGTATAAACCTGAATTCGTCGAGATGTAAATTTCACCATCGACCGCAACGCCGACCAGTTTGCAACCATCCGCTGATGAAGCAACAGAAGACCAGGAAGTTCCGGGTTCGCCAGTAATAGGAGGGCTATTCGATGTCCATGTGAATCCAGAATTTGTTGAAGTAAATATTTGGGGAGGATCATAGCCAGTCGCTACCAATTTGCTTCCGTCGGCAGATGATGCAACCGACTCCCAACCTAAATCACTGGGCGCGCTGGTCTGCGTCCACGTTTGGGCGAAGGCCGAAGGAATGGCAGCCAACAACCCGACCCATCCAACCATCGACAGCGACAGAATTTGAATCAACTTCATTTTCACCTCTGGCTCGATAGCTTTCATTTCATGGTGTCTTAAGCCTGTAAAAGCCGCTTTTGTTGAACGGTGCGAGCGTGACCTGGTTCTGGAGGTTGGTGAGGTTCAGAATGGGCGGGTTCGTCAAGTCAATCCATGAACTCAAATCGAGGCTTTGCTGCAACACCAAATTCGTCGAGGGCACCGTCCATGCCAGCGTGAGGTTGGTGGTTGAAGGTGTGAGGTTCAATGACGGCACAGGTGTGGATTGCGAAGTAAAAACAAGCCCTCCCAAAGTACCTGCATAAAACCTGCCGCCGTCGGCTGAGGCTTTTACCGTCACCACATAACCATCAAAGAAATCGCTCGATAAAATGTTCGACGACCAGGAAGCGCCAAAATTGGTTGAAACGAAAATGTCAGCCAGATTGGTGACTGGTGCACTGCCCACCACTGGCGAACCACCGGTCACAATGGTGTTGCCATCGGCTGAAACCGCGACCGATTCCCAGATACAAGTTGGCAAGCCATTTGACACCCAAGTGGCCCCCGAGTCCGTTGAAGTATAAATATGACCGGGAACAGAAGAGTATTCCACCTGATTTACGGCCACCACCTTGGTCCCGTCCGCTGAGCAAGCCACGGAACTCCAATCCTTGCCGGGAGTATTGACAGGAGTCCAGCTCGCTCCTGAATTGGTAGATTTGTACATTATACCGCTGTAGGCAGGTGCGTCTATGTCAGCCACCGCCACCAATTTTGTCCCATCTGCCGATGAAGCGATGCTCGTCCAGTCATTGGTTGGTGCGCTGGTTGGATTCCAAGACGTGCCCCAGTTGGTCGAAGTATAAATAAAGCCGGGCGGACTCCCAAGCCCCCCAGCCGCCGCCACCAAAAAACTTCCATCCGCCGACATGACCACCGGACCCCAGTAAATTACACTCGGCACATTATTCGACAGCCAAGTCGTTCCAGAATTGGTCGAAACCCAGACGCCGCCCACTGTAGTCGTAGCCAGTAATTTGGTTCCATCAGCCGATGAGGCAATTTGGTACCAACTACCGGACAAAGAACCCTGTTGCGGTTCGCTGATGGGTACCCAATCGGTCCCAAAATTGGTTGAAGCCATACAAGTCCAATTCCCTCCAACAGCGATTACGCTATTGCCACTCGCCGAGGAAGCGATTGAATGCCATCCCTCGTATGGGGCGAGAGTCTGCGTCCACGTTTGGGCATGGACGAATTCGGCCATAGTCAGTATGGCCGCGACCAACATCATGGTTTTTGCCGATTTCATTGGGAATGGCTGATATTCAGCACAAAAAGCAGCAAACCCTCTGCCAAGTTGATTGATTCGATTATATCTGGGATTTCCCATTTGGTTTCTTGTCCACGACCGGCGTGGACTCTTTTAAGTGATTTTGGTCATTTACGTCCTGCTTCATAGTATCGCAACTCATTTTTCCAGTCCGACCTCGTTTTTTACCAGCGTAGGAGGTGTTTCGACGCCATTTTTTGCTCGAATGCCCTCTTTCTCCCGGATGTGAAGACACCTCCTCCGTGGATGCCGTGGTTTTGTCAGGGTCAGCCTTCATCCTGACATCGCAGTTGCCAATCCTTGGCGCTATGCACATTGCCGTCACGCAGCAGGGACTGCTCCACATCGCCAAACTGATTGAAGCAAAACAGCGGATGGTAGCAAGTGCAGCCGAAATGTCCGTTGAACGCCGTTCCTTCCTGCTCGCCGTAGGTCTCGCTCACCGAACTATCCATGTCCAGGATCAGCTCCCGCATCGGCTGGCGTTCCCGTAGCCTGTCAATCCACTTTCCTGAAAGTTTGGCCAACGTCTTCAGGTTGCCTCGTTGGGTCAACACCTCGGTCTCGAAGCGTCCCATCTGGCTGGTGGAGGCCGCTGTGTGTTCCGTGGCTCGCCCACCAACTACTTGCCGCATGGTGGGATCAACCGAGAGCCGTTCAGCGTCATTGGTGTCTTCGTAGCCTGCCAACCGGCTGAAGATAGATTGCCTCATCAGCGCGACCATCGAGTGTTGCGTGTTCTTACCCGTCCGCCCATCACGCAACAGATTTTCACCCAGATCGGTCAGACCCAGCGCCGCATCCAGTTCCCGATAGGCCAGCAATCCGGCATCAGACGTAATCTTGGAACCGTGAAACTCCAGCTTCAAACGACTATCGAAAACCATCCGCAGAGCCGGATTTTTGCCCGCACCCGTTGGATTCGCCGTTTTTTGGTTGTTGGACATAGAGGAAAGCCTTTGTTTATTGGGCTTTATTGTATGTCACTAACCCCTGCTTGTGAAGTTTATTTGGGAAATATGGGCTTAAATTGGTAGGGCAGAGGTGCTCCTCTGCCCCAATCAACCCGGCGGCGCAGCAACGCCGCAATCTTTCTCCATCCCAAAGGGACAATCAGCCGTATCTTGGCGGTGCAGCCATGTCCACCGGCCACAGCTTGGGTCATATTGGCACGCTTTGGGGGTTCCCCAACCCCGTTTCCCCATGCAAGGAAGAGCTTTTCCCATATGGAGCGCCGGTTTCCTTATATGGGGAAAGGGATTTTATATATGTGGAAACGGTTTCCTTATATATAAAACGGTCCCGTGACATGGGGAAACGGTTTTGTTATATATAAAAACGATTTCCATATATATAGAAATGGTTTCTTCATATGGGGAAATTGATTTTTTATTTGGATTGGACGCTCCGTTATATGGGGAATCGCTTTCTTTATATGTGGAAATGGCTTCTTTATATGTGGAAATGGCTGTTTTGACCTGTTTTTCGGATTTTTATGGTCCAATTTGCCGATTTTTAGGATTATTGGTCAGCCTATGGGTCATAGTGGCACTGGCTGGATGTTCGCCCGGTTTCCCAACCATAACCACTGCCTTGACGCAAATCTGGCACAACGGATTTTCGATTTAGGGCCAGAATTCGGGCCATTCCCCAGCTCCTTGCGGCGGACCGTTTCAAATTCGGAATTCGGAATTTTGCATTCGGAATGGAATGGATGGCATCGGCTCCTGCGACTGCCTGGTCTCATGGCAGGGCGCGTCACTCCGTGCGCGCCGTTCGGTTGCAATCCACGCCCGGCGTGCAGAGGACTGCCCGCCCTACCAGCCGTCGTCCAGGTTGTAGGACGAGGTGACGAGGCTCATTTCAAATCCGGTTTATCGGTCGCTGCTCCACAGCTTGCCGGCGGCCATCAAACAAGGTGGGATTTTCTACATCGGAAGCCGGGGCGGTTTTTGATTTGGTTCGTAACCGGTGATGATGATGCTGGCAATTTCTCCAGCCTTAACAATTTCACCCGCATCCCGGGCTTGTATAAATGCGGGGTTGGCACACAACCTCGTCCATTGTTTTTCGTCGTATTGGTTTTGGAACTCATCCATTTCGGTGTTCATATTTTAATTTTAATACGCCAGTTCTTGGCCCGCCATTTCATCAACCCAGCATTCCGTGCGTTTGTAACTTAATATTGCCTTGAGCCTAAGCCTGGGAATGAACGGGTGCCATGGGGTGTAACCCTATCTCCAAATCGCGCGGGCGCGGTAAATTTACACCGGCATCCCCGAGTCCCGCTCCAGGCTCCTTGCGGCGGAACAGTCTTTGCCGACGGCCAGCCATTGCCGGCAGCCACCAAATTTGGAGAGCGCCGGAGGCGCGGCAGAAAATAGCCCACGGTGCAACCGTGGGTTAACCGTCCAAGAAAGATTTAAGCCCCGGACGGGGCGACAGAAAACCAGCGGGCAAACCGTTCTTTCGCACCCCTGGGGCTGAATTTATCCTGCCACCTAAGCCCACGGGTCCGAGCCGGACTGGCAATCACCATGGGCTACTATCGGTCGCTGCTCCGCAGCTTGCCCTGCCATTCCCCCAATCTTCCATGCGGTGGGCCAGTCTTTGCAGACGGCCACCAATGCGGCCGGCCGGCCAAAGGTAGGGCGCATCAACTCCGTGCCCGCCGTCTTCGCAAATCGGAACGCGTTCGTTGGAATGATGGCGGTCGGCAAAGGCCGGCGTGCAGAGGACTGCCCACCCTACCGACCACGACTGGGTGTGTAGAATGCTGGCCAGGTGACAATCGTTTTTGCGCCCTGAAACCAGTTGGTCGCGGGATTCAATTGACCTTCCGTTCCGCGTCCACTTCGGACTGCAGCGTCAGCGGCGGGACCGGGTAAAATGTGGGGGCACCGGGGACAATGATGCCGAGGCCGGCCAGACGGGTAGAAATCGCGACGCAATTGGCCTGATAATCCGTGACCTGCTGATTGGCGCTGGCGGCCTGGGCGTTGGCGGCAATGGCCAGGTCGTTGGCCCTTTCCACCCGCACCACCAATTCGCGATAATTTTCCTGGGCCTGCTGCTCCGCCAACCGGCCGGACGGTCCGTCAGCCCGGGCCAGTTCGGTTGCTTCCACCTGCGCGGCAGCCGCGACCACTGTTGCGCCCCGGGCCGTCAACTGGTTGTTGACGGCGGCGGCTTGAGCATTGTACTGGCTGGCGACGGCCATGGTGCCCGGCAGGAAGCCAAGGTTGTAATTGTAGTCGCGCAGGTCCGCCAGAATTTCCAGGCGCGTCTGCATTTTTTCCGCCAGGGAACGCCCGTCATGCCAGATTCGTTGAAGCTGACGTTCCATGACCGCGCCCTGCACATTTGTCCCCTGAACCGACACGAAGGTTGTCAAGCCGGCATAGGCCGTCTTGGTTTCCAGCAGGGCCTGGAGTTCAGCCGGCGACAAATCCGACAGTTGGATTCGGGGCAGATAGGCCAGGTTTTTTTCCAACACCAGTCCCTTGGAATCCAGCACCCGCACCATGCCGGTGGCATTTGACAGCACCAGGTAATCGCCTGTCGGTGGTTCGAGCAAACTGCCGGCGGGAACACTGCTGACCACCGGCTGCGCCTGGGCAGCGGCAGCCAGGGCCATCACGATCAAACTCCAAACCAACCCATGAGTTTTTTTCATAAAAATTTTCGGGATCAAGCCAGTTGACACACCTGAATCGCAGGTCTGGCAATGACTTCGTCCAATGAGATGTTCACCCTGCACGGTCAAATTTTACGGGTGCGGAAACCGCCTGTGAGAAAAACGACCAGGCAGATCAGCAGGATGAGGCCCAGTCCGCCGCCACCGATGACGGGTCCGCCCAGATAAAACCCGCCGCCACCGAACAGAAGAAGCAAAACCACCATGAGCAATAATATATTCATGGCTGGAAGATACCCTGTCATGTCCCGATTGCCATGGGGTCTTCACCCCAGAGAGCCGGAGGATGTTGCCCAGCCATTCCCCGGCTCCTTGTGGCCGGCTACCATTTGCCGCCGGCCAGCCATCAATCCTCGTCCCAAAGGGACACTGGAAATTAGCCAGACACATCGTGTCTGGTGCATCGCCCAAATGGAATCCGTCCTGACGGGACGGCGGAATCCATCGTCCTTTCAGGACGAATAAACATGACCAATAAATTACCAGCCACTTCGTAGCTGGCTAATTTCCGTCGTCGCGTTGCGACATTCTCCCAGCCATTCCCCCGGCTCCTGCGGAGGGCCAGCCTTTGCAGGCGACCACCATTGCCAAATCACACTCGGTGGGCAAGGGACTGCCCGCCCTACCAACAACGCCGCCTGCCGCCGCTGCCAGATAAATTGGCCCGCAATCCTGCTGAAGTTTCAAAAACCCAAGAAATGACTTTGCAACCTGACAACCCACAAAATGGTTTTGCAATGCGGATTGGGAATTAACCAAAGATTAATTTGATTATTTCACAGGTTGCAAGTTGGTGGTCGCAATCTCCCAGCCGATAACCTGGCCATCCGGCAAACGTACGGGGCTGCTCTGGCTGGATACCGATTCATCCGGCGTGAAACCTCCGTCTTCGAGATGCAAAACGGTGTTGTGCTGCGCCGCAATCATGATCGGAACGGTCACATATCCATGGCCGTTGACGCGCGCGACGACGTTATATTTTCCGGGTGGAAGTTCCACGGATGCCGCATCTTGAAGAATGGTTCCCGAATTATTGTGGACCCGCTGCAACAGTTTCCCATCGGTGGTGAAAATTTCATAGTCGGAATACTCCGGACGATTGGGATCGCGCGCGTTGAAGTCGGCATTGACCTTGTAGGCGGAATAAACCACGAGCGTGCCTTTCAGAGAGCCCTGGTTTGAACTGGCCGCCATCGGCTGGGACGATGGTGGCCCCACCGTGGCGAGCGCCAGTCCATTTTCACCGGTGGCGCAGCCTGAGAAAAGAGCGACTGCGGTAATGATGCTTAAAGTAAAAATGGTTTTCATAAATTACATCTAGCACCGTTTTATTTGGATAGGAAGTTTCTGAATGAATTTTAATCAAGCGTTTATGGCCTTTTAATCAACATCTGGTCTATTACCTTGTCGAAGTAAACAGCTTGTGCGAATCCTGCTGGTAGAAGACGAAAAGAAAGTGGCCGACATCATCGTACGCGGCCTCAAGGCAGAGCGCTATGCCGTGGATGTTCACCACGACGGCCAAAGCGGTTGGGAAGCCGCCGATACTTACAATTACGACCTCATCATTCTGGATTTGATGCTGCCCGGATTGACCGGCACGGAGATTCTTGAAAGGGTCCGGCGCAAAAACCAGGAGGTGCCCATCCTGATTCTCACGGCCCGGGACGGCATGGCCGACAAGATAAAAAATTTTGAAACAGGTGCCGATGATTATCTCACCAAGCCATTTGCCTTTGCCGAGCTGCAGGTGCGCGTCAAGGCACTCCTGCGCCGCGGACCCGTCAACCGTTCCAGCGTGCTCCGCGTGGGTGATCTGGAAATTGACCGTCTCTCGCAAAATGTGAAGCGCGCCGGAAAAAAAATCGAACTGACCGCCAAAGAATACTCGTTGCTCGAATATCTGGCGACGAATCCGGGCCGGGTCTTTTCGCGCAGCATGATCATCGAGCATGTCTGGGATCAAAGCTTCGAAGGGCTGACCAATATTGTTGATGTCTATGTGCGGCATTTGCGGGAAAAGCTGGACGACGCATTTCCGATCAAGCTGCTGCACACCGTGCGCGGCGTTGGCTACAGCTTGAATGACGGAACGCAGACATGAATATCCGATCCATCAGTTTTCGACTGGTCGCCTGGTACGCCGGTTTGCTTGCCATGATTTTTTTGCTGCTGGGTGCGTTGTTTTATCTCGACCTGCGGCATTTCCTGGAAAATGACCTGCGCGAATCGCAGTCGCGGCGGACACGCCAGATTGCCAATACTTTACTGGCTCATGTCAAACAAACCGGAGAACCTTACGTCGCCAGCCAGACAAAAGACTGGTATGAGCCGGAAATCAACGACCGTTTTATTCGCATCACGCGCGCCGACGGCACGTTGATTTATATTTCCGGCGCGCCCAAAGACGGCAGTTTCGATCCGGCGGAAGTTCCTATCTTTCCGCCGTTGTCACAAACGGAATCCCATCGCAAGTTGCAATTGTCGGGCGACAAAACTTTGCTCGTCGCCGCGCTGAATTTCAAATCTTACAACAATCCCGCATACCTCGTGGAATTCGGTGAATTGCTTGATCCGGTTGAAACGATGCTCAACCATTTGTTTCTACAACTTGCTTGGGGTCTGCCGCTGTCAGTCATCATCATTGCGGGTGGTGGTTATTTGCTGGTGCGACGGTCGTTGACGCCGGTCGAACAAATCACACGCGCCGCCGAACGCATCACGCAGCATAATTTAAGCGAACGTTTACCGGTATCAAGCACCGGCGATGAATTGGAACGGCTCTCGATTTCGCTCAACCGCATGATCACGCGGCTGGACGAAGCCTTTCAAAATTCAAAACGGTTTGTCGCCGATGCCTCGCACGATTTACGTACGCCACTCACGATTTTGCGCGGGGAACTGGAAAATTTCGCGGAAGATAATCGCCTTGATTCGGAATTGCGGGACCGCGCTGGCAGCATGTTGGAGGAAGTTGTGCATTTAGGCAAAATCGTGGAGCAATTGCTCACACTCTCGCGGCTCGATGCCGGCGAAGCGCAAACGGAATGGACGCGTTTCGATTTTGCCGAACTCGCAAAAACCACCGCTGAGCAACTGCATCTGCTGGCCGAGGACAAAGGCATTTCCATTTCCTGCGATGTCAGCCTGCCGGTTCCAGTAAAAGGCAACCGCGTGCGGCTCAAACAAGTCGTCGTGAACCTGCTCGATAACGCCATCAAATACACGCCGGAAAACGGAGCGGTTCATCTACGCGTGCTGGCCGTCAATGGCCACGCCGTGCTGGAGGTGGAGGACACCGGCATCGGCATTCCGCCGACGGCATTATCGCACGTCTTCGAGCGTTTTTACCGGGTGGACCCGTCCCGTACCGCCGATTCTGAAAGCGCGGGCCTGGGCCTGGCCATCGTCAAGGCCATCTGCATCGCACACGGTGCGGAAGTGGAAGTACACAGCACCGTCGGCAGCGGCAGTTGTTTTCGCACCAGGCTGCCTTTGGCCAAAAACTGAAAATTTCCAACCACTCCATGAAATTCAAAATTTTAAATTACCAGTTTGGTTTCAAATCCGGTCTTTTTGGGACTTTGACGGTCGCCTTCATCATTGGCATCGGTATTTTGTGGGCGGCGCACCGCTCCCGCGCGCAAGTTCTTGCGAGTGCCGGCTTGCACGTCGCGCCAACAGCAGGCGTGGCTAAAGTGACGCGCGAAGATTTATACAAGCAAGTGACGATTGCGGCGGAGTTTCGCCCTTACGAGGAAGTCGAGTTGCACGCGAAAGTTTCCGGCTTTGTGAGCAAAATGAACGTGGATTTCGGCGATACGGTCAAGGCCGGACAACTTCTGGCCACGCTCGAAGTGCCGGAATTGCAGGCTGAATTGGAGAACGCCCAAGCCGCCGAGCAGAAAGCCGAGGCCGATTACACCAACGCGCACTTGATTTACACGCGGTTGCTGTCGGTCAACAAAGACCACCCCAATCTAGTTGCCCAACAAGACCTCGACACGGCTCAAGCAAACGACCTGACCGCCACCGCTGCGATTGCCGCTGCGAAAGCCAATTTTGAAAAATTTCAAACGATGGTCAGTTACACCCAAATCACCGCGCCATTTGACGGTGTGGTCACGCACCGTTACGCCGACCCCGGCACGCTCATTCAAGCTGGTACTTCATCGGACACGCAAGCGTTGCCGCTCGTGCGCGTTTCGGACAATTACCGGCTGCGCCTCGATTTTCCCGTCACGGTGGATTATGTGAAAGATGTTCAACTTGGTGATTCCGTTGAAGTGCGAGTGGATTCTCTCAATGGCAAAACTTTCACCGGCAAGATTTCCCGGTTCACTCACGACGTGGAAGATAACACCCGCACGATGATGACGGAAATCGAAGTGCCGAATACAAATCTGGAATTGATGCCGGGCATGTATGCGACCGTTATCCTGAAAGTCGAAAAACATCTTCAGACACTAACTGTTCCCATCGAAGCGGTTGTCGGCGACAAGACACCCACGGCTTATGTCGTCAACCACGACAATCAGATTGAAGAGCGCGCGGTCAAACTTGGTTTGGAAACAGCAGACAAATACGAAATTCTTTCCGGCTTGCGTGAGGGCGACCTGCTAGTCATCGGCAATCGCGCGCAATTTCAAGTCGGGGAAAAAGTTGAGCCAAAGTCTCTTGAAATTTCCATGCGCGATGAAGATTAAAAATTATCCGCATGTTTTCAAAAACTTTCTGAACTTGTTTCATGTCACGCTTCGCCATCCGCCTGCCGTATCTCATCATTGTCATCTGCCTCATTGTTTGCGTGGTTGGCGTGACGAGTCTGATGCGAATGCCGGTGGATTTGTTTCCGCCGATCAAAATTCCAGTCGTAGTGGTCGCCACATTTTTCAACGGGATGCCGCCGGAGCAAATCGAAACGGACATTACCGGACGGTTTGAGCGTTTCTTTACGCTCGCCAGCGGTGTGGATCACATTGAATCGCGTTCGCTGCCCGGCGTGAGCCTCATCAAAATTTATTTTCAACCGGGTTTCAATGCCGATTCCGCCGTGACGAGCATCGCCAATCTGGCGATGGCTGATTTGCGGAAACTGCCGCCTGGAACCTTGCCGCCGGTCGTTCTGCAATTCGACGCTTCCAGCCTGCCGGTGTGTTTGATCACGTTGAAAGGCGAAGGATTGAGCGAGTCAAAGCTACGCGATCTCGGCCAGTTTGACGTGCGTAATCAGGTCGCCAGCGTGCCGGGCGCGTCCGTGCCGCAACCGTTTGGCGGACGTTACCGGCAAATCATGGTTTATGTTGATCCGCTAAAATTGGAATCGCATCAGTTGAGCGTCATGGATGTTGTCCGCACCGTGAACGAGGCGAATCTCATCCTGCCTGCTGGTGACGTGAAAATCGGCCCTTACGATTACAACCTTTATGTCAACAGCCAGATCAACGACATGAAGGACATCAACCAAGTGCCGCTGAAAACGATTGGCAACGCCTCCGTGCTGATCGGCGACGTCGGTCACGCGGAGGACGCTTCGGAAATCCAGTACAACGTTG
>Ga0182030_10024072_pt1 | contig 11217 bp, 3 predicted proteins | sample 812S3MmetaG_FD_121299 | JGI IMG/M metagenome (GOLD analysis project Ga0182030, IMG submission 121299) | Permafrost microbial communities from Stordalen Mire, Sweden - 812S3M metaG (Illumina Assembly) | ecosystem: Environmental > Terrestrial > Soil > Wetlands > Permafrost | place: Sweden...
AAAAACCGTCTCCCTGAAGAGACGGTTTTTATAAGATAAATCTGTTTACTATTCTGCCTTTGCAAATTTCGCTGTCTTTAACAGCAGCCCGCTTTGGTCATAGATCATGATCATATACAGGCCGTCGGCAAGGCTGCTTACATCCACATCCGTGGCATCCTTTTGTTCTATCAGCACTTTGCCGTCTATGCTCAGTACCGATACATTCACCTGCGCAGCTGCATCTATATGTACTACTGAACTGGCAGGGTTAGGATATACTTTTATGCTTTGTCCCGCACTTATGCCGTTGATCCCTGTGCCTCCGGCTATCGCATAGCCTGATGATGTATCTGAGCAGCCATTGGCGTCTGTTACCACTACTGTATAGATCCCCCCTGCTGTTTCATCCAGTATATTCCCCGTAGCTCCCACTATCAGTACTCCGTTCCTGAACCACTGGTAGCTGGCAAATGTACCTGTATACAATACATCGGGGGAAATAAATGATACTATGGGGATCGCCGGCGCTATCACTGACGGTCCTGGCACTGTTTCGCTGCAGATGCCATTGCTCACCACCACTGCATAATTTCCTATGGCTGTGGTGGTATAAGAGGAGTCTGTTGCTCCTGCTATCGCACTGCCATTGCGTAGCCACTGGTAGCTTACCCCGTCCGAAGATAGGACATGCATGTATTCTATATGGCCCCTGCACAGTTCCACCACACCCGTTGGCGCAACAGTTGCTGATGCGATCGCTCCGCCTATGGTAATGCTCAGCATCGCGCTCGACGAACAACTGTGACTGTTAGTCACCACATAGTATATCGTGTCGGTACCTGCTCCAAGGCCCATTACCACCCCTGCGCTGCTGATACTGGCTATAGACGTGTTCGTACTCACCCATATACCACCGCTGATACCATCACTCACATCCAGCATATCTCCCGTGCATACCGCCGTATAGGCAGCTGCTATAGGATCTACCGCCGGGCTTGAATATACTGTTACTGAGGCAGAGTCCTGCGCAGAACCGCATGCATTGGATATCGAATACCTGAGTTCTGCAGTACCTCCGGAAACACCCGTCACAACACCACTGGTCGCATTAACCACTGCTATGTCTGTATTACTGCTGCTCCATACGCCCCCTGTAATACTGCTGCCCAGGGCCGTACTGGCCCCTGCACATACATGCAGTGTACCTGTTACCGGTGATGCCACCGGTATCGTATTGACTATATCGGTAACAGTTGCGATTCCAGGACAGCCGCCGCCGGTGGTCATGTAGGAGATCGTCACAGTTCCTGCTATAATGCCGGTTACATCACCTGAACCATCTACTGTGGCTATGGCCGTATTGCTGCTGCTCCATACGCCCCCGCCGGTGCCGTCAGAAAGCGTTGTGCTGCTGCCTATACATTGACTCGCTGTACCGCTGATGGCAGCTATTGATGGCGCAGGATTAATGAACATAGCGCTGACCGCACTTACAGAACAGCCCGAACTAACCGTATAATTGATCGTCACAGGACCGCTCGCTACTCCCGTTACATTACCCGAGCCATCTACCGTCGCTACTGCGGTATTGCTGCTGCTCCATACGCCGCCTGCCGTAGGGTCTGTCAGTGACACCGACGAACCTACACAGCCCGTAGCCGGGCCGCTGATCGCTGATACTGTAGGTAGTGCGCTCACCGTTTCTATGCTCGTCACCGTAAAGGTACCGCAGCCGTTCACTACCGTATAACTGATCGTTGCAGTGCCTCCGCTTACGCCGGTTACGTTGCCCGTTACAGGGTCTATTACAGCTACTGCTGTATTGCCGCTACTCCAGATGCCACCGGTGGTCGCATTGCTTAATGTGACTGCCGCACCCACGCATACGCCTGCGCTGCCCGTAATACCGGTAGTGATGCCCGGTGGGGTCACCGCATCTGTTAATATCACAGTACCGGGACAACCATACAGGTTGGTCACCGTATAAGTTATTGTCGTTGTACCTGCTGTTACGCCGGTAACCACTCCGGTAAACACGGTAACTGTGCCTACTGCAGGTGTGCTCGTTGTCCACACTCCGCCGGTTGTGGGATCTGATAAGGTAATGGTCATGCCTGTACACTGGGTCGATGGACCCGTGATCGGCGATACTATCGGTATCGTATCTACATTCAAGACCTTAATGGCAGCAGCGCTGCCGCAGATACCGCTTACGCTATAGCTTATGGTATCAATGCCAGGACTTACCCCGTCTATGATCCCAGCGCCAACTACTATAGCATGGCCATTGCTGGCTGCCCACACACCGCCTGTCGTTGGGTCAACAAGCGTTATTCCTGAACCTACACATACTATGGACAAGCTCGATATGGGTCCCACCGTGAGGGCAGAGCCTGCCACAACGGTAATAACGGAAGTCGTCATACTGGTTCCGCAACCGCTGCTTACCGAATAGGAAACTGTAGAAGTGCCCAACGCCATACCCATAACGACGCCACCGGATACAGACACGTTGGTATTACTGCTGGTCCATACGCCATCTGAAATGCCGTCGGTTAAAATCGTTGTTGAGCCAAGGCATACTGTACTGCCCCCGGCAATAGAGCTTGAGCCTGCAGATGGGTTGATCGTTATGTTCTTTATGGCATAAGCGATACCGCAGGAATAAGTAACGGAATAAGATATGGTTGCTATACCTGCGGCAACACCGCTAACTATTCCGCTGATCACTGTTGCATCAGTATTACTGCTGTTCCAGGCGCCGCCGGAAACCGCATCTGTTAACAGGATCGTTGATCCTGCACAGACCACCGATGTACCGGATATACTCCCGGCACCGGCCGATGATGTTCCTATTGTGATCACCTGCGAGGTAGTTGCCGTGCCGCAAGACCCGGAAACTGTATAGGTTACGGTATCCATGCCTGTAGTGATACCGGAAACAAGGCCTGCTGACGTAATGCTGGCGTGGGTGTTCCTAATACTCCAGACGCCACCTGAAATCGCGTCTGACAATGACATAGGATAACCCACACACAGACCTGAGGCGCCGGTTATAGTACCTGCTGTAAGTGCAGTGGAATTAGCGCTGATCACAAACGTTGCCGTTGCCGTGCCGCAACTGGTGGTCACTGTATATAAGATCGTATCTAATCCCGAGATTATCGCAGAAACCAAACCTGCGCTGCTTACAGAAGCATTCATATTGCTGCTGCTCCATACACCGCCCGAAATGGCATCGGTTAAGGTAACCGGGGTTCCGGCACATACGCTGCCCGCCCCTGATATGGTGCCTGCGGAAACGGCGCCGCCAATAGTTACGTTCAATGTGGCCACGGAAGTACCGCAACTATTTGTAACTGTATAGGAAATAACATCTGTACCTGCTGCCATACCCAATACCAGTCCGCTGCCGGTAACAGCCGCGTTACTATTTCTGGCGCTCCATACCCCGCTGCCAACCGATTCCGTAAACGTAGCACTGGAGCCTACGCATAAAGTGGATACCCCGGTCATGCTGCCGGAAATAGCAGAGGGATATATGTCAATGATATCCGTTGACACCGCCGACCCGCAGCCTGCCGTCACTGTGTAAGATATAGTGTCCATGCCGCCTATAGGAGCGCCGGTAACAATACCGGTGCTGCTTACCGTAGCACTAGTGTTACTGCTGCTCCAGGCGCCACCAGTAACAAGATCGGTTAAATGGACAGTAGAGCCACCACAAAGTATGGCGCTGCCGGATATAGTACCTGCCGTAAGATAAGCACCTATACTTATGACCTTGGTTGTCGAAGCTGTGCCGCAAGGCGTAGTCACTGTATAAGTTATGGTGTCGGTACCAGTAGATATGCCGGTAAGCAGGCCGGTAGTGATGTTCACGCTGGCAGTGCCATTGCTGCTGTACCAGGAACCACCCGTCACTGTGTTGGAGAGCGGGGCTGTTGTACCTGAGCACATGCTGGCAACTCCCGTAATAGTACCGGCGCTTGGTGAGGTATTTACAGTCATCACCAGCGCAGCCCCCATCACCCCGCAACTGCTGGTAATAGTATAAGATATAGTGGTAGTGCCAACACCGGACCCATACACACTGCCAGTAGCTGCCACAGTAGCTGCAGCTGTATTTGTACTGCTCCATAAGCCGCTGGTGGCGGCCTCTGTAAGAGCCGTACTGGAACCTGCGCACAAACTCGTGGTACCGCCAATAGGGCCTACCGTAGGAGCGGTAACAACCGTTACCGCATCAATGGCCACACAGGAGCCTATTGAATAAAGTATGTTTAAAGTACCTGCGGCCACGCCGCCAACGGTACCTGTACTGCCTACAGTAGCCGTGCCGGAAGCAGAACTGCTCCAGCTACCGCCGCTGACTGCATCAGTAAGAGAAAGAGTATTTCCGGTGCATATAGTAGGCGATGCCGGCAGGATCGCCACAGGGCCGGGGCTTACCGTCACCGTTTTGGTGATATAGCAGCTACCGGAGTTATACGAGATAGTAGCCGTACCTGCTGCTACACCGGTAACTATTCCACCTTCTGTCACTGTAGCTATGCCTGTTGAGCCGCTCGTCCAGGTGCCGCCGGTGACAGATTCGACTAGTGTAGTGGTAGATGCAGAACAGAAAATCACGGGGATAGAAGGCGTAATGACAGACGGCGTGCCCGCTACGTTAACAATATCAGTAACGGTGCAACTGCCTAAAGTATATGATATAATAGCCATACTTGCCGCCACACCGCTAACCACTCCTCCTGATGATACCGTAGCTATGCCGGTGGCGTTGCTGCTCCAGGTACCACCAGAAGTGGCCTCTGTTAATGATAGTGTTGTGCCGCTGCAAATCGTTGCTGATGATGGTGAGATCGCGCCTGGGCCTGAGGTGACTACAACCGATTCAATAGCTAAACAGCCTCCAATAGTGTAGTAGATAGCTATCCCACCTGCAGCAACGCCATAAACGGTTCCTGTTGGGGAAACAGTGGCAATAGCAGTACCACTGCTGGTCCATAAACCTCCTGTAGTTGCATCGGATAAGGTAGCAGTAGTTCCGCTGCAAATTGTTACCGTTCCTGCAGGAGCGATAGCAACAGGCGTCGTATATACTGTAACCGGCGCTGTGACAGAACAGGACCCTACAGTATAAGATATAATCGGTGTGCCAGCCGTGACACCATAAACTGTCCCGGATGCCACAGTGGCTATGCCGGTGGAATTGCTGCTCCATGCACCACCTGTTGTGGCATCGGTCAAACTATTTGTACTTCCCGTACATAAATAAATAGAAGCCGGCGATATGGCTGCCGGGTCGGCTGTCGCAGTAAGCACTTTAGTAGTATTACAAATGCCCACAGTATAAGTAATAGTAACTGTTCCCGCAGAAACCCCACTCACCACACCTGACGACGAAATTGTGGCCTGCGCGGTACTGCCGCTGCTCCACACACCGCCCGAAATAGCATCCGCCAGGGCTATAGTAGCGCCCGTACAAACACTAACTGTGCCAGACGGCGTTATAGTACCCGCGCCTGAAGTAACATTCACTACAGCTTTATAAGGGGCGCACACTGGTGAAGCTCCGATATAAATTTGATATGTTATAGTATCCGTTCCGAGAGATGAAGCGGAAACAACACCGGAAGAAGATATTGTTGCCAGAGAAGTATTGCTACTAGCCCATATGCCGCTTGTTGATGCCTCTGTTAGTGTTTCAACACTACCCACACACAGCGAAGATGTAAGAGGAGAAATGGCCGAAGATGCAATAACCGAAACAGTACTGGTGGCATAACAACTGCCGGTACTATAGGTAATGGTAGTTGTTCCCCCACTAACACCTGTAACAGAGCCGCCACTAGCTGTAACCATGGCAATGCTTGTACTAAAGCTGCTCCAGGTGCCTCCCGTCGAAGCGTCAGTCAATGTAAAAGGCTGGCCTGTACAAATGGTACTCCCTGCCGGGGTTATCACACCTGCACCACTATTCACGGTAACAGTATCATAAGCAATGCAACCATTCACCGAATAGGAAATGATCGTAAAACCGACTGTAGCCCCCGTAACAATGCCTCCGGACGTAACGGTGGCTACAGAAGTAGTATTGCTGCCCCAGGTGCCCCCGCTTGCAACATCAGTTAGCGCCACCGTACCTCCGGCACATACCGTGGGCAAAGCCGGGCTTAAAGCGCTCGGGCCATTTACAGTAACAACTTTTGTGGCGGTACATCCTCCGCTTGTTATAAACGATATAGTTGATGTGCCTGGGCCCATACCAGTTACACTTCCTGTCGTTGGGCCAACTATGGCAATAGATGTAGAACTGCTCGACCACGAACCTCCTGCAGCAGCAGTATCAGATAAAACAATGGTCCCTCCTACACAAATTGCACTTGACGAAGGAGTAATCACACCTGCACCACTGGTTACTGTAACACTCTGGGCAATCCCACAACCTGCTGGCCCGCTGCCTAAGTTATACTGAATGGAGGCACTACCGACGGCAACACCATAAACTGTACCGGAAGAAGATACTGTTGCCACAGAAGTTAGAAGGCTGCTCCAGGTGCCTCCGGTAACCGCATCTGACAAGACAGTAGTACTGCCTGTGCAAACAATCAAAGTGCCGGTATACGGAACCGGCGCAATATTAACCGTTACCGTTGTAGTAACATTACCACAGGATGTCGTGTAAGTAATAGTCGCCGTTCCCCCTACAGTAACGCCAGTTACCCTCCCCGAGCTTGAACCTACCGTGGCAATAGCGGTACTGCCGCTGCTCCATGTCCCGCCGGTCACAGCATCGAACAGCGTTGATACACCACCTTCACAAACATTGAAATTTCCTGTTATAGCTGTCGGTGCGGCATTCACCGTAACAACGATCTCGGTGGTGTCTTTTGCGATACCATCACTGATCACAACACTAAAAGAATCGACACCGCTAAACCCCGTAGTTGGCTGATAAAATACTTCTACGGTTGGGATCGGGAGGGTTACAATGCCACCCGTAGAAGATGTAGTATATAGTACGCCACCAGTTGCGACTGTACCAAAACCGGCATTTATCGAACCATGTAACGGCACAGATAAAAGAGTCCATGTCTCTGTTTGCCCCACGTCTGAATCCTGGATAGGCAGGTAGGCGTTTAGCGTATCAGGCAAATCTTCACATGCTGTTATGGTCTGTCTTTCTCCGTTGGTGAATTTTGGCAGAGCATCTCTCTTTACAATGCGAACCCGGTTATTTTGCTGGTCGGCAATGATAACATTCCCATTGGCATCAAATGTCACATCAACAGGGGTATGCATCTCACCGGCAGTTGCCACAACATTATCTAGGAAGCCAAGCGTTCCGTTTCCTGCGTAGGGATTTATAATACCTGAGGGATTTACAATACGTATGTTTTGAGTACCATCTCCCGATATATACATATTGCCTGCAGCATCAAAATTCACGCCTCCGGGATAGTTTAGTTCCGCGCTGGTGGCCGGGACGCCTACGCCCGTACCTCCGGGTGTACCATCTCCTGCCACTGTTGTAATGATCCCGGTACTGGCTTTCACTAAACGGATACGTTGGTTTTTATTGTCAGTGATATACACATCTCCGTTTGACATGGCATGTACGTAGTTAGGATTCCATAACTCTGTCGATGTCGCAGGTACTCCATCCGCGATATAGCCTGCGATTCCATTGCCCGCAATCGTTGTAATAATTCCCAGGGGATTCACTTTGCGTACAAGCTGATCATTAAACAGGCCAATAATCAAATTACCTGAACCATCAAAGGATATCCCTGCCGGGCCGTTCAAAGCTGCGGCGGTTGCTGGTCCACCCTCGCCCAACCCCACTCCTCCTCCGGCAATAGTACTAATGGTTCCGGAAGTATTTATTTTGCGAACCACATTGTTATAATAATCACTAAAATAAACGTTCCCAGTTGCGTCGACAATTACAGAGAATGGCCCATTTATCGTAGCCGAGGTGGCCGGGCCACCGTCCCCTGTATAACTTGCCGTACCAGTACCGGCAATGGTTGTAAGAATGCCGCCACTTAGCTTCCTGATATAGTTCCCAAAATCGTCTGCTATGTATATGTTCCCGGAAGCATCTGTAAACACACTATGGGGGTTATTGAGCTGGGCCCCGGTCGCCGCTCCTCCGTCACCCAAATGACCGGCAACGCCAGTGCCTGCAATAGTAGAAATATAATAAGTTTGTGCACTTACATGGTATGAAAAACCAAGTGCAAATAAAGCAAAAAATAAAAAGTACAGGTTCTTTTTCATAATCCAAATATTATTACCTAAAAAAATATAAAACTAAGATAACAAGTTTTTTTCTATTAAATGACAAACAAGAAAATTTTCTTGATTTTATGACGGTTATACATAACCAATAGATTGTTTACCACATTTGAGGTGAATGAATTACAAACAACATAAGCGGGCCTCACTTTCTATTATCCTAAAATAGATTCTCGAGACGCTTTGTTCTTTAAAAAAATAAAAAAAAGATTGCTTTACAGCAATCTTTTTTTTATTTCACCCCTTAAATATGTTGCTTAAAGTACTCCAGCGTTCGTTTCAGCCCTTCATGCCGGTCCACCTTTGGTTCCCATCCCAGCAGCTCTTTCGCCTTGGTAATATTCGGTTTGCGTTGTTTAGGGTCATCCTGCGGCAATGGCTCATATACTATCTTCGATTTCGAGCCTGTTAGCGCAAGTACCTCTTCAGCAAATTGCAAAAGGGTGATCTCAGAAGGATTACCAATATTCACGGGTTTGCTGTAATCAGACAATAGCAACCTGTAAATGCCCTCTAGGAGGTCATCTACATAACAGAAAGACCTCGTTTGTGAGCCGTCTCCATAGACGGTAATGTCTTCCCCCCTCAGCGCCTGGCTCATAAACGTAGGCAGTGCGCGTCCGTCATCCAGGCGCATACGGGGCCCATAAGTATTGAATATCCGTATGATGCGTGTTTCTACATTGTGAAAAGTACGGTAAGCAGTTGTGATGCTTTCCATAAACCGCTTTGCTTCGTCATATACGCCGCGTGGCCCTACGGGATTTACATTACCCCAGTATTCTTCTGTTTGCGGATGTACTAATGGGTCTCCATATACTTCAGAAGTTGATGCTACCAATATGCGTGAGCCTTTTGATTTGGCAAGCCCCAGCAGGTTATGCGTGCCCAGGGCGCCTACTTTCAATGTCTGGATAGGCATTTTCAAATAATCAATTGGGCTTGCAGGCGAGGCAAAATGCAATATATAATCTATTGGCCCCGGCACATGCACAAACTTTGTCACATCATGATGATAAAACTGGAATTCCCGCACCGGAAAAAGGTGTTCTATATTTTTTATATTCCCGGTGAGCAGGTTATCCATCCCCACTACCTCATAACCTTCCTTTAGAAAACGGTCACTCAAATGAGACCCAAGGAAACCCGCCGCACCAGTTATCAATATTCGTTTCGCCATAATTAATTATTAGTAGATTGAAATTAGTCAAAAGTAGTTAGTATATCGTCGGGCGCACCTCCTAGACAATGTCGAATTGTCAAATTGCCGAATTTTCACATTCCATTGAGCCATTATAAATTTAGTCCATTACCCCCCGCTCCCTCACTATGGTATCGTGCGGCATGGCCAGTGTATCATGTATATGGTCATGTACAATTTTTCTGCCTATGCTTTCGTAATAAAAGCTGCATCCCTGCATTTTTTCTAATGAATACACATTCCGACCGTCAAAAATTGCCGGATGTTTCATTGCTTCAAAAACACGGTCAAAATTAGGATTGCGAAACTCACTCCACTCCGTCACCACTATTAGTGCGCTGGCCCCGTTTACAGCATCATATTGGTCTTCTGCATAGTATATGCTGTCGCCCATAAGCTGCTTTACATTCCCCATTGCTTCCGGGTCAAACACCCGCAGTTTCGCGCCGGCGGCGGTAAGCTGGCCTATCAGCTCTAGTGCAGGGGCGTCGCGGATGTCATCTGTTTCAGGTTTAAAAGCCAGGCCCCATATCGCGAACGTATACCCCGACAAGTTACTTCCAAAGTAATTCTGGATTTTATGACCAAGCACTAATTTTTGCCGGTCATTTACCTGCATCACCGTATTCACTAACTGGAAGTCATAATCCATTTCCAATGCCGTAAATGCCAGTGCCTTCACGTCCTTAGGAAAACAACTGCCACCATACCCTATCCCGGGGAATAGGAAGCGTTTGCCTATGCGGCTGTCTCCGCCCATACCTATACGCACCCAGTCCACATTAGCGCCGGTTTTTTCACATAGGTTAGCCATTTCGTTCATAAACGAGATACGCATAGCCAGGTAAGAGTTAGCTGCATACTTGGTCATTTCAGAGGAGCGTTCATCCATAAAGTGGATAGGGTTGCCCTGCCTTAAGTAGGGCTGGTAGAGCTCATCCATCACTTTTTTTGCCTTATCAGATGAGGTACCTATTACCACCCTGTCCGGTTTCAGAAAGTCCTCAACGGCCACCCCTTCACGTAAAAACTCAGGATTAGATACTACATCAAACAAGGAAGTATTCAAATGAGCGGCCAGCACCTCATGTACCTTTTCAGCAGTTCCTACAGGCACAGTGCTTTTGTTTACAATTACAGTATACTTTGTAATTATTTTGCTCAGAGATGCTGCCACGTCCAGTACATATTGCAGATCGGCAGACCCGTCCTTACCGGGCGGTGTGGGCAGCGCCAGGAAGATCGCCTTGGCGCCCTGTATCCCGTCAATTAGTGAGGTAGTAAACTGAAGGCGCTTCTCTTTTATATTGCGTTCCAGCAATACATCAAGCCCGGGCTCATATATAGGAGATTTACCCTGCCTTAGATTTTCTATTTTTTTCTCATCTATATCTATGCAGGTTACATTGTTACCTGTTTCCGCGAAACAGGTTCCCGTCACTAACCCCACATAACCGGTACCTATAATAGCTAATTGCATCCCATTAAATTAGGTGCCAAAAGTAACTAATTTTCTTATGATAAGTAATCCCTTACTTATATACATTTTCCCTTACCCTTCTCCTTCCGAGATGATATGAGAATTGTTGGCACCAGACTTATTTGCTTTTTAGGCATCCATGCAACCTGCACCGGGGAATCGACGGATTGGCACTACTCAGCCTACAGAATTGCTATTATCGCTTGCGCATTGGTTCACCAATCAGCCTATCGTTTATTTACCGCCC
>Ga0182030_10024077_pt1 | contig 11216 bp, 7 predicted proteins | sample 812S3MmetaG_FD_121299 | JGI IMG/M metagenome (GOLD analysis project Ga0182030, IMG submission 121299) | Permafrost microbial communities from Stordalen Mire, Sweden - 812S3M metaG (Illumina Assembly) | ecosystem: Environmental > Terrestrial > Soil > Wetlands > Permafrost | place: Sweden...
CCTGGCGGCGCTTGTACTCGCTGAAGGCGATTTTGTTGAGCACGTCGCGGACCGTCTCCAGCGAGATGTCGTCGCTGACCAGCATCTTCGGATCGGCGTCATCGACGACGTAGTGGTGCAGGATGCGGTCGAGCAGGTCGTAAGGCGGCAGGCTGTCCTGGTCGGTCTGGTTGGGGCGCAACTCGGCGCTCGGCGGCTTCTCGATGGTGTTCCAGGGAATGATTTCCTCGTCGCGGTTGATCCATCGGGCCAGCGCGTAGATTTCCGTTTTCAGGACGTCGGCGATCACGGCCAGCGCGCCGCACATGTCGCCGTAGAGCGTGCAGTAACCGACGGCCAGCTCCGACTTGTTGCCCGTGGTGAGCACGAGCGGCCCGAATTTATTCGAGAGCGCCATGAGCAGCAGCCCGCGCAGCCGCGACTGGATGTTTTCCTCGGTGGCGTCGGGCGTGCGGCCCTCGAACACGCCCCCCAGCGTTTTTTCAACTTCTCCCACCGGCTCGGCGATGGGCAGCACGTCGTAGCGGATGCCGAGCTTTTTCGCCAACTGCGCCGCGTCGCTCAGGCTCCCTTCGCTGGAGTAACGGGACGGCAGCGACACGCCCCAGACTTTTTCCGCGCCGAGCGCCTCGGCGGCGATCACGGCGACGAGCGCCGAGTCGATGCCGCCGGACAAGCCGAGCACGACCGACTTGAATCCGCACTTGCCGACATAGTCGCGCACGCCGAGCACGAGCGCGCGGAAGAGTTGCTCTTCCTGGTTGGAGGGAAGAGTAATTGCGGCGGGTGTATGGGTCGGGACGGCAGGCTCGCCTGTCGTCGACCCTCCAATATCGACGACCAGAACGTCCTCGGCGAAGCTCGCGCCGAGTGCCAGCACGCCGCCCTGCGCGTTGAGCGCCACGCTGTGGCCGTCGAAAATCAGTTCGTCGTTTGCGCCGACCATGTTGACCTGCACCAGCGGCACGCGCTCGTCGCGCGCGACCCGTTGCAGCATGGCGAGCCGGGTCGCCTCCTTGCCGCGCTGCCAGGGCGAGGCGGAAATATTCACGATCAGCCCGGCGCCCGCGTCGATCAGTTCGCGGACCGGATCGCGCCGGTAGCGGCGCTCGGGCCAGAAATCGGCGTCGTTCCAGATGTCCTCGCAAAGGGTCACCGCGATTTTTTGGCCATTAATTTCTAATGGGGAAATTTTCTCCGCCGGCTCGAAATAGCGGTCCTCGTCGAACACGTCGTAGGTCGGCAGGAGCGACTTCGTCACGCGATGGATGATCCTGCCGTTTTGGATGACGGCGGCGGCGTTGCGCAGGGCGCGTCCGGGCCGGCCCGGGTTGCGGTCCACGTAGCCGGTGATGAGCGGGACCGCGCCGACCGATTGAGCCAGAGCATCGAGACACTCCAGGCCGCGCGAAATAAAATCGTCGCGCAAGAGAAGATCGCGGGGAGGGTAGCCGCAGAGGAAAAGCTCCGGGGCGAGCACCAGTTCCGCGCCCCTGTCCACCGTCTCGCGATAGGCCTCTTCCAGGCGCGCGCGATTTTTGTCGAACGCGCCGATGGTGGCGTTGAGTTGGAGGAGGCCGATGCGCATAAAAGGTTTTTGGACGGGATTAACAAGATTAACAGGATTAAGACGGTGACTGTGGCGACGGTTGTTTCGCTTTGCTCAGCAACGATTTTTTAGACAGGAGGAGCATGAAGAACATGAGGAAGGCAGGGAAAGTTTTTGGACGGGATTAACAAGATTAACATGATTTTTGAGGGAATTATTTCAACGAGGAAAAATGAAATCCAGGATTCTGTACTTTCATGTGCCTCATGTTTCTCCTGTCTAAAATCTGTCTGCCTTCCAATCCTGTTAATCTTGTTAATCCTGTCTAAAATCAGAGATGCTTTTTGATCGCCGCGTAAACGCTGGCTAGGTCGTTGGGATGCACGCGCGTTTCGGCGGTGACGGTCATGAAATTGGCGTCGCCGCGCCAGCGCGGCACGAGATGGATATGGAGATGCTGGTCGATGCCCGCCCCGGCCGCCGCGCCGAGGTTGATGCCCACATTGAACCCGTCCGGATGAAAAGCCGCGGTCACGGCGGCCTTCATTCGCTTGAGCATGGTCATCAGTTCGAGCAATTCGTCGTCGCCCAGGTCCTCCAGCGATCCGGTCTCGCGATAGGGGAGAATCATGAGGTGGGCGGTATTATAAGGGTAGATGTTGAGGAGGGCGAAGCAGCTCTTGCCCCGCGCGAGAACGTAGTGCGCTTCGTCGTCGGAACCCCGGGCGATCCCGGCGAAGATATTCGCCTCGTTTTTTTGGTTATCTTTCACGTAAAGATTGCGCCACGGCGCCCAGAGATGTTCCATAGTGAGTTCCTCAAGCAAGTAATCGCATGGCACCCGCAGCAAGCAACAATAAAGCAGCAATCCCGATCCATTTTCTTTGCGGCTCCGACGAGGACGCCGTCAAGAAAGCCGCCGCCGATCTCGCGCGGAAGCTGGCTCCGGCGGACGCGATGAATTTGGAAGCCGTGGATGGCCGCGCCAATACGGTGGACGAGGCCGTCCAGTCGATCCAGAAAGTGCGCGAGGCGATCCTGACCCTCCCGTTTTTCGGCGGGGGCAAGCTGGTCTGGTGGAAGGCGGTCAATTTTTTTGACGAGACCGGCGTGGGCCGCCACGCCTCGGTCAAGGAAGCGCTCGAATCGCTCCAGCCCGATCTGGCGCGGGTCGAAGGCGCGTCGGTGACGCTGCTCATCAGCGCGCTCGGCATTCACAAGGGGCGCACGTTCAGCAAGGCTCTCCTGAAGCTCGCGCAGGCGAAGTATTTCGACCTGCCCGATCTGCGCAAAACCAGCGAGGACGAGATCATTTTCCAGATCGAGCGCCGCATGAAAGCCGCCGGCATCCGTCCCGGCCCGGGCGCGGCGGAACGCTTTTTTCAGGCCACGGGGATCGACACCGCGGCCTGGTCGCAGGAGTTGGAAAAACTCGCCTGCTTTGCGGGGGAGGGGAACGCGGAACTCACGCGCGACGATGTCAACCGGGTCATCAGCGGCAGCCGCGAGGTGCTGATCTGGGATTTTTGCCATGCCGTTTTGAGCGGAGAGGCCCGGCCGGCCCTCGCGCGGCTTTCCGCCCTGTTGGCGCAGGATGAAAAGGAAGTCGGCATCCTGATCCTGCTGGCGGGGCAGGTTCGCCTGGCGGCGCTGGCGGCGGTTTTGCGCGAGAATAAAATGTTGCGGCTCAACCGCGGTTCGTTCGCGTCGGCGGAAGTCTCTCCCGAGGGCGAGGCCTACCTGCCGCGAAAAAAAAGCGGCGAGCCGATCAGCACCTATTCCCTCGGGCAGGCGGCCCAGCGCAGCCAGCATCGCCCGGCCCGGTTTTGGTTTGAGGCGCTGGCGCTTATTTACCAGGCGCAAAAGGAAATGCTGACGGGTGAAAGCGACAAGCGGCGCGCCTTGGAACTGGTCGTTTTGGAGATTGTCGCCGCGTGATGTCGAAGATAAGCTCGAATGAAACCATCGATAAGATTGCACATAATCTGCGTAAAATGTTTGACCTGCGACGGTGATTGAAACTACATACAAGTATGTCATTTCGCGCAACGGCACTTAGGCGGAGTCACCCGGTTCTGTTTCTTCTTGCTTTGATCGCTGCTCAACCGGCCTTTGGCCAGCTTAAGACTTCGCCCATTGCGTTTGTGAATCAGGAAGCGATCACGGCGACGTTTGTCGCCGCGCCGTACGTGATGTCACCCGATTCCACCACCTCGGCTCCGAGCGCACCCGGGAAATGGCTCAAAGTGGAGTTTCACTATGGCACCACTCCCGCGTTGATGACAAAGTACGTGGACGCCGTCGAATTCAAAGTGTGGATCGAAGGCCTCGATCTGCTCGCGACAGACGCGCCGGTCCCGGGCAAAGGCGTCGCCGTGGGCCTCACGGGGTCGGTCACCTACGTCAATATTCCCGCGGGCAAGGATTGCTACGGTGTCTTTTACGTCCATCCCTCGACCCTCGGACGCTATAGCACCGACCGCGGCTATGAGGATTTCGACCGCAAGTTTAACGTCCACATCGAAGCTTACGTCGGTGGCGCTCTGATGGATGCGATAGATAAGAACAAGGAAAAGGATCCCAATTGGTATCAGCAGCTAAGAGTCATTCCCAATCTTGTTTACCGGCAGGATCAATCCCCTTTTCTGTTGACCGACTCGGATCGTTACCCGGCGATCAAGCTGCAGGCCGCGCCCGCGGCCCAGTAGCTTCGATCGCGCAAGAAACCCCACCCCGCCAATCTCATTTTTAAATTTGGAAATCTTCCCCCATGGCCGCCGCCAATAAAGTCATCACGGTCGATCTTGGCGCCAGCACGCTCAAGTTCGCCGAGTTTGGAATCGGCCGCGGCGGAGCCCTGACCCTCCTTCAGTTCGGGGTGGAGGAACTGGGGCTTGATCCCAACAAGGAGGAGGAGCGCGCCAAGTTCATCACCCCCACCCTGGCGAAGCTTTTCAAGAAATATCGCATCAAGGAACGCGAAATCTTCCTTTCCATTTCGGGACAAAGCGTGTTCATGCGCTTCGTCAAACTGCCTCCGGTGGATCCCGCGCAAGTCGAGCAGGTCGTCAAGTTTGAGGCGCAACAAAATGTGCCCTTCCCCATCGACGAGGTGACGTGGGATTACCAGATGATGCCCACGCGCGCCAATGGAAGTGAAGCGGAGGCGGTCATCGTCGCCATCAAGAAGGAGGTGATCGAGGCCGAAGTCGAAGCCGTGCAGCGGGTCGGGGTCAAGATCAAGCAGATCGACGTCGCCCCCTTTGCGCTCCTCAACGCCTTCCGCTACAGCGAGCTCCAAACCAACGATTGCTCCCTGATCATCGACATGGGCGCGCGGTCGACCAACCTCGTCTTTGTCGAAAAGAACAACTTCTGGATTCGCAACGTTCCCATCGCCGGAAATCAAATCTCCCAAAGCATCTGCAATGAAATGCAGGAGCCCTTCACGGCGGCGGAAACGTTGAAAAAGGGGAAAGGCTTTGTCTCCCTCGGCGGGGTTTATGCCGACCCGGATGATGCCGATGCCGCCCGCATCTCCAAACTCATCCGCTCGACGATGACCAGGCTGCACGTCGATATCAACCGCTCCATCGCCTACTATCGCACGACACTCAACGGCACGCCCCCCAAACGTGTTTTTCTCACCGGCGGCAGCTCCCAGTTGCCCTATCTCGATCTCTTCATAGCCGACAAACTCAGCCTGCCCATCGCCTACTTTAATCCCCTGCGCAATGTGAACCTGGGGACCTCCCTCAACACGGCGGAGCTTCAGCAAAACAATTGTTACGCGGCGGAGATGGTCGGCCTTGCCCTGCGCGCGACGGGAAGCTGCCCGGCCGAGGTCACCCTTGAGGCCCCGACCCTCGCCGCCCACGCCGAGAAACGGCGCAAGCAACCCTACTACTTCGGCGCGCTCGCCGCCTGGGTGCTGCTCTTTGTTTGCCTGGGACTTTATTACTCCCAACAAACGGCGGTGGCGCAAGCGATGGCGCAAACCCTGCGCGGCGACACCCAGAGTCTCCAGCCCATGGCTCCCAGGATCGGGGCCTTGGCCAAAGAGCAGGACACGCTCCAGCAAACGCTCAAATCCGCCGTGGACCTGGGCGTGCAGCGCGACGCCTGGGCGCAGATTCTCGCCGCCCTGAATGAAAAAATTCCCGAGGGCGTGTGGATTACGGAACTCATTCCCGTCTCCAATTCTCCCACAAGCGGCGGCGCAGCCGGGGTGGAGGCGCCGATCAACGAAGTCGACGCGCTGGCCATCAGCGGCCTCTATCATGCCAACCCCAAGACCGGGGAGGTCGATCCCTCCCAGTTGCGCGAGTTTGTCAATGCGCTGGCCGATTTGCCCTATTTCGATATCGATAAGAAGAACATCACCGCGACGCTGCCCACCTATGGGGGAGACCCGAATGCCTTCGCCCAGAAATTCTCCATGCATCTCAAGCTCAAGGCGCCGATCCGTCTCAAACCCGACGCGGGCAAACCATGAAGAAGCTGAACCTTTCCGGATTTGACCTCGGCTTCATCATCGCCTTTGCCGTCGTGGCGCTTTTGGGCGGCGGCGCCTGGTGGTACCTGTCGGGTGAACTCCAGGCTGCGCAGACCGACGTCGCGAACGCCAAGGCCGATTTTGACAGATACTCGACCAAGTACGACATCGTCGTCAGCCCTTCCAATGGAAAGGCCCTGCAGTCCAATATCGACCTGATCAAGGCGCAGATCGATCCCCTGATCCAGGCCAAACTTCTGCCGAAGGAAAACAAACTCCGTTCCATCGACAAGGAAGATCCCGTGGCATGGAAGCACGATCTGGATGACGAGGTGCATCGGCTGGACGGCGCGGCCAAACTCCACGGCGTGACCCTTCCGCCCAATTTTTATTTTGGCTTTTCCCGCTATATCAGCCAGAGCCCCAGTGACGAGCAAACGGCCGTTTTGAGAAAGCAGATGGTGGGCGTCGAACAGTTCACAACCATTCTGATCAATGCGCAGGTCAAAGACATTGAGGCGATCCGCCGCACCTATGAGGAGGATCCCCACACCGGCGCGGGCAATGCATCCGGTCCGGCGGCGGAGTCGAGTCACCTGGGCGGTTATTCGCTCAATGCCGCCGGGAACGCCTACACCGCCTATCCGTTTGAAGTCGACTTTGAAGCGACCCCCGAAAATTTGCGCCCCATCCTCAACAATCTCATTCAATCCCCCTACGTTTTTATCGTTCGCACCCTCTCCATTCAAAATTCGATCCCCAATTCGCCTCTGATCAACGATCTCGATAAACTTGCCGGACCGCCGGCTTCCTCCGTGGTCGACACCGCTCCGGGCGAGGTTGCCGCGACCACCTCCACGAAGGGGCCGCAATTTCTTTTCGGCAACTCGACGCTCAAGATCAAGGCCCGCATCGACATGATTGAATGGAAGTCCGATATTTCGGAGGGTAAACGATGAGCAAATCGCCCGAACCCATCATTTTGGCCGTCGCCCTTCTTTTGCTCGCCCTGGGGTCCGCGACGCTGGCCTACATGTTTCCCTCGGTGGCGGACATCACCGGCGTGACCAGTACGGAACCGAAAGGGCGCCGGGCCAGTCCGCTTAAGGCCGGAGATATCCAGTCGAGCCTCGCCATCTGGGACACGCCCGCTTTGTGGCAGGAACCGGCCAATCATCACCGGCTTTTCGATTCCGAGGAGTATCTTTTTTACCCCTCGGCCTATCCGGGCGGAGATTATATCAAGAAAATGGATCCCAACACGCGCTCCCCAAGCGGGGTGCTCCTCAGTTGGTATCGGAAATACGGGCTCGACTTTACCGACTCGAATGTCGACCGCGAAGATCCCGATAACGATGGTTTTTCCAACATCGTCGAGTTCAAGAACGACCCGGTGGGCGTGCGGCAGAAGGCGTCCGACTGCGATGGCTCCAAATCGACCAACCCGCTCGACGCCCAGGGCCACCCCGGCTACCTCGCCCGTCTGCGTCTGCAGAAATACGAGCAGCGCCCCTTCCACATTCAGTTTAAAGGCTACCAGCAGCTCAACGGCGTCTACATCTTCCAACTCTATCTCAACGACGTCCCCAGTTACAACCAACCGCCGCTGAAAAAGAGCGGGGATAAGCTAGGTTTTGAAGGTTATATCATCGGCCCCTTCAATCAAATCTTCAAAGAAGAGACGGATCCCGGCACCCACTTCACGTCCCAAAAGGATGAATCGACCCTGGAACTTGACAAGCCGGAGATTGGCTTAAAGGTCATCGTCCCTTTTCGCCAGGAAATCGATTCCCCGGAGTACACCGCCGATTTCGTCATGCTCATGCCGGCCGATGTCGATAAGGTTATAAAAGTATCACGGGGCAAGATTTTTACGATAACTCCCTACCTGCCCAATGCGTCGTTTCTCGTTATCGATGCCAACGACAATGGCGCAACCATTCGCGATACAAAAACCAAGCAGGACTACTCCATCCCCAAGTTGGATCCCGCCGAATGGGACGAAGTTCCCCTGCCAGCTAAATCGCCCTAACTCGCTTTCGGTACTTGACTCTTAATTCTTTTTTACATAAAAACCTTTAACTCGGAGGCCTTACGAATGAAACCTAACCAAGCATGCTGTCTGCTGGCTGCCTCGCTTTTGCCATTGTCTCCGCTCTGGCTTCGTGCCGCGGACAGCGCCGCAACCTCCGATCAACCGGCCACGGCTGTTCAAGCCGCTCACGCGGAGGCGGTTAATCGCCAACAACTCATCATCAGCGCCAATCAGGCCATCTCCGACGGCCAGCGCCTGCTGGGCAGCGGCAACTACGACGAAGCGGCCAAGCGATTTCAGTATGCCCTCGACGCCTTGACTCCCGGAGGCGTTTCCGCAACTTCCTATAACCGCGCCGAAGCCGGTTTGGCTGCCGCCAAGGCGGGCCAGGCCCAGCAACTCGCCAAAGACGACAAATTTGCCCAAGCCGCCACCCTGCTTCAGCAAGCCGTCATCCTTCAGCCCGACAACCCTGTCTATGCGGCGGACATTGAGAGACTGAAGAAACAACAACTGGCTTACGAAGAACAGGTTCGTGATCCCGAAGGCACCGACAATAACCCCGCCGTGACGGACGATTTTAAGAGCGAGGTCGCCGCGGCGCAAAAACTCCTCTTTCAAGGAGACGCTTACTTTAGGACCAGCCAATTCGACAAAGCCGAGGAGACTTATTCCAAGATCCTGCTGCTCGATCCCTATAACAAAGCGGCGCGTGATAAGATGGCCCATATCGAGCGTTACAAGGAACGCGCGGCCGGCTTTCGCCATGAACAATATGAGGGGGCGACCATGGAAAAAGTCGACCACGACTGGGCCGAGGTTATTTCGCCCGATATCGTTGCGGCGCCTGTAACGCCGGGCGCGGCCCCCGGTCCTTCCCATCGCGCCGAGATCACTCGCAAGCTCCAGTCCATTATCATCGACAAAGTTAACTTTGAAAAATTGGACATCGCCGCGGTCATCCAATTCCTCCAGCAAAAAAGCAAGGAACTCGACCGGGATCATCAGGGCGTTAATTTTGTTTTGCGCCTCAACTCGGAGGCATCGCCCCCCGCGGATGCCACTGCCGCCCCCGGCGGCGCTCCCGCCCCAACCGGAGCAACGCCCCCAGCCGCCGGCGCGGATGCCACTGCCGCCGCCGCGCCGAGCCCCATCCATCGCGAAGTCAGCATCACCCTCGAAAACGTCCCGCTCTCGGAGATTCTTGGTTACGTCATTTCGCAGACCAATCTCCAGTACTCGGTCGAGGATTACGCCGTCTATTTACGCCCCTCCGTTGATGAAGGGGAGACCCTTTCGGTGCGCACCTTCATGGTTCCGCCCAATTTCTTTGAAGGGAGCACCCTCAGGGTTACGCTGGCGACGACGACCGATAACGCGCTCAGCACGATCGAAGGTGTCAGCGCAAATGCGCAGCAGTCGCTGACCGATAAGGGCATCCGTTTCCCCGCCGGCGCCTCGGCGGTATTCCTGCCCGGCTCCAGCAAGCTCGTGGTGCGGGACACGCCGGAGCAATTGGATGAGATCACCAATTTGATCGATCAACTCAGCAAGGAAATTCCCCAAGTCCAAATCGAAGCCAAGATCGCCGAATTCACCCAGGATGCGATCAAGGGCCTCTCATTCAACTATCTTTTCTTCAACGGGGGCGGTTTGGTAGGGCCCACGGGCGTCCCCGTTGGGGCCGTGTCTGCTTTGCGCACGCCCGATTACGCCTCGCCAACGGGCAACGGGGGTCTTTCACCCAACAGCATCGACTCCCTGATTGAAGCAAATGGCGCGGCATCCTTGCATTATCCCATTGAGGGAACGTCGGGGCCAACGGTTGCCCCCAACACATCGAATCAGTTGATCGTCGGCGCCGTCATTGACGGCAAAGGCTTCCAGATGGTGATGGACGCCATCAATAACATGAAGGGAGTCTCGTTGCTTTCCGCCCCGAGTGTCACGACCCAGAACGGCTTAAAAGCCAATATCGATATTGTCCGGGAATTTCCCTACCCCACGAGTTTTGAGAAACCCAAGCTAAGCAATAATTCGGCATTGTTTTATCCTAATACCATCCCCTCTATTTTTGGCCCAATATCAGAACCAATCGGCCCCCTGTCGATGGCCGTCCCACCTACGCCGCGTGAATTTGTCACGGAGGACGTTGGCGTCACCCTTGAAGTAAAGCCGACGATTTATCAGGATCAACGCATCGATCTCAATATCACAAAGGCGCAAGTATTGGATTTCGATGGCTTTATCAATTACGGAGTTCCCATCGTGGCGCGTCTTGATGAAGCTAGTCCCCCGCAGAATGAGCAGGCAACAGTTCTGACCGACGGCACCATCAATCAACCGGTATTCAACCTCCGCTCCATGGTGACCAATCTCCAGGTCCTGGATGGCCAGACCGCCGTCCTGGGCGGACTGCTTCGTGAAGACACCCAGGAAATCAACGACAAGGTCCCCGTCCTGGGAGATATCCCCCTTTTCGGACGGCTCTTCCAAAGCAAGGTTACCGAGCGCACAAAAAAGGACCTCTTGATCTTTGTTACGGCACGGCTGATCCGATCCAATGGGAAGCCGCAGTACGTCAAGACGCTCAACGCCGAACCGGAAGAGGAAGCGTTGCCTGAACCCGAACAACAAATCGGCCCCGGGGTTACCTTGCCGCTGCTGCCCGAGGGGACGCCGAATTCATGATCGCCATCATTGCCCAAGCTTGGAGCCCCTCCATGAAACGCCTTTTTTATCTCATCGGCCTTCTCCTGATTGCATCCCAGGCGAGGCTCCCCGCCCAGGAAACAGCCGCGGGCGGGCAGGCGGCGCCCCCAGGCCCGGTCCCCACCAATCAACCCTCCGGCCTGCTCACTCCGCCCCCCGACAATGCCCCGACCCCGGCACCGGCCGCGGCGGCGACCCCGACAAGCACGAGCGCCCCGATCCAGGCAACGACGAAAACGACGACGACAACGACAACCCCGGCGAAAATGAATCCGCGCGAGGTTGCGCGGATTCAACAACAGGAAATCATCCGTCGTCAGGAGCTTATTTTCCGCGCCAATGAGTCCCTGAAGGCCGCCAGAAAGGCCGAACTTAGCGCCGACTATCCCGAAGCGCGAAAAGACTATCTCTTCTCGGCGGAAGCC
>Ga0182030_10024079_pt1 | contig 11215 bp, 8 predicted proteins | sample 812S3MmetaG_FD_121299 | JGI IMG/M metagenome (GOLD analysis project Ga0182030, IMG submission 121299) | Permafrost microbial communities from Stordalen Mire, Sweden - 812S3M metaG (Illumina Assembly) | ecosystem: Environmental > Terrestrial > Soil > Wetlands > Permafrost | place: Sweden...
CGTAGTTTAGAACGGCCAACCCGGGTTTTCCGTCGCGCGCGTAGGCGTTGGCCGAGTTGTAAAGAGCCGTGGCAGAGTATCCGGTTGACGCGGAACGATCCGGCGCGGCCGATGTTGCCGGCGTATCGCAACGGGCGGCGCTACACATCAAGAACGCCGTCGATAGGACACTGGCAATGACGCGCTTCATGCCTGTTCCTGTAGGCGTCGATTCACGAGGTCGGTCCAGCGCTCGAAGTCGGCGGCGCGGGGTGTGGCACCGGAATAATTGGCTTCATCCGTCAAGGCAAACAACTGGCGGATGGCCTGGTCCTCGGGCCCAAGCCGTGCGTCAATTTCGCCGGTCGTGATCTGCCCGGGTTCGATATTCCAGTCCAAGCTCAAGATCTGCTGCAGCGCGCCGCGCGCAGAATTGAAGAAAAGAGCCGTGTTGCCGGCGCCGGACGCCGCGCGCATTTGCTGCAACTGCTGGCGTGCGGCCTCGCGCCGCACGCGCTCGCGTTGACCCTGCCAATCGCGCGCGTCTGCGGCGCGCCGACGCAACGCGAGCCATGCGCCGGCGAACAGCACCGCAAGCGCTGACTGCACGCCCAGGAAGGGCGGCCGCAAATACAGGGGAATCAGTGAATCGCTCCGTGCCGACCTTGCGGAGTGATCGGGGCGTAGTCCTTGGCGTTCGTTGGCCGCGGGCGTCGCCGGCGCATTTGCCTTCCCATTCGCGAGCACTGGTGGCGGCGCTGCGGCGCTGTCCGCCGCCGAGGGAGAAACCGCGACTCGAAGCGGCGCGCTCTTGGCCGTTTCGTAGTGGCGCGTGCCGGGGTCGAAATAACTGAAGGTCAACGGCGGGATGATTTGCACGCCCGGCTGTGTCGCGATGATTGGCTGCTCGAAGGTCTTCTCGCCGTGGAAGCCGGTGGGATCGGACTGGCTGAACGTCGATTTGGATTGATAGGTTTTCCACTCTGAGTCTGCGGCAAGCATGCTGCTTTGAACGCGATCGAAAGTACCGGCGCCGGTGACATGCATGCGCAACGTGAGCGGATCGCCGGCTATGTTGGTCGGGGAGGAGATATCGCTGGTGATTTTGAACGAGCCGACGGCGCCACCGAAATCGGCGGGCTTCCCCTCCGACGGCAGCGGTAGCACGGTGAAGGCGGCTCCCGGACTCGCGACGTTGAGGTTTTTGGTGACGCTGGCGCCAAACAGATTCTGCATGAAGGGGTCGCCCAAGAGATCGTCCAAGATCGAGTCTCGCCGCGGCTGGGTGCGCACGCGCACCGTGACCGGCGCCTCGAAGGTGAGCGTGTAGCTGCCTGGTTTGATTGCCGAAAGCAGGCTATGCCACGAATACACCGTGAAGGGTTTGCCGTCGATGACCTTTGCGGAACGCTCGGGCTGGAACGACAGGCTGTTGAGCGTGAAGTCGCTGCTGTTGAGCTTCGGCAAACCGTTGATCGAGGAGGCGAAGCCATCGCGCATGCCGATCTGGATTTCCGCAGGCACGCTCTCGCCGACGAACAATTCGTGCTTGCTCACCTCGAGCCGCACGAAGGCAGAGCCATCGGGTGTCAATCGAATGCCGTTGGCTTCGGCGGCACCCGAGTTCAAGGGATTGAGTCCCGGAGCGGCCGGGTTCGAGAGCGAGGGTCCGCCGCCGCTCGGATTTACGCGCAGCACCAGCGGCGGTGATTTGGGAGTGGGGCCCGGAATCGTGAACACACCGGCCTCTGCCGGAGTGACCCGGATGATGGTCGACGTCGATGAAATCGAGGCGCCATTGACGAATTCAAACCGGCTCGATTGGCCGACGACCCGGAATTCCAAACCTGAAACCACCGGCAACGGCACCGATAGCGTGCCGCGTCCCGACGTCGTGTAGGTGAGACGTGCCGATTCGCCCAGGGTGATTTGCGAGGGTTCAATACTGGCATCGACCGACGAGTCGGCAGCGGCGGCCGCATCGGCCGAGTTGGCAACGAGCGCGCTGAGCAGCAATCCAAGAGCCGCGACCGACCAAACCCACCGTTGCAAGCGCTCGCCCATCGTCTACCAATCTTTGTAGGGCTTGTCGGGATTGGATTCAGGTTCGCGGCGCGCGTTCGGCAGACTGAGCGCGTGCCGCTCGTCGCCTTTCTGCGAATCCAGAAGCTCGCGCGCCTCTTCCTGAGTCATTTGCCCGGGCACTGCGGGTTCGTCTTTCTGTGCGCCGCTGTCTTGCGCCGGTTCCTGTTGCGGCTGTCCGGCACCGGGCGCGGGCTTGGGCTGACTGGCGCTTGGCGGTGGTTGCCCCGGCGGCTGCCCGGACGGCGGGCTTTGCGGTTGCTGCTGCGGTGGCTGACCCTGCGGCTGTTGTCCCGGTGGCTGCTCGTGTGGCGGCGGTTGCCCCGCCGATGGGGGTGGTTGGCCGGGTGGCTGTCCGGGCGGCGGTTGTTGCGGCGGTTGTTGCGGCGGGGGTTGACCGTTCGGCGGTGTACCGGAGTTGGGCTGCTGTCCGGAATTCGGCTTCTGCGAAGGATCCTGTTTGTTTTGCGGCGAATTCTGCGGCTGATTTTGCGGCGGATTTTTCTTCAGCTCATCGATCTTGCGCTGCACGTAGTCGCGATTGAATTTGCTGTCGGCATCGTCGTGGCGCAATTGCAGAGCGGTGTCGTAGGCCTTGACCGCTTGCGTCCACGTCTCGATGGTTTTCTCCGGCGAACTGGTTTCGGTTTGCTGTCCGCTGCGGTATAGCGTGTTGCCGAGGTTGTAATAGGCATCTTCTTGCTGCGCCAGTCGCGCGGAGTCCCCGGAGGGCACACGGCTGATGGCTTGCTGAAAGGCGCTGGCCGCCTGCGGAAACTGTCCTGCCTTGTACGCGGCCGCTCCGGCGTTGAAGGCGAGGACGGGGGTCTTCGGATCGCGCTGCGCGGCCGCGGCGTATTCCTTCGCCGCCGTGGCAAAGTCGCCTTTTTGGTAGGCCTCCTCGGCGCTCGCCGGCGAGGCGCGCGATGCCGCGGGAAGCAGAAGCACCGCGATGATCATCGCGGAGACGGCGGCCGTGGTGAGGGGCGCCGCGGATTTTGTCATGCCTGCTTGCGTCTCTCGGGCCGAGCGCGCAGCCGAACGCGCGATTGCGCGGGCCCGGCGTCGATTGCCGACCAGGAGACTCAGTATCAACAACGCCAACGATGCGGCCAGCGGCCACTGATAGCGTTGGTTGTAGACGCGCTGCTGTCGCGAGGCGAGATCGTGCTTGAGCATGGGCGCGAGCGCTGTCTTGTACAGATATTCGAATCCCTGTCCCTGTGCGCCGAGCGGTGTGTACAGGCCGCCGGTGCCCGTGGCGATCGCCGTGAGCGCGGCCTCGTCGAGCCGCGATTTGACGAACGCGCCGGAATCGTCCTTGACGAAGCCGCCGCCGTTGGCAAGGGGGATGAGATCGCCCTGCGGAGTGCCGACGCCGACGGTGTAGATTTTCATCCCGTCTTGGCTCGCGGCGGCCTGCGCGGCGGCGAGCGCGTCGCCTTCCAGGTCCTCGCCGTCGGTGACCAGGATCAGAACCTTGTCGCTCCCGGGACGGCGCCGCAGCGCGGCCTGCGCTTCGTGAATGGCGCTCGTGATATTGGTGCCGCCGCGCGGGATCGTCGCGGTGTCGATCGCGTTCAGCGACTCGTGAAAGGCGCCGTAGTCGAGCGTGATGGGGCAGACCAAGAATGCGTCGCCGGCAAAGGCGACGAGTCCGATGCCATCGCCGTCCAGCTGATTGGTGAAATCATCGATGGCGAGCTTGGCGCGCGTCAGTCGGTCGGGCTTCACATCGGGAGTCGACATGGAGCGCGAGGTATCGATCGCAAACACGATCTGAATGCCGCGGCGGTTGACGAGTTCCCAGTGAAATCCCAGCAACGGTTCGGCCAGCGCGACGAACAGCAGAGCCACCGACAGGAGCATCAGCCCGCGCTGCACGCGGCGCCGGACGATGGAGACCGACTGGGTGAGCTGCGTGCGCAGATGCGCGGCGACGAAACGCGCGAGCGCGGCCTGCTGGCGCGCATCGTAGCGGCGCCATATTAGGAGCAGCGTCAGGCAGGCGATCGCGCCGGCGCCAAGCCACAGGGGATGGCCGAATTTCACGGCAGCCTCCGAAAACGGGTGTGCTGCAGCAACACTCCGAAACTCAAGAAGGCAATCGAGGGGATCAGCGCCCAGGAATAGAGTTCGTCGTAGTGCTCGAACTTCTGCACGGTTTGCGCGGTTTTCTCCAGGCGGTTGATCTGTTCGTAGATTTTCTCCAAGGAGTCGGTGTCGGTGGCGCGATAGAACGAGCCGCCGGTTTCGCTGGCGACGGTCTGCAGCGTCTTTTCGTCCACGTCGACCTTGTCCATCACCAGGCGCATGTGGCCCGCTGGGTCGCGCACCGGGATGGGAGCCATGCCGCGCACGCCGACGCCGATGGTGTAAATCTTGACCCCCATGGCCTTGGCGGCCTCGGCGGCCGCGATGGGTGCGATTTTCCCGGTGTTGTTCATGCCGTCGGTGAGCAGAATCACGACCTTGGATTTCGCCTGCGTGGTGCGCAGCCGGTTGACGGCCGCTGCGATGGCCGAACCGATGGCGGTACCGTCGTCGTTGCCGGCGGCGGTGCTGACGCGCTCCAAATTCTGCTGCAACCAGTCATGATCGAGAGTGAGCGGACTCACCAAGTAGGGCGCGGCAGCGAACGCAATGATCCCGATGCGATCGTTGGGGCGCTCCTCGATGAATTTCGCCACCACCGATTTGACCACTTCGATGCGATTCACGCGCTGCTGGTCCACCAGGAAATCGAGCGCCTGCATCGAGCCCGAGACGTCCAACCCCAGCACGATGTCGATGCCGTTGGCGGTGATCTCGGTGCGGCTATGGCCGCGTTGCGGGCGGGCGAGTCCGACGATCATGAGGGCCGCGGCGATCAGGGGCAGCAGCAGCCACACCCAGCCACCGATTTTCGAGCGGCTGCGGCGCGCCACCTCGCGGGCGAGGCCGACGTCCGAAAATTCGATGGCGGCAACCGGGCCGCGCCGCCCGCGAAGCAGCATGACGATGGGCAGCGCCGCCAGCAGCCACAGCCATTCGGGTTGCAGGAATCGAATCATGCGACGGCCGCCTTGCGGCCGGCGGCAGTGGCGCCGTCGTTTGGCTTCGTGTCGTCGGTGGAACTCGTCTCACCTGCGGGACTCGTGCCCAAGACGAAACCGCGCGCACTTTGATACAGGTCTTCCATGTTGGCGACGGACAGCGACATGCCGGCGAACTTGGCGAGGTCACATTGGCGCAGGAACTCGGCGAGCAGGGCACGATGCGCGGCCAGCGGCGACTTTTCGGCGCCGAGAATGTCGTGCAGGAATTCTTCGGTGGTTTGATGCGTGGCGGTGACCTTGAAGCCCGCTTCGATGTACTCGCGCACCGTGTCGGAGATCGCCGAGGAAAATTCACGCACGCTGGCGGGCTGCATGAGCCGGCGCGATTGCTCGAGACGCTGCAGGGCGATCTCGAAATATTGCAGAATCCGCGTGCGCGGTCGGTGCCGCCAACGCCACCAGGCATAAACGACGGCGACCAACAGCAAGGCAGCCGCCACGCTCCCAAGCACCAGTCCCCAGGGAAATAGCGGACGCGGGCCGCGGATATCGCGGATGTCGTCTTGGGCGTTTGCGAGTGTTGCGACGAGCGCAGCCGCCGCCGCGGCGCACACCCGGCATGCGCGTGAATTCACGGCCGCACGCTCATACGCGCCGGCGCTCGCGCGTTTTAAAGAATCGCTGCAGGACGGCCATGTACGGCGAATCGGTTTTGAGTTCCATGGTGTCGATGCCTTCGGCACGAAAATCGCCGACCATGCGTTTGGCGCGTTCCACGGCAAGTTCCTGGAAGCGCTTGCGCACCGCCGCGCTGCCGGTGTCGAGTTCGATGATCTCGCCGCTCTCTGCATCCTCGAGCGCCAGCACACCGACGTTCGGCAGCTCTTGCTCGCGCGGATCGGCAACCTGCACCGCGATCAAGTCGTGGCGGCGATTGGTCTGGCGCATGGCGCGACGCAGCTCGGTGCGCGCGGCAACGGGATCGCCGGGCGATAGAAAATCGGAAATCAAGAAGACGATTGCACGGCGATGCAGCACGTGATTGGCCACATCGAGCGCCTTGACGTTGTCGGTGCCGCGACCCTCGGGCGTGTGATACAGAATGTCGCGCACCACGCGCAGCACGTGACGGCGGCCTTTCTTCGGCGGCAGATAGCGCTCGATGCGATCGGTGAACAGCAGCAGGCCCACTTTGTCGCTGTTGCGAATCGCCGAGAACGCGAGAACGCTTGCGAGTTCTGCGGCGAGATCGCGTTTGGCTTTGTCGCCGGAGCCGAAGTTTCCCGAGGCGCTGATGTCGACCAGCAACAGGATGGTCAGCTCGCGCTCTTCGGTGAATTTTTTGACGAAGGGGCGGCCGGCGCGTGCCGTCACGTTCCAGTCGATGGTGCGCACCTCGTCGCCCGGGCTGTATTCGCGCACTTCATCGAAATCCATGCCGCGGCCCTTGAACACCGAATGATATTCACCGGCAAGGCTGTCGTTGACCATGCGGCGGGTGCGGATTTCGAGCTGCCGCATGCCGCTCATGATGGTTTTGGTGGATTTCGAGGTGTCGGCGGGCATCGCGGTTCAAGGCACGGGGAGGGCATCGAGAATGCTGTGGATCACATCCTCCGAGCTGACGTTTTCGGCCTCCGCCTCGTAGGTGACGGAGACGCGGTGGCGCAGCACATCCGTGGCAATGGTCTTGACGTCTTGCGGCGTCACGTAGTGACGGCCGTTGAGGAAGGCCATGGCACGGGCGGCCAACGTCAGGTTGATGGTCGCGCGCGGCGACGCACCGGTTTGGATGTAGCCGTCGATCTTCAGTGACTTGGCGACCGGCGGCCGGGTCGCAAGCACCAGGTCCACGATGTAGTTGCGGATCTTGTCGTCGACGTACAGTGAGTTCACGACATGCCGCGCGTTCAATATTTGAGCTCCGGTCACGACGGGCCGGACCACCGGCAACGGCTCGGAGGTTGCCATCGCATCCAAGATCGAACGCTCCTCGGCACGGTTCGGATAGCCGACGATCACTTTCATCATGAAGCGATCGATCTGCGCTTCGGGCAGCGGATACGTGCCCTCTTGCTCCAGCGGATTTTGCGTGGCGAGCACCAGGAACGGGCTCGGCAGCGGGTAGGTTTCATCGCCGATGGTGACCTGGCGTTCCTGCATCGCTTCGAGCAGCGCGCTCTGCACCTTCGCCGGCGCGCGATTGATTTCGTCGGCGAGAATGAGGTTGCTGAAGATCGGCCCATGCTTGGTGCGGAAAGCGCCGTCCTGCGGGTTGTAGATCATGGTGCCGACGATGTCGGCGGGCAGCATGTCGGGCGTGAATTGCAGGCGCTTGAAGCGCACCGCGATGCAGCCGGCGAGGGTCTTGAGCGCCAGAGTTTTGGCGAGACCCGGTACGCCCTCGAGCAGCACATGGCCGTTGGTCAAGAGCGCGATCAAGAGCCGGTCCAACAAGTGCTTCTGCCCCACGATGACCCGCGCCATCTCGGCCTGCAGCGGCGCCACCCAGGTGGAGTTTTCCATGACGGTTTCGCGCGCGGCGCGCATGACGGCATCGCTGTCGATTGCCGCAGGTCGTTGATTCATCAGCTAAAATCCTCGTTTGACAGGGTGGCGAAGCCGGCCGGACGACGCCTTCCTTTGAGTTCGGTCCGGCCTTTGAGGTTCCCTACCCGGCCGGCTGATTCTCGCCCACATCCTTGTTTGGGTTGATCAAATATTTTTGACCAGTTGCGGCCTTGCTGTAAATGGCGATGGATTTGAGGTCGAGGGCGTCGAGCAGGGAGATTTCGCCGGCGTAACTGCTGGCAAACGTGGTTTTGAGTTCGGAAGCGACTCGTTCTTTCAGCTTTTGGACGGCTGCTGCGCCCAGTTTCTGCAGGTACGGGGTGACCAGCCAGCCGCCCACCCCCCACGCCATGCCGAAATTCCGACTGAGTTCGATGGGGCCCATCCCGAGTCCGCCGTACACATATACTTGCTTGTGCACCGGCGACCCGTAGCGGCTGTACTGCGTGGACTTCTTGAGCAGCGCCGCCTCCATGCACATCAGAATCTGACCGGCGAGTTTGCCGCCGCCGATGGCATCGAAGCCGAGCGTTGCGCCGCTCGCGGCCAACGCCTCGATCAGCTCCGGAATGAAATTGGCCGACGTCGAATTGCACACCAACGTCGCACCCTTGGAGCGCAGCAGCTCGACCTGTTGTTCACTGCGCACGATGTTCACCAACGGAATCCGCTCGTTGATGCAGATTCGGTTGAGCATCTGGCCCAAGTTCGAGGCCGCGGCGGTGTGCACCAAGGCGCTGTGGCCTTCGCTGCGCAGGGTCTCGACCATGCAAAGCGCGGTCAAGGGGTTGACGAAGGACGATGCGCCGTCGGCGGCGCTGGCGCCCGCGGGCAACGGCAGACAATTATCGATCGGCAGGCAGCGGTACTGCGAATACATGGCGCCGCCGAGCACGGCGACGGTCTTTCCCTTGAGGGCCTGCGCCCCCGCCGATGAACCGGCTTCGATGACGACACCCGCACCTTCATTGCCGATGGGCATGGATACATCGAAGCGCGTCTTCATTCCCCGCAGCAGAGCGTCGGGAACCTTGGCGCTGATGACCGGCTCGCGCCGTGAGCCGCCCTGAGTCGCCTGGCTCAAGTCGGCGCCGGCAAACAGCAGGCCGAGATCGGAGGGGTTCACGGGAGCTGCCTCCACGCGGATCAGCACCTCGTTGGCGCCGGGCGTGGGAGTGGGGACGCGGGTCAAGGACAGCTCGAGTTCGCCGCTGCTCTTCACGAGCGAGCGAAGTTGCAATCCGGTTCGAGCGGCTTCTGGCGGCATGGCGTACTCCTTATTCTCTATGCGGTGGGCGATGCTACACCGTAGCGGGTAGAATTTCGGCCCCCGAAGGCCAAGTTTCGAATAACAGGTAGCAGATGAGAACATTCCAGCTTGCGGCGGCAGCAATGGCTGTTGCTGCCACGGCCCGGGCGGCGCCCGAATCGTTGCTGCGCGACATCGCGAATTCCCCGGACCCAAACCAGCTGCAGGCGACCGTGCAGGCGCTGGTCGGCTTCGGCACCCGTCACACGCTGTCCGATACCCACTCCTCGAAGCGCGGCATCGGCGCCGCTCGCCGTTGGGCGCAGTCCCGTTTCGAGCAGATCAGCCACGATTGCGACGGATGTTTGAGCATTGTGACGCCGTCGCAGACGGTCACGGGTACGCGCGTGCCAAAACCGGCCGAGATCATGGACGTGGTGGCGATCCAGAAGGGCACGAGCGATCCCGAGCGGGTCATCGTGTTGACCGGACATATCGATTCGCGGGTCACCGATCCCATGAATGCGACCGCGGATGCACCCGGTGCCGATGACGATGCCTCGGGTGTCGCGGTGGTGATCGAGGCGGCGCGCATCTTGAGCCGCCAAAAATTTGCCGCCACCTTGGTCTACGGCGTGCTCTCGGGCGAGGAGCAGGGTCTGTACGGCGGCAAGGTGCTCGCCGAGTATGCGAAGGCGCAGAACTGGCGGGTCGAGGCGGATCTGAATAATGACATCGTCGGCGGCACGCGCGGGCTGAACGGTGTGGTCGACAATACGCGCGTGCGCTTGTTCTCCGAGGGCATCCGCGATGGCGAGACGCCCGAGGCCGCCAAGCAGCGGCGCTTCGAGGGCGGCGAAAACGATTCGCCGTCGCGCAATGTGGCGCGCTACGTCAAAGGCGTGGCGGAAACGTATCTGCCGAACTGGACCGTCGCGCTCGTCTATCGCCTGGACCGTTTCGGCCGCGGCGGCGATCACTCGGCCTTCAATGCGCTGGGGTATCCCGCGGTGCGCTTCACCGAGAATGCCGAGGACTACCGGCACCAACACCAGGACGTGCGCAAGGAATCGGGCGTGGACTATGGCGACACCATCGCCAATGTCGATTTCTCCTATCTGGCGCGAGTCACTGCCAGCAATGCGCTCGCGGCCGCCTCGATGGCATTGGCCCCGCCGCCGCCCGACAACGTCAAGATCGAGGGTGCCGTGACCGCGGACACCCAACTGTCGTGGTCCGCGGCGCCGGGTTCGCCGGCGCAAAGCTATCGCGTGTACTGGCGCGACACGGCGCAGCCCGTGTGGTCGCATTCACGCGATGCCGGCAATCAGGAGGCGCTCACTCTCGCCAACGTCGCCATCGATGACTTTTCGTTCGGCGTTGCCAGCGTTGCCGCGGATGGATCCGAGAGCCCGGTGGTATTTCCCGGCGCGGTAGGAGCCTTCTGGACTCATTGATGCCCGCACGAGTGTTCTACGGTTGGTTCGTGGTGGCCGCCGCCTTCGCCGTCACGTTGGTCGGCTTCGGCAGCGCCTATACCTTCAGCGCTTTCGTCGAACCGCTGCAGCGCGATTTCGCGGCCTCGCGCGGCTCCGTGTCGCTGGTTTTCTCGCTGGCGGGATGCCTGTACTTCGGTCTGGGTGTCGTCAGCGGGCCGCTCGCCGATCGCTTCGGGTCACGGCGACTCAGTATCGCCGGAATGTTGCTGGTCGGAGTCGGCCTCGCGGCGGCGAGTGTCGCCCAGACGCTGGCAGAGGTGTACGTCGCTTACGGCCTGGGTGTGGGACTTGGCGTCGGCTGCTCGTATGTGCCTGCGCTCGGCGCCGTGCAGCGCTGGTTCGTCAGGCGGCGGGGCTTTGCATCGGGTCTCGCGGTGAGCGGCATCGGCGTCGGCACTCTGGTGATGCCGCCGCTGGCGGCGTTCTTGGTAACGGCGCTCGGTTGGCGCCATGCTTATCTGGTACTCGGCGTGCTCGCCGCGGTGGTGGGTGTGGGCATGGCACTGCTGATCGAAAACGATCCGCGTGACCGCGGCCTCGGTCCTGACGGTGATCCCATTGCGGTGAGCCGCTCCGGGGAGGCGTCGGGCTTCACGCTGCGCGATGCCGTCCGATCGCGGCGCTTCGCCGGTTTGTACGCGGCGTGCCTCATTTGCTCGTTCGGTTTGTTCGTTCCCTTCGTGCATCTCATTCCGTACGCCATCGATCACGGTGTGCGCTCGTCCTCGGCGGTTCTGCTGTTGGGTGCGGTCGGCGTGGGCAGCACCGGCGGGCGGTTTTTTCTCGGCGGCGTCGCC
>Ga0182030_10024080_pt1 | contig 11214 bp, 7 predicted proteins | sample 812S3MmetaG_FD_121299 | JGI IMG/M metagenome (GOLD analysis project Ga0182030, IMG submission 121299) | Permafrost microbial communities from Stordalen Mire, Sweden - 812S3M metaG (Illumina Assembly) | ecosystem: Environmental > Terrestrial > Soil > Wetlands > Permafrost | place: Sweden...
GCGTGCTTCTCGAGGAAATACAGCACGTTCTCCTCCGGACTCGCCGGAAACACCGCCGCCGCGGCCTCCGCCTTGGCGGCGTGCGGCACGACGCTGTAATTCTCACCCTGGCGCATGTTCTCCTGGGCCACCGCCAGGCGCTTCGCCTGTTCGGCGCGCTCCTTGCGGGTGTCGAGCTTGCGCGGCCGCTTATATTTGTCGAGCCCTTGATCGCGCAGCGCGTGCAGCGCATCGAGCGTCTGCTCGACCCGGTCGAGTCCGAAATGCTCCTCGCAATCCGCGATGTAATTGCGCGCGAACAGCATGTAGTCGAGCACGGCGTCCGGCTGGGTCCATTGCTTGAAGAGGTAGTTGCCCTTGGAGAAGCTGTTGTGGCCGAAGCAGGCGTGCGGAATGACGAGCGCCTGCATGGCGAGGGAATTGCCCTCCATCAAGAAAGCGATGCAGGGATTGGTGTTGATGACGATTTCGTAGGCGAGCGCATTCGCGCCGGAGCGATATTTGCCGCTCTCGATCAGATAATGCTTACCGAAGCTCCAGTGACCGTAGTTCACCGGCAGCCCGCTCGACACATAGCTGTCGAGCATCTGCTCGCTGGTGATGACTTCCAGCTGATTGGGAAAGGTATCGAGCCCATAGCGCTCGGCGTGGCTCGCGCAGATTTGCTCGATATTGAGCAGATCGTCCAATGTCCACTCGCTGCCGCTCAACATGCCCTGCTGTTTCATCAGGCCGGCTGCTCCTTCTGAAACAGCTTCGCGAGCGCGGGATACACCTCGTCGCGCGCGCCCACCGTCGCCATGTTGAAATGGTCGGACTCGATGTCATCGTACGCGGCCCACAGGCGCGTGGTGCCCGGCGCCGCCTTTTCACCGACTTCGGCGTACACGAAGTAACGCGACAGCGGCAGCAGCTGCGACAGCAGGTAAGTCGAAGATTCCGTCGAGTCGGCGCCGAACGAATCGCCGTCGCTCGCCTGCGCGCCGAAGATATTATAGTGCGAGGCGGGATAGCGCAGGCCGATGATCTCGTGCATTTTCTCGAGGGCGGACAGGACGCGGGTGCTGCCGGCCTGCGTGCCGTTGAAAAACGTGTCCTCGTCGACCTCTTGCGCCTGATCGGTGTGGCGGATGAAGACCAGTTCGACCTTTTGATATTTGCGGCTCAGGAACAAATACAGCAGCGTAAAGAAGCGCTTCGCCAGATCCTTGCGCGATTCATCCATGGACGAGGACACATCCATGAGGCAGAACATCACCGCCGCGCTGCGCGGTGCCTGCACCTCGATCAAGCTGCGGTGCCGCAGGTCCACCGGATCCAAAAAGGGAATCGCCGCGCCGCCCTGGCGCACTTCCAGAAGAGTCTGCTCCGCAGCCTCGACGCGCGCGGGCAGGCCGCTGGCGCGCGCCAGAACCAGCTCCGCCTCCGCCGCTTCCAAGGCTTCCTCGTGCTGCGCTTCGGCGGCCACGCGCCGGCCGATCGACGCCTTGAAGGTGCGGGCAACGCACACCGTTCCCGGACTGCCGTAGCGCACCACACCGCCGCGCCGAAATCGATTCTCATCGATTTCCAGCAGCTCTTTTTTTAGCAGCGGCGGCAATTCGAGTTCATCGAACAAAAGCGACAAGTACTCCTCGCGCGACAGCGCAAAACGAAACACGTCTTCGTCATCGGAGGAGCCTTCGCCGGTGCCGGACCCGGCGCCGCGGCCTTGGCCCTGCGCGGGATCGCGCGGTATTTTGTCGCCCACGCGGTAGCGATCGTTTCCGGGGATGATGCGGCCCGCGACGCCGGTGGCCGGGTCGAGTGCGAAACTCGGCTCTTTGACGTCTTTTCGCTCGACCGTGACCTCGACGCCCTGGTCGTGCTCCCGAAGCTTGCGCCGTGCGATCAGTTTATCGACCTGCGCCTTGAGTGCGCCGTCGAGCCGTTTCAATACGCGTTGCCGGTTGGCGACGCTCTTGCCCTTATCAGGTCGCCGATCGACGATGACGCTGGTCACGGTGCAAGTACCTCAAGCGGTGGTCGGCTCACTGACGTCGAGCCATCGTCCACCATTCTACTTGACGGCGCACTTGCGTCGGAGTGTGACCTCGCGCCTTCATGCGCGCCACGAACGCCTCATGCTTCTTCTCATCCTCGGCGTTGCCCTTGGCGAAGTAGGAGACCACCGGCAATAGATCGTCGGTCGCCGCGAACATCCGCTTCTCGATGACCTCGCGAAGCTTTTGATAGCTGGTCCAGACCAGCTTGTCGCCGCCGCTCTTGTTCTGAGCGCGCAGCACGTGATTGACGATTTCGTGGCGGAAGTCCTTCGGATTGCCGATGCCGGCCGGCTTTTCCATTTTTTCCAATTCGGAATTGAGCGCGGACTTGTCGAAGGCCACGCCGGTCGCCGGATCGACGTAGACTTCCTCCTGAATCCAAAAATCGGCAAATGCGACGTAGCGGTCGAACAACTCCTGCCCATAGTCCGCATAGGATTCGAGGTACGCGGCCTGGATCTCCTTGGTCAACTCCTCGAGATACCGGGGAATCAGGAAATCCTTGAGGTGCACCATGCACTGCTTCTGCAGGTCTGGGCTAAAATCCGAGGTGCCGATGCTCTCCTCGATCACCCGGAGCAGGGTCACGGGATCCGCGGATTCCTCCGACGCATCGCGGTTGAAGGCCTTGGAAATCAACTTGAAGGCATAGCGAGTCGAAAACCCGGTCATGCCCTCGTCGCTGCCGCCCATTTCGCGGTATTCGGCAACGCTTTTCGCCTGCGGATCGGACTCGCGCAAGTTCTCGCCGTCGTAAACGCGGAGTTTCGAGTAAATGCTGGAATTCGACGGCGCCTTGAGCCGCGACAGCACCATGTAGCGCGCCAACATCGGCAGCGTACCCGGCGCGCACGGCGCATTCGACAGGGTCGATTCGCGCAGCAGCTTTTGATAGATCTGCACTTCCTCGGTCACCCGCAGGCAATACGGCACCTTGACGATGAAAATGCGGTCCAGGAACGCTTCGTTGTCCCGGTTGGTGCGGAATTTATTCCACTCGCTCTCGTTCGAATGGGCGAGTACGGTGCCCTGGTAGGGCATGGCGCCAAACCCTTCGGTGCCTTTGAAATTGCCTTCCTGGGTCGCCGTCAGCAGCGGGTGCAATACCTTGATCGGCGCCTTGAACATTTCCACGAACTCGAGCAAACCCTGCGTCGTCAAGCACAGGCCGCCCGAATAGCTGTAGGCATCCGGATCGTCCTGGCCGAGCTTGCTCAGCTTGCGCATGTCGACCTTGCCGACCAGCGAGCTGATATCCTGGGTGTTCTCATCGCCGGGTTCGGTCTTCGCAACCGCCAGGTGGTTGAGCACCGAGGGGTACAGACGCTGCACTTTGAAGCGCGTCAGATCGCCGTTGAAGGCGCGCATGCGCTTCTGCACCCAGGGACTCGATATACCCGTCAGGTAGCGCGGCGATATGCCGTATTCCCCCTCGAGGCGTGCGCCGAACTTCTCCGGATCGAAGATACCGAGCGGCGACTCGAGCAAGGGACTGCGCTCGCCGGTATCGCCGTCGACCAGCGTGTAGATGGGGTAGCGTTCCATCAGGCTCTTGAGTTTGATGGCGAGCGTGCTCTTCGCGCTGCCCACCGGGCCCAGCAGATACAGCACCTGCTTGCGCTCCTCCAAGCCCTGTGCGGCGTGGCGATAGAAGGACACGATTTCCTCGATGATGCCGCCTTCCATGCCGTAGAAGTCGGAAAACGCGTCGTAGTACTTGAGAGTTCGATTGCCGAACAACCGCAGCAGCCGCGGGTCGGACTTGGTTTGGACCAGGTTGGGCTCGCCGATCGCCTTGATCATGCGCTCCGCGGCGAGTCCGTAAGTCAGGGGTTCTTTGCGGCACAGCTCGAAGTACTCGGCGAGCGTGAAGTTCGCAGCTGCGCTCCGGTCGTAGGAAGTCTTGAAATCGTCAAAAATCACTGCGCTCGTTGTCACGGTTAGACCTCACAAGGTGCGCCAAACGGAAAATATTCCTTATCCGCCTCTCCCAAGAATATGTGTAACGCATTATTCGTAGCGGCGCAAACTCAAGAAGGTGAACTTGCCTGCAAGTCCGAAAAGAATAATGTGCGATGTGCGTCGCATTACTGCCTCCTCCAAAGGATTCGAATGTGACGGCCTCCTGGATGCATTGTACTCCGCCTGACCGATGAATGCGGTTCGTGCGAGAGCAGCGGTCCGACGCAACTATTGGTCGCTCTGCGTGTCGAAGAATGCACGTGTCATGCGGACATGACGTGCGGCAGCTTGCGCCGCTGCACACGCTGCGATCAGCCGCAATGTTCTTGTTCAGTACGGCGGCTCATGCTCAATTCGCACATCGCTCGCCCATCGAAGCCGCATGCGGTTCCTTGCACACTCTTAATACAATTCCAATGCTCCGCGACGGCGGAAGACGAAACGTAGCGATACAGTGAACCCGCGCCAAATCCGCGACATAGCCGCTCGGCATCGGGTTTCGCGCTCTCGAGGGCGCTCGCCTGCGCAACCCCAGCGTCTTTCGCCGGAGCACCCGCCGGCTCGAACAAGGCCAGGGTGCGGCTCGCCGGCTCCCAGGTCTCGACGCTCGAGGTCTGACGGGCGGTGAGAAGATCCGCGGCTTGGCTGCGATAGGCGCCGTTCGGAAAGCGGTTGATGTGTTCGCGCAACGCCGGGCAGCTGCCGGGAGTCCGCGCCTCCCACGCCAGGCGTTCCGCACGCTCCGGCCGTCCCCCCAGGCCCAAACCGCCGCAACCATCCGAGAGCCCGGGCTGCGGTCCGGGGACGGTACAAAGTTTCGCGGCGAGGCCGAAGGTATTGAACGCGATCAGCGCGGCGCCGATCAAGGTCGTTGCGGATACGCTGCCCCACATCAGCCGCCGCGCGACTCTTTTCGCGGGCCCCTTGGGCGGCGGCAGGGGGGCGTTGTCGAGCTTCGCGCGAATGGTGCCGACGAGATCCTGAAAATCGGCCGCCCGCCGATCGCCGCGCCAACGGGTCAGATCGAGCGCCTGAATTTCCCCGAAGCCGAGCGGCAACACGTCGATTCGGTCGAACAACACGGGCACCAAGATATTGAGGCTCAAGCCACGCCGCGCCTCCTCGCGCACGAAGCCGCCGTCGCTACCGGTGCTGGCGCTCGACCACACCACCACCACGCATCCGGCGGCGTGCAGCTTCGCTTCGATATTGGCGTGCCAGCTCTCGCCCCCCGGCAGGCCCCGATCCCACCACACCGCAAGCCCCTCGGCTTCGAGCGCGCGCGCGAGGCGCCCGACACGCAGCTCGTCCTCGCGCTTATAAGAAATGAATACGTGGCTCACGGCTTCGCCGCTGCGCCATGCCGGCGCGCTTCCTTGAGCCATTCGCGATCGGCCGGCCACAACAGTCCGCTCTTGTCCATGGCCTCGACTTGCGCGCGGAATTCAGGCCACCCCACTGGTGATCCCGGCATGTCCACGAGCGCGCGCATCACTTCGGCGATGCCGCGCTGTGCCGCCCCATCCCCAGGATGGGCGGCCGCAAATTTGCGGCGGATATCGAGGCTTTGCTCGAGCATCGCAAGCGCCTTGCCGGGATCTGCGCTCGGCAGCGTGCCCAACCCCAGCAGCGCGGTGGAAATCTCGACTTGAAAATTGTCCTCACCGGGTGATTTCCTGTCCAGGGTTTGATTGATCGCGAGGCTTTCTTCGAAGGCCTTGCGCGCGCCCGCATCGTCCTTTTTAGCCGCCAAGGCGGCACCGACGTTGTCGAGCGCAATGCCGAGATACTGCTGGGATACGATGTTGGTCGCGTCGGTGGCTGAGAAACTGCGCATCAGCGCGACGGCCTCTGCCGCATCTTTGAGCGAGCCGTCGGCGTCGTGGTGAACCAATTTGACCGAGGCCAAATCACTCAGCGAGCTGCCGACATCGGTTTTTGCATCGAGACCCGCGGCGGGCCGCTCTGCCAATTCGCGAAAAATGCCGACCGCGCGCTCGTCCGAGGCGATCGCACCGTCGAAGTCACCGTCGATGCGCTGCACGGCCGACGTTTTACTGTAGCCGAAGCCGAGATATCGCTGCAGCGTAGGATTCCCGGGGTCGGCGGCAATGAGCCGGGACGCGGTGGCGATGATCTCCGCGTCGGCCTTGCGCGCATCCGCCAATTTGACCTGCGCGACCAATACATCGCTCAGCCACATCAGCTTGACGGCTATCCGGCGCTGATAGCCCGTTTTTTCGGGAAACTCGACCGCCAGCTGGCGCAGGATACCGAGGCCCTCCTCGATCGGTGGGCGAGCGGCCCGAAGGTCGGAACGCTGAAACAGGACGTCGGCAAGGTGCAAGAGTGCGACGTCCAAGAACTCGCGATTGTGTACATTCGCGCGATCTGCCGCCACGCGGCCGCGCCACATGCCGATGTCTTCCTGGTACGCGGCCTGCGCCGCGTCCAAGTCGCCTTGGCGACGCGCAACCTCGCCGAAAGAGATCAGCGTGCGCGACACGGTATCTTGGAGCTCGGCATTTTTTGGCTCGGCGGCCGCGACCCGGCGACTCAAGGCGACCGCTTGTTCAGCCGCGCTGCGAGCGCCGGTGAGATCGGCCTGCGCCAGCAAGGTGGTACTCAATTCGGAGAACGCAATCGAGCGATCATGATCGTCCTTGGCGGCCGCCATCAGCCCATCGGCCGCCTTCTTCGATTCCGCGAACCGGCCGGCGTCGCGATACAGAACGCCGAGCTCAAACCAATCGTCCACCACTCCCGGATCGAGCGCAACGACTTCTTCGAAGCGCGCGATCACCGGCGCGACCGGTAATTTGCCGCGATCGTGCGCCTCGAGCGCGAGGCGGGCGATGCGCCTCGCCTCGGCGGCGTCCTCGAGCTTCGCACGGGCCTGTCGCATGCGTTCGTTGGCCTGGCGCAACTTATCGAGTATGGCGAGCGCGCCGACTTCGTCGCCGGCATTGAAGCGTGCCAGCGCCTTGATGCCTTCCGGCGTCGACGCAATGTCATCGACGCTGCTGCGAAATGCGCCGATCTGCGCAGCGTATTCGCGATCCTTGGCTGCCAGTGCGGCGACGAAGGACTCTTCGGCGGCGGTCATTTCGGCGCGGTGGCGCGTATTGCCGGCCTTGAGTTCCGCGCTCAGCGCCGCGATCTTGTCTTGCTGGCTGCGCAGTTGAGCGTCGACGGATTTTGCGAGCGCCGCCTGGGTGGCCGACGCGGCATACAAAACCGCGGCGACTTCGGCCTGTGCATCGACGCTGTCGGCGCCCGCCGCCGGCGCGCTCTGACTGTGAATTCCCAACGCAAACACGAGCAATGTCGATGCGAGGCGAGACTTCATCGCCCCTCTTCTACCTGCAAGCTTCACCGCCTGTCAAACTAGTGCATGAACGGTTGACGCTCGATCTCGCTCGCCTCCTGATTGCGCTGCTCGGCGCGCAGCGCGTCGGCCAGCAGCCGGCCTGCCTGCGCCTGCGCGCGCCGATCGCCGCTCGCCAACGCGAGCGCCTTGCGGCCGCAGCCCTCGGCCTGATGGGCGTCGTTTTCGGCGAGCCGCAGCCGCCCGATCTCGATCCACAGCAGTGGATTGTTGGGCTCGATGCGCAAGGCGCGATCGAGAGTCGAAGAAGCGCCGTCGAGATCGCCGCGCGACTGCAGCGTTCGCGCCTGGGCGACGAGCGAGCGCGTGGCCGGCGACAGATGATTCTCGCGCGGCGGGAGCGGCGTGGGTGCCGGCTGCGAGCTCTGAGGCGGCGCACCTGAGGGCGGCGACTCCGGAAACGAGCCGGTCGGCGGCAGGGGGCGCGGCTCGGGCGCCGGACAGCCGCTCAAGAGCACGGCCGCCGCCACGCTCGCGGCGAGCATGGTCAGTGAACGATGTGCTTGAGCCATGTCTTGATCTTGTCACCCATGGTGCGGGATGGCGAATTATCGGCAGGCCGCGGAGCGCACTCAAGGTTGGCGGGCAGGGTCGTGCCGGTCGGCACGGCGATCGCCACCGCGTCCGCGCTGCAAGCCGGAGTGGTCTCGAGACCATCCGCAAAACCGATCCAGCGCTCCTCGATGAGTTCCGGCGGCACGGGCTGAAAGGAAGTCGAGTTGAGCGTCGCCATGGTGTCGGCCCACACGGGCAGCGCTCCCGCGGCACCGGTGAGTCCGGTGACGCGATTGTCGTCGTAGCCCACCCACGCGACGGCGAGATAGCTGCCGGTGAATCCCGCGAACCAGCTGTCGCGCGTGTCGGACGAGGTGCCCGTTTTGCCGGCGACGACGATGCCCGGCTGCAAGCGGGCTGCCGCCTCGCGGCCGGTGCCGTGGGTGGTCACCAGGGTCAGCATCCGATCGAGTTGGTAAACCGCGGCGGGGGGCGCGGCCTGCTCGACCTGCACCTTGAAGCTCTTGAGCGGCCGCCCGTGCTCATCGACGACCGCGCGCACGGCGCGCAGACGCGCCCGAAAACCGCCGTTCGCGAGCGCCGTGTACACCTGCACGACCTCGAGCGGCGTCATCTCCACCGTGCCCAGCAGCATCGAGGGATTCAACGCCGGCGCCGTTTCGAGCCCGAGCCGCTGCAAGGTGTCGGCCACCTTCGGCAAGCCCAACTCGAGTCCGAGGCGAACGGTCGCGAGATTCAGCGACTCCGCGAGCGCCCGCGCCATCGGCACCTGGCCATGGAACTCGTGATCGAAGTTTTGCGGCGCCCAGACGCTGCCGTCTTTGAGCTTGAGCTCGAGCGGCGAATCCTCGAGCAGCGTGGCCGCGGTGTACTTGCCGGTCTCGAGCGCCGTGAGGTATACGGCGGGCTTCACCAGCGAGCCGATCGGCCGGTGTGCATCGAGCGCGCGATTGAAACCGTCCGTGCCGATATCGCGGCCGCCGACCACCGCCACGACATCGCCGCTGTTGGGCTCGGCGACGATCACCGCACCTTCGAGGGTGGCGCCGCGAACCTTGCTCGCGGCATCGAGACGCTTCAAGTTCTGCATCAATGCGCGCTCGGCGGCGGCTTGCGCGCGCGGATCGAGGCTGGTGTACACGGCGAGGCCCGCGGCCGCGAGATCGGCTTCGGCGTAATCGCGTTTGAGATGTCGGCGCACGAGATCGAGATACGCCGGCACGTAACCGCCGCCCGGCGCCTTGACTTTGAGCGGCGCGGCGGCGGCGCGTTTCGCCGCCTCGGCGTCGATCAGATGCGCGTGCCCGAGTTCCTGCAGCACCAAATTGCGCCGTGCCTGCGCGCGGTCGGGATGTTTGCGCGGATCGTAATAGGACGGCCCCTTGACGAGTCCGATCAACGTGGCGAGTTCACCGCTGTCGAGTTCCGCCAGCGGCTTCGCGAAATAGTATTCGGCGCCGAGCCCGAAGCCGTGAATCGCGCGCGACCCATCCTGCCCCAAGTACACCTCGTTGAGATACGCGACGAGTATCTCATCCTTGGAGTAATGCGACTCGAGCCGCAGCGCCATCAATGCCTCGGTCGCCTTGCGGCCGACCGTTTGCTCATCCGACAGGAAGTAATTCTTGACCAGCTGCTGCGTGAGGGTACTGCCGCCCTGCACGAATCGGCGCGCCCGCAAGTCCACCCACAGGGCGCGCATGACGCCGCGGACGTCGACGCCGGGATGCTCATCGAAGCGCCGGTCTTCGATCAGCTTGATGCCCTCGCGCAATAGCGGCGGCACATCGGCGGGCGATAGCACCAGCCGGTCTTCGCCGTGGATCGGGAAGACGCTGCCGATGACGGGAGGATCGAGGCGGAACACGGCAAGATCCGTGTTGGCCTGTTTCAAGCCGGTGATGGACTTTGCGTCCGCAGCGATCGACACGAGTTGCGACTCGCGGAGCTCATCGAGGAAGCGCACGCGGCGGGCGCGCACATCGAAGGCATTGCCGTGCCGCTGGTAGAGGCCGGGCCCCGCCGCCGGATCACCGGCGCGATAGTGCAGCCGCAGCAGTTCCTCTTCGAGCTCGCTCGCCGACACCGGCGCGCCGACGTACAGCTCCAAGGGCGCGGCGAAGACGCGCGCCGGCACCGACCAATGCCGGCCTTGGAACTCCTCGGTGACGAGGCGATCGAGATGCACCATCCAGACAATGCCGATCGCGGCGAGCACGCCGCATGCGACGATCAGCGCAACGCCCCAGCGAATCAATATACTGCGTGCTACGCGAGATTTAGCCAAAATTGCCCTTGGGTCATTGCGGTCGCATAGTTTGACGGGGTGAATCACTGTGTCAATACCGAACCTCCCGCGCATCATTTACGGCACTGCCTGGAAGAAATCGGACACGGCGCGCCTCGTCACGAGCGCCATTCGGCTCGGATTTCGCGGCATCGATACCGCGTGTCAGCCGAAGCATTACGATGAAGCGGGCGTGGGCGCGGGTGTCGCCGCCAGTCTCGGCGCGGCGCTGACGCGCGCCGATGTGTATTTGCAGACGAAATTCACGCCGCTGTCGGGCCAGGATCCGGCGCGAGTTCCTTACGATGCGAGCGCGCCCCTGCCCGCTCAGGTCATCGAGTCGTGTGCCGCCTCGCTCAACAATTTGCGCACACCGTACTTGGACTGCTTGGTGTTGCACTCGCCGCTTGCGACCCCAGAGCTCACGCTCGAGGTGTGGCAGGCCATGGAGTCGTTGGTCGCAGCGGGCACGGTACTATCGTTGGGAATCAGCAACTGCCGCGCCGGGCAGCTGATCGCATTGTATGCGGCTGCACGCGTCAAACCGGCGGTCGTGCAAAACCGTTGGGTGCAAGCGACCCACTATGACCGCGACATTCGCACCTTCTGCCGGCAGCAGCAGATCATCTACCAGAGCTTCTGGACACTCACCGCCAATCCCCAGCTGCTCGCCGATGCAGTCATCGCCCAGCTGACGGTGAAATACCGTCGCACTCCCGCGCAGATACTGTTCCGCTATCTTACGCAAAGCGGCGTGGTACCGCTCACCGGCACGCGCAGCGAAGCACACATGCGCGAGGATCTGGACGTGTTCGAGTTCGAGCTCTCGGAGGCAGAGCGCGCGCGGGTGGATGACATATTCCGGTGCTCATGCCGCTAACCGCGGTTCGCTTATCCGTGCCTCGCATCGACTATATGTCTGGCTCGGCTCAGCGACTGCTGTTGACAGCTCGTTCCCACTCACGGAGGGTGGCGAGCCTGAATAGACCCTTGACCTCACCCCGACCTTGAGAATA
>Ga0182030_10024082_pt1 | contig 11214 bp, 16 predicted proteins | sample 812S3MmetaG_FD_121299 | JGI IMG/M metagenome (GOLD analysis project Ga0182030, IMG submission 121299) | Permafrost microbial communities from Stordalen Mire, Sweden - 812S3M metaG (Illumina Assembly) | ecosystem: Environmental > Terrestrial > Soil > Wetlands > Permafrost | place: Sweden...
CGCCACTTCGCGGCCGTCGTACCGCGACATCTACCGGCTTTCGAACTCCTGCCGTAGATTCACCCGACCCTCACCTGGGGATGGGCGATACTCGGCTCGAACCAGTGACCTCCGCCTTGTCGATTCCTCCCGAGGAGTGAACTACGCCGGGCAACGCGGCTGAAGTCCCGTGTTTACTGGGGTTTCAGGCCTCGGCGTCGACCTCGGTCGGACGTTGTCCGTCATCGCTTGCGGGAAGCGTGCGGGAAGTCGTGCGGGAAGTCGCCTCGCGCTGATCGCCCTCTCGCTCCTCTTCCTGGCCGGCTTGCGTGATCTCCGCCTTATTTGATCGAGGGTCAGTCGTGAGCGACACCGAGCGCATCCGCCGGGCAGCCTCCTGCGCCCGCCCCGGCATTAGGTGCCCGTACACGTCAAGGGTCGTTGAGGTCTTAGCGTGGCCCGCAAACGCGGACACGATCATGATGTCCTCCCCCTGACCGATTGCATTAGTGATCAGCGTGTGTCGCATGTCGTGGAGCCGGATCGTCGCGGGTATGCCTGCCCGGTCGGCATAGCGCCGATAGACGCGGGTCACCATGCTCGGACTGAGCGGCCGTCCGACTGGGCGGATCACGCCGTCACGGCCGCGCTTGCGCTCGATCGTGGCGAACACGGGCGCATCATCCGACGTGTCGGCGGCTTTCGCGTACAGCTCCTCCAGCGCCGCCAGGGCGCCGTCGAGGATCGGCACGAGCCTCTCCCCCGCCTCGGTCTTAGTGGTGAGCGCTTCTGCCGGGTCGTCATAGTTGCCGATGCTGCGGCGCACGGCGATCGTCCGGTCCAGTAGGTCCACGTCGCCCCACTGAAGCCCGACCAGCTCCCCGCGGCGCAGGCCGGTGTCGAGCGCGACGGTGAAGAACAGTCGCCAGCGCGCGTCCTCGTGGGGCTTGGCGTCAAGGCCGATCGAGCAGGCGTCCAGGAACCGCTTCACCTGTGCCGGGCTGAGCGCCGTCCCGCGCGAGCGGCGGCGCTGCTTCTGTCCGCGCTTGCGGGGCGCCGCGGCCGGGTTCACCGTCAGCAGACCCGCGTCCTCGCCGAACGCGAACATCGCGTGCATGTGCCGGCGGATCTTCGCCACGGTCTCCTCGCTGAGGCCCTCGGCGCGCTTGCGTCCGAGTAGCTCCTTCACCATCGGCGCCTTGCAGTCGTCCACACGAACCGCTCCGAGTGCGGGCGCGACATGCTTGTAGAACGTGCCCTTGTAGTTCGCCGCAGCGCCCGGCTTCAGGTTCGGCTGAACGTGCTCACGCAGCCACTTGCGGCCCAGCTCCAGGACCGTCATCGAACTCGGGACGTAGCTGCCCGCGTCCACGGCGCCCTGTAGTTCCTTCAGCTTTTTCTCGGCTGCTTTCCTGCTCGTGCCCGCCGCCTTCTCGACGTGCTTCCACTTCGCCTCGCCCGTTTCAGGGTCGATGATCTGCGAGCGGGTGCGGATGTAGTACCGGCCGTCCCGCTTTCGGATGTGTCCGGCAGCCATTAGCGCTCACCCGCCGTCTGGCGCACGTAGGCGTTCAGTGCCACACGTAGCTCGGCGCTCAGCGAGCGGTCGTGTGCGACGGCGATGGTGCGAACCTGCTCGACGAGGCTTCGCGGCAGGCGGACCGTCGTGTCCTGCGAGGAGTGCTTCTCAGTGTTAGCCATGTAGACATCATACACACGCTGCGGACATACGGTCCGGTGACTGGAGCGACCCTCATCTGATGCCCGAGCTAGGCGTGATACCACTCGACGGTGGCGCCGCCCCTTGTGCAGTACCCGCCTCCCCCGTGGCCGGGAAAGCCGCTGCCGTCGCCGAAGCATGTCCAGCCAGGGAGGCCGTAGAGCTTCCAGCGGAACTGGGAAGCCGGGCCTTCAGGGTTGCCGACAAAGCTCACGCCCACGCCCGACTCCATCGCCCGTACAAACACCAATGCTTCCGCGCAGGACACGCCGCGTGTGGACATCCGAATCGGGTAGCCACGCTTCAATCCGTTGAGTGTTGGGACTAGCGGGCACTGGTGGTTCGGCGGGGCGAAGGCGGTCGCACGCCCATGCTGGACGAGCAGCGCCGTGCCAGCGATTAGCGCCACTGCCACGATGAGTACGGTCAACGCTTTCAAGACGGCTTCACCCTATCCCGTCACCCGTCCGAGGGCGCACCTAGCATCGAAAACATGGCGAGTGCGATGGAGACCAAGCTTCACGAGGCCGAGGCCCGCGCACACATCGCCGAGAACATGATCGCCGCCGCGGCCGTCCTGAACGAGGCCGGCATCCCGGCGGACTCCCCGCAGGCGCCCCGGCTGTTTCGCGAGATGGTCGCCCTGCCCGATGAACGCGCGATGCGCAGCCTTCTCCGCGAGGCCGGCGTTGACGAGCGCGCGCTGAAGCTCCGAGACTCGGCCGGCGCGCCGAGCGCCTACACGCCCGCGGCGCGCAAGCTGCTCGCGAAAGAAGGCAAGGCCAGGCCGGACGGCAGCTACCCGATCAGGACCGCGAAGGATGTCGAGAACGCCGTCGCTGACTTCAACCGGGCGGAAGGCTCGCCCGAGGACAAGGCGCACATCATCGAGCAGGCGAAGGCTGTAGACGGCGGCACAGACGCACTGCCCGGCGACTGGTCCGGGTCAACGTCGGCCGAACTTCAGGAGTCCGCGAAGCGGCTGGAGCGGCTCGGCATCCCGACGCTCGACGGCGCCGGCGGGCAGGTTCGCCTGCGCGAGGCCACGGCAGCCGACCTCGCCTCGCTCGCCGAGCGGGGCATCCCGGTCCTCGGCGACTCTCCCCTCGGCCCGGCAGCACCCGCGCTCGACGGCATCCCGATGCTGGCGGACGCGCCGGGCACACGCCGGGTGTCGCTCACCGAGTCGGAATGTGGCAAGGTCGTCCGCCGCATCGCCGGATGATGTCCGCGGACACGAGCACCAGCCCGAAGGTCGACCTATTCGTCGGCACGGGGATCACCGTCGCCGAGGATCATCCGATCGGCCGGCCTGAAGATCTCGGCTACCCGGACGCGATCAGCGACATGGTCGGCCGGGCAGCGTTCCTCTCGCCCTGGACCGAGGACGGGTGCGTGCTGCCCGGCGAGGATGACGAGGACGGCGAGGCTGCGACCTTCGACCGCTACTACTTCGCGACGGACGGGGAAGAGCCGGTGCTCGTCGATGAGCTGCCTGGCGGCTCGGCCGTTGAAGTGGCCGAGCAGGAAACCGCGCGGCACGTCGCCGTCAAGCGCGCGTGGTGCAAGGCGCGCGGCGTCGAGTACATCGTTCACATCGACCCGCTCCTAGCGGCGTGGTCGTAGGCCGGCCGGGTCGGGCGGACACGCAGGGCTGAGCAGTGAATCCTGGAGCGATCGAGCGCTTCCACGCAGCCCAGTCGCGGAACCTGGAGCAGACCTACGATCACGCCTGGCGGCAGGGCGTGGCGAGTTATGAACCGCAAGATCCCGAGCCGGCGCCCGACAAGAACCCGGCAGTTGCAACTGCCCCAGTCGGGACCGGGGCTGCGCTGCTCACGCGGCGCCAGCAGGCCTACCGCGAGCCTGCGGCGCCGGACGCCGCGCGCCGCGCTCGTGCGCTAGAGCCGGCGAGCGCCGGCCTGGCGAAGATGACCGACGAACTGCACCAGCTCACGCCCACGCAGGAGCACATGCAGACGGCGGAAGCAGCCGCGCGATCGGGTGAGATCGACGCGGGCGACATGGACGCCTACGCGGAAGCCCTCGCCGCCGGCGACTGGCTGGAATCGAACGCCTGGCGCCTGGACGCCGGCGACAGTGTCGCCTGGTCGGGGGAGCAGGCCGGCTACGCCGAGGCAGCCGACGCGGACGGGCAGCTTCTGGAGTGGCTACCGGAGAGCGACGAGCACGTGTGCGAGGACTGCGGGTCCCTCGGAGAGCTGCCGCCGATGCCGCTCAGTGACTGGCCCACCACGCCCGGCAGCGGCGACACCGCCTGCAACGTCGGCTGCCGCTGTGTGCTCCAGGTGAGCGACGAGCAGCTCGGCCCGAACGGCGAGCTGCCGCCGCTCTCGCAAACGCAGGAAGGCGTGATCTCCGAGATCGCCTCCAGGCGCGAACCGGCGACGACGGGCTACAGGGAGTCCCAGCAGCCCGCGGCGAGTTCAGCGGCGCTGTCGCCGGATCGGCTCGCGGCGGTGCGGCGCGTGCTCGCGGGCATGGGCGGAGGGTAGACCGCGCGCCGCGCGGGGATCACTCGTCATCGCGCGGCGGCTTGCGCACCGGCGGCCACTTGGCGAACGCGAGGAAGCTGCCTTTCGATCCCTCGCGAATCTGCCGCTTCTGCTCCTCGGTGCGCCCCGCTTTCCGCACCTGATCCGCCGGTCTCGGATCGTCCAGATACCGCCACAGTCGCTGCGGACTGGTGAGCACGTTGCGCCACACCCGAACGACCATACCCGCGCCAACCCTCCCTGTATTGTCGAGAGGTCAAGTCGGGGTACGGCATAGTGCGTGAACCATGCGCCCACTTAGTCCTGGCGCCGCTGTCGTCCGCAACCTTGCGATGGGAGTGGCTCTCGTGTTCCTGACTTACCGCACTGTGGAGGGTTCCTTCCATCTCTGGGCGCTCTTGCTCATAGTGGTGCTGGTGGTCGCGGCCCGAGTCATGGTCCAGAGGCGGTTGAAGCGCAGCGCGTCAGACCGAGAGGCCCAACTCCGACACGAACTGCCTCGATAGGACCGAGAACGGCCTCTCGTCAGGGGCGGACTCGTTGCACACGTCGGTCACTAGCCCCTCGACATCATCGACGCCACGCGGAAAGCGCTCCTCGACGGTCATTCGTGGCTGCCAGCTAGGACCCCCAATCCGACGAGCCGAATCCTGCACGCCTAGAAGCTCGCTGTACACCTCCCGTGCGACCGCGCGCACCTTGCGCGGGTTTCCGCGCACGTCAGCACAGCTCGCAAGCCTCGGCCAGCCATGCGGATCATTGATCGCCTCGGGAAGGGCTCTCCGAACCCCCACGATCGCCCTAACCGTCGCACGGGCCGCTCGTGGGTGCCTCTTTGCGTACTCCGGGAAATCCATCAGGTACAAGGTAGCCGTACCGCTCCGCCTCGCCTACGAGGGGCACTCACAGCAGGTTTTCATCAGCCCAGTGACTCTCGGCGTGGTCGTGTCCCATTCCAAGGCCGTATTGAGCGATGCGGCCGTTGCGCACCGCGACGCAACCCGCCATGCGGAAAAAGACCCGTGCTTCACTACCGCCTCGGTAGTAGAAGGCGATCAACTCGGAGCGCCCTGCGAGCTGCTCGTCGCAGTTCCGATCGACGGGCGAGCCGAGCGGCGGGAGGGCATCTAGCTCGCTCGCGAGATAACTGACGACATCCGCGCGGACCACACGGCGTGCTCCGGCGATGGTTTCGGCGGCGTGCCCCTGTTCTCCTTTGGCGGGCGCGCGCGCGTGTTCGGGCACCTGTAGGGAGGTGCCCCAGTAGCGGCAGATGAGTGCGCCCGTTGGCTGTCCAGGGACGAGCACGTCGGTTGCGGTCTTGCTGAGCAGCAGGAGGCGCGGCGCAGAGTCGCTCGGAGGACATAGCCGCGAGGACGCCGAAAGGGACAGTGGCGTAGTCGCAGAAGGTGGTGGAGTCGGTCGAGCCGTTCCGCCACAACCACCAAGCGCCAAGTTGCCTGCCAGGAGGAAGACGATCGCGGCGCGAGCGACGGGGCGAGGTAGGGGCACAGGGCAAGTATGGACCCTCGCCTGCCGTTAGCGAGCCTAAGGCGCCCGGCACCTTTGGGGGATGGCCGCCGATCCTCACGCGCGGTTAGCCGCGCGGCGAAGCCTCTAACTCCTCCTCGGCCGCTCCGCCGAGGCGGGCGATCATCGCTGCGCTGCTACCTGCGCCAGCGCCAGTAGCCCCACCACACGAGAGCGACAAGGGCAGCACGAGCACCGTGACGTTGCCGTGGGATGCCGTTTCGGGAGGGGTCATGGTCCTAGGCCGCCAGCGAACCGGGCCGCGTTGGGATGCTGCATCGGCTACTTACGAGCGCCTCCGCTCTTTCCAGCCCTGAATCCACGATTTGCTCGGGTCGAACTTTGCGTGCGGCTTGCCGAACGTAACGACCGTCGCTCCGACGCCTATTGCGCATAGCAGCGCGAATGGCCAAAGTCCGTGCAGGACCAAGAACACGGCCATGATGCAGAAATAGACGATGCTCGCTCCGTCGCGCGCTTGCCGCTTCCATGCCATAAGTGCACAGTAACCCGCCGCCGGGCTCTAGTGTGGTCGTCGTGCGTCGGCTTTGTCTTCTCGTTGCTCTGAGTGCCGCCCTTGCTGGCTGCGGATCTGCTCAGTCAAAGCAGTTCACCGACTTCGTCGCTCACGCTGCCAAGCTGTGCCCCGAGGCCACGGCGGGTTTCGGCGGTAGGGCCGAAAGCGAGAACCCAGTCGCCATAAAGGAAGTGGTTGCGCTCATTCGCGCGAACGAGAACCTGCCCGTGGTTCGCAGCTTCCGTGCCTTCGGGAACGAGCGAAACCGGCTGCGCGCGGCGGAAGGCGCGATAGCAAGCGCCCATGCGCCGTCCGTCGTGGCCGAGAGCCATCGACGCGAGCTTTTTCGGCGTCAAGTAGAGATCTACGAAGCTGAGCGACGACTCCCGGGCGTCGGTGCTTGCGCGCTACCCCCTTTGTAACTGCGTAGCTTGGTGGGCCGCGCAGCCCGGTACATCAAATAGATGGCGGGGGAGGTTTGACGACGCTATAGCGCCCCAGCGCATCCGCCGCCGTTCTCACTCAGTCACGTGGCACCCGTGGCCGCTCCGCTCGCCACTCGCGCGGTGTCGTCGCGTTCGACTCCGCGCGCCACCACGCATCGAACGCCGCGAGCAGCTCCTGGTCGTCGCGGCCTTCCCCGCCGTCAAGCCATGCGCGGCGGAAAGCCGCGAGCGCCTGGTCCTTCGTGGGCGCGCCGGCGCTCACGGCGTCCTTGCCGCCGGTCGATTCGCTTGCCGGATCATCGCGTTCATCATCGCAGCGCGCCCGCGCACGACATCAGCAGCCCCACGTCGCCGGCTTGCTCAACCGAGCACCCGCCCGTTACGGCTGCGTCACGTGATGCCGCCCCGCTGACGGCCTCCGACGTGCTGGCCGTAGCGGCCAGCCTCCCCGGCACGTTCGGGCGCTGAGGGCGCCCCACACGACGCGCCCTGTACGCCGCGGCGCGGCAGCGTTCGCAGCAGTAGACCGCAGCCGGCCTGCGACCCTCCATCGGCGCCGCGCACACAGGGCAGGCTCTCACTCGCCCGGCCCTCCTGCACGCGCGCCGAGCGGTTCTAGCCCGCCCGACAGGCCCTCGGCGCCGCCGGTCAACTGCTCGACATCATCCGAGCCGGTGAACCTGCCGACGACGCCCGCGCTCTCGGAGACCTGGAGCGCATCGCCGGTGTCTGCGACCTTGCCGACAAGGCCGCGCCGGCTCACGCTGACCAGAGCACTGCTCACCCGGTGTGCCAGGCCCGCCTCGACCAGCGCGTCGAGCGCATCCGTCACCGTCACCGTGGATGCTGCCCCGCCCCGCTCGGCCAGCTCCTCCGCCACGGCCTCGCTCAGCTCCTCGACGCTCCACACGCGAGGTTCATCGCGGAGCGCGCCGAGAAGCAGACCTTGTAGTGCCGTTGTCGTAGTCGTCATGCGTTTACCTCTTTCACTTGATTGCGATTCAAATCCACTCACTACTCCCGGAGGTACTCCACTTCCGGCCGAGGGCGCTCGGGAGCGTCGCGACTCCCGCCGGCGGACCGCCCGCCTGCGCGCGGTCATACACCGCGATCGCCAGCGCCTGCGCCATGTCGCCGTGCGAACCGCCGACGCGCGGATTCACCACGGACGCACTGCCCGCCGTGTAGCGCGAGCGAAGCCGGCGCAGCTCACGGATCAGCTCAGGGTGATCGGGTAGCTCCAGCTCGTTCGTGTAGATCAGCGAGCGCAGCTCGCCGAAGGCGCCCGTCTTCGTCGCCGCCGTCATCGGGATCGCCTCCACGCGAACACCCGCACGCGAAAGCCGATCGACGACGGCCCGGCTCGCATACTGATCTGTGACAGCAGAAGCGCTGTAGCGCTGGCACTCCGCGGCGACCTCCGCGAGGATCGCATCCTCCACCAGGCGGCGCTCCTCAAAGCTCTCGGGACGCTCCGGCTTCCAGTTGCGCACGTTCCCGACGATCAGCTTGTCCGGCCGCGTCACGTCACGCCCGACGATCGCCAGGCCGAACGGGTCCGAGCTGAACGCCGGGTCCAGGCCCGCCCGCCAGTCCGTGCCCATCGAAGGATTCACCGGCACCATCGGGCCGACGACCGCGGCCTCCAGGCGCTCCGGGTCCAGGTACGCCGAGCCGCTCCCGACCAGCTCCGCCATGTACTCCGAGCGGAAGCCCTCGGGATCACGCGCACGCTCGGCGTCGAGATAGGCCTCGGTGATCGTCGGGTTCATCTCGGCCGTGCTCGCTTTCAGCGCGACCGCACCCGCGAGCTCGCCGCTGTCGGCCTTGCCGAACATGCTGGCGAACAGCCCGTCTACTCCGAACGGCGTGCTCGACAGCAGGACGCGCGCCGCGTCGCCGAACTGCGCCGTCGCCGGCATCAGCGCGGTGAACACACGATCGGCGACCTGCGGACCCTCGGTGTCCGTCAGGAAGTGGGCGGTCTCATCGAGCACCAGCCCGCAGATAGGCCAGCCGCGCACACCACGGGACGAACACGGGAACGCCGCGAGCGCCGTGCCGTTCGTGAACGTCAGCGTGTCCTCCGTCGACGCCGCGAGCATCGGCGCGAGCAGCGGGCTGCGCTCCACGATCGAGCGAGCCGCCGCCACGAGCAGCCGCGCCTGCCGCAGGTTCACCGCCACGCCGACCGCGTGCCGAGTCTCGCCGGGGCGCATCGCGTCGTCGAGGTCATCGCGGAGCAAGCACAGCCACAGCAGCGTGATCGCGCACAGCATCGTCTTGCCCGACCTGCGGCCGAGGCACAGGACCGCGAGCCGGTTCGCCTCGATCGCGGCCAGCACGTCGCGCTGACGCGGCCACAGCTCCACGCCGAGCAGGTCGGCGTCATCGCACGCTGCGAGCAGCCCGACGCTCATCGGCCGCACTCCCTCGCCGGCGGCTGCCCCGTGTCCGCAGGAGGCGGGACCTCACGCGCAGGCGGGCGCGGGGATGTGTGCCACATGCGGCAGGTCGCGTCCGGGCAGCGGTGGACGACCATCACGACGCCGCCCTTGATCTGTGACTGCGTGCGAGCGACAGACTTCCGGGCTTCCCGTTTCGACCTGAAGCCGAGCCTTCGACAGCTCATGCCGGCGCCTCCGCATCGCGGCACACGGCGCTCGCGTCCTGCTCGCGCAGCCGAGCTTCTGTAGCGCGGATCTGTCCCTCGACTGTGCTCAGCTCGGAGAGCACCAGCGAGTCGTCGGCGTCGGGCAGCAGCGCCGCGCGCAAGGCGTGCAGGTCGGCAAGGTGGCGCTCGGCGTCCTCGCGTTCAGCGCGTCGCTCGTCGTCGACCATCGGCTCGGCCTGGTCGGGCATCAGGTCATCCCCGCTCGGCGCGGATGGTTGTGAGCGCACGTCCACGGCCCGGTAGGGAACCGCCAGCGGTGCGCGCAGCGAAGCGGGTCGGCACACGGCCCGCCGATGAACGAGGACGCCGGCCCGCACCTGCCCGTCAGCGGTTCGGGTTCGGATAGACCCTGCTCCCGCCTGGCCTCGCCGAGAGCTTCCCCCGTGGTCGTTGGCCGGGAGTAGGCGCCCTCGCGACCGGCGCGGCGACTGAGAGCCGCGCCGGTCACGACGACGCCTCCGCATCCTCGACGCTGCCGTTGCGCTCGCCGGGGTACTTGCGCTCCAGATGATCGGCCAGCCGATCGCCGGCGCTCGCCACACGCACAAGGTCGACGCCGAGCGCAGCCCTGGACTTCGGCGTCATCCCCAGCTCCCGGCACAGGTCGAGGACGTGGCCGCGGACGCGCAGCTCCAGCTCGACCGCTGGACGCAGGCTGCCGTCGTCGCGCTCTATGCCCCGCGCGACCAGGTGCGTCGAGATCCGCTGGAGTCTGACCAGGGATTCGGCGAGCTGACGGACGACCAGCGTGTCCTCGCGCGGAAGGCCACCATCATCGGCGCGCACCGGCGCATCGCTGGCGAGCGCCTCGTACACCTTTAGCTCCTCATCGCGAAGCTGCGCCTCGGTGATCGCGGCGTAGGCGCCGTGCGTGCGTGCGTTCGCGTTGCCGACCGGCCGGGTCTCGCCGCGGCGCAGGTTCGCGAGCTGGCGCGCGCGGGCGCCTGGACGCTTGCTCAGCGACATGAGCGCAGGTGCCTCGCGGCGCCGGCCTTGCTCACGATCTCGGCTGCGCCGAGCAGGCTCGTGGAGGGCTGCTTCCGTCGTAGCCAGACGGGGCACACTGGGCGCGGAACGTCAGCAGCGACGGGCCGAAGCGGTGCTCGCACACCGCTCCTGGCGCCTATTCCCCGCAGACTTCCCGCACGCGCCGTCATCTCATGCTCCAGTCCAGGTCCTCGCGCCAGCCGTTGCGCGCCGGCGGCGTCAGTTGTCTGTCGGCCAGGAACCGCTCGACCACGCTCGCCCTGAACCGCACCGGGTTGCGCCCGCCGCCGTCGCTCAGCCGGTAGCCGCCGAGCGCCGCCTGGTGGCGGCGTACCCAGTCCGCGCTTGTGCCGAGCAGCTCCGCCAGGTCGTCGACCGTGAGCAGCCGCTCGGGCGCCGGAGCCTCACGAGCCGGGAGCAACGACGCGACCAGCTCGGCGAGCTGCTGGAGCTGCTCGGGGGAGAGCTGGAGCGTCAAGGTGGCGCCGTTCGGGTGTTCTCCGCTCGGGGAAGGCGCGGCGGTTCGTGCAGCAGGGCGTGCCATTCAGCCGCCCTGCCCGTTCTCGGTGCTCGCGCCGGTGTGGTCGTGCTCGTGCAGTTCGTCGAGCAGGACGCTCTCGGTGTCGATGAGGCGCAGGTGCAGCTCACCGTCTAGGTCGCCGCTGGCGCCGTTGCTCGCGCGCGTAGTCCCTCCCGCGAGTGGACTCTTCGATTCTTCGCCCTTCCCGGCACGATTCGGTGACTGATCGTGGACCCTTGGACTCTTCCCACCACTACTACCATTCAGGCCGCTTTCGTCGAAGAGTCCATTCGCTGAGAGAGACATCGCGCGCGAGGGCGAAGAG
>Ga0182030_10024083_pt1 | contig 11214 bp, 11 predicted proteins | sample 812S3MmetaG_FD_121299 | JGI IMG/M metagenome (GOLD analysis project Ga0182030, IMG submission 121299) | Permafrost microbial communities from Stordalen Mire, Sweden - 812S3M metaG (Illumina Assembly) | ecosystem: Environmental > Terrestrial > Soil > Wetlands > Permafrost | place: Sweden...
CTTTTTATTCGCGCCTGCCAGCCGCCAAATGAATTAACTGTCTTCGCGAAAGCTCGCACCCTTATGGGTTGTGAACCACGCGGAAGAATTGCTGCATATTGCCCACTGTCGGCGTCAAGTAGCTCATGGACGCAGTGTTCGTGGCCACGAGGGGGCCGACGATATCCTGCCATCCCTGGCTCAATGACGTGACTTCCTGAATCCAATAAGTCGTTCCTGCCACCGTGTTAAACGTGACATCGGCGGCGGTATAGATCTTGATGGTGTTGGTCGGGGTGTTGCCGCCCAGAGCATTGCCATTGGCGTAGACAACACCGTTCGGCACAGCCAAACCCTTAACGAACGGGTTCAGGCCGAGCGAGTATTTCAGCCAGTTCGGAATGCCGTCGCCCGCCGGATCAGCATTGGGTCCGCCGAGAGCGTTGGTCGTCGAGCCGAAGTATTGGATTTCCCATGCGTCGGGCAAACCGCCCGCCACCGACGTGCCAGTCAGGCTGGCGATTGACGCCTTGAGAATGCCGGTCGCAAACGGAGCATTGTGGACGCCCAAACTGCCGTCACTGGAAACAAACTGCCAATTGTAAGCAGCATTCAATTGGTTCGTTGTCCATTTGGTCGAGGTCGGCAAACTGGTCTGCACTACTCCGCCTGCGTTCCCGCCATTGGTCGAGCTCGGCAGCAACATGGACAACTGATTCAACAGGGACTGCACTTCATCTTGAACGCCCTGGATGACGCCGTCGCCATTGTAATCCTCCACCGGGAAGTTAAAGGTCGTGATCTGGCCATGGCACTGGTTGCAGACTGCCACTTGGTCAATCTTGTTCGTCACCCCGTTGCTTACGACGTTGTAACTCATCTCGAAGGTGTGGCCGCCGGACAAATAAAGCCCCGGATCATTTGCGGCCAGGGTCTGCATGTGGCAGCCGACACAGGAATTTGTCACCGTCAAGCGGTGAGCCGAACTGGGAATCGACAAACCATAGGTGATGGCGTTGACGCCCTCGATCATGTCTCCTTGCGGTCCGTCGTGCGGGCCAAAGCTGGATGTTCCCCCATACCAAGTGGGAATGCCCTTGGAATAATTCACCACGTTGGTCACTGCCGACCCATTGCGGCTGTGATGGCAAGTCATGCACAGGTTTCCTTCTCCCCCGTTGGTAATGACCGTTCCGTCTCCAAACGTCACTGAATTCATGACTCGGATTATGTGGCTGTCATTTGTCGGGGCGGTCAAGCCGTGCGGCTCGTGGCAGGTCTGGCAACCGATCGCATTGTAAGCCGTGTTTGTAGCCGCAAACACCGTCCCGCCGGACAACCGGTTCGACACTGCGGTAATAAAGCCAATGGCGGTGTGGCATTGCACACAAGCATCGCGGCCGGCCCCTGAAGGAATAGTCGCCTCGGTGTTCATCCCCCCCGCATGAGCTGACGCCAACCATTCTGTTCCATAGATGTGGTGGGTCGGGTCATCATGACATTGATTGCAATCCCCTGCATCGTAGCTGACCGCGAGCCTGGGCCAGTTGAAGGCGTTCGTATTGAAGGCCACATCGATGTGCTGGCTGCCGGGACCGTGGCAGTTTTCGCAAGTGATATTGGCCAGGCTCTGCAAATCCACCGGGCTCGTGTTGGCCATCGCCGCCCAGTTCGTGCTTGCCAGATTGGTGTTCCCCAAATTAGTCGGAAAGATCCAGCCATCTTCCTGGGCGGCAGCGTAAAAGCCGCCGTCAGCCAGCGCGCTGGCGTTGGTATTGTATCCGGTGGTGTGGCACTTGATGCAGGACACGCTGTAGCCTGCCCCCAGAAGACCAGTAATGCCCTGGGTGAAAATGCTGTCGTGCAGAGTGTTCGTCCATGCCGTCATGTTAGGCGCTCCGCCCACCATGCTCGAATCGTGGCAAAACAGGCAAGTTTGAGACCCCAAGTACGTCGCCGCATTGAAAGTCGCGCTCGCATTGGTCGTCCCGTTGGTAGTGACAACCGTGACGGTCACCGTGTACTGACCCTCGTAATCCGGAATCAGATTGGTCCGCCCCGCCACTTGGAGAACCAGGCGGTCTGACGGCAAATAGAGAGGCATGTTTGCCGGCAAAGGACTCGGGCTGAACGCAGCCTGCGACCCAGGCGGTTTCGCCGTCAAGGCCCAGGTGACACTCGTGATGGACGACGCAGGTATCGCAAGGTTCACATCCGCTTCCAGAAAGGCGGTCGTGCCGACCCCAAACGTGTTTATCCCGCCCGAATACACCGTGCTGGCCGGAAGATTATAGGTGGCGACATCATTGGCAGTAACCGGGCGGGAGATGACCCGCGGGTTAATGAGCGTGGGCGCTGCTGTCGCCGAGAAGCCGGCGAACAGGCTGATCAGCACAACTGTCCATAGACAGGACTGCGCCTTTCGGGTTGGAATGTTCATGTTCATATATGCTTGTATTTTAGTGGGTGTTTAAACTTTGCCGTCGTGAGTATTTTGGGTGAACTGACCTGCCGCGGCGCTACGCGCGCCGCATCCTGACAGCCAGTCCCAACCCCTTGTTGCCTTTGGTGCTTGCCTGTCAAAAATTTGTAAATTTGTAAAAATCGGGAAATTATTTTGCATATTCAGCCAGGGCGCTCGGAAAGCCCCAGTCCATTTGCGGTTGTCGTTGTTTGGGCGCTTGCAGCCGAACCGCCTCCGGTTTCCCCGGCCCGCCTCTGAGTTTGGCCATCAGCGCAACGGTATGTTCCTCAATGATTTCGTGGCAGTGCGTCAGTTCCTGTTCCCGCATCCGCACGTTTTCCCGCACCAACCTTTCCAAATGGTCAATATTGTATAAAAATACGTTTTCCAGTTGTTCCACTTCCACGGCAATGTCCCGCGGCACCGCGATATCGATGAGAAACAATGGCCGGTTGGGCCGCTGCCGCATGACCGCCTCGACGTCTTCCCGGTCCAGGATCGTTTCCGGACAACCCGTTGAACTGACCACGATGTCCGCTTCACACATCGCCGCAAGACCGTCATCCATATAGTTAACAGCCCGTCCTCCGAATTCACGGGCCAGCTCCTCCGCATGTTCCAGGGAGCGATTGGCGACAATGACCGAGCGCGTGCCTTTCTTGGCGATGTGCCGGATGCATGCTTCTCCCATTTTGCCCGCGCCAATGATCATGACGGTTTTATCGGCAAAATTGCCGCCCAGTATTTTTTCCGCCAATTGCACCGCAATGCTGCCCACCGAAGTGGCGCCGCGTCCGATTTGCGTCTTGGTCCGGATGGCTTTAACCACTTGAAACGCCCTCTGAAATGCGCCATTGATCACCCGCCCGGTTAAATTCGCCGCCCGGGCGGCTTCGTAGGCGGTTTTTATTTGACCGGTAATTTCCGTTTCACCCAGCACCATGGACTCCAATCCGCTGGCGACGCTAAATAGATGGCGGGCCGCCGCTTCATCGGTGTGCAAATATACATAGGGCGAAATATCCACCGGCGTGCGGGCGAGCGACCCAAGCAACTCGGCCAGTCCCTCCGCGTGGTCCGCCACTCCGTATAACTCGACCCGGTTGCAAGTGGAGACGAGGGCCAATTCGGATAATCCGCCTTCCATTTTCAGCCGGTTGGCCGTTTCGATTAAGCGCGATGGCGTGACCGCCAGTTGCTCACGCAGGGCCACCGGCGCGGTTTTGAAGCTGATTCCTGCCACGAACATCATGAAAGCCTCCTTGCGGCATCCGCGCCTCGTTTAGAATTCTGCATTTTTCTCATTCGTAATCCGTTGTTAATCAACTCGTTTACTGCTGTCGCTATCAGAATCGCTCACAATGGGTCCGTTTTGCATGAGACGTTCTGCTTTTCAATGTCGTGGCGAGCATCGTCCAAATAGCCCATGTTCAACTACACACGATTTGCGAAAGACTGAACATTTATTGTCTAAACCTTTGCCAAATAGAATTTTCCACTCCTTTCCATCAGCCAAAAAATGGCGCGTTAATGGCAAGCTTTGTGGAGTGGCATCCCCTTCCCCTCGGTAACTTGGCTCTCGGATTGAATGAACAATGAATATGTTTGCCACGCCAACTCAATTTGATGACCGCCTCGGCCCGGAGGGCGTTGTGCGCTGTTTGGAGCCTTTTACCTGCCCCCTCGGCGAGGTCGAGGCCGGACGGTCCGTGCGCATCAAACAGCTCTCCACGCCACCCCAGGTCACCCAGCGCTTGCGTGAAATTGGACTGGGCGAGGAGCAGGTCATCAAATTGCTGGTCTGCCAATCCAATCTGATTTGTCTGGTGTGCAACGCCCGCCTGGCCGTAAGCTCACAACTGGCTCGAATGATAATCGTCGAGCCTCTGGCGGTTTGAACAACACAACCCAATGAATTTCGGACCATATTTGTTTCTGGTGATTTTTGGTTTGGCAGCGCTGGTCTTTGCGCTTTCGCCACTCGCCCTGGCGTGGCTGTGGGCCCGGTTTTTCTCGCCGCGCAAACCCGGCGCGGTCAAAAACGCCGTTTACGAGTGCGGGCTCAACGCCCAACCCACCGGCTGGGTGCAGTTCAAATCCGAATACTATCTCTACGGGATTATCTTCCTCATTTTCGATGTGGAAACCATTTTCCTGCTGCCCTTCGCCGTGGCCTTCAAGGGCCTCTCGCTGGGGGCCTGTCTGGCCATGCTCATTTTCATCCTGCTATTGGCGGAGGGTTTGGTTTGGGCCTGGATTAAGGGGGTCTTGGTTTGGAAATAAACACGCGCATGGACCCGGAACCCCAAATCGATTTAAGCAAGCAGGGCGTCGTTCTCACCACGGTGGAGGGCCTTTACAACTGGGGCCGGAAAAATTCCGTATGGCCGTTGCAATTCGGCCTGGCCTGCTGTGCCATTGAGATGATTGCCGCTTCCATGGCCCGCTTCGACATGGCCCGCTTCGGGGCGGAAGTCTTCCGCCCCTCGCCCCGCCAGGCCGACCTCATGATCGTTTCCGGCACCGTCACCAAAAAGATGGCGCCCCAAGTCGTTCGCCTTTTCAACCAGATGCCCGAGCCGAAATACGTCATCGCCATGGGCGCCTGTGCCATTTGCGGCGGGCCCTTCCGAGACGGCTACAACGTCCTGCAAGGCATCGACCTCTATCTGCCCGTGGACGTCTATATCCCCGGCTGTCCGCCCCGCCCCGAAGCCCTGCTGGAGGGCCTGATGAATTTGCAACAAAAGATCGCAAGCCAGCGGCTTACCGGCCCGGCCCGCCCCCGCCATTTGCGGCAAAGCGCCCCGGGCGAATTTACCGTTCCGCAGTTCGGTTCCCATGACCTCGTCGGCCCGCGCCTGCCTAAAGACCAGACTCCTGATGCAAACTCTTGAACAAATCAAAGACCGCATCACGGCCTCCTTTCCAGACGCCCGTCTGGAAATCATTGCCAACGGCAGCCCGGCCAACCAGCCCTCCCTGCTCCTCGACCACGCCCACGCCCGGCAAATTGCCCGGTTTTTGCGCGATGATCCGGCTCTCCGCTTTGACTACGCCTCCAACGTGACCGGGGTGGACTGGCCCGAAAAGATTGTCAAGGAGAAAATTAAGGTAAAGAAAATTATTGACGGCGTGGAGAAGGAAATGGAAGAGGTTTCCGATCGGAAAACATCTGCCTTTCTCGAATCCGTCTACCATCTTTACTCGATGACGCTCGGCCACGGCCCGCTGGTCATCCGCCTGCGCACGGTCAATCGAGGCGATGACGTCGCGCTTCCTTCGCTCACTCCGGTCTGGCGCAGTTGCGAATTCCAGGAGCGGGAAATTTTCGATCTCTTTGGCATCCAATTTCAAGGCCATCCCGATCTGCGCCGCATCCTGATGTGGGACAATTTTGTCGACCATCCCATGCGCAAGGATTATGTGCCGACGGACAGCGGGGAGGTTGCGCTATGATGGCCGTTTCCGACCTGCAAACATCCCGCGCCGGCGACTCCGCCGGGCACGACCTTCTCGAAGTGTCGATGGGGCCGCATCATCCGTCCACCCACGGCGTCTTCCGCATGAATGTCGTTTTGGACGGCGAGACAGTGGTCAAGCTCAGCCCCGTTTTCGGTTATCTCCACCGTAATCACGAAAAAATCGCTGAAAAGAATAGCTACCTTGCCTCCATCCCTTATACTGACCGGCTGGATTACATCTGCTCCATGACAAATAATTGGGCTTACGTATTGTCAGTAGAGAAATTGACCGGTTTGGCCGTCCCGGAACGCGCTGAATACATTCGCGTCATAGTGGGCGAATTGACCCGGCTTTTCAACCACGCCTGCCTGGCGGGATTTCTTTTGCAAGACATGGGCGCACTCGGCACGCCGCTGATGTACGCCTTTCGGGAGCGGGAAAAGATCCTCGATCTGTTCGAGTCTTTGAGCGGCGCGCGCATGATGTGCAATTACATGCGTTTCGGCGGCTGCCGTTGCGATCTGCCCGATGGCTGGCTGGAACAGGCTGCCAAAACTGTGGCCAATTTCGATTCCTTCCTCGATCACTTCGAAGCGCTTTTGACTGGAAATGAGATTATCCGCGCCCGCAGCGACGGCGTGGGCGTCCTGCCTGCGGCCCTGGCCATTAATGCCGGGGTGACGGGCCCGGGGCTGCGCGCCAGCGGTGTCAATTATGATATCCGCAAGGTGGACAAATACGGCATCTACAGCCGGTTCGATTTTCGCGTGCCGCTCGGTGAACGCGGCGACGTTTTTGATCGTTACATGGTGCGGATTCTCGAAATGCGCCAATCCTTGAAAATTCTGGAAGCCGCCATGCGCGACATTCCGGCCGGCGCCATCATTGATCCCAAGGCCAAACTTCGCAATCTTCGGCCCAAGGCTGGCGAAGCTTATGGGCGCATTGAAGGCCCCAAGGGAGAATTGGGCTTTTATCTGATTAGCGACGGAAGCGCCACCCCTTATCGTTTCCGGATCCGCCCTCCCAGCCTTATTAACCTCACAGTTCTCGAAGATATGTGTCTCGGCCATACTATTGCGGATGTCGTCATCATTCTGGGCAGCATTGATATTGTGCTCGGGGAGGTGGATCGCTAATGCTCGGCTTCGGCATCATTAAAGGGCTGGCGGAGACTTGGCGCAATTTCATCGGCAGCTATTACGATCCCGCGCGATTGACCACCGTGCAGTATCCGGAGCAAAAACTGCCGCCCAACGAGAATGCGCGCACGATTCCTTTCCTGGTTTTCGACGGCGAGGATCCCATGGCCGGATTGCGCTGCACGGCCTGCTCCATTTGCGCCCAGGAATGCCCGGCCCATTGCATCGAAATTGTCAAGGACACCACCAAGAAGCCGGATTACCTGGGCAAAATGCAATTTTATCCCAAGGTGTTCAACATCGACATGGGCGTCTGCATGGCCTGTGGTATCTGCGCTGAAGTTTGCCCGTTCGATTCCATCAAAATGGACCGCGTCTTCGAGTTGTCCAGTCATGACCGCGGCATGGTTTTGCAAAAATCGGACCTGGCCAAACCAAATGATTATTTTCGGGAAATCCATCCCACCGAAGCCGCTGCCGTGGATGCGGCCCGGGCCGAAGAGCAACGCAAAGCGGAGGCCAAGAAAGCCGCCAACCCCGTTCTGGCCAAATCATGAAGGGCTTGGATCAAATTTTTATTTCGACGCAGCATGCGCTGGCGGGATTGGCGCCCGCACCCTTGCAGCCGTTGGTTTCAATGGTGCTGATCATCGCGTGTCTCATGTCGGTCTTCGGCGCCTGCTTTGCTCTCACCACCATTCTGGAACGCAAAACCCTGGGCCGGATGCAAAATCGTTTTGGCCCCAACCGCGTAGGTCCTTTCGGTTTGCTGCAGCCCATGGCGGACGGGATTAAAATGATAATCAAGGAAGATATTGTTCCCTTTTCCGCTGATCACGCACTGCATTTTCTCGCGCCGTTGGTGCTGACCGTTCCGATCTGGCTCGCGTTCTCTGTTCTGCCCTTCGGGCGCAATATGACCGCGGTGGAACTGGACGCCGGAATCCTTTTCTTTTTTGCCATAGGTTCCGCCTCCGAACTGGCCGTTTTCATGGCCGGATGGTCAAGTCAAAACAAATATTCGCTGGTGGGCGCGATGCGAGCCGTTGCGCAAATGATCAGCTATGAAGTCCCCCTGGTGCTTTCCAGCGTGCCAGTCTTGATGGCCGCCGGCTCCTTGTCTTTGTCGGACATTGTCCAGGCCCAATCCGGCTGCGCCCTGGGCTGGCTTCCGCACTGGAATGTTTTCACACCTTGGGGACTGGCTGGCTTTGCCTTGTTTCTCATTGCTGCCGCCGCCGAATCCAACCGTTGCCCCTTTGACCTTCCCGAAGGGGAATCAGAATTGATCGCCGGCTATCTGACCGAGTATTCCGGATTTAAATACGCCCTGTTTTTCCTGGGCGAATATCTAGGATTGTTCGCCGTCACAGGGTTGGCCGTGACCCTTTTCCTCGGCGGCTGGCAGGCCCCCGCCGCCTGGTTGGAGTGGGTGCCCTCCTGGGGTTGGTTTGCTGTGAAATTTAGCGCGATTATTTTTCTGGCCATCTGGATTCGCGCCACGCTGCCGCGTTTGCGGATGGACCAACTGTTAAATTTCGCCTGGAAATTCCTCGTCCCCCTCGCCCTCATCAACCTGCTCGTCGCTGTTGCCTGGCTTAAAACCGGCACATGGCGATTCCCAGCCGCAGCCGAAGTCCGCTGGCTGCTCGGCGCAAGTGTCCTGGCGATTGCGTATGTCTGCCTCGGACGACACTGGAACGGACCCGCGCCCAGGCCCCGCCAATATAGTTATGCCGAATGAAATTGCATTTATTCTGATTGCCGTTTTTACCGTGGCTTGCGCTGTCGCCGCCATGACGCGACGTCAGTTGGTGCATTGCGCTTTGTTCGCCGCCGCCGCATTTGCCGGCCTGGCTGCCCTCTATTTGCAGCTTGATGCCGAATTTGTCGGTTTTGCCCAACTGATGGTCTATGTGGGAGCGATTGCCATTTTGATTGTCTTCACTGTCCTGCTCACACGCGGCGACGAAGTCCGTTCCAACCGCAGCCAATCCTCGCCCTCGTGGCTGGCGGGTGTCGCGGTGGCTGTGCTTGTGCTGGCGGGGATCGCTTTGCCGATTCTCCTCAGTCCTGCTTTATGGCACGCGGCCCCGGTCGCCACCGGCGCGCCGGTGAAAAGAATCGGTGAAGAATTGATGAATCGCTACGTCCTGCCACTGGAGATGGTCGGAGTACTTCTGACAGGAGCGTTGCTGGGCGCCGTCGTTATTGCCATGCGCGAAGAGCCCGCGGTCAAGCCGCCCAGTCGCAGTCTTGTTCCTGCGCGCGCCGAGTCCGAGGAGGTTGTCAATCTGCGATGAGCACGCCGCTCGCCCATTATTTAATCCTCTCTGCCGTGCTCTTCAGCATCGGCTTCGCGGGCGCGGTCGCCCGCCGCAGCGCTATTCTCATGTTGATCGGCATCGAACTGATGCTCAACGCCGCCAATTTGAATTTCATCGCCTTCTGGAGATTCGGCCCGCACCCGGAAGCGTTGGGCGGCGTGATGTTTGTCCTTTTTTCCATCGCCATCGCCGCGGCTGAGGCGGCGGTGGGCCTGGCCCTGGTCATTTCCATTTACCGCCAGCGAGAAACCGCTCAGGTCGATGGCATGGATACGCTGAAAAATTGAGCATGGAACACGTCGTCCAATATTTATGGTTGATTCCAGTCGTTCCGCTCCTGATGGCGGCGATTGCCTCGCTGCTCACGCGGGAACGCCGGCGGCTGGCAGCTTCTCTGGCCATCGGCGGAATGGGCGTTTCCTTTTTGCTCTCCTGCGTCGCGTTCCTGACTACCTTAAGCGTGCATCCTTTCCGTCAGACATTTAATTTTCGGTGGTTCGATCTCGCGCAATCCGGAGTTCCGCTGGGTTGGGTGCTCGATCCTTTGACAGCCATCATGCTGGTGATGGTGACGTTTTTATCATTGCTCATTTTTATTTACAGCGTGGGTTACATGGAGCACGACGCAAATTACACGAAATTTTTCTGTTTCATGTCACTTTTTGCGGCCGCCATGCTCGGTCTCATCATCGCCAACAGTCTTCTACTTTTGTTCATGTGTTGGGAATTGGTTGGGCTGTCCTCCTACCTGCTTATTGGATTTTGGTTTGAAAAACCGGAAGCGGCGGCAGCGGCAAAAAAGGCTTTTATTACCACGCGGATCGGAGACATGGGCTTTCTGATCGGAATGGTTTGGCTTTATTCCCAATCCGGCACATTGCTGTTTTATGACAATGGCCACGGTTGCCTGGAACAATCCTCCCTGGATCAACTGGTCGCCGCCACGACTTTTGGCGGCATGGCTGTCTCGAGCGTGATTTCACTTTTGATTTTTGCCGGCGCGGTGGGGAAATCCGGCCAGGTCCCCTTGCATGTTTGGCTGCCGGACGCGATGGAAGGTCCCACTCCCGTCAGCGCTTTGATTCATGCCGCGACCATGGTGGCGGCGGGAGTTTTTCTGGTCGCCCGGATGTATCCGCTGATGAGCGCTGGGGCTCACCCGCAGGCACTCCAGGTAGTGACATGGATCGGGGCCATCACGGCTGTCTTTGCGGCGACCATCGCTCTGGCTCAGAATGACATCAAGCGCATCATTGCGTATTCCACGATTTCGCAACTGGGTTTCATGATGATGGGATTGGGCGTGGGCGGCGTGGCCGTCGGAATGTTTCACCTGATTACACACGCGTTTTTCAAATCGCTCCTCTTTCTCGGCGCAGGCTCCGTCATTCACGGCTGCCACGGTGAGCAGGACATCCGCAAAATGGGCGGGCTCAAAAAACTCATGCCGTGGACTTTTGCCACTTACGCCGCCGGCATGATGGCCTTGTGCGGTGTGCCGCTTTTCTTTTCCGGTTTTTGGAGTAAAGACGAAATTTTAGGCGCGGCGCGAAACTGGCCCTCGTCCCCGATTCCGTTCTATCTGGGACTGGCCGGCGCGTTTCTCACGGTTTGTTATATGACCCGTCAAGTCTGCTGGGTGTTTTTCGGAAACCGGGTCGATGCTCATTCGCCCGCGCACGAAAGTCCCGCTGTCATGACCGTCCCTCTCGCCATTCTCGCGGCTTTGGCGGTGCTGGCAGGATTTTTGGGAACACCCGTATGGCCCTGGTTCAGTTCTTATTTAAATGGACACATTGCCGAGTTCAAACCCTCGGCCCTGATGGAGCGCCCGGAA
>Ga0182030_10024084_pt1 | contig 11213 bp, 10 predicted proteins | sample 812S3MmetaG_FD_121299 | JGI IMG/M metagenome (GOLD analysis project Ga0182030, IMG submission 121299) | Permafrost microbial communities from Stordalen Mire, Sweden - 812S3M metaG (Illumina Assembly) | ecosystem: Environmental > Terrestrial > Soil > Wetlands > Permafrost | place: Sweden...
ATGAAGAACTGCTTGCCTGCCTTCTCCAGCGCCTGCGCCATCTGGATCGAATTTTGGAAATGCACGTTGTCGTCTTCGACGTTGTGAACCATGAGCAGCTTCGTGTTACCGAGTGCCGCCGCGCTGGCGAGCGGGGAGCTCTTGTTGTAGCCTTCCGCGTCTTCTTCCGGCAGGCCCATGTAACGCTCTGTGTAAATTGTGTCGTAATTCCGCCAGCTGACCACCGGCGCGCCCGCGATCGCGGCTTTAATGAGACCCGGGGCATGCGTAATCGTGAAGAGCGTCATGTAGCCGCCGTAGCTCCATCCGTAGAGACCAATGCGCGCCGGATCCACAAACCCCTGCGTGATCAGGTACTGTATGCCGTCTTTCTGATCGCTGAGCTCGTGCTCGCCCATGTCGTGATACAACACCTTTTCGAAGGCATGCCCGCGTCCTGTCGAACCGCGATTATCCAGTTGCCAGACGACGAAGCCTTTGTGCGCCAGAACCTGGTCCCAGTTGAGCCCCTGCCAGCGATTGACCACATACTGCGCGCCAGGGCCTCCGTACACGATCACCACAGCCGGATACTTCTTTCCCGGCTGAAATCCGGCGGGCTTGATCATCCGCCCGTAGAGTTGGGTGCCATCGGTTGCTTTCACCTGCACGATTTGCGTGGGAAGAATTTCGAACTCTTCCGACGCCGAAGGGTCGGCCGTGTGAAACGCCCGCACTTCACTGCCGTCCGATTTGTAGAACGTGCGTTGCCGCGGCGTGCCGAGGTTGCTGTAATCGTCGGCGTAGCACGCAGCATTCGGAGACATCGATATGGCGTGCGTGCCCGCGCCTTTCGTCAGCCGCTCTTTGCCCGTGCCGTCGAATCCAACGGAATACAGATGGCGTTCGGTCGGGCTTTCCTGCGTCGAAGTGAAGTACACGCGGCGCCGCGCTTCATCCACGCCCACGATGGCTTCCACTTCCCAGTCGCCGCTGGTCAACTGGCTGGCCGGCCGGGCGCCGGTGCCGGACAGATTGGCGTCGTACAGGTAAATGTGCCGGAACCCGGAACGTTCGCTCGTCCAGAGGAATTGCCGGCCCTCGGCGACGAACCGCGGCTCGTCTTTTTCTTTCACGTTAATCCACTGGGGATCTTCCTCGTGCACGAGGACCCGCGACGCGCCGGTCCGGATGTCGGCCATGATCAGATCGAGCTTGTTCTGCACGCGGTTGAGCCGCTCGGCCAGCACCGCGTTGCCGGAAGGCGACCACACCACGCGCGCGAGCAGATAATCGCGTGTATCGCCGAGGTTCATCCATTTTGTTTCGCCGCCGGCAGCGGGTACGATGCCGATCCGGACGTCGGCATTCGGCTCGCCGGCTTTCGGATAGCGCTGCGGCTCCAGAACCCCGCGCGAACCGAGCAGCGACACCTGCGGATATACCGGTTCGTGTGACGTGTCGAACTGCAGATAGGCGATGTGATGGCCGTCGGGCGACCACCAGTGAGCGGTGTCGAGATCGAGTTCCTCCGGATACACCCAGTCCGCCTGCGCATTGAGCAGCGTGTCCGATCCGTCGGAGGTAAGGCGGTAGGTTATCTTCGACGCGACTTCCAGTGAGTAAAGATCGGGTCCGCGGCGAAAACTCACGTAGCGATTGTCGGGCGAAAGCTTGGGATCCCGCTCCGCCTCGGACGTTTGCGTCAGCGGCTCAAATCGGCTCTTGTTGATGTCGACGACGAACAGATCGCCCGACGCTGCCACCAGCAGGCGCTTGCCGTCGGCGAACCACTGTATGTCGTGTTCGTTCACACGGCGGTTGGTCCAGTCGTATTTAGCGCCCGGCGGTGCGGGGACGGCGGCTCCCTGCAATTTTTCCAGAGCGACGACGGATTTTTCTTTGCCGGAACGTACGTCGCAGAGAACAATTTCGCCGCGCTCGATGGTCACGAATCGCTCTCCGTCCGGTGCCCAGGTAATGGCGCCTGGGGCGGAGCGCGTGGAGTTCACAACTGCCTCGATCGTGACCGGCTTTTTCTGCGCGAACAGAAGCGTAACAGTAAGAAGGCCGATGACTGCGAAACGATGCATGAAAAGCCTATTGTAGCGAGACAACAGTCTGAAGCATGATTGCAAAGGTTCTGTCGAGGACTTGCTCACACTCCTGCCGGACACCCCCGGCATGCATTCCGAATCGAAGCGCAGCCCACGGCGTCCAACGGCTGATTCGATGGTTAAGCCCTGGAGATTGTCAGGCTTAAATCCCGATGTATTTTCCGTCGTGGGACGAGGAGACGCATCCCAAATGCATCCGAGCGAAAATCAGCGTTACGAATCCCGCGGGATGGTGTTTTGATCACTCCCGATTAAATCCGGCCGCAGCCTCTTCGTCTTCTCCAGCGCCGCCTGCTTCCGCCATTTTCGGATCTCCGCGTGATTCCCGCCCAGCAGCACGTCCGGCGCTTTCCATCCGCGAAATTCCGCCGGGCGCGTCCAGTGCGGACAATCCAGCATTCCCGCGTCCGCAAACGATTCGTTGACCGTCGAGTCTTCGTTTCCCACCACACCTGGCAGCAGACGAGCGACCGTGTCGACAACCACCGCCGCCGCCAGTTCGCCCCCGCTCAGCACATAGTCGCCGATCGAGAGTTCTTCATCCGCCAGATGCTCCGCCACGCGCTCATCGACGCCTTCATAGCGCCCGCAGATCAGCAGCAGTTCATCGCACCGGACCAACTGGCGCGCGACGGCCTGCGTGAACTTACGGCCCTGTGCAGAAAGCAGCACGACTCTTCGTTGCCGTTCGCGCGGCTTTCCCTGATGTTCTGCCCAGATGGATTCCACGGCTTCGAAGACCGGTTCGCACTTCAGCAGCATGCCTTCGCCGCCGCCGAACGGCCGATCGTCGACCGTGCGATGCGCGTCGTGCGTCCAGTTGCGCAGATCGTGGACGTGCAGTTCCAGCGCCCCGAAATCCGCCGCGCGCGCTACTACGCCGTATTTAAAAGGCCCTTCGAAAAACTCCGGAAAGATCGTGAGCAGGTGGAACTTCATGGCAGCCGCGGACCGCGGGGCGGGTCTGCAGTCAAAAGCAGCACTAAATTTCTGCGTCCCCTCCCGGGCGAAGATCCCGGTCGCCGGAGAGTTCTTCAAGACCGGCGGGCAGTTCCACTTCAATCCGCTTCAGCTCCGGCCGTATGTCTACACAGATTGCCTTCACGAAGGGAATCAGCAGCCGACCGCCGTCGATCTCGATCAGCGGCGGGCCGCCGTACTCTTCGAACCGCGTGACACGCCCCACCAGCCGCCCGGACCCGCGCTCGCGCACCTCACACCCGATCACGTCCGAATGAAAATACTCGCCCGGGTCAAGTGCGACGCGCTCCGCTATCGGCACCTGTATTTCGGCTCCGCGCAGCGTCTCGGCAGCTGTTATGGAATCCACACCGCGGAATTTGAAGACCAGCACGCCGCCGTGCTCCCAGACCTCGTCCACGTGATAAAAATTGCCGTCGCCTGTCAGGCGCACGTCACCCAGCTGTGAAAATCTTTCCGGCCGGCTGGAAAGGGATTCCGCCGTCACCTCGCCCCGGTTTCCACGCGGACGGCCCACAACCGCGATAGAGACCCACGCGGCATCGCTGCTCACTGATTTCGCCCGGGACGGTTATTCAATGATCTCTCCCGGATCAGTTACTCAATGATTTCTAATGTGAAGCGGCGATTCAGCTTCATGCCGGCCGCTCCCAGAATCGTGCGGATCGAACGCGCCGTGCGCCCCTGCTTGCCGATCACCTTGCCCAGATCGCTCGGGGCAACTTTCAGTTCAAGCACGGTCGTCTGTTCGCCTTCGACCTCGTTGATAGCCACTTCTTCCGGGATGTCGACCAGAGCCTTCGCGATATCCTCGATCAACTGTTTCATCGACTCCCCCAGTTTGCACCGTTTTGAAGCACTTCGGCGCCCCGCCGCTGTGCTGTCTCATACAGCTGCTTATGCAGCCGCCGGCGCCGGATTACCCTTCAGCAGGCGGCCTACCGTTTCCGACAGTTGCGCCCCGTTCTTCGTCCAGTATTCGATGCGCTCATGGTTCAGCTTCACAGTAGCCGGAGTGGTCAGCGGATTGTACTGCCCCACCACTTCGATATTGCGGCTGTCCCGCGCCCGCTCTTTCTCTATGACGACAACGCGGTAAAACGGTTTCTTCTTGGCGCCGAATCGCGCCAGCCTGATCATCAGCATCTGTTCTCTTTTTCCTTCAGCTCTCTAAAATCCGGGTAATCCAAGCTTGCCCATTCCCATCCTCCCCAGGCGTTTGCCCAGAGAACCCATATTGCCGGACAGGCTCTTCATCATCTTGCGTGCCTGCCCGTACTGCTTGAGCAGGTTGTTGACTTCGTTTACGGAAGTCCCGCTGCCGCGCGCGATGCGCCGCCGGCGGCTCCCGTTAATAATCATATGATTATCGCGCTCTTTGGGCGTCATCGAGTCGATGATGGCCACGATGCGCGTCAGTTCCTTCTCATCCGGCTGCATGCCCTGCAGCTCTTTCATCATGCCCACCTTCGGCATCATTTTCAGAATCGAATCGAGCGACCCCAGCTTGCGCAGCGACTTCAGCTGATCGCGGAAATCCTCCAGCGTGAACTCATTATCCATGAGTTTCTGCTGCATTTTTTCCTGCTCTTTGATGTCGAAGGCTTCCTGCGCCTTCTCCACAAAGCTCACGATGTCGCCCATGCCGAGGATGCGCGACGCCGCCCGGTCCGGATGGAAGGTCTCGAACGCATCCGGCTTTTCGCCCACGCCCACGAACTTCAGCGGCTGCCCGGTTACGCTGCGGATCGACAATGCCGCGCCGCCGCGCGCATCGCCGTCCATCTTGGTCAGGATGACGCCCGTGATCCCCAGCTGCTTGTGGAACTCATCGGCCGACTTCACCGCGTCCTGGCCCGTCATGGCATCCGCGACGAACAGGATCTCGACCGGATTCAGCTGCGCTTTGAGTTCCTTCAGCTCGTCCATGAGCTGATCGTCGATGTGCAGGCGGCCGGCCGTATCGACCAGCAGCACGTCGCGGCCATTGTTGACGGCTTCGCGGCGCGCCGATTTTGTCAGTTCGGCGGGCAGTTTCTCTTCGGGCGGCCCCACGTAAATCGGAACCTTGACATCGCGCGCAATAATCGCCAGCTGTTCGCGCGCCGCCGGACGGTAGACGTCGACCGACACCAGCTGCGGACGATGCCCGTTCTTCGTCAGCCACCGCGCCAGCTTGCCTGTCGAAGTGGTTTTGCCCGACCCCTGCAGGCCGACGATCATGAACACGCTGGGCGGTTCATTCGCAAAACGCAGCTTCGATTCGTGGCTCCCGAGGATCTTGATCAGTTCCTCGTTGATAATGCCGATGATCTGCTGCGACGGCGACAGGGAGTTGAGCACTTCCTGCCCCAGGGCGCGCTGTTTGACGTTTTCGATCAGCTGTTTGACGACTTTGAAATTGACGTCGGCTTCGAGCAGCGCCACGCGCACTTCGCGCAGGGCGCTTTCCATGTTCTCGGCTGTGAGGCGTCCTTCACCACGCAGGTTCTTGAAGACACGCTGCAGTTTGTCGGACAGATTATCGAACATCTTGATTTAGCTGGATGGAGTACTGTTTGCCCGGAATTGGGCGACTCTTTTGATTGTACATGTACCGCTGGCGGTCTTGCCGCCGGCTTGATCACATTCTCGGTTGTCCGATGTCCCGAAGCTCCGGACTTGATCCCGGCGGACACCAGGGAGCAGCTCCGGTTTTCTTGTACTCAGTCCGGGTCAGGCCGATTTGTTTGCGGACCTGAATTTGAGCCATAGCCAAAGCCGGCGATGTGTACCGGGCGCACCCCACCCAATCCCAGACGTCGCCCGTGGTCAGGTCGACAGCGTAGTGCCCAACTGTAGCCGAGCCCCCCGGGTTGTCGTAAAGCGCATGAATTACGTGGTAACGCGGAAACCAGGGATCGAGTCTGGACTCATTCGGGAAGTCGACGATCTTAAACCCTGGCAACCTTGTCCAGCCGTCCTTCAACAGCGCCCTGACCAGCGTTCGGGCCTCGTCGACATTCAATTCCCGGCTTTGAACAGCGGGCACAGGTTCGGCGAAGATCAGGGCAGCAACACACCCTCCGAGCACGATTCGGCGCAACCTCATCCGACAACATGTTACTGCGCTGGAATGACTGGAATTTGCCGTCAGGATACCCTGAAGTGAACATGACGATTGATCTGAACCCTCAACAGCAACGCGTGATCGACCTGGCGGTCCAGTCCGGCGCGTATCAGAATACCGCCGAAGTACTTGACCAGGCACTCGAGATCATTCGCGACCAACTGGAACTCGAAGACTGGATGCTCGAACAGCGCGAGGCGGTTGCCGCGTACATCGCGATGGGCTTTGCTCAGGCCGAACGTGGCGAGTTGATCGACGGTGATGCCGCGATCGAGATGCTCCGCCAGCGGCGCGTCGAGCGGCTTCAATCGCGGTAATGGGCGCGGCGTTTCAGCTAACGCCACAAGCAACTGAGGACCTCGACGGCATATGGTGGTTCATCGCGGAAGACAGCCGCGATGCTGCCGACCGGGTCGAACTGGAAATCGTGGCTACTTGTCGCCGCCTCGCAAAACACCCACGGATGGGAACGGTCCGGAAGGACATTACGTCGCTGCCAGTGCGCTTCTGGACCGTCCAGAGATTCCCCAATTACGTGATCGTCTATCGCCCCGACACGCTTCCCCTTCAGGTCATCGCCGTGCTCCACAGCAAACGGGATCTGCGGCGGGTTCTCGCAGAGCGCGGCTGAACTCTTCATGCCTGCCCCGCGGTTAGCGGCGCGCTAAAATCCCCCAATGTCCCTCGCCGACCGCGCCGCGCGTTACTTCGAATTCGCCGCGCTCGGCACCAACTGGAAGACTGAAATCCTCGCCGGCACCACCACCTTCATGACGATGGCGTACATCATCTTCGTCAATCCCTCCATCCTCCACGAAGCCGGACTCCCCGCCGCCGGGGTGACCGCCGCCACTTGCCTCGCCGCCGCCGTCGGCAGCCTGCTGATGGGCACATTCGCCCGCTATCCCATCGCTCTCGCGCCCGGCATGGGCCTCAATGCGTATTTCACCTATTCAGTCGTCAAAGGCATGGGCGTCGACTGGCACACCGCCCTCGGCGCTGTCTTCCTCTCGGGCATCGCCTTTCTCATCCTCACCGCCGCGGGCATCCGCCAGATGATCGTCAACGCCATCCCGCATGAACTCTACTCCGCGGTCGCGGCCGGCGTTGGCCTCTTCATCGCGCTCATCGGATTCCGCAACGGCGGCATCATTGTCCCCAGTCAGGCCACGCTGGTTTCGCTCGGCAATCTCCGCAGCCCCACCACGCTCCTCGCGCTCTTCGGATTACTCCTGATGGCCGTCCTGCTCTGCGCGCGCTTCAAAGCCGCCATCCTCGTCGGCGTCGTCGCCACCTGGCTTCTCGCCGCCCTCACCGGCACGGTCGACTGGCACCCGCAGCCCTACAGCATTCGCGACATCTCATCCACTGCGCTCCAGCTCGACATCCGCGGCGCGCTCCGCCTCGGCCTGCTCGACATCGTCTTCGCCTTCCTTTTCGTCGACCTCTTCGACAACATCGGCACTCTCCTCGCCGTGGGCAAGAAAGCCGGCCTTTTCGACAACGCCGGCTCTGTCCCGCGCCTCAACCGCATCCTCTACAGCGACGCCATCGCCACTGTTGCGGGATCGTTGTCAGGGACTTCGACCGTTGTCAGCTATATCGAGAGCTCGGCCGGAGTCGCGGCCGGCGGGCGCTCCGGCGTCACCGCCATCGTCACCGGGCTTCTCTTCGCGATCGCTCTCTTCGTCGCGCCGCTCGCGGGCGCCATCCCCGCATCCGCCACCGCGCCGGCGCTCATCATCGTCGGCAGCATGATGATGACGGCGGTCGCCGAAATAGCCTGGACCGATCCCGAAATCGCCATCCCTGCCTTCCTGACGATGCTTGCGATCCCGCTGACGTACAGCATCGCCAACGGCCTCGCCTTCGGCTTCTGTTCCTATACCCTGATCAAGCTGCTGTGCGGCCGCTTCCGCGACGTGAGCTGGATGGTCTACGCGCTGACCGCCCTCTTCCTCGCCCGCTTCTGCTACCTGTCTTGAAACCAGGTGAGGTGGGTTGCCAAAACAGTCCCGCCCGCTTAATCCCCGGTCCGCCAGCCGCCATAAACGAATCTGCGGACCCGCGAACGCATCGGGTCCGCGGCGGACCTATTTTGCTGCGATCAGTCCGGGCTTTGTAATGCGCGCTTCGCCGACCTGCTGGCGCCACATCGCGTAGTAGAGGCCTTTGCCGTCGAGGAGTTCGTCGTGGCCGCCGTATTCGACGATCCGGCCGCGTTCGAGGACGTAGATACGGTCGGCGTGCATCACGGTGGAAAGGCGATGGGCGATCAGAATCGTAATCGAATTGCGCGTCGATGCCACTTCGCGGATCGTCTGACTGATTTCCTCTTCGGTGAGCGAATCGAGGGAGGAAGTCGCTTCGTCGAAGACCATCAGCTGCGGATGGCGGAGGAGTGCGCGCGCGATCGAGAGACGCTGCTTCTCGCCGCCGGAAACTTTGACGCCGCCTTCGCCGATAACGGTGTCGAGCCCTTTGTCGGCGCGGGCCAGCAAGGTGCCGACGGCGGCCTGGCGCAGGACCTCCATGCAGTCCGCATCCGTCGCTTTCGGGTTGACGAAGAGGAGGTTTTCGCGGATGGAGCCGGAGAAAAGCTGCGAATCCTGCGTGACGAAGCCGATGCGTTCGCGCAGACCTTCGATTTCGACTTCGTCTTCGCGCGTGCCGTTGTAAAAGATGTGGCCGGAGTCGGGACGATAGAGGCCGACGAGGAGCTTCACCAGCGTTGTCTTGCCCGAGCCGGAGGGGCCGACGAAGGCGATGGTTTCACCGCGCGAGACGTCGAAAGAAACTTCCGCGAGCGCCGGGCGGTTGGCAGTCTGATGCTGGAAGGTGACGCCGTCAAAAGCCAGGGTTTCGAGAGGACCGATGGCAACCGGGTTTTCGGGGCGGGGCTCGGGCTTGAGGCTGAGGATAGTCTCGAAGTTTTCGAGCGAAGCCTCCGTTTCGCGGTAAGTATTGACGACGTTGCCGAGTTCCTGCAGCGGTCCGAAAATGAAGAACGAATAGATGAAGAGCGAGAAGAACTGGCCCACCGTGATGCGCTGCGTGAAGATCAGGTAGAGCATCAGGAACATGATCGAGGTGCGCAGCAGGTTGACGAAAGTGCCCTGCACGAAGCTGAGGCTGCGCAGGTATTTCACCTTCTTGAGTTCGAGCTTCAGGATTTTGGCGGTGGTGGCGTTGAGATGGCTGATTTCCTGCTGGGCGAGGCCGAGGCTCTTTACCAGCTCGATGTTGCGCAGGGATTCGGTGGTGGAACCGGCCAGCGCGGTGGTTTCCTGCACGATGGTGCGCTGCACCTGCTTGATCTTGCGGCTGAGCAGCGAGCTGAGGCCGCCAAGCAGCGGAATGGTGGCGAGATAGGCGGGGCCGATCGCCCAGTAGATGCGCGCGGCGTAGATCATAACGAAAATGACGCCGATGACGGTGGTGAACAGCAGATTGACCGCCGTGGTGATGAGCTTCTCGACATCCGAGCGAACCTTCTGCAGCTTGCCGAGAGTTTCGCCGCTGCGCTGATCTTCAAACTGCGCGTAAGGGAGTTCGAGCGAATGGCGGATGCCGTCGGCGTACATGCGCGCGCCGACCTGCTGAGTAATAACGTTGACGTAGTAATCCTGAAAATTCTTGGCGACGCGCGAGACGAACGCGACGCCGACGGCGAGGCCGAGGAGGTAAGAAACGCCCCGGATGAACTGGCCGACGGTGTAGTTGTGGCGCGTGGCGTAGGAATCGATGATGTGCCGCAGGATGGCGGGGTCAAGCAGGGAGAAGACCTGATTGATGGCGGCGAGAACGAGTGCCGCGGCTACCAGACGCCAGTAGTCCTTCAGATAACGGTAGAGGGTCGCCATCTATCTATTGATGCACACCGCGCCGTGGAAGACACTGAACTGGCCGATAAGATACTAATTCGGCCTCAAGGAGGAGTTACTGGCGATGAAGACGACGGTTCTGGGCACAATCGCACTATTTTCGATGACGCTTGCGGCGCGGGCGGATTTCAGCTACGCGAATTCAGGCAAAGTCACCGGCGGTTCGATGGGGGCGATGGCAGCGGGTGCGGGTAACACACAGGACAAGGTCTATTTCAAAGGCCAGAAAATGAAGAGTGAAAGCGCGGAGGTCGCCACCATCATCGACTTCGAGGCGCAGACACTGACCACCATTAATCATCGGACGAAGACGGTTACGGTGAAGAAGCTGAGCGAAATCGCGAAGGACGTAAATGACGCGCCGGTCGCTGTCGACGTGAAAGAAACCGGGCAGCAGAAGACGATCAACGGCTATAACGCGAAAGAGCTCGTTATGACGATGGAGATGTCGATGCCGCAGGCGCCGCAGATGGGGAAGATGCAGATGGAAATGCACCTGTGGCTGTCGTCTGATGTGCCGGGAATCGGCGAGATGCGGGAATTTTACCGGAAAAACCTGGAGAGATTCCCCTGGTCGGCAATGGGAGGCGGAAATCCGCAGCTGGCGCAGGCCATGGCGCAGATGCGGCGCAAAATGGCGGAGATGAACGGCGTGCAGGTGGAGTCGGTAATGAGGATAAAACCGGCGGGTGGGGCGGGTGCTCCGGCGATGCCTCAGATGCCGCAGATGACCGCGGATCAGCAGGCGCAGATGCAGGCCGCGATGGCGCGCATGCAGCAGCAGGGCGGCCCAGGAGCGGAAGCGGCGGCGCAGATGATGGCGCGTATGGGCAACATGGGGCGAGGCGGCGCGCCCGGGGCGTCGAATTCTCTGATGGAGATTACGACGGATTCGAGCGAGTTCTCGACGGCGCCGATTCCGGACTCGGTGTTCGCGATTCCGCCGGGCTATCAGAAAAACTAAGGGTCTCAGAGCCGCGAGATCTCGGCAAGGATCGCCGCGAGCGCTTTACGGAACTGGTCGCCCGTACTGACTTCAAAGAGGCGCGGATCGAGGGGCTTCAGCAAAGGCTCGAGCTGATCGGTGATGGAGTAGTCGGCGCGGATCGGGGTCTCGGGGAGCCTGGTGGTGCCGGGCGGGGG
>Ga0182030_10024086_pt1 | contig 11213 bp, 10 predicted proteins | sample 812S3MmetaG_FD_121299 | JGI IMG/M metagenome (GOLD analysis project Ga0182030, IMG submission 121299) | Permafrost microbial communities from Stordalen Mire, Sweden - 812S3M metaG (Illumina Assembly) | ecosystem: Environmental > Terrestrial > Soil > Wetlands > Permafrost | place: Sweden...
AATGGACGCGCAACGGGAAGACGTGGATGGCCGGGTCAAGCCCGGCCATGACGCGGAATGATGGTGCTTCGCGCTCAGCTTCTCGCGGTTCCGTGCGCGCCGTGCGACGGCGCGCCGGCGCCGACGGCGCGCTGGAGGTCGTCGACGGCCTGGGCGAAGTCGTCGCCGGACTTGGCGGCGCCGCCGACCTTCTGGGGGTCGGCGTCCTGCGGTGCGACGGGAGCGCTGGCGCCGGGGGCGACGAGGTCGACGAGAATCTTGCCGACCAGCGGCAGCGCAGGGATCATCTTGGCTTCCTCTCCCGCGAATCGGCGGGCGACGCGTGAAAGCCGAGGATGAAGCCGCGAGCTTGCGCGAGCGTGACTTCGCTCAGGGCGTCGACTGGAAGTCGACGACGCAAGCCTCTTCCAGCGACGGGTCGAGATAACGGCGACAGAAGGCCTGGTGGGCGGGGTGGATCAGGTAGGCGTCGCGGCCTTCAGGGCCGTCGAAGCTGACGATGAAGCAATGGGTGAAGCCCTGGTCGAGCCCTTCCGGGCTGGAGTTGCGGCCCCATTCGAAGCCACGCACGAACGGCAGCTCGGCGCACAGGGCGCGAAAGGCGTTCTCGATCGTCGCGACCGTCTCCGCCGCGGCGCTCGGCTTGAACTTGAACAGAACCACGTGACGATAAGCGCCGGCGCCTTCCGCCATCATGCCCACTCCTGCTTGCGCGGCGAAGCGCGCTGACCGCAGAGCTTATACCGGCTGCGGCGAGCGGGCGCGAATGCCGCGTTTTGGCCCTGCGACATCAAGCCACGCAGATCTGGCCGGAGCGCTCGCCGAGCGCGTCTGGCGCGAAACCTTGTCGGCGCGCTCGGCTCAGGCGGTCCGAGGCGCCGTCGCGGCGGCGGCGGCCGGCAGCGGCACGGTCCCGGCGTAGCGATGGATGAGAACGGCGGTCAAAAGGACGCCGGCGCTGAGCGCGATGACGACGACCGCGATGGCGATCATCGCGCCGAGGATCGCCGCCTTGCCCTTGGCGTCGCCGCGACCTTTGGCGACCGACGCGAACAGCTTGCCGACCGCCTGGAACGCCGGGCCGAGCCCGTTGATCGCGCCCATCGTGTTGTGGACTTGCGCCAGCGTGTTGTAGGCGGCGAGGCCGATATTCATCAGGCTGTGTTGGCGATACGCGGCGATCCAGGACTCGATGGTGATGATCAGGCCCGTGCCGAGCGCGGGGAAGATGATGGTGAGGTACCACAGGCTCACCGCCCCGTTCAGTTGGTCGCCGGTGAAAATATCGGGGAAGAGGGCGTTCGCCAGGAACAGCAGCGGGAACAGGAAGACGGAACTGAAGCCGATGGCGCTCTGGATCGCGCCGCACCAGACCAGCACGCGGATCGAGCCGCCAACCGCCTTCGACTCGACCCAGGCCCGGCCGCAGCTCCGCGCGTTCCACCACGAAATGCCGAAGTTCAGCGCCAGGATCAGGTAGAGCCAAATCGGAACCGATCCGTCCATGCCGACGTTCCCCCTCGCGGCGCCTGCCGACAACGTCGCAAATCTCGCCCGCTCGGGGCGGCTTGGCAAGGCGGCGCCGAAGCGTCCTTACGCCGCTACGCGGCGGCTCCAGCGGCGGCCGCGACGCTGGGCGCGCTGTTCCGGCGTCTCCTCCGGCGGCGCGGTCGGGTCGAGCTGCGGCAGGGCGTCCATCACCCGCTCGGGCGGGAAGATGACGATGACCTCGGTGCCCTCGCGCAGCTTCGACTTGAGCCGGAACTCGCCGCCGTGCAGCTCGACCAGGCCCTTGACGATCGGCAGGCCGAGGCCGGAGCCTTCTTCGGCGTTCTTCTGCGCCAGCGAGCCGCGGCCGAACGACGACAGCACGATCGGAATTTCTTCTTCGGCGATGCCGGGTCCGGTGTCGCGGATCGACAGATACTGCCCGCCGGCGCTGGTCCAGCCGACCTTGATCGTGATCGTTCCGCCCTGCGGCGTGAACTTGATCGCGTTCGAGAGCAGGTTGAGCGTCACCTGGCGCACCGCCTTCTCGTCGGCCCAGATGCGCGGCAGGTCGCTGTCGAGCTGCTCGACGATGGCGATGTTGCGCCCCTTGGCGCGCATCGCCAGCAGGTGGCGGCACTCCTCGACCACGCCGGGCAGCGACACCGATTCCTCTTTCAGCTCGTAGCGGCCCGCCTCGACCCGCGACAGGTCGAGGATCTCGTTGATCAGCATCAGCAGATGCTGGCCGCTCGAATGGATGTCGTTGGAATAGTCCTTGTAGACGGCGACCGAATGGGCGCCGAACAGCTCCGCCTTCATCACCTCCGAGAAGCCGAGAATGGCGTTGAGCGGCGTGCGCAGCTCGTGGCTCATCGTCGCCAGGAAGCGCGACTTGGCGAGATTGGCGCTCTCGGCGCGCCGCCGCGCCTCGTCGGAATTGAGCTTGGCCTGCTCGAGCTCGGCGATCAGCGCGTCCTTTTCCGCCTGGAACGACAGGCCGGCGAGCGAGGTGCGATGGAGCCGGTTGGCGAGGATGACGAAGTAGACGAGGATGCCGACGCACAGCGCCGACATCAGCAGCGCCTGCCCGCGCGTCGTCGGCCCGAGCACATAGACGATCGCGATCGCCATCGGCAGCAGGCCGCCGGCGACGGCGAAGGGAATCGCCGAGGCGACCATCGCCGTCATGCCGGAGACCAGCAGCAGGACGACCAGCACGAACGTGCGGGCGTTGGGGTCGGCCGATTGCAGCAGCAGGACGACGAGCAACGCCCAGGCGCCGCCGGCGAAGGTCTCGGCGACGATGAATTTGCGCCGCCAGGCGGGGGAGGCCTTTTCCGGCTCGGGCAGATCGAGGAAGGCGATCGCCAGCCCGTAGCGCACCGCCAGCGAAACGGCGAGCAGCACGCCCCAGGTGACGACCTTGGGCGCCGGCACCCAGTAGCAGGCGATCGCGCCGACCGCGAGCGCGACCAGCGCCATCGCCGGCGTCGCGCCGGCGACGCTGTTGGCGAACAGCCGCGCCAGCGAGGCGTACTGACCGGTGAAGTCGATCGAATTGGTGGTGAGCGTCTGACGCGCCTGGCGCATCTTGAGCGTCATCGCCCGTCGTCGCGCCGCGGCGGCGGGATCGCCGACGCGACCCTTGTCGTTTTTCTCCGACGCAACCTCGACCATGACCGCCCGACGCGCGCACGCTGCTACCCTTTCAGGATCATGACGATTAATCGTTAACGAGCGGCTACGAGCGACCCGCGATTCCGCGCCAAAATCCTTTCCGGAACGGTCCGTCGGGCGGCGTCCCACGCCTGTCCCGCTGCGTCCCGCGCGCCGCGACGGCGCCCCCATTCAGGCGCGGTTCAGACGCATTGGCCCATGAGCACGCGTTCGCGGGCGCCCAATCGGCCGCGATGGAGAAAGGGAAATGCCGGCACGCTGGCCGTTCGCGCTGCTCGCCGCGTTTCTGCTGGCGGGGGCGACGCCGGCGGCGACGTTCGCGCAAGCGGCCGCGCCGCCCAATCCGCGCATCGCCCTGGTGATCGGCGAAGCGACCTACGGCGATCAGACGCTCGCCACGCCGGTCAACGACGCCGCGCTGATCGCCCAGACCCTCCAGGCGGCCGGCTTCGACGTCGTCGGCGCGCGCGATCTCGACGGGACGTCGATGCGCGCGGCGATGCGCGACTTCCTCGACAAGGCGGCGGCGGTCGGCCCCGACATGCAGGCTTTCGTCTATCTCGCCGGCCGCGGCGTGCAATACGAAGGCGACAATTTCTTCGTTCCCGTCGACGCGCAGCTCGCCCGCGATTCCGATGCGCCGATGGAGGCGATCCGGGTCGCCGACTTCGCCCACGCGCTCGCCTCCGAGCCGGGGCGCGCGCGCATCCTCGTCCTCGATGCGGCGCGGGCCAATCCTTATCCCGGCCAAGGTCAGCCGTTCGCCGGCGGCCTCGCGCTGGTCGATCCCGATCCCGGCGCGCTCGTCGCCTTCGACGCCGCGCCCGGCGCAATCGTCGGCGACGAACAAGGCCCCTACGGCGTTTACGCCAAGACGCTCGCCGGGGCGATGCGCGAAGGCGGCGTGCCGATCGAGGACGTCTTCGCCCAGACGCGCGTGCAGGCGAACCAGGCGACCGGCGGCGCGCAGGCGCCATGGAGCGCCTCCAAGCTTTCCGCGCCCTATTACGTGTTCGAGCGCGCCGCCGACGCGCCGCCGCCGCCGGCCGTCGCCGCCTATGCCGACGCGGCGAGCAAGCCGATCCGCGCCTTCCCGGCCGATCAGGCCTATTCCGTCGCGCTCGGTCGCGACACGCTCGCCGCCTATTCCGATTTCCTCGCCGCCTATCCGAATGCGCCGGAAGCCAGGCGCGTGCGCGCGATTCTCGCCGTGCGACGCGAGGCGCTGTTCTGGCGGCGCGCGGTGGCTGAGGACACGGCCTCCGCCTACTGGACCTATCTCAGCCGCTATCCGCGCGGGCCCCATGTCGTCGACGCCGGCCGGCGGCTGGCGATTCTCGCCGCGGCGGCGCAGCCGCCGAGCGATTTCGCGCCGGGGGACTACGCCGACCTGCCGCCGCCGCCTGAGGCCGAATACGTCTACGCCGATCAGCCGGCCACCGTCTTCGTCGGCCCGGACTACGGCCCGCCGCCGCCCCCGCCGCCCGGCTTCGCCGCGATCGAGGACGACGATTGGCGCCGCCTGCCGCCGCCGGCGCCGCCGGTCGCGGTCGGCGTGTTGCCGGCGCTCGCGGTCGCCATTCCGTTGCCGAGCGGCGCGCGCGCTTATCGCGACGCCGGCCGTCTAGAGGGTCGCGCCCCGCTCGGCGCGCCGCCCCCGCCGCAGGCGCAGAATCCGCCGCCGCCGCCGCTGCCGGACGGCATCAAGCCGAAGCCGGTTGCGACGTCGCCAACCTCGAACGGCGGACCGAGGCCGCCGCCGGCGCTCATGCCGACGCCGAGCCCGAGCCCCGGCCCGACGCCGCCGATTCTGACGCCGGAGAAGGAATCGCGCGAGCCGACGCCGAGCCCGAGCCCGATGAAGAGCGTCAGGTCGAAGCCGACGCCGGACGAAGGCGCGGCGGGCGGCAAGCCGCCGTCCGAACCGAAACCGCTCAAGGCGCTGCGCGGCCCGGGGCCGGGAGAGGGCGAGGCGATCACGCCCCAGTCGAAGCCTGCGCCGCCGACTCGGTTGAGCCCGCCGCCCGGCAAGCCCGAGCGGCAAGCTTGCGGCAAGCCCGACACGCCGCCCTGTCCGCGGTGAGGCGAGAAAAGCGGAGGGCTTCGGCCCTCCCTTACTTTTGCAGCCGCGCGATCAGGCTCGACGTGTCCCAGCGGCGCCCGCCCATCGCCTGCACGTCGGAATAGAACTGATCGACCAGCGCCGCGACCGGCAGATGCGCGCCGTTGCGGCGGGCTTCGTCGAGGCAGATCGCCAGGTCCTTGCGCATCCAATCGACGGCGAAACCGAAGTCGAACTTCCCGGCGATCATCGTCTTGTGGCGGTTGTCCATCTGCCACGACTGGGCCGCGCCCTTGGCGATGACGTCGACCACAAGCTCGGCGTCGAGGCCGGCGCGCTGAGCGAAATGCAGCCCTTCGGCGAGGCCCTGGACCAGACCGGCGATGCAGATCTGGTTGACCATCTTGGCGAGCTGGCCCGAACCGACCGGCCCCATCAATTTGCACGCGCGGGCGTAGGCGGCGATCGCCGGTTCGACCTTGGCGAAGGTCGCTTCGTCGCCGCCGCACATCACCGTCAGCGCGCCGTTCTCGGCCCCGGCCTGGCCGCCGGAGACCGGCGCGTCGACGAAGCCGAGGCCGCGTTTTTCCGCTTCGCGCGCCAGTTCGCGCGCGACGTTGGCGGAAGCGGTGGTGTGGTCGACGAAGACCGCGCCCTTGGCCATGCCGGCGAAGGCGCCGTCGGGACCGAGCGTCACCGCGCGCAGATCGTCGTCGTTGCCGACGCAGGCGAAAACGATGGCGCGGCCGCGCGCCGCCTCGCGCGGCGTCGGCGCCGCGACGCCGCCGTGCTCAACGACCCATTTCTGCGCTCTCGCCGCGGTGCGGTTGTAGACGACGACGTCGCAGCCGCCGCGGCCCTTGAGGTGGCCCGCCATCGGATAGCCCATGACGCCCAGTCCGAGAAACGCGACTTCAGCCAATGTCCTCTCCATCTCGACGGCGCGAGCGCGCGCCTTGCGTGGGCGCTCTATAGCGCCTTTTGTCCGGCGACGCTCGGGCCCCCGAGCGAGACGTGGCCGACGTCGTAAAGCGCGACGCCGTCGCGGCGCGCGGGCGGTTCGCGCCACAGCCGGAAGCGCACGCGGGTCCAGTTCGTCGGCTCGAAGCCGGCGACGGCGGCGAGCGCGCCGCGTTCGATCGCTTGGTCGGCCGCTTCGTCTTCTTGCGCCTCAAGCGCGTCGAGCGGCGAAAAGGGCGCGATCGGCGCAATCTCGCTTGTGGCGAATCGCGCCTGCTCGACGTCGCGCGCCAGCCACGCGCGCCAGACGATCCAGATGCGGACCTGCGGCCAGCCGAACGCGTCCGAGACCCCGGCGAAGCCGCGGCCGGTGAGGAAGTCGTTCATCGCCGCCGCGTCGTCCCAGACATAGAACGGCGCGTAGAGGTTCTCCCGTTGCGCCCCGTCGCGGCGGGCGGAGAGATAGGCCTTGGCCCGCAAACCGGGCAGACCGTCGAGCGCCGGCCCCTTTTCGGCGATGCGCCGCTCGACGTTTCCCATGTCGTAATCGGCCGGAAGGGTGAAGCTGTACTGCATCGCCAGGGCGGGCGGATTGGCTTTCGGGTTCATCGCCGGGCTCCTTCGCGGCGCGCCGCCCGAGCGCGGCGCGCTTGACCGAAGCGGCTTAGGCTTGCATGATCGTCCCGATAATCAGGAAGCTCTTGACATATTGTTTCGATAATCGGGACGATAATGGCGACCCGGATCACATTCGACCTCGACGCCCTGCGCAGCTTCGCCGTCGGGATCGAGCTTGGCGGTTTCGCCAGGGCGGCGGACCGGCTCGGCCGCTCGACCTCGGCGGTCAGCGCCCAGCTCAAGAAGCTCGAGGGTCAGGCGGGCGCGCCGATCCTGCACAAGTCGGGCCGCGGCCTGGCGCTGACGCCGACCGGCGAGACGCTGCTCGCCTACGCCCGCCGCCTGATCGAGCTCAACGACGAGGCGGTCGCCGCGGCGCGCGGGGTCGAGCTCGAGGGCTGGGTGCGGATCGGGCTGCAGGAGGATTTCGGCGAGACGTTGCTGCCGGAGGCGCTCGGCCGCTTCGCCCGCGCCCATCCCAAGGTCAGGGTCGAGGCGCGGGTCGAACGCAACGCCGCGCTGATCGACGGGGTCGTCTCGGGCAAGCTCGATCTCGCGCTCGCTTGGGACGGCGACGTCGCGACGCCGCATGGCGAGCGGATCGCCGAGACGGCGATCCGCTGGATCGGCCCGGCCGGGCGCGACGACGTCTGGTGCGCGGCGAGCGGCGAACCGCTGCCGGTGGCGGCGATGGAGGCGCCGTGTCTGTTCCGCCGCGTCGCGATCGACGCGCTCGATCTCGCCGGGATCTCGTGGCGGCTCGCTTTCGTCAGCGCCAGCCTCGCCGGCGTTTGGGCGGCGACGGCGGCGGGGCTCGGCTTGGCGGTGCGCACCTCGCTCGGCCTGCCGGCGAACCTGCGCGCGCTCGGCGAAGACGAGTGCGGCCTGCCGCCGCTGCCCTCGCTGGCCGTGAAGCTGCATCGCGCCGAGGCCGAGCCGGGAGCGGCGACGCAGCGGCTGGCGGCGATCGTCGCCGAGACGCTGGGCGAGGCGATCGCGCGCAGCGCTTCGGCGTAAGCTGTCGCGTCGCGCTCAGCCGAGCCGCGCCCGCGCGGCGGCGAAATCGGCGGGCGTGTTGAGATTGGCGAAGGCGTCGGCGTCGGCGAACAAAGCTTCCGCTGCGCCGAGCCGCGTCATCAGCGCGCGCGGGCCGCCGTCGCCCGCCGCCAGCGCCGTCTCGACCGCGCGCGTGAGCGCGCTCGACCACAGCGCGAACATCGGTTCGAGGCCGCGCGCGCTTGTCGCGACCGCGAGCGGCGCGCCCTTTTCATCGGCCGCCGCGGCGAGCCGCGCGACGAGATCGAGCGGCAGGAACGGCGCGTCGCACGGCGCGGTCGCGAGCCATGCCGCGCCCCGCGATTGCGCGTAGCGAAGCGCCGCGGCAATGCCGGCGAGCGGCCCGCCGCCGGCGTTCGCCGCCGCATCGGCGACGATTGCGCAACCCAAGGAGCCGAAGCGCGCCGCGTCGCCATTGGCGTTGAGGAACAGCGCGTCGACCTGCGGCGCGAACCGCGCCGCCACATGGGCGACGAGCGGCCGTCCGGCGAGCGGCGCCAGCGCCTTGTCGAAGCCCATGCGGGCCGATCGTCCGCCCGCCAGCACGACGCCCGCCGTCTTGAGGCTCACGAAGCGCATCTCCCAGCGTCAGCCAAATTCCGCGCCGCGACCGCTCGATCGCCGCAATTTAGACCGTAAAAGTGATATAGCCGAAACGGGTTCGGCAAACGAACCGGCGCGTCCGCGCCGCAGAGTCGCGACGATGGGGAGAATACGGATGGCGGCGGGACGTCGACAATTCATCGTAGGCTTGGGCGCCGCCGCGGCGGGCGCAGGAATCGCCGCCCCGGCGCTCGCCGATTCGACGCCCAATGTGCAGTGGAAGCTGACGTCGAGCTTCCCGACCTCGCTCGATCTCATCTACGGCGGCGCGCAGACGCTCGCCGACGCCGTCTCCGACATCACCGACGGCCGTTTCACCATCAAGCTGTCGCCGGCCGGCGAGATCGCGCCGGCGCTGGAGGCGCTCGACGCCGTCGCCGACGGGCGCGCCGACTGCGCCCACACCGCGCTCTCCTATTACTGGAACAAGGACCCGAGCTTCGTTTTCGCTTCGTCGACGCCGTTCGGCATGAACGCGCGCCAACACGCGGCCTGGCTGCAGGAAGGCGGCGGCGGCGCGCTGATCGACGACTTTCTCGCCGAGCGCAAGATCATCGCGCTGCCGGCCGGCAACACCGGCGGGCAGATGGCAGGCTGGTTCCGCAACGAGATCCGCACGCCCGCCGACTTCAAGGGCCTCAAGCTGCGCATCGGCGGTTTCGCCGGCAAGGTGTTCCAGACGCTCGGGGCCGAGCCGATGGCGACGCCGAAGGACGGAATCTACGCCGCGCTCGAATCGGGCGGCCTCGACGGCTTCGAATGGGTCGGTCCCTACGACGACGAGCGCTTCGGCGACAAGCCCGACGGCGCGAAGCAACCGATCTCGAAAGTCGCGCCGAACTATTATTACCCCGGCTGGTGGAAGGGCGGCATGCAACTGCATCTCGCCGTCGCCAAGGACAAGTTCGACGCGCTGCCGAAATCCTATCAGGCGGCGCTGCGCGCCGCGGCTGCGGCGGCCAATGCTTCGGTGCTGGCCAAATACGACGCCGCCAATCCCGGCGCATTGAAGCGCCTCGTCGTCGGCGGCGCGCAATTGCGCCTGTTCCCCCAGGACGCGCTCGAAGCCTGCTACAAGACCTCCAACGATCTCTATGCGCAATTGTCGAACGACGATCCGAACTTCAAGAAGATCGCCGATTCCTACATGGCGTTCCGCGCCGACCAATATCTGTGGTGGCAGGTCGCTGAATATTCCTTCGACAATTTCATGATCCGCGAGCGGCGCAGCAAGTCGTAGCGATCGTCGCCTCCCTTCTTTCCGCGATCGGGGAGAAAGTCAGGACGAGGCCCGAGTAGGCCCAAGCGCAACGCGCTATGCCGCCATCGCGCTGTCCTCGTAGTCGGCCGGCGCCGTTTCGTCGGCCGCCTGCGAGCGGATGACGAGCGACAGCAAAGTCGCGACGACGATGTTGACGATGACGGCGGTCAAGCCGTTGTAGGCGGCGAAATGCAGGCCGAGGTCGACGGGTCCGACGAAGGGAACGTCCCAGGCGAGCCCATGCACCGGCGTCCACGCCTTCTCTCCCCACGACAACGCCGTGCCGACGAACATGCCGGCCGCCCAGCCGACGAGCAGCGCCCAGCCGTTGAACCAGCGGGTGTAGAGGCCGAAGATCAGCGCCGGGAAGATTTGCACCATCCACACGCCGCCGAGCAGTTGCAGGTCGAGCGCGAACTGGGTCGGCATGAGAAAGATCACCGCCAGCGCGCCGACCTTGACCACCAGCGACGCGAGCTTCGCCAGCACCGATTCCTCGCGCGGCGTCATCGCCGGGTGGATGAACGGCTTCCAGATATTGCGGGTGAAGGTGTTGGCGGCGCCGATCGACATCACCGCCGCCGGCACCAGCGCGCCGAGCGCGATCGCCGCGAAACAGAAGCCGGCGAACCAGTCGGGGAACGCCCACAGCACCAGTTGCGGCACAGCGTCCTGCGGCGAGGAAACCTTGACGTTCGCCGCGATCGCCATCACGCCGAGGAGCGCGATCAGCCCGAGCACGAACGAATAAGCCGGCAGGGTCATGGTGTTGAAGCGGATCGCCTTGCTGCTGGAGGCGGCGAGCGCGCCGGTCATCGCGTGCGGATACATGAACAGCGCCATCGCCGAGCCGATCGCCAACGTGATATAGGGGCCGATCTGCCCGGGCGTCAGCGTCACGCCGGCGGCGAGCTTGGCGTTGGCCGCGACCTTGGCGTAAGCGGCGTCGGCGGCGGCGAAAATCTTGATGAAGCCGCCGAGCTCGATCGGGATGACGATCACCGCGGCGATGATGAAGACATAGATCATCGCGTCCTTGACGAAGGCGATCATCGCCGGCGCGCGCAGGCCGCTCTTGTAAGTGTAGAGCGCGAGGATGACGAAGGCGATGGTGATCGGCGCGTGCTGCATCAAGCCGTGGCCGGAGAAGCCGAGCGCGAGGATCACCTTCTCCATGCCGACGAGCTGCAGCGCGATATAGGGCATGGTGGCGAGAATGCCGGTGATCGAGACGGCGAGTTCGAGCCAGCCATTGCCGTAGCGGCCGAGCACGAAATCGCCGGCGGTGATGTAGCCGTGCTTGTGCGACACCGCCCACAGCCGCGGCATCGTCATGTAGAGGAACGGATAGATGATGATCGTGTAGGGGACGGCGAAGAAGCCGTAGGCGCCGATGGCGAACACGACGGCGGGAATGGCGATGACGGTGTAGGCGGTGTAGAGGTCGCCGCCGAGCAGGAACCAGGTGATCCACGGGCCGAAGCG
>Ga0182030_10024087_pt1 | contig 11212 bp, 7 predicted proteins | sample 812S3MmetaG_FD_121299 | JGI IMG/M metagenome (GOLD analysis project Ga0182030, IMG submission 121299) | Permafrost microbial communities from Stordalen Mire, Sweden - 812S3M metaG (Illumina Assembly) | ecosystem: Environmental > Terrestrial > Soil > Wetlands > Permafrost | place: Sweden...
ATCCTGGTCCAGATCATCGACACTGAAGAAAACATCACGCGGCTGATCCCAGCCCTGGACGAAATGGTGGCGGAGGGACTGATCGCGGTGTCTGACGTTGAAGTCATTAAGTACGTGCACCAGCAAGGTCAGCATCCCCAGCAATGATGTCTTGACACGACATGGCCACAGGAGACGTACCGATTCCTAACCAAGCCCCCGTTATCGGGTCTTCTAACGCGCAAGCACTGGATCGACTGGGCGCAATAGCGGAGCAGTTAGGCGAGGATTCTGTTAGTGCCGACGTACGGCAGCTTGTCTCACGAATCAAGGAAGGACGCTTCTTCGTCGCCTGCGTCGGCCAATTCAAACGAGGCAAATCCACATTGCTCGATGCCTTCGTCGGAGAACCGATACTTCCGACGGGGGTTGTGCCGGTCACCACCGTGCCGACGGTGCTGCGTTACGGAGACGAGCGCGCAGCGCGTGTGCTCATTGACAGCCGCTGGCGTACGATTTGCCCGGAAGAGCTGCCGCAGTTCGTTTCCGAAGAGTTGAATCCGGAAAACTCCAAACAAGTCGCCGGCGTAGAGGTCTTTCTTCCTTCTCCGTTACTGGCCGGTGGAATGTGCCTGGTCGATACCCCGGGAATCGGGTCTGTCTTCTCCGGAAACACGGAAACCACGAAGGAGTTCATCCCGCAAATCGATGCCGCCATCCTGGTCGTCGGGGCCGACCCACCGATTTCCGGCGAGGAATTGGCTCTGATCGAAGCCGTAGCCGTTAATGTCGACGAGATTCTCATCGTACTCAACAAAATTGACCGCGTCTCGGCCACGGAACGGCACCAAGCGTCAGAGTTTGCGAGCAAGGTTCTTGAGCGCCGCCTTAAGAGACCTATTGGCAAAATTTATGAAGTCAGCGGTCTCAACAGGCTTAACAACTCTACGGCTGCCGATGATTGGAACGCTCTGGTCGAAAATCTCAGCCTTGTGGCCGGCAAGTCAGCAATGACTCGTTCTGCGGCGGAACGCGGTGTGCGCCGATTCTCGGCTTCGCTACAGCGCTCCATAGAGGAACGCATCCGGGCGCTGAGCGAACCGATCGCTAACTCGGAACACAGAGTTGCGACCCTCCGGCAGACCGTTGATCAGGCCGAGCAATCGCTGCGGGACCTGGGAGCTCTGTTTTCTGCCGAGCAGATGAGACTCTCGATGACGCTGCTTCGCCGCCGCAAGGAATTCCTGAGGGAGGTTTTGCCGATCGCCCACGAAGAATTCAAGCAGGAAAGCGCCGCTGTCGCCACCACGTTTGGTCCCAGCAGGCGGCGCGAGCTAATGTCCATCGCCCAGGGTGTCGCTCGGCGTCATGTCATGCCGTGGCTGGACACGGAGGAGGCGCAGGCGGAAGGACTCTACGGCGCAGTCACGCAGCGGTTCGTAGATCTGGTAAACGGACTTCTGCGGCGAATCTCCGACGAGCAAGTGGCCGGTTTCTCACACCTGCCAAAATCGTTGGACACCGAACACGGCTTCCGCACCCGCTCGCGATTTTTCTTTCACGATATGATCACTATCGCGCAGCCCGCGTCGCTGATGCTGTACGCAATCGATTGCTTGATGGGGGTTCTTCATATCCGCGGCCGGATGCAAAAGGACGCGGCGAATTTTCTGGAACAACTTTTCGACACCAACGCCTCGCGCGTGCAAGGCGATGTGGAACAGCGAGTAGTCGAGAGCCGGTTGCGTCTTGAATCCGACGTTCGCAGGCTGCTTCGCGAGGTGAGCGCCTCAGCCGAACAAGCGCTTTCGAAGGCCAGAGAGTTTATGGCCGCTGGCGCCTGCGCCGTGCACGAGGAACTTGTCCGTTTACGACAGTTGCAGGAGGAGATCAACACGCTCACGGGCGGTCGGTAGATGCCCTTGTAAGTTCAGCGACCGGCATCACGTAGACTTCAAGAACTTTAGGGCCTGGTGTGCCGCGATGTGTTCTGCGAGCGACCTCAACGAACGAAAGCTGTACTGCCGCCTCGCGGTACCCTCTCCGTCAGTGCCTCCCGCTCCAGCATGCGGCGCTTCAGGGTCTGGTAGATGGGCTCGCTGTTGAGCAGCATCGCAACCACCATGGCCATCAGCGAAGCCCCAAGCAAGGCCAGAGTCAGATCACCGCGGCCCGTCATTTCAACGGTGAGAACGATCCCAGTCAGGGGGGCGCGTACGCTGGCTGAAAACAGTGCTGCCATCCCGACGACCGCGAAGGCGACCGGGGAGAGGTTCAGCTGCGGCATAGAGTGATTCAGGATTCCGGCGAAAAGCGCTCCGGAGGAAGCGCCCAGCACCAGCAGTGGAGCAAAAATGCCCCCGGGAGCGCCGGCGGCGTAGGACCAGGGACCGATGAGAAATCGCGCGAGAAATACCGCTGCAAGACCACTGACCGCATAATGATCGGCGAGGATGGCCTGCGTAAGGTTATCTCCGCCTCCGACCAGCGCAGGTGCGAACCACGCGACAAGTCCCACCGTCGCGCCGATGATGGCAGCGCGGTTGATCGGGGAGAGATTGGGCATGCGGTCCGCAAGACGCAGCAAACCCACTGTAATGACGTTGTAAAGCGCACCGGCTGAGCCCAGCATCGCCCCCAAGGCCAGAAACGGCGCAACTCCCCAGGCTTGGGTCAGGCTGACTTGCCGCACCGTGAAGTCCAGTACGTTGCCCAGCATCAATCGCATGATCCAGACAGCAACCGAAGCTGCCGCCAGTGTCGCCACCAGCAGCCATGGGGTGAAACTGCTAGTCAGTTCTTCGAAAACAAAGATGGATCCGCCGATGGGAGCGTTGAAAGCCACAGCCAGTCCTGCGCCCGCACCGGCCGCCGCGATGACCCTGGTATCCTGATCGTCTTTTACAAGAAAGCGCGAGGCCAGCCTGGCAAGCGAGGCCCCCATCTGAACGGTTGGGCCTTCACGGCCAAGCGCGAGGCCGGAGCCTATGGCCATGAGACCGCCAAAGAACTTGACGGGCAACACGGAAGATGAGGCCAGCTTCACCTCACCGCTGAAAGCCGCTTCCACCCGCTGGACGCCACTACCTTCGGCTATCGGCGCGAAACGAACCACCAGAAAGCGGGCCAGGGCGGCGCCTGCAAGGCCAAGCGCCACGGGGGCCACCCAGCCAACATAAGGCCATGCGTGCGCCCTTGCGATTAACGCATCGCGCCCGTGATCGGCGGCAATCAGGCAATAGCGAAAAGCGCCGCCGACCAGCCCGACGAACGCTCCGGCAAGCAGACTGGCGGTTGAAACTCGAACTACACGCGAATTCAAGGGCTTCATGCGAACCGCCGGCCCACCGCTGGCGCTCATCCCTGTCTCAGGCGAATCCCTGGGCCATTCGCCCTGGCGTTATGTTCCGGCGATGCCTTTATTCTGCAGCACCCTGACCACAACCCGACGGTTCTCAGCCTGTCCCTCAGCTGTCGTATCGGGAGCTACCTGCTTGCTGGTTCCCATCGCGCCCGGCGCCAGAATGTTGGTTAGAGGAATGCCGCCCTTCTGTTCCAGAAAGTCAGTCACGTTGGCTGCCCGCTCCTGGCTCAGCTTCTGGTTCAGAGCAGCCGAGCCCACGGCCGACGCATAGCCCTTTACTTGAATCACATAGCCGGTAACCGTCTTGGCCTTCTGGCACAACGCCAGCAATTTAGCGTTGTACTGCGGATCAACCGCCACCTGGTCATTGCCGAAGAGCACCGTGACCTCGTCCCAGATGTTGTAATCAGCCAACTCGCCAAAGCGCTTATTGACGGCAGCGATAGCCGCTTTGTTGGCGGCAATCTTGGCCTGTGCGGCAGCCATCTCCTTCTGTTGCTGCGCCATGGCGGCCTGCTCCTTCTGGATTTGCGCTTCCTGCTTCGCCGCCTGCTCTTTTTGTAGTTGCTCCTGCTGCTCCACTGGCGTTACGCCGGCCTGAATATCGCTGGCGGTTTGCAGGTCCTTGCCATTGAACTTGATAGTGTTCGCCACCAACTGGTTCTGGGCGTTGTAATTGCCTTGCACCTGGACCTGAAGGCCGGGCTCCAGAACGGTTAGGCCCATCTGTTTCTTGCGAGCATGGAATATACCCGCTACATCTTCCACGCTGGTGTAGTTGTTCAGGACCACAACCACGTTACCCGAGTCTTGCGTCTGAACGGTCATGGTGGCGCCACTTCGTCCATTGATGACTCCCTGGATCTGGGCACTCTGCGCGCCGGCAACACTACACAGCAGAACCGCCGCCAGCGTAAGGGTTACGATGAATGTCATTCTCTCCATATTGCTTCGGTTCATAATCTATCTCTCCTATTCAGTAAGTGCGTGGCACGCACGATAAGATGATGGGTAAGAGGGCGGAGACCTTCGCACCATCATACAAAACCACCCGATTTCTGACTCGACTCAGGTCGGGACTGATCACTGCACTCTGTGCCTGAGGTGGAATAGTTGCTACTGAACGCCGAAGCCCGACAGTGGCATCTGGACTCTGCGTGACGGCATCCCTCTTCTTGCGTGATGCCAGCATAATACGTCGAGAGCACTCAACTTCTTGTGTGATCTAGATCACACAGTTTCGCCCATTGGTAGGACCTTTGTTGGCACAGAATGGTCGCGCTGCATCCCGCCGTAACACTTACCGGGCCCCAGCGACTGCATCCTCCGGGTAACCGCACATACCAAACTCGGGAACGTCGAGACCTTCTTCTTCCACTTCCTGTGCCACTCGCATGCTCTTCACTTTGTTGACGCACCAGAAAACGACGTAGGTTGCGCCAAGCGCCCAGGCAGCATACAGGGTTGCTCCCAGGAGCTGACACCAGAACTGCCGCGTGTCGCCGTGGAACAGGCCCGTCACTCCTTGTCCGGCTCGTCCCAGGTAGGACGTTGCGCCGACTCCATTCCATCCGCTGCCATAGGTGCCATCGGCAAAGATGCCTACACAGACAGCGCCAAACCACCCGCAGTAGCCGTGTACCGAAATCGCACCACATGGATCGTCGATTTTGAGGAACCGATCATTGAAGAGAACGCCGCCACAAACCAGGCATCCCGCCAGCACGCCAATGACAACCGCCGATGTCGGGGACACAAAGGCGCACGGCGCCGTGATCGCGACTAAACCCGCCAGCATCCCGTTACAGGCCATGGTTATGTCGGGCTTGCCAAACAGGAGATACCACAGAAGCAGCGCAGCAGCCGAGCCTCCTACGGCCGCCAGATTAGTATTGACGGCGACCACAGAGATACGAAGGTCGGTTGCCCCGAGAGTGGAGCCTGGGTTGAATCCCATCCATCCAAAAAGCAGAATGAATGTGCCGGTCACAACGTACACGATGTTATGGGCGGGAAAGATCCGGATCTTCCCGCCGGGACCATACTTACCCAGACGCGGACCCAAAATGATCGCAAGAGCCATGGCGCAAAAACCACCCACTGCATGGACGACCGTCGATCCCGCAAAGTCGACATAGCCATGGCCGAGGTTCAGTGTGGAGCCGACTTGTGACAGCCACCCCCCGCCCCAGGTCCAGCAGCCGGAGATTGGGTAGAGGATCGCGCCGATGAAGAGTTCACACAGCAGGAATGCCCAGAAGGTTATCCGCTCGCAGACCGCGCCGACGATGATGTAGCCGGCGGTCTCCATAAACACAACTTCGAACAGCGCGAGACAGTTGCTGGCGCTGTCGTAGGCAGGACCGACGAGAAAAAAGCCCTTCCCGCCCACAAACCCCCATTGGCCGCTCCCAACCAGAAACTTGTTGAGGGTGGGTATGCCGCCAAGATTGGTGGGCGCGGCATTGATTGCAACAGCTCCGAACTGGAACGCGTACCCGACTGCGTAGTACGCCAGGAAGGCGAATACGTAGGCTGCGAAATTCAGCATCATCAAGTGGGCGGCATTTTTCTTTCGAACCAGGCCGCAGGTGAGAAGTGCGAAACCAGCCTGCATAAACAGGACCAGGTACCCGGTATTTAGTGTCCAGGCAAAGTTGGTTGCTACGCGGACGTGACCCACATCGTCAGCCAGCCTTACTGCGAGAGGTTCTTTGGCCGCCTGAGCCTGGTAGTCCTCGAAATCCTTCTTGTTCTTGGCGTAGTCCGGGGCCGCCTTGTCGGTTGGCTCGGGAACCACAAAAGGATTGCCCGCGGCGTCCACAGCGCTAGTCTTGTCCCCAGTTACAGTGCCTGATGGGTCCGGCTTAGGCCCATCGTCAGCAACAAGGGGCAATGACAGCGCTGCGAACAATCCGGCCACTAAAAGAAGAACGACGGTACGTGAGGAGACAAACGAGAGGGGGCAAAAGCGCCTGGCGACTCGTCTTGTCATCTTTTGGTTGCTCCTGTCTTTAAGAATCGATAATTCTCAGCTCGTCAAACGTTTGCGGGAACATCTCGAACTACTGCCGGTACAACCGCTCTTGTGAGTACTTTGAGGGAACAGGACCAGGCCCGAAAGTGAGCCGGAGACAACCCGTATTGGCAACAAATCCAACCTCCTCCTAGCTATTGCGAGACCGGAAATTGGATCCAAGTAATCCATTGACCATAAAGGCGGCCCTCAAAGTGAGTCCAATTCATATTTCTTATGGCGTCCATCAAGCTCTCCAATAGCGGCCACAATCCCGCGAATATTGTCAGGATTGTCCCGAACTCTTTCTTGCATCTTGTCTTTCGTGTTCAAGAAACCGTCGTACCGGACGGAATCGCAGCCCCGGGCGGGCAGAGCCACATCCATCACCGATGCGTGTGATAGACGTCACAGCTAAATAGGCATGGAAACGCAATACTTTCGTCCCATTAGCTAAATCACATGTGGGGACAGAGGCAATCAATCTCGTCTTGCTTCGTTGCCTGCAAGGAGGTCCGGTATGCGTGAGCTGTCGTTCCGTGAGGGAAGCAGATTTCTGCGGCTCGTGGTTTTGGTTCTCGTGATCGCCGCCTCGCGGCCGAGCCTGGCAATTCCTGCGTTTTCACGCTTATACGGCACCAGTTGCAGCACCTGTCACATTGACTTTCCCAAGCTGAACGATTTCGGCAAAGCGTTCAAAGATGCCGGTTTCAAGTTTCCGAAAGACGACGAGACGATGCTCAAAATCCCTCCGGTGATGTTGGGAGCTCCAGCCAACGCCGAACTCTGGCCGAAGGCCATCTGGCCGGGCACCATCCCGGGCATCCCGCCGATCGGGCTGCGCATGAACAACTACTTCCAGTACACGGGCACCAGCAGCGGAAAATTTGCTGCTCTGACTCCGGCGGGAACCTTGGCGCCATTTGTCCCGACTACCGACTTCGAAACGGGATTGTTCAGCATCTTCACCGCCGGCAATTTCGGCAGCGACATAGCCTTCTGGGTTGACGACGACATCAGCGTCAGCGGCGCGAACGCGAATGGCGGACTGGGCGACGGTTATCTGAAGTTCGTCAATGTCGGCCGCCTGATCAAGCTGCCGGCAAACTCTCTTAATCTCCGAGTCGGCCAGTTTGAACTCGAATTGCCGTTCACGCAGGCCCGCAGCATCTGGATCAGTCCTTATGACATCTATACGCAAGCCAATATCGGAGCCATGAACTCACTGGTTCCGCTGCAGCAGTTTGTCAATAACCAATTTTCCATGGCGGACGCGGGCAAGGGGGTCGAGTTCAGCGGCGGGCTGCACACTGGGGGCTACAACTACTCGATTGCGTTCATTGACCAGAACACCAGTGGAATTGGTCAGGACCAGAATCCTGGCAGTCCATATGTTCCCCAAGCGACCGGTAGCAACAACGGAGGTTTGGGCGTGGCTTCCGACGCGAACTTCAAGGACATCTACGCCAGTTTCAACTATCGCTTCAACCTGGAGCACGACAAGTCGAGCCGCGAGGCAATCCAGGCGGCAGGCCCTACTGGTCCGCGCGATCACACTTACCTGAACTTCGGGACCTACTATTTCTACGGACGCTCGGTGCAGCGTTTGCTGGGTGCGGGCGCCGACGGTACAGCGGCGACCGTTACCGCACGTGAGCCGTTTTACAGGGTCGGCGGCAACATGACTTTCAATTATCGCTGTTGCCTGCAGTTCAACGCCCTGTACATGTTCGGTCACGACATGAACTTGCTACCCATCGATGCCAACGGCAATCTCATTGCACTACAAAACCTGACTACTTCCGTGCCGGTGGGCTTCATCCGCAGCACGCCTGCGACTTTCAGCGGCGGTTTCGTGGATGCGGAATGGCTTGCCTATCCGTGGATGTACGTGATGATCCGCTACGACGCCGTCAATTCGACCTCGGACCGTATCAATGGACTGCAAACCAACCCTTCGTTCACCGGCGCTCCGTTCAACGCACCATTCGCTTCGACGCGCAATCGCATCACCCCAGGAGTGCAGTTCCTGATCCACGCCAATATCAAGGCGTCGTTTGAGTACCAATTCCGCCCGTCACAAGCCGTAGTCATAGCCACCAATCCACTGACCGGTCTGCCGGTGGCATTGAATCCGTTCCACACCAACACAGCCGTGGCTGGATTGGAGTGGGTGTACTAACCAATGATTGCTGAGGATGTACCAATCACGAAAGGAAAGTTCATGATGCGCAGTTTTCTAGTGACGCTTTTGCTAATCGCCGCAGTCGCAGCTACAGCTGCTGCCGGCACAATCGAAGGGACAGTTTCGCCTGGTAAAGCCTCGGTCGTGTATGTAGACACCGTCGCGGGCAAGACCTTTCCGGCGCCTGCTCAGCAGCCCGTCATGGACCAGAAGGGCTTGATGTTCAGCCCGCACGTTATGGTTGTTCAAGTGGGAACGACCGTCGAGTTCCTGAATAGCGACAATGTACAACACAACGTCTTCTGGCCATCGATCAGCGGCAATAAGAAACTCGGCCATAACCTCGGGACCTGGCCGAAGGGCGATAAGCGGCCCTTTAAGTTCGATAACGTTGGCGTAGTGGCATTGCTTTGCAATGTTCACCCGGAGATGGCAGGCTACATCATCGTCAGCCCCACACCATACTTCGCTGAGACTGACGCCAGTGGAAATTACAAGATCGAGAACGTGCCCGACGGCAAGTACAACGTCGTCGCCTGGCATGAAGGCATGAAACCACAGACCAAGTCTGTTGACGTTGCCGGTACAGGCAAAGCCGACTTCACCCTTTCCAAATAACGGACAAAGGCGGGCCCGCCCGCCTTCTTTCCATGGCCAGCAGCGCGCACCCCGTCTCCAGAGAGGGTAGATGTTAGGTCGTTTCGCGAACAAAAAGGTCGATCGGGAATGGTTGAACACCAATTTCCCCTGCATGATGGCGTGCCCGGCACACACCAATGCCGGCCGCTATGTCTCGCTCATCGCAGAGGGCAAGTTCGAAGAGGCCTACCGCTATGCGCGCGATCCCAATCCCATGGCCAGTATCTGTGGACGCGTCTGCGCGCACCCGTGTGAGACTGCATGCAGGCGAGGCCAGATCGATCGCCCAATCTCCATTCGAGCTCTTAAGCGCTTCCTGACCGAGCGCCACGGGCCCGAGTCGCGTCATCCAGTTGCGCCTACTACTCGGGCTGCCGAGAAACTTCCCTACAAGGTGGCTGTTATCGGCGGAGGCCCGGTTGGTCTTTCGGCGGCGCACGATCTGGCATTGATGGGCTACTCGGTGACCATCTTCGAAGCGTCGCCGGTTGCCGGCGGAATGTTGTACCTGGGAATCCCGGAGTATCGTCTGCCGCGAAGTGTGGTCGAGGCGCAGGTGCGAGAGATTCTCGAAACCGGCGACATCACGCTGCGCCTGAACTCTATTGCGGGACGCGACTTCACCGTTGGCGAGTTGAGGCATCAAGGCTTCGACGCAGTGCTGATCGCAGTCGGCGCACATCGAAGCCGCGACTTGTCGATACCGGGTGTCGATCTGGACGGTGTGCATCGCGGCATCGAGTTTCTGCTCAACGTAAACCTGGGCTACAAATTCACCATCGGGAAGAAAGTGCTGGTCATCGGCGGCGGCAATGTCGCCATGGATGTCGCTCGCTCCGCTGCGCGCGAAGTGCTGCGCCAGCATGATGCGCCAGGTGAAATAACTCCCTCGGAAGAGAATGCGCAAGCTGTCGCGGCACACGAGATGATGGATATCTCGCTGTCTGCATTGCGCATGGGTGCTCGTGAGGTCGGCCTGGTATGCCTTGAGCAGCGGCATGAAATGCCTGCCGCGTTGGAAGAAATCGAAGAGGCCGAAACCGAAGGCATCATCATGCATCCCGGGTTTGGGCCGAAGCGTGTTCTCGGACGCGACGGCAAGGTTGTCGGCCTGGAATGCCTGAAGACGATGCGCGTGTTTGACGAGAACCACCGCTTCAGTCCCGCGTTCTATGACAACAGCGAAACCCTGTTTGAGTGCGACACCATTATTCTCTCCATCGGCCAGGCTCCCAATCTCGAGTTCTTGCGGCCTGACGATGGTGTGCAGGTTTCGCCTCGCGGCCTGATCAACGTCCATCGCGAAACCTTGATGACCTCAGCGCCCGGCGTGTTCGCCGGCGGGGATTGCGCCTTCGGCCCGCGACTCATTATCGACAGTGTTGGCGACGGGAAGCGCGCTGCCGTTGGCATTGACGAATACGTGCGCGGCACCAAGCATCCCGAGCCGCAGATCGAAGTACAGGTTCTGGACCGCTGGCAGATGGCGGTGGACTACATGAACCTCAAGCGTCATGCCATCCCGATGCTGCCGCTGGACCGCCGGACGGGCATGACCGAGGTCGAACTCGTCTATAGCGAACAGGAAGCTATAGCCGAAGCGCAGCGCTGCCTGAAGTGCTACGTCAACACCATTCTCGAAGGCAGCGAACAGGATGGCACCGACTGCGTGCTGTGCGGAGGCTGCGTCGATGTTTGTCCTGAGAATTGCCTCGAATTAGTTTCGCTGGATCGCATTCAGTTCGACACCAACGCCATCGATGCGATCGCAAACCATCCGGAAGCCTTCAGCTTCGAGCTGGAAAATATCCAGCCGGCCGAACTAGGCAGCATCACCGGGACCGCGATGTTGAAGGACGAGACCCGTTGCATTCGGTGCGGATTGTGTGCGCTGCGCTGTCCGGCAAACACCATAACCATGGAGGCGTACCACTTCATCGCGGCCGAGCCGACCGGGCTCATCACCATTCAGAGCTTTGATGGCCCCAAGGCGGACACCGCATCGGCGGCCACAAGCTCGAAAGCATGA
>Ga0182030_10024088_pt1 | contig 11212 bp, 9 predicted proteins | sample 812S3MmetaG_FD_121299 | JGI IMG/M metagenome (GOLD analysis project Ga0182030, IMG submission 121299) | Permafrost microbial communities from Stordalen Mire, Sweden - 812S3M metaG (Illumina Assembly) | ecosystem: Environmental > Terrestrial > Soil > Wetlands > Permafrost | place: Sweden...
TCAGCCGGCAGGCGAGGAAGGCCGCCGCCAAAGGCCAGGCTAAGGGCCGGGCCGCGAGCCACGAGGCCGACAAGGCAGCGCGGCGGGCAGGCCGGCGCGCCAACGACAGCGCAAGGTCCGGGGTATCTTTGGCGGCCCCCTATGTCCGCCACGCCGAAGAGAGCGTCCGTCACGTCGCCCGGGCGGCGTTTGAGGGAGCCGAGCCCTATGTATCTGCTGGTTTGGAGCGTGCCGAAGATCTGATCGCGAAAGCCTCGGATCATCTCCCAGGCTGAGTGCCGACCCCGCTTGGCAGTTATTTCCTATATGGCGGGTGGACGAGAAGTGCGCTGACAAGCGGGCGGCCTATCTGACGGGCAGCAGACCAAATGCTCGCGCTGAATTCGAAGACCAGGGCCTTTCGGATATGCGAGCTCCGGTTGGGCTCGGAGCGGTGCATCGTCGACGGAGTATGGATGGAAAAGTTGCCGATCGAAAGAGGCGTGCTGACAATCGTCGCGCCGATGGCCGGATCTGCGGTCAACTTGGTGAGCGATTCGCTTCAGTTAATGCAGTTCAAAGTTGCCAAGGAAAGTGGAACCGACACCAGTTCCCTGCCCAAGGTTTTGCATGCGAACTTTCCACGACTCGCCGAGTCGACCGCAGTGAGAACGCGGCGGCTCACGCTGGACGAAAATATGGACGGCGTGGCGCGATCGATGGGAATGCTGCTGAACAATACACCGTGGCATGCGCCAGTGACGGAGAAGCCGCTCCTGAACTCGACGGAGATTTGGGAGTTGGTAAATCTGACTGAGGATTCACATCCGATTCACTTGCATTTGGTGCGGTTTCAAATCCTTGACCGGAGGCCGATCGACAGTTTCGCCTACCGATCAAAGGGGATTCTGAAGTTTATCGGAGCTACACTGGCTCCGGAGCCGTTCGAAAGAGGCTGGAAAGACACGGTGCGGACCGATCCTGGGGCGGTGACGCGGATCATCGTGCCGTTCGAGGGCTATGCCGGGCGTTATGTGTGGCATTGCCACATTTTGGAGCACGAAGACAACGAGATGATGCGGCCGTTTGAGGTGGTCAAGGCCAATCCGAGTTGAGAGCGCTGGGGGCGAGAAACCCTCGCGGACGGCGAACCGCATCGAATTGGAATGCGTGTTTCGCAGATCAGCCTTTGGGCACAGTCACTGTTTTACATCGCCAGCGGGATCAATCACTTCTGGCACCCCGGTTTTTATGTGCACATTATGCCGGACCACTACGCCCATCCGGCGCTGCTGGTCGAGTTGAGCGGGGTGGCGGAAATCGCTGGCGGGTTGGGGCTTTTGCCGGCAGCAACGCGGCGGTACGCGGCATGGGGCATCGCTGCGATGCTGGTGGTGTTTCTGGACGTGCACATATTTATGCTGCGCAAGGCCGGGCACTTTGCAGAGGTGCCGATGTGGCTGCTTTGGGCGCGTTTACCGCTGCAGTTTCTGTTGATTGGGTGGGCGCTCCACTATTCCCGAGCGGAGTCTCGCGCCCGGATAGAGACGATCGAAACCTAAGTGTTCCTGGCCAAGCGGAGTGAGCGCCGCAGTTGCGATTGGATCTCAACGATCTCCTCGGCCACAGCGAGGGAAAGCGGCCGACCATAGAAAAAGCCCTGAACCTGGTCGCATCCTGCCTCGCGAAGGGCTCGAGCCTGTTCCTCTGTTTCAACCCCTTCTGCGGTAACGGTGAGGTTGAGCGCCTTGGCCATGGCGACGATGGTCTGAACAATGGCAAGGGCTTTGGGATCTGACTGGATTGCCGCGACGAAGGACCGGTCAATTTTGACCTTGTCGAACGGGAACCTCCACAGGTATGCCAAGCTTGAATATCCGGTGCCGAAGTCATCGAGCGCAATCGAGACCCCTAAGGAGCGAAGGCGCGAAAGCTGATCGAGCACGGTGTCGCTGTCTTGCAGCCAAAGGCTCTCGGTCACTTCGAGTTCTAGCCGGTTAGGGACAAGCCCGGAGATAGCCAAGGCACGCTCCACAATCCCGACGAGATCGCCTTGGCGAAATTGAACAGGCGAGATGTTGACGGCGATCTTGAGATGATTATCCCAAGCGGCCGCGGTCCGACAAGCGGTAATGAGAATCCACTCCCCGATAGGGACGATGAGTCCGGACTCTTCAGCGACGGGAATGAAATCCGCTGGAGACCGAAAAAGCCAGTTCTGAGGCCAGCGCAAGAGACACTCGAACCCTGTGAGGCTCTCGTCGTGAAAACTGAAGAGGGGCTGATAGGCCAAGTTAAACGATTTGGATTCCAAGGCACGCCTCAGCTCCACCTCTAGATTCGTTCGCTGTTTAAAAATGGCGCCCATGCCCGAAGTGAAGAAGCAAACGGAATTACGGCCGCCATCCTTGGCCTTGTAGAGAGCAGCGTCAGCGCGGGATAAGAGCTGGTCCCAGTTATCCGCATCGGTGGGAGCGACGGCGATGCCGATCGTAACACCGCAATTTAAAGAAGTGCCTCCTATGTCATAGGGGGCAGAGAGGATTCTTATGAGCCGGTCGGCGAGAACCTTGGCACCGCGGGGCTGGGCGAGCCCGAGTTGGAGGACGACGAATTCATCTCCACCGAAACGGGCAACGACGTCGTCGGCACGCACCGAGGACTTGAGGCGATTTGCGAAAGCCTTTAAGAGCCGATCGCCGGTTGCGTGCCCAAAACTGTCGTTAATCTCTTTGAAGTGATTGAGATCGATCAGCAAAACGGCTACAACACTCTTGTTCCGGCGGCTCAATTCCAGCGCGCCCAGGGCTGTTTCTTCCAGTCCGTGACGGTTCGCGACGCCCGTTAGACTATCGTGGTCGGCCAGAAAAAGGGCTTCGGCGCGGGCGCGACGGATGTCCTGCATCTTGCGAAATACCAACCATCCTGGAATGCCGCCGGCGACCAGCACTGCGATGGAGAAGACGATTTCGACGACGAGAACAGCACGTGAAAAGATGGCCTTATCATCTGTCATGTCGAGATAGGCTTCAAAGACACCGATGACGGCACCGTTTTCGACGATAGGGATATACGACTCGGCAAAATACGCTGGATCGTGTGACGTGCGTCCAGTCTTGGCTTCAGAAAAGGTCGATCCAGCAAGAATGGAATCGGCGGTCTTCTTGCCGTGTCGACCTGCGATGGTCATGGGCAAGAACGGCGCTCCGCCCCGATCAAACTGGAAGACAAGGTTGCCGTTGCGGTCCCAGATCTTGTAGCGGTAGGCATTGTTAGCTTCGCTGGCAAGCTTGAGAATCTTCCAAGTCTGATCGGAAGGATGTCTGCCAGCGAGGATGGCAGGGAGATCGTTGAGGCTGTGGGCCAGGCTTGTGACCACTGCCAGTGAAGTGGATTCGGCGTCGACCTGAAGCGCCTTGTCAGCGACGATGCTGCAGGCCTTTACGACTCCGAATCCGAGGAGGATTAGCGAGGATGCCAAGATCGCAACGCTCCAGGCATCAGTGGAAAACAGGGCGGCCAGGCGATCTTTCGAACCGTACACTCAATCACCATGGAGGATCGATTTTAAAAACGCGGCCCGAGTAACTAATAGAGAGGGTTACCCGCGACATATGGTTGTCTTCGCCCTCATAGATAAGAACGCGGAATCAAAAGGATTGGATTGCCAAAAACTAGTTGTTGCAACAAATATCCCGCTCGTGCATCTTAAGAAATAGAAAGGACCCACCCCACCATGGCTACAACTACCGCAATTCCCACTTCTCTGATCACCTGGAGAATCGACCCGGCTCATTCCTCGGCCGAGTTCAAGGTGAAACACATGATGATTTCGAACGTAAAAGGCAGCTTTTCCGGATTGAGCGGCACGCTTAGCGAGGATGCGACGAATCCTAGCCAGTCCGCCATCGAAGCATCGGTCGACGTAGCGACCGTCAGCACCGGCGATGCGCAGCGCGACGGACACTTGAAAAGCGCCGACTTTTTCGATGTAGAGAAGTTCCCCGCAATGACCTTCAATTCGACAAAGGTAGAGCCCAAGGGCAAGGGCGAATATGAGGTCACGGGCGACTTGACGTTGCATGGCGTGACCAAGCCGGTGACGTTTGCCGTGGAAGGTCCCAGCGCCCCCGGCAAGGATCCCTGGGGCAACACGCGGATTGGGCTGTCTGCCACTACCAAGATCAATCGCATGGACTTCGGGCTGGCGTGGAACTCTGCGCTCGAGACCGGCGGCGTGCTGGTGGGCGAAGATGTCGCGATCACGCTGGAAGTTCAGTTCATCAAGGGATAACCACGACTGACGACTCCCAGTTCTTAGATTTCGCAGACCTGGGAGTTATCAGCCGAGGGTTTGTTGCGGAGAGATAGTTGTTGCAACGAATATCTCGTTCGTGAATCTAATACGTGTAAGACCAAGTGAGGTCAATAAATCATGTCTCTCAGACCAGTGAAAGAGATCATTGAAACCACGCCGACTATCGAGGGCGCCGGCGTGAAACTGCAACGTGCGTTTGGATTTGGCAAGACCAAGGAGTTCGACCCGTTCCTGTTGCTGGACGATTTTCGCAACGAGAAGCCGGCGGACTATTTGGCGGGATTTCCGTGGCATCCGCATCGCGGCATCGAGACGATTACATACGTACTCGCCGGCGAAGTGGCTCATGGCGATAGCCTGGGTAACAAGGGCCGGATGACGGCAGGCGATGTGCAATGGATGACGGCGGGCAGCGGCATTTTGCATCAAGAAATGCCAAAAGGCGATGAAAACGGACGCATGCACGGATTCCAGCTCTGGGCTAACTTGCCGGCAGCATTGAAGATGACCGACCCGCGCTACCAGGACATTCCATCCAGCGCGATTCCCGAGATAACCGAGGATGATGGGACACATGCACGCATAATTTGCGGCGAGTTCTGGGGCAAAAAGGGCCCCGTTGAAGGCGTCGCCGCTGATCCGCGCTACGTGGATATTTCGGTGCCGCCGGGTAAACGGAGGCGCATCCAGGTGGAGACGACGCGGAATGCTTTCGCGTATGTTTTCGCCGGGGCGGGAACGTTTCGCGACGCTTCAGACCCGCAGGCGGTGCTGACTGAGTCGGGCGTGGACCCGAACGCGCCGGCCGTTTATGACGCGAAAAACCATTCGCTCGTCCTGTTTGATCGGGGAGACGAGATCGTGGTGCAGGCGGGACCGGAAGGGATTCGCTTCCTGCTGGTTTCAGGCAAGCCACTCGAAGAGCCGGTTGCGTGGTATGGGCCTATCGTGATGAATACACAGGCACAACTACGGCAGGCGATGAACGAATTGCAAAGCGGAAAGTTCATTAAACACAAGTGAGACTTAGGCCGGCCGCTAGCTTGCGGTCGGCCGATTGCTCGCTTTTGCGTTGCAGCGGCTAGAAGGGAAGAGGATACTGTTGCTATGGCGACGCAGCCCATCAGCGAGGAACGCCGGAGACCAGTTTCCGTGGAAGAGTATTTGTCCACGGTTTACGAGCCCGACTGCGAATATGTCGACGGCGTGGTCGTGGAGCGCAACGTGGGCGAATTTGAACATTCCTACCTGCAAATCATTATCGGAACTTTGTTTACCAACAATACAGAGGCTTGGGGTGTCTTCGGACTGACGGAGCAGCGGGTTCAGATCGCGCTGAGCAAGTTCTTCATTCCCGACGTATGCGTTCTGCGCATGGGCGGGCCGACGGAAGACATTTTGACTCATCCGCCGCTGATTGCTATCGAGATCATGTCGCCCGAAGATACGATCCGCCGCGCAGCACAGAAGGCTGCCCAGTACCTTCAATTCGGCGTGGAGCACGTGTGGGTGATCGATCCGAACGCGCGGGTGGCTTATCGCGGTGCAGCCTCGGGACTGGAACGGGTGCCGGATGGCGAACTGCGGGTGCCTGGAACCCCGATTTTGGTAAGGATTGCGGAGCTTTTCGAGAAGCTGGATCGCATTCGGGCTCGATAAACGCAGATATTTTCTTAGACTTCGACGGGCAAATCCGCGGACAAAATCTTCATCGGTGTGATGTTTTGCTGGCGAAGCGTGCGGATGCTGAGGGCATCGTGGCGCTTTGCCAGGCGGCGACCGTTTTGGTCGGCTACCAGCTTGCAATGAAACCACTTGGGAATGGGAAAGCCGAGGGCGCGGTTGAGCAGGATCTGGCGCGCTGTGGACTTGAGCAGGTCGGCTCCGCGAACGACTTCCGTGATGCCCATGGTGGCGTCGTCTACCACGCAAGCAAGCTGATAGCTGGGAATTCCGTCGCGGCGGAGAACCACAAAGTCTCCGAAATCAACGCCGGAGATGAATCGCTGCGGTCCGAGATTCTGATCGACAAATTCGATGACTGCGCCCTGGGGCACACGGAAGCGCCAATTTGCGCCTTCGTGGGATTCAAGCTCGACGCCAAGGGGGCTGGGCAACTGCGGCGCGGGGCCCTGGTTGCGGCGGCAGGTGCCGGGGTAGATCGGCTCGTCGTCGAGGGGCTCGAGTTTGCCGGGCTGCTGGCCTAGGGAGGCGGGCGAATTGCTTTCGTGCGGAGCTCCTACGGCAGCTTCAAGGTCGCGGCGGGAACAGCGGCAGGGGAAAAGGAAACCGCCGCGAAGCAGCTTGCGCCAGGCATCGATGTAGAGGCTACGCCGTTTGCTTTGCTGATAGGGACCGAATGCTCCGCCCTTGTCGGGTCCCTCGTGCCAGCGGATGCCGAGCCAGCGAAGATCTTCGAGGGCGGCATCGGCGTACATGGAACGGCTGCGATCGGGATCGAGGTCTTCCATGCGCATGATGAGTGCGCCGCCGGCGTCGCGGGTGCGCTGCCAAGCCGTCCAAAATGTTCGTGCGTGGCCTATGTGCAAGAATCCGGTGGGCGAGGGCGCGAGACGTCCGCGATAGTTCGACACCGGAGTTGGGGTAATGCTGGCCACGATGAGGTTAATTCTAGGAACTTGCGGCAGCGCAGCATATAGCGGGCTTGGTTCCGGGCTCAGGCTCTCTTGATCCGCAAAAAATACGTTGACTCCCCTTCCCACCCCTTCCCGCAAGGATCACGGAAAAGGATGGGGCGCGCTGCCGCACAAGCTTATACAGCGACAAAACCGCCGTCAACGAAAAGCTCCACCCCGGCGACGAAACTGCTGTCGTCGGAGGCCAGAAAGACCACAGCCTTGGCCAGTTCGTCGGGGGTGCCCATGCGTCCGAGGGGGACTCCCGCGGCAAGCCCGGCACGTAACTGAGCTTCCTCGTCTTTGCCCTTAACCAATCCGGAGATAGCCGGGGTGTCAATGGGTCCGGGGCTTACTACGTTGACACGAATGCCGCGATCCTTCAGTTCATTGGTCCACGTGCGCGCGAAGGAGCGAACCGCAGCCTTGGTAGCGCTGTAAACGCCAAAGGCGGGCATGCCCTTTACCGAGACGATGGAGGCATTGAGGACGATGGTCGCTCCATTGGGCAGCAAGGGCAGCGCTTTCTGCACGGTGAAGACGAGACCTTTCACATTGACGTTAAAGGTCTTGTCGAAGTGTTCTTCCGTGTAGGCGCCCAACGGGGCAAACTCTCCGACACCGGCGTTGGCAAATACGACATCGAGGCGACCCTTTTCCCGCTTGATCTGCTCGAAGAGGCGATCGAGATCAGCGAGATTGGAGACGTCGCCCTGGACGGCGGTGACATTACTGCCGATCTCTTTGACGGCCTCGTCAAGGCTGCTTTGCCGACGACCGGTGATGTAAACGTGCGCGCCTTCAGCTACAAAACGCTTCGCTGTCGCCAGCCCGATGCCGCTATTGCCGCCAGTTACCAGTGCAATTTTTCCGCTTAGCTTTCCCATCCGTTGACTCCTTCAGTTCGATGTCTGTCGAAATGACATCTTTACCGAGTAGATGGCAGCCCTATCGGACGGATTCAGAGAATGTTTGAAGCGCGCTCAGAGCGATGGCTATTCAGACGCGTCATCGCCGTCGGGATGTAGAAATTCACGCGAATGGGAGGAAAAGTTCGACGGGTTGAGGCCTGTTGTGACGGTGAGGTATGCTCATTGGTTCCGAAAATGAGGTTATTCCACATGCTCCAAAGAAAATCGCTCAGCCTGCTTGTGCTTTCTGCGCTCGCCTTTGTCTCGGTCGCCGCGACCGCTCAACCGTCTCGTCAGGACGCCGAGCGCAAGGCTCGAGAACTGCTCAAGCAGATGACGGTCGAAGAGAAAGTCGGGCAATTGAACCAGTCGTCGGGGATCGAGATGCCGGGATTTGTGAGCGGCAAGCCGGACGATCTGATTGCACAGGGCAAAGTGGGATCGATCTTATGGCTGATCGACGTGAAGGAGATCAACCGGCTGCAGAAGGTGGCGGTAGAGAAGTCTCGGCTGCACATTCCTGTTCTGTTTGGCTTTGACGTGATTCACGGGTACCGGACGGTGTTTCCAGTGCCGCTGGCGATGGCTTCTTCGTGGGATCCGTCGGTGGAAGAAACGGCGCAGAGATTTGCCGGGCAGGATGCGCGGGCGGCGGGAATCCTATGGACGTTTACGCCAATGGTCGATATTGCGCGCGACGCCCGGTGGGGACGCATTGTGGAGGGTGCGGGCGAAGATCCGTATTTAGGGTCGGCGATGGCGCGGGCGCAGGTGCGGGGATTTCAAGGGCCGGTGGTGGGACCGAACAGCGTGCTGGCGTGCGTGAAGCACTTTGCGGGTTACGGCGCGGCGGACGGCGGACGGGACTATGACTCGTCGTATATTCCCGAGGAACTGATGGAGAATGTTTACCTCAAACCGTTTCACGCGGCAGAAGAGGCGGGCGCGGGCAGCCTTATGAGCGCCTACATGGATTTGAATGACGTGCCGGCCAGCGGAAATCACTGGCTGCTGACCGATGTGTTGCGCAAGGACTGGGGATTCAAGGGGTTTGTGGTTTCAGACGCGTTTGCGGTGGGCAGCCTCGTTACGCATGGTTATGCCAGCGACCCGGCGGACGCGGCGTATAAGGCAATTACTGCTGGTTTGAACATGGATATGGCCAGCCAGACTTACACGAATAACCTGGCCAAGCTGGTGAGCGAGGGGAAGGTAAGCCAGGCCGAATTGGACGAGTCGGTACTGCCGATCCTGGTAGCGAAGTATCAATTGGGGCTGTTCGAACACCCGTATGTGGATGAAACGAAGGTGGATGCGGTGTTGAGTCGTCCGGAAGGGCTGACGCTCGAAAAGAAGCTGGCGGGCCGGTCGATGGTGCTGCTGAAGAACGACAACCACACGCTACCGCTGGGCAAGAGCCTGAAAAAGATTGCGGTGATCGGCGTTTTGGCCGACTCGACGCGCGATGTTGAAGGCGGATGGACGGTTGAGGGGCTGTTTGGCGGCGTGAGAAAGAACCATCCGGTGAGCGTACTTGAGGGACTGAAGAATCGGCTGGGCGCTGGGGTGGAACTGAATTATGTGGCCGGGCCGGGACTGTCGCGGGTTTATCCGTCGATGCTGGATATGATGACGGGCAACAAGATGACCCCTCCGCCGACCGCAGCCGAGACGGCGGACTGGGTGGCAAAGGCCAAGGCTGCCGCGGCCAATGCGGATGTGGTGGTGGCGGTCGTGGGCGAGACGGCGACGATGAGCGGCGAGGCGGCTTCGCGGGCTTCGCTGGAGCTGCCGGGAATTCAAGAGCAGATGCTGGAGGCGGCGGCAGGCGCGGGCAAGCCGGTGGTGGTGGTGCTCGAAAATGGGCGTCCGCTCGATATCCGCTGGATCGCGGAACATGCGGCGGCGATTTTGGAGTCGTGGTATCCGGGAACCGAGGGCGGGAACGCGGTCGCGGACGTACTGTTTGGGGACGTGAATCCGGGCGGAAAACTGCCGGTGAGCTGGCCGCGATCGGCGGGGCAGGAACCGCTCTACTATAACCACAACCTGACGCATGAGCCCGAAGACAGGCCGCAGTTTACGTCGCGGTATTGGGATGTGGCGAGCAAGCCGCTGTATCCGTTTGGGTATGGGTTGAGCTATACGACGTTCAAGTTTTCGAATCTGCGGCTTTCGAAGGGCTCCATGGGCACGGGCGAGGCGACGGAAGTGCAGGTGGATGTGACGAATACGGGCGCGGTGACGGGCGATGCAGTGGCCCAGGTTTACATTCACCAGCGGGCGGGGTCGGCATCGCGGCCGGTGCGGGAGCTTAAGGGATTCAAACGAGTGGAGTTGAAGGCCGGGGAGACGCAGACGCTGAAGTTTACTCTGGGAAAGGACGAGCTGAGCTTCTGGAGTCCGCAAACCAAGGCGTGGGCGGTTGAGCCGGGAACGTTTGACGTGTGGGCAGGCGAGGATTCGACGGCTGGCCTTCATGCGGAGTTGAATGTGACGAAGTAGATACGGGCGCTCGTTCGCTCAAAACAGCTCGGGAATGCTGTGGAAGGCGATGCGGGTGGGGGCGGCTTTGTAGGCGGTGAGCATGGTGGCGGGGGCCAGGGTGCTCATGCCGTATTTCTGGTTGAGCTGATCCATGGCGGCGAGGAGACGGGCGCGGCTTTGCTCGCCGTCGAGGGAGTCGAAGAGGCTGAGGGTGTGGAGGCGGTCGGGGACAAGTGCGCCAAGGTGAACGCCGACGAAGAACGGGTGATCGAAGGCGGGACCCGAGGGTTGCGAATCCCATAAACGACGCAGGGCTGCGATGAGGAGCTGGTTGTCCTGCGATTCTGTGATGCTTAGTTCGCTGTGCCAGCCTTTGGAGGGAACGCCGAAGCGACTGACGGGCGGGTTGGGTGCGTTAGGGGCGCGCGGAACGGCGAAACCGACGGCGATGCCGACCTTGCCAGCCCATAATCCGCCTGAACGCAGACGCATGGCGGCTTTGTGGAGGAGCTTGTGGGCGACGGCCCAGGCTTTTTCGCGGGTGCGCATATCGGGTGCGAGAACATGCTGATGGCTGATGGACTTGAGGTGTTCGGTCTCGGACATGTCGAAGTCTTCGCCACGGAGCCAGTGCCAGAGTCGCTCGCCCCAGACCGATCCCCAGACTTGGCCTGCCTGCTCGGAGTCGAGCGCCATGAGCTGGGCCATGGTTGTGAGGCCGCGCTCGTTGAGGCGCTTCTCGGTGCGGGCGCCGATGCCGGGCAGGTCGCGGAGGGTGAGGCGACTGAGGGCTTCAGGAAGGATGTCGAGGGGAAGAGCGACGAGGCCGTCGGGCTTTTCCATGTCGCTGGCGATTTTGGCGAGGTAGCGGTTGGTAGCGA
>Ga0182030_10024089_pt1 | contig 11212 bp, 9 predicted proteins | sample 812S3MmetaG_FD_121299 | JGI IMG/M metagenome (GOLD analysis project Ga0182030, IMG submission 121299) | Permafrost microbial communities from Stordalen Mire, Sweden - 812S3M metaG (Illumina Assembly) | ecosystem: Environmental > Terrestrial > Soil > Wetlands > Permafrost | place: Sweden...
ATCCCCTTCACGCGGGAGCTTTATGTCGAAGCGGACGATTTCATGGAGAGCCCTCCCTCCAACTACTTCCGGCTCCGCCCGGGCGGCGAGGTCCGGCTCAAGTACGCTTACATCATCAGGTGCGAGGAAGTGGTCAAGGACGCCGCCGGCAAGGTGGTGGAATTGCGCTGCACCGCGGACCTCGGAAGCAAAACCGGCGGCCCGACCGCGGGACGCAAGGTCAAAGGCACCATTCACTGGGTCAGCGCCGTCGATGCGGTCGAAGCCGAGGTCCGGCTCTACGACCGGCTGTTCACGGTGCCTGAGCCGGACGACGGCGGCGATTTCAAGCGGCACATCAATCCGCGCTCGCTCGAAACGCTCGTGGCCAAATGTGAACCGTCCCTGGGCGACGCCCATACCGGTCTGCGCTACCAATTCGAGCGGCTCGGCTACTTCGCCGTCGACAAGGAAAGCGGCGGGGGAAAGCTGATCCTGAACCGCACCATTGCGCTGAAAGACTCGTGGGCGAAGGCCCCGAAACGCTGAGAGTGGGCTTGGAGAATCTTGCGGGGCCGGGGTCCGGCGGTGCTGGAGTACTGACCGAACACACGGTTCGCACCGCCCGCCTTCAACGCGGTTTCCGCTGTTTCCGCCGGTGACACCAAGTGTCAACCACGAGGAAGAGGAAGATCAGCATCCCCAATCCGAGGAGAACCACCAGGCGGGGGCGTGTCTCCCAAAGTTGCCGGAAAACCCGGCCGAAGTCACTCATGCCTTCCAGTCGAACGCGCCCTTCCGCACCGCGTAGAGGTAGCCGACGAAGAGCGTGCCCATGAAGGTGGCCATCGAGCCGGCGATGAGCGTGGCGTTGGTCTGCAGGAGGCTCCGGTAGATCACCGCCCACGGGTAGAGGAACACCACCTCAATGTCGAACAGGATGAACAACATCGCCACCAGGTAGAACTTCACGGACAACCGCGTGCTGCCCGGACCAATGGGGATTACGCCGCACTCGTAGGCCGTGTCTTTGATGGCCGGCCGCCGCCCCTTCTGGCCCACCACCACTGACATGATCAGCATGCCGAAGGAGAACGCGACCGCCAACGCCCCCAGCATCAACACCGGCAGATACTGGCTGAGTTGCTCGATATTTCCCATTGGGTCATGGTATCACACCGCGCGCGGAGGGCAAGCCCGGCGCGCCCGTTTAGCGGCTTGACGCAGGGGTCCCGCCGCCTACGATCCCCCACGGCCGACGTCCCGTCCCAGGGGCGGTGGGGCGGCGCTTTCGGGGCGCGGGGCCGGCCGATTCTCCGATCTGACACCTGTTTGAACACAAGGACACCAAATGAACAAACCGAGAAAAGCAGCCATCCTGACCGCGGGCGGCCTGGCCCCGTGCCTGAGCTCCGCGGTGGGGGGGCTGATCGAACGCTACACTGAAATCGACCCGGAAATTGAGCTGATCTGCTACCGCGGCGGCTACAAGGGCCTCCTCTTGGGGGACAGCTACACCGTCACCCCGGAGGTCCGCGCCCAAGCGGCCCGGCTCCATGACTTCGGCGGCTCCCCGATCGGCAACAGCCGCGTCAAGCTGACCAACCTCAAGGACTGCCTCAGGCGCGGCCTGGTCAAGGAAGGCCAGGATCCCCAGAAGGTGGCGGCAGACCAACTCGTGAAGGACGGCGTCGACGTGCTCCACACCGTGGGCGGCGACGACACCAACACCGCCGCCGCCGATCTCGCCGCCTTCCTCGCCCGCAACCAATACGGCCTCACGGTAATCGGCCTGCCCAAGACCATCGACAACGACGTTTATCCGATCCGCCAGTCCCTCGGCGCCTGGACCGCCGCGGAGGAGGGCGCGCGCTTTTTCTGGAACGTGGTGGCGGAGAACAACGCCAACCCGCGCATGCTCATCATCCACGAGGTGATGGGGCGGAACTGCGGGTGGCTGACCGCGGCCACCGCCCGTGCCTACCGCAAACTCCTGGACGGGCGCGAATGGCTGCCCGCGCTCGGGTTGCATCGCGAGTGCTTCGAGATCCACGGAGTCTTCATACCGGAGATGGCGGTGGATCTGGCGGCGGAGGCGGCGCGGTTGCATGCCGTGATGGACCGGCATGATTGTGTGAACCTCTTCATCTCCGAAGGGGCGGGCGTCGAGGCGATCGTGGCCGAACTCCAGGCCAAGGGCCACGAGGTCCCGCGCGATGCCTTCGGCCATGTCCGGTTGGACGCCGTGAACCCCGGGAAATGGTTCGGTGAACAGTTCGGCAAGATGATCGGCGCGGAGAAGACGCTGGTGCAGAAAAGCGGCTATTTCTCGCGCGCCGCGGCCGCGAACCAGGACGACCTCCACCTGATCAAATCCTGCGTGGACCTCGCGGTTGAGTGCGCCCTCCGTCGTGAATCGGGCGTCATCGGCCATGACGAGGATCAGGGTGGCCGGCTGCGGGCGATCGAGTTCAGCCGCATCAAGGGAGGCAAACCGTTCGATCCCGAGACCCCCTGGTTCGGCGAACTCCTCGCGGGGATCGGCCAGCCCAAAGGAGCCAAGCTCCACACGAAACACTAAGCCGGCCGCGAGGCTGGGGGGTGGGGTTGGACAGCCGTCGGCGGTCCGCCCCCCCTTCCCGGGCGGGCTGCGGCCTTCCCTCCCCCCGGCCTCGGAATCAAAGGGGATTTGACTCGACTTCGCGCGGTGGTGCCTCCATAAGACAGGGGCAACCACACCAACAGCCCGACTCCCGAGGCGGAGGCGGGGCGCGCAACAACGAGTCATGAGCGAACAGAACACGCAAGCGGGGCTTTCAAGAAGGCGGTTCCTGGTGACGGCCGGCGGCGTCGGAATCAACCTCGCGCTGGGCGTGCTCTATACCTGGAGCATGTTCAAGGACGCCATCACGCGGGAACTCGGCTGGAAGGGTGACCGCCTGAATGATCCCTACGCGCTCTGCTGCCTGGTGTTCGCGTTCTCGATGATCGTCGCGGGCCGCTGCCAGGACAAATGGGGGCCGCGGGCCACCGCCACGATCGGCGGGGTGCTGGTCGCGGGCGGCCTGTTGCTCATCTCGCAAAGCCAGAGCTATGCCGCATGGCTGATCGGTTTCGGCTGCCTCGTCGGTGCCGGGATCGGGTTCGCCTACAGTTCCGCCACGCCGGCCGCGCTCAAATGGTTTCCCCCGGCGCGCACCGGCCTCGTCGCCGGCGTGGTGGTGGCCGGGTTCGGCATCGCACCGGTTTATCTCTCGCCGCTCTCGCAATACCTGCTCGCCCGCGGCGGGCTGCGCGGCGCGGCGCTCGTCTATGCCATCGCCTTCGGCCTCGCGGTCTGCGGGTTCGCCCAGTTGCTGGTGAATCCGCCGGCCGGCTGGACGCCCGCCACCACCCCTGGCTCCCCGGGCCGACCCGCCCCCCTCCCGGGCCGGCCGGACCTCTCCCCGGCACAAATCCTCCGCCACCGTTCCTTCCACCTCCTGTGGGCGGTCTATCTGATCGGCTCGGGCGCGGGGTTGATGGTGATCAGCAGCATCAGCGGCATGGCGCGAAAGTCCATGGGGGACGCCGCGTTCGTCGCGGTGGCGGTCATGGCCATTGGCAACTCGGGCGGCCGGGTCGCGGCCGGCTTCCTCTCGGACAAATGGGGCCGGCGCCGAACCCTGCTGGCGGTGCTCCTCTGCCAGGCGGCCCTCATGTTCATCGCCATCCCTGTCGCAGCCCACGGCAAGGGCCCCGCGGCGCCCATCCTGTTGCTCGCCACCTTCATCGGCTTCAACTACGGGGCCAAGCTCTCGCTCTTCCCCTCCTTCGCCAAGGACCTCTGGGGGATCAAGAACTTCGGAATGAACTACGGGCTCCTGTTCACCGCCTGGGGGCTGGGCGGCTTTCTCCTCAGCCGCGTGCAACAGATGCTCACCACGTCGCATCACGGGGATTACTCCGCCGCCTTCACCACCGCGGGCACGCTGCTCGTCGCCGGGGCGGGGCTGACGCTGCTGCTCGACGCCCGGCCCCCAGCCACCGCGCCAGCCGCTTGAGGGGCGGGGTCAGGCTCAGGCCGAAGCTTCCTCCACCGTCGGGAAGATGGTGAACACCCGGGTCACCCGGGTAATCTCCAGGACCAGTCTCACCGCGGACTGGGGCCGCGCCAGCCGCACGTCGCCGCCGCGGGCGGCGACCCGCTTGAGCAGCCCGATCAAGACGCCCAGCCCCGCGCTGTCAATGAAGCTCACCGCCCCAAGGTCCACCACGATGTGGCGGAGGGCGGGGTTGGCATCCCACCAAGCGGCTGCCTGATCGCGCAGCCCGGGCGCGACCGAGGCGTCCATCGGCCCGGAGGGGGCCATAAACCCGAATCCGTTCCTAACTTCCAAGACAAGTCCCATAACTCAGTTTACCTCAAGTTGTCATCTGCCGCGTGCGGCTTGGGAGAGCCGCGGCCCCGGGAAGGGCGGCGACCCGGACTGGTCTAAGCCCCCAAATGTCCGTGGCGTACTCGCGCACCGCGCGATCACTGGAAAACCACCCCATCCGAGCGACGTTCAAAACTGCCTTCCGCGCCCAAGCCCGGCGGTCCCGGAACAGGTCCGCCACCCGCTGCTGGGCGTCGAGGTAGCTGCGGAAGTCGGCGCACAGGAAGTAGGTATCGCCCCAGTCCGTCAAGGTGCGGGCCAAATCGTCGAACAGCCCGGGCACCCCGAGATTGAAATCCCCCCGCCAGAGCGCATCGACCACGCCCCGCAGCTCTGCGTCCCGCGCGATCCAGTCCCACGGGCGGTAACTCCCGGCCCGGACCATGGCCTCGAGTTCCTCGGCGCGGTGGCCGCAGACGAAGAAATTCTCCAGCCCCACCGCCTCGGCGATCTCGATGTTGGCGCCATCCCAGGTGCCAATCGTCAGCGCTCCGTTCATCGAGAGCTTCATGTTGCCGGTCCCCGATGCCTCCTTGCCCGCGGTGGAGATTTGCTCCGACAAATCCGCGGCGGGGATGATGATCTCCGCCAGCGAGACGCGGTAGTCCGGCAGGAACACCACCCGCAGGAGGTCCTTGGTGACTGGGTCCCGCGCCAGAAGCTCCCCGAGGTTGTTGATGAACTTGATGATGAGCTTCGCGAGGTGGTAGCCGGGGGCTGCCTTCGCGCCGAAAAACCAGGTGCGCGGCACGACCGCCAGTCCGGGGTCGGCCTTCACCCGACGGTAGAGCGCGGCGATATGGAGCGCGTTGAGCAACTGGCGCTTGTACTCGTGCAGCCGCTTGATCTGCACATCAAACAGCGAATCAGCCCGCGGGGCGGCCCCGGTGAGCGCCGCCGTGGTTTCAGCCAGGCGTCGCTTGTTCGCCTGCTTGACCTCGAGAAACCGATCCAGAAACGCGTCGTCCCCGGCCAGCGGCTCCAGACCCCGCAACTCCTCGAGGTTGCGCACCCACCCCTCGCCGATGGCTTCGGTGATCAAGCCGGCCAGTCCCGGGTTGCACGCCCGGAGCCAGCGCCGCTGGGTGACCCCGTTGGTTTTGTTGCTGAACCGCTGAGGGTAGATCCGGGCGAAATCAGGCACGAGGTGCGATTTCACCAAGTTCGAATGCAGCACCGCCACCCCGTTGGTGGAGTGGCTCCCAGCGATGGCAAGGTTCGCCATCCGGACCTGCTTCACCGGTCCCTCCTCGATGATCGAAACCGACCTCACCAACCCCTCGTCCCCCGGGTGCAGCCGACGGATGTCCTCGAGAAACCGGTGGTTGATCTCGTAAATGATCGCCAGGTGCCGGGGCAGCACCCGCTCGAACAAGGGCACCGGCCAGCGCTCCAACGCCTCGGGCAAAAGAGTGTGGTTCGTGTATCCCAGGGAGGCCACCGTAATTTCCCATGCCCGCTCCGCGGGCATGTCGTGCTCGTCCTCAAGCAGGCGCATCAGCTCCGCGACTGCCAGCGCCGGATGCGTGTCGTTCAGTTGCAGCGCGTTCCGCTCAGCGAAGTTCTCCAGGCCGGGGTGGTGCTGCAAATGTCGGCGGGTGGCGTCGCGCACCGAACAGGCCACCAGGAAATACTCTTGCAGCAGCCGCAGCTCCTTCCCCGCGTGGGTGTTTTCCGAGGGGTACAACACTTTCGTGATGGTCTCCGCCCAGTTCTTCTCCTCGACCGCCCGCACGTAATCCCCCTGGTTGAAGACATCGAGCCGGAACCCTTCGGCGGCCCGCGACTGCCAGAGGCGCAGCGCGTTCACGTTGTTCACTCCATAGCCCACCACCGGAATGTCGTACGGCACCCCCTCGATCATCTGCCAGTCCACCCAGACGGGCTTCGCCCCCGGCAGACCGAGGTCGTCGAGCCGGCCGTAGGCGAGGACCGGCACCGTTTCCGAGGGGCGAACGACCTCCCACGGGTACCCATATTTCAACCAATCATCCGGCCGCTCCCTTTGCCAGCCGCTGGCGAACTCCTGCCGGAACATCCCATGCTCGTAGCGCAGCCCGTAGCCATAGCCCGGGTATTCCAGCGTGGCCAGGGAATCGAGGAAACAGGCGGCCAGGCGGCCCAGACCGCCATTCCCCAGGCGGCGTCCGGTGTCGTGGCAAAAAACGCCTCCGCCTCCGGCCCCAGCCGCGGCAGCAGCTCACGGGCGGCCTCTTCCAAGCCGAGCGCAATCAGGTTGTTGGTCAGCAGCCGACCCATCAGAAATTCCATCGAGAGGTAGTACACCCGCTTCGCGTCCTGCTCGACGCAGGCTCGTTCGGTGGCGATCATCCGCCCGAGGGCGAAATCCCGGACGCTCTGGCACACGGCCCACCATCGGTCGAAGTCCGACGCGGTGGCCAGCGTCCGCCCGCGGTTTGACTGCAAGTGCCATTCAATATGCCGGAGCAACTCGGCACTGGTTGCCGGCGCGGTGGTTGGGGAGGGTTTCATGGGGGTCCGAGAGAAGGCCGCCAGCGGCGGCGTCATTTGGCCGGAGCGCCGCTTCCGGCGGGCAACTCCATCACCCGCAGGTTGCGAAACTCAAAGGTCTTGCCTTCGGCTTGAATACCGAGGTAGCCGCGGGCCGCGTCCAGCTTGTCAAACTCCCAGGCGCGCTCGCCGTCCACGTCCAGGGACACTTTGGCCCCCCGGACTTCAATCCGGAACTTGACCCACTTGTTCAGCGGCATCCGCGGGGTCTCGGCGGGGACCATCGTCGTGCTCCCCTTCACCAGTGCCCCGAGGGAGGAACTGGCAAGATCAACCTGCCAGACCCCGTCCGGCCACGGCTTGCCGACGGTCCCGGCGCGGATGAAAAAGCCGCTGTTGTACTGCGGCTGCAAGGCCCGCCACTCGGCCTCGAACACAAAATCGGTGTATTGCCCCGTGCTCCGCAACCAGCCGTCGCCGCCCACCACCCGCAGGTTGCCGTTGGTCGCCAGGCACACCGCCCCCTGCTCCACCACCCAGCCGGCCAGATCCCGCCCGTTGAAGAGGGAGGTCCAACCGCTGTCCTCCACCGGCCCCGCGTCTGCGCTCCGGGGGCCCAGCCCCATCCAAGCCATAAGAAAAACTAGTGTGGATGTAAGCAGCCTTTTCATGCGTCTTGGCTAAGGGTTCCCCGCAAATCGAAGGGGAGTCAAGCCCGCAAATCACCTCCCGGACCTCCCAAGGCCCGGCGACCGGCGAAGGAGTCGTGATTAGGGTCCGCCAGGGCGGCCCCGAAACCCAGGGGCAGTGATCGACTGCGGTCGCCAGCCCCCTCGGCAGCAACGTGTGAGAATACAGCGGGATCAGCGCGCCGCCGGGGCCGCCGGGACCGGCTCCGCCGCTGCGACGCGGACCACCGCCCCGGCCACCAGGGAGTCGGGCGGATTCAGGATCACCCGATCCTGCGGCCCCACCCCGGTGAGAATCTCCACCCGGGGGCCGAAATCACGCCCCAGCGTGACCGGGCGCATCTCGACTTTGCCCTCGGTCCGGACCACCCCCACCTGCGGTCCCTCGGGGCGGAACAGGAGGGTGTTGGCCGGGAGGGTGACCGGAGCCTCGGGCCTGGCCTCCACCAGCCTGACCTGGGCGTAGCCCCCGGACAAAATGGCCTTGTCCGCATTCTTGACCTCCAACTCGACGAGCAGGGTTCGCGAGTCGGCGCTGACCGCCCCAGCCGTGCGCGCGACGGTCGCCGCAAACACCCGCCCGGGCACCTCCGGCAGCAGCAACTCCGCGGTCTGCCCCGGCACCACGGACCGCGCAGCCGATTGCGGGACGCGGACATCGACACGCAACGTGGCGGTCTGCGCGAGGTGGAACAGCTCGTGGGAGGCCCCAGGGGTGATCAACTCGCCAATATCAGCCCGGCGCGCCGTGATCGTGCCGGCGAACGGCGCCTTGACCAACTGGAACGCCTGGAGGTCCTCCAGGCGCTGGACGTTCGCCCGGCTGGCTTGCACCGCCGCCGTCTTCAATTCCCAGTCGGCCGCCTTCTCGGCCGTTTCCTGTTCGCTGACACTCGAGGTTTTCAGCAGGCCCGCCCAGCGCTTTGCGCTGATCGCCGCGAGACGCTCCGCAGCCTCCATCTGCCGGAGCTGAGCTCTCGATTGGGCCAACTCCTGGTTTAATTCCGGCGTGTCAATCTCGGCAAGGAGGTCCCCTTCCTTGACCTCCGCCCCGATGTCGACCACCCAGCGTTTTAGGTAGCCGCTTGCCCGGGCGTAGATTGGGGAATCGACGTACGGCTTGATCTCGGCGGGCAGCAAGAGTCCGTTGCCAGCCGCCGCCGGGGCGGGCGAAACGACGCTCACCGTCAGCACGGCAAGCTCCCGGGTCTCCGCCGCGAGCAGCTCGCCACGGTGAAGGCGCGGCCACCACCCCGCCGCCGCTCCCGCGATGATCAGCACCAAGGCCGCCACCCCGGCGCGGCGCAGCGCGCGGTTGGCCCGGGCGGCTGCCGCTGACGGCGAGCCCGGCTCCCCGCCCGGTTCGGTGTGGTTGTTCTCGGCGTTCATAGGATGTTCGGTTCGTTGGGCCAGAAAGTCGCTTCAAGCGCCGGGGAGGGCGTCCGGCGGGGTCTGTCCGTCCAGGCGGTGGTGGAGCAGGCTGAACGCGACCGGAACCAGGAAGAGCGTCGCGATGGTAGCCACGACCAGGCCGCCAATCACCGCGCGTCCCAAGGGGGCGTTTTGCTCGCCACCCTCCCCCAACGCGAGCGCCATCGGCACCATCCCGATCACCATCGCCGCCGCCGTCATTAGGACCGGCCGCAACCGGCTCACCCCGGCCTCCCAGGCCGCGGCCACCGGATCGGCCCCCCCGGCCAGCGCGCTCCGCGCGAAAGTCACCACCAGGACCGAGTTGGCGGTGGCCACGCCCAAGCTCATGATCGCCCCCATCAGGGCCGGCACACTCACCGTGGTGAAAGTCAGGTGGAGCGCCCACACCACCCCCGCCAGCGCCCCCGGCAGGGCCGTGATGATGATGAACGGGTCCAGCCAGCTCTGGAAATTGACGACCAGCAGAAGGTAGATCAGCACCACGGCCATCGCCAGGCCGACCCCGAGGCCGATGAAACTCCGGCGCATGGTCTCCGCCTGACCGCGCACCACGATCGAGCTGCCCCGGGGCAGTTCCGCCCGCGCGGCGGTGATCAGGGGGCCTACGTCACGCAGCACCGCCCCAAGATCACGCCCGCTCACCCCGGCATAGACATCGATCACCGGCACAATGTTGTAGTGGGAAATCACCGGCACGCCGTTGGTGCGGGAAATGCCGGCCACATTGGCCAGCAGCACCTCGTTCCCCATCCCCGGCTGGCTCGCGTTCACCGGGATCGCGTTCAGCGCGGCCAGCGAGTCGATCCGGTACTCGGGGGCGCGCACGTTCACCAAGTATTGGATCCCCGACTTGGGGTTGACCCAGAACACCGGCTGCACCTGGCCGCTGCCGCTCAGGGCCAGCAGCACCGAATTGGCCACATCCTTCTCGGCCAGCCCCATGGTGGAGGCCTTGGCCCGGTCAACCACGATCTTGAACTTGGGCAGATCGGCCGGCTGCTGCACCCGCACATCCACCGCACCCGGCACCTGCCGCAACTTGTCAGCCAGCCGGGCCGCCACCGCCCGGTTCCGTTCCTGATCGCGGCCGATCACCTGGATGTCCACCGGCGCCGGAAGCCCGAAGTTGATCGTCTGGCTCACGATGTCGGCGGGCAGGAAGTAGAACGTCGTGCCGGGGAAATCGCGACCCAGACGCTTCCGGAGGCGGGTCATGTACTCGGCTGTGGGCCGGTGCCCTTCCTCCAGGGCGATCAGAATGTCCCCGTCGCCTGTCCCCAGCAGCCCGCTGTCATTGTAGGTCAGGTTGATGCTCGAGGCCGGTATGCCGATGTTGTCCATGATGCCGCGGCGCTCGGCGGCGGGAATCTCATCCCGGATCGCCACCTCGATCGAGTCCACCAGCCGCGTCGTCTCCTCGATGCGCGTGCCACTCCGGGTGCGGATATGCAGGCGCAACTGACCGGCATCCACCGACGGGAAAAAGTCCTGGCCGAGCTGCGGCACCAGGAGCATCGAACCGGCGCACATCGCGAGAAAGAGGGTGGCAAACGAGCCGCGATGGTGCAGTACCGCCCCGAGCAGCAGCCGGTAGCCCCCGCGCAGCCGCGTGAACCAGGCTTCGAAACCCGCCTGCAACCGGATGAAAACACCCAGCCACGACGGCCCGGTCACCCCCTCTTGCGGGCCCTCCTCGCCGCTGTGATGCACATCGCGGTAGAACCACAGCACCAGCGTCGGCACCAGCGTCCGGGACAGCACATAACTGGCCAGCATCGCGAACACCACCGCCTCGGCCAGGGGGACGAAGAGGTAGTGCGCCACCCCGGTGAGGAAGAACATCGGCACGAAAACGATGCAGATGCAAAGCGTGGAGACGAACGCGGGCATCGCGATCTCGCGCGCGCCGTCCATGATGGCGTCCTCCAGCGGCTTCCCCTCCACCATGTGGCGGTGGATGTTCTCAATCGCCACTGTGGCGTCGTCCACCAAAATGCCCACCGCCAGGGCCAGGCCGCCGAGGGTCATCAGGTTGATCGTCTCGCCGAGGCAGCTCAACACGGCGATCGAAGCCAGCACCGACAACGGAATGGAGACCGCGATGATCAGCGTGCTGCGCCACGAGCCCAGGAAGAGCAGAATCATGAGGGCGGTAACGCGGCGGCGATCACCCCCTCGCGCACGACGCCGCTGATGGCGGCGCGAACGAAGACCGACTGG
>Ga0182030_10024090_pt1 | contig 11212 bp, 8 predicted proteins | sample 812S3MmetaG_FD_121299 | JGI IMG/M metagenome (GOLD analysis project Ga0182030, IMG submission 121299) | Permafrost microbial communities from Stordalen Mire, Sweden - 812S3M metaG (Illumina Assembly) | ecosystem: Environmental > Terrestrial > Soil > Wetlands > Permafrost | place: Sweden...
AGACGGTCTGCGACGCGGAGAGGCCGGCGGCCCACAACTGGCTGGGCGCACTGACGAGGGTCGAAACCGCCGCGCTCTGCCAGCCTAGGTTCGGCAGGAACGGGGTGAGCTGAATCGTCGGGAAGTAGGCCGCGCGCGCGACTCCGATGCGCGCGTTGGCGGCCGCCATTGCCCGTTCGGCCGATGCCACGTCCGGCCGCCGCTGCAGCAGATCCGACGGAAGTCCCACGGGAATCGCCGGCAGCGTGCCGGCGCCGACGACGGGGACGAGATGAAAATCCGGGGCCGGCGAACCCACCAGGGTGGCAATGGCATGTTCGTTTTGCGCGCGCTGGACGGCGAGCAATTGCAGCTGCGCCGCACTGCTCTGCACCAGCGCTTCCTGCTGCGCCAGATCCAGACCCGTGGCGTATCCGAGATCGTGTCTCGATGAGATGAACCGAAGCGCGTCGCGCTCGAGGCCCAGGCTGCGATCGACGACGTCGATCTCCGCATCCAGTTCGCGCATCGTGAAGTAGTCCGCGGCCAGTTGCGCGGTGAGCACCAACCGCGCATTTTCGTAGTCCGCGGCCGCTTCCTCCGCCGCCGCGCGATAACCCTCGAGCTGACGGCGCAGCCGGCCGAAAAGATCGAGTTCGTAATTGACCGTGACGCCCGCCGTGAAGTCGTTCTGCACCGTCGACTGGTTCGGGAGCGCATATTCCGCCAGAGGACGGTTGGCGGACGTCTTGCCGCGGTCCGCCGAGGCCTGCAGGCCGACGTCGGGGAACAAAACGGATCGAGCCACCGTGACCTGCGAGCGCGCCTGCTCGAGACGCGCCGCGGCCACCTGCAAATTCTGGTTGCCTTCCAAAGCGCGTTCCACCAGAGGATTGAGATTCGCGTCGCCGAACGCCTCCCACCAGCGCCCCTTAATCGCGGCATCGCCGGGCACCGCCTCGTGCCAGGGCGCAGCCGGCTGCCAGGCCGGCGGAGTGGCGGCCGCCGGCCGGTGATAATCGGGGCCCACCGCACAACCGGCGGACGTCAGACACATCGCGTATCCGACGACTCGCAGGGTCGCGTGAGGCGGCATGCGCACGTTGTCAGCCCTTCTCCGGCAGCGCTGTCGCGGGAGTTGCGGGCGCGATCGACACGACGTCCCCGTCCGCCAGCGAATCTGCGGGATTGACGATGAGCCGGCTCGAGGGCTCGAGCCCCTGCCGGATTTCGATCGACGTGCCGTAGTCCGTTCCGAGTCGGACCGGCGCAAGGCGCACTTTCCCACCCGCCTCCACCACGGCCACTCGTGGCCCGTCGGGCCGGAACAGCAGCACATTGGTCGGCACCACGAGGGCGGCGCGGTCGCCCTTGATCGGCAGCTTCGCCTGCACGTACGCACCGGCGAGCAACGCACCGGTCGGATTCGGAACCCGAATCTCGACCTGCAGCGTACGCGTGGCCGGATCGATGGCGCGCGCGGTGCGCGCGATTGTGCCCCGATATTGCGCGCCCGCACGTTCGGCGAGCGACACCGTCACCTCATCCCCGATTTTCACCTGATCGGCATAGGTCTGAGGCACATACACATAGAGGCGCAGCGGATCGATCTGGGCGACCGAGAACAACGCCTGCCCGGCACCGCCGTTGCCGGCGTTGACCAGATCCCCGACGTCCACGGATCGCCGCGTCAGCACACCGTCGAATGGTGCCACCACCCGGTCGAACCCCTGCATGCTGCGAAGGCGCGAAACGTTCGCGTCGGCCGCTGCAAGGTCGGCCTCCGCTTGTTTGGACGCGCTCAGCCTTTCGTCCAGGTCCTGTTGCGTGACGGCATCCCGTTCTCGCAGGCTTCGCCAGCGATCCGCCGTGCTCCTGGCCAAAGCGGCGCTGGCCGCGGTCTGGGTTCGCGCCGCCTGCGCCTGCACCAGCTGCTGGTCGACCTCGGGCGCGGCAATCTCGGCCAGGAGTTCGCCTTTTTTGACCGAGGCCCCGATATCCTTGGTCCAGCGCAACAGGTAACCGCTGCTGCGGGCGTAGACAGTGGACTCGATCACACCCTGCAGGCTCCCCGGCAGCGTGACCGGCACGCCATCGCCCCCGCTGGCCGGCTGAGTGGTCGTCACGTATTGCACGGCGTGCGTGGCGGTGGAGTTCTCCAGGGCGCTTGCCCGGAAGGAGCGGTTCACCAGCATCACGGCCGCACCGATGATCAGCATGACCACCACGGCTGCCGCGGCGAATTTGGCGCGCCTGAGGAGCGGCGGCGGGGAGACTTCGTTCATATCAGACATTCCCGGGAGCAGATGGAGGCGAATCGCCGGGCGATCCCGCGGCGGGCGACTCTGCTGGCGGCGCCGGCGTGGTTCGCGCATTCCTGCGCCGGCGCAACTCCAGACGACGATGAAGGCCGGCAAAAATCACCGGCACGAACAACAACGTGGAGACGGTCGCAAACAGCAATCCGCCGATCACCGCACGACCCAGCGGAGCATTCTGTTCGGCGCCTTCTCCGAGTCCGAGCGCCATGGGGATCATGCCGATCATCATGGCCATCGCAGTCATCAGCACGGGGCGTATGCGTGTCGCGCCCGCGTCGCGCGCGGCCTGAAGCGGCTCCAAACCCTCGTCCATGCGCTGACGCGCGAACGACACGATCAGAATGCTGTTGGCCGTGGCGACACCCATGGTCATGATGGCGCCCGTCAATGCCGGCACGCTCAGAGTGGTGCCCGTGAGCAGCAGCATCCAACAGATGCCTGCCAACGCGGCCGGCAACGCCGTGATGATGATGAAGGCGTCGACCCAGGATTGAAAGTTGACGACGATCAGGAGGTAGACCATGACGATCGCCATCCCCAGACCGGCGCCCAACTGGATGAAGGAAGATCGCATGGTTTGCGTCTGTCCCAGGATTGCCACAGTAGTACCCCGTGGCAGCTCGGGGCGGATCTCGTCGACCAGGTGTTCGATATCGCCCGACACGCCGCCCATGTCCCGATCCTGCACGCTCACATAAATGTCCGTCGCGGGCGCCAGATTATAATGCGTGGATACCGCCGGCTGCGTCGATGGCGTGACCGCGACCAGGTTGCTCAGCAGCTGCGAGCCGCCCGACGCGAGCGGCGCCCCTGCCGGCCGCACGGGGATGCGCAGCAACGCATCCAGGCTGTCCACGGTATATTGCGGGGATTGGACCGTCACGTTGTAGACCACGCCGTTCGACGAGTTGAGCCACAAATTGGGCGACGTCTGGGAATCGCCGGCCGTGGATACCAGCAGATTCTGCGTGAGATCGGTGGGGCTCAGTCCGAGCTGCTGCAGCTGGCTCCTGTCCATCGCCAGCGAGACCGTCGGCAGGTCGAGGCGCTGGTGGATATGGCTGTCCACCGCGCCCGCCACCCGGCGGATGCGCTTCAGGAGCTTGGCGGCCGCCGCATAGTTCGCATGCAAATCGGGGCCGACGAACTGTACGTCGATCGCCGCCGGCAGTCCGAAATTCAGGATCTGCGTCACCATGTCGGCGGGCTGGAAGAAGAACTCCGTGCCGGGGAACGCCTTCGGCAATTCGCGACGCATCTGCTCGATGTAGCCCTCCGTCGGCGCATGGCCCGGATTGAGCGACAGCTGGAACTCACCCTCCCACGCACCAAAAACGCCCGAATTCCCGTATACCAGGTTGATGCCGCTGTATGGCACGCCGAGATTGTCCAAAACGGTGCCGAGGTCGCGGGGCGGCACGATGCGCCGGATGACGGCCTCGACCTCGTCGGCGACGCGTGCGGTCTCCTCGATGCGGGTTCCCGTGGGCAACCGCATGTGAAGCCGGATCTGACCGGCGTCAACACCCGGAAAAAAGTCCCGGCCGAGAACGAAGGCGAGGCCGCAGGACAGGACGCAGAAGGCAAGGAACAGCGATCCGAACAGCCTCCGGTTCGCGAGGGCCGCACCCAGAACCGTGACGTAGGCACCTCGGACGATCTCGAAGCGTGCGTCGAAGGCCCGATACACCCGTTGCAGCAGACTGGAAGGTGCCGCCGGCTTGCCGGCATGATCCGTCATCAGCATGACGAGCGTCGGGACCAGGGTGCGCGACAGCACGTACGACGCCAGCATCGCAAAGACCACCGCCTCCGCCAGCGGCGCAAACAGAAAGCGTGCGACTCCCGAGAGAAAGAACATGGGCACGAAGACGATGCAGATGCACAGCGTCGACACCAACGCGGGCACCGCGATTTCGCCGGCGCCTTCCAGGATCGCCTTGTGCAGATCCGAGCCCATATGCATGTGCCGTTCGATGTTCTCGATGGTCACGGTCGCATCGTCGACCAGGATGCCCACCGCCAGCGCGAGGCCCCCGAGCGTCATGATGTTGAGGGTCTCACCGGTGATATACAAGGCGATGATCGACGAGAGAATCGACAGCGGAATCGAGACGGCGATGATGCAGGTGCTGCGCCAATTGCCGAGGAACAACAGGATCAGGGCCGCCGTCAGCCCTGCGGCGATCAACGCCTCCCGCGCCACGCCGGAGATCGCCGCTCGCACGAAGGTCGACTGGTCGAACAACGGAACGATCTTCAGGTCCTTCGGCAGCCCCTGCTGCAGGACCGGCAGCGTGGCCAGCAGGCCGCCGACGATGTCGAGCGTGGACGAGCCGCCGTTCTTGATGACGGACACCAGGACGCCGCGCTGGCCGTTCTGCCGCACGATGTTGGTCTGCGGCGAAAAGCCGTCGCGCACGTGTGCGACCTCGGACAGGTACGTGGTGGCCCCGGCTCGCGTCGCAACCGGAATAGTATTGAGCCCCGCGACGGTCGCCGGTGAGCTATTCGTGGCCAGCGCGAACTCGGTCGCACCCAGCTTGGCCGTGCCCGAGGGTAGCACCAGATTTTGGGAATTCACGGCATTCACGACGTCGGTCGGCGTCAATCCCTTCGCCAGCAGCGCGGCCATGTCGATGTCCACGGAAATCACGCGCTGCTTGCCGCCAAAGGGCCACGGGATGGCTGCGCCGGGGATGGAAACCAGTCGCGGCCGGAGGAAATTCACGGCGACGTCGAAAAGCGCCTGTTCAGGCAGGGTGGGGCTCGACAGTCCCAGCTGGATGACCGGTATGCTCGAGGCGGAATACTTGAGAATCAGCGGCGGCAGTATTCCCGGCGGCATCTGGCGCAGCTGAGTCTGTTCGATGGCAACGACCTGCGCGATCGCGGTCGGGATGTTCGCTCCGGGCTGGAAGAATATCTTCGTGACGGATATGCCGTTCAGCGACTGGGACTCGATGTGCTCGATGTCGTTGACGGTGGTCGTCAGGCTGCGCTCGTGGACCGACGTGATGCGGTCGCCGACCTCCTGCGCCGACAGCCCCGTGTAGTACCAGACCACGCTGATCACTGGAATGTTGATCTCGGGAAAGATGTCCGTCGGCATCTTCAACAGGACCAGGGGGGTGGCGAGCAGGATCATCAGCGCCATCACCAGGAAGGTGTAGGGACGCCGCAGGGCAACTTGAACGATCCACATCCCTACAAAACCTCTTTGCCGCTCCAGGAGCACTGACCTTGCAAGCAACGACGGCCTTCCCAGCAGCCCTAGACCGGCTCGGGGACTGGCATGCCGACTTCGTCAGTGGGGTGGCGCGCTCTGGACCCGGGCAACAAAGGTCCGGTCTTCACCGCGACATGATTGCAGTCACAGACCGGACATACTTGCCCATACGGGGCGCGAAATCAACATGACCTGGGTCTGCGGAGGGTCGCACCGTACCACCGCCAACGGGCACGCAGCCGGTCCCACGGGCCCAAGCGGAGCGCTTAAGTTTGCGTCATTTACAACGCGGCGCTTGCAAAAGACGCCCGGCCCGGCAAAGATTGGAGGGTCTGCAACGAGACACCGGAACCGGGCTAAGTGTTTTGTTAGTCCCATGAGGTTCGGTTCCGGCTCCGTTGAGCCGTCGGGGCCATTGCATCGCAGCGGCCGGCCACTGCGGCCCCGCCTGATGCCGAAAACTCCCTCCGCATCGAACTTATGGGCCGCCTCGGGATCACTATCCTTCCAAGACCCGCTCCAGGGCATACACAAATAATGAACCTCTTAAGGACCGAAGGAACGACATGAACAAGCTATACGGCATCGCCGCCTGCGCCTCGCTGCTCATCGGCTGCACCGGAGGCCCCGACGCCTCCGCGACGAAGAGCCCCGCGCCCCCGGCGCCGGCGCCCGTTTCGGGACTCGACCGGCAGTACTTCGACGACTCCGTCCGCCCGCAGGACGATTTCTACCGGCACGTGAACGGCAAGTGGCTCGCCAGCATCGAGATTCCGCCGGACAAGGGAAGCTACGGCGCGTTCGACAAACTGCACGACAATTCCGAGATTCAGCTCCGCGGGATCGTGGAGGGACTCCAGCAAGCGGGCGCAGACGCGGATGAAGACGGGAAAAAGATCCGGGATCTTTACGCGGCTTTCCTGGACGAGAACGCCATCGAGACTGCCGGTCTCAAGCCGCTCGATGGCGAGTTTGCGAGGATCGACGCGCTGCGCGGGAAACAGGACATTGCCGCGCTTATCGCGCATTTGCATGCCATCGGCGTGACGGCGCCGTATGCGCCGAACGTGCATCTGGACGCCAAGGATTCAACGAAGTACGTCTTCGATCTGTCCCAGGACGGATTGGGCATGCCGGACCGAGACTACTATCTACTAAACGACGAGAAGCTCAAAAAGGCCCGTACCGCTTACGCAGGCTACGTGCAGAACATGCTGTCTCTGGCGGGCGTTCCTTCGGCCGCCGGCGATGCGAGACAAATCGTGGCCCTCGAGACCGAATTGGCGAAGGTGCAATGGACCCAGGTGGCCAATCGCGATCCCATCAAGACCTACAACAAGGTCGAGATCAAGGACCTGCATGCGCTGGCGCCTGCCTATGACTGGGACGCCTACCTCGTCAATTCCGGGGTGAAAGGCAGGACGGATTATCTCGTCGTCAGCCAGCCGAGTTACATCAAGGGTTTCAACAAATTGCTGCAATCGACGCCGCTGAGTGTTTGGAAGGCCTACTTCCGGTGGCATCTGCTGAACGATTTCGCCCCTTATCTCCCGAAGCGCTTCGTGGACACGCGTTTCGCTTTCTACGGGACCGCCCTGCGCGGAATCCCGCAAAACCGCCCGCGGTGGAAGCGCGGTATCGCGCTGGTCGAGGGTTCGGTCGGTGAAGCCCTGGGCAAGCTATACGTTGCGAAGTTCTTCCCCCCCGAATCCAAGGCCCGCATGGATCGCCTCGTCCAAAACCTGCTCGCGGCCTACAAGGCGGACATCGACTCCCTCGATTGGATGAGTCCCGAGACGAAGCAGAAGGCCCAGGCCAAGCTCGCAAAGTTCACGCCGAAAATCGGCTATCCCAAGCGCTGGCGCGATTACGCGGCGCTGCAGATTTCGCGGGATGACCTCATCGGAGACGTCATTCGTGCCAGTACTTTCGAGTACAACCGGAATCTCAACAAGCTGGGCAAGCCGATCGATCGCGACGAGTGGGACATGACACCCCAGACAGTCAACGCCTACTACAACCCCGAGATGAACGAGATCGTGTTTCCGGCGGCCATCCTGCAGCCGCCGTATTTCGACCTGAAGGCGGACGATGCCGTCATTTACGGCGGCATCGGCGCGATCATCGGCCACGAGATCAGTCATGGCTTCGACGATCAGGGCAGTCAATACGATGGCGACGGCAACTTGCTGGCGCCCCCGGGTTGGTTCACACCCGACGACCTCGCCAAGTTCAAAGCGCGAACCCACGCGCTGGTGGAACAGTATTCCGCCTATGAGCCCGTGCCCGGCTATCATCTCAACGGCGAACTCACGCTGGGCGAAAACATCGCCGACAATTCGGGGCTAGCCATGGCGTACAAGGCCTACCGGTTGTCCCTCGAGGGGCATACGGCCCCGGTGATCGACGGCATGACCGGCGACCAACGCTTCTACGCCGGCTGGGCCCAGGCGTTTCGCGGCAAAACCCGCGAAGACCAGGAGATCGTGCGCATTAAAACCGACCCGCATTCGCCCTTCTCCGTTCGCGGAACCGCGCCTGAGATGAATCAGACCCCCTTCTATGAGGCTTACGGAATCAAGGACGGCGATAAGATGTTCCTCGCGCCGCAGAAACGAGTGACACTCTGGTAGACTTTTGCGGGTAAATGCCGGCTTAGCACAGTGGTAGTGCAACGGTTTTGTAAACCGTAGGTCGGGGGTTCGAATCCCTCAGCCGGCACCAGCCCCTCTTCCAGAGACTTCCACTGACTTCCACCCGACCGCCGAAATGCGCTGTAATTCACGGCGTTTGACGTCCATTCGCGGCCATGAACGCGCGTTGACAGCCGGTCACGGGTGGGGGCATATTTGGGGGCATCCGCCCTTCTGCAAACCCGCATGCCCCCACGATGCTGACCAACACCGCGATACGTTCGGCGAGGCCGCGCGACAAGGCGTACAAGCTGTTCGATGGAGGCGGCCTGTACATCGAAGTGACTCCGACCGGCGGCAAGCTGTGGCGCCTGAAATTTCGCCACGACGGCCGCGAGAACCGGCTGGCGCTGGGCGCGCATCCCGACACGACGCTGAAGCTCGCGCGCGAGCGGCGCGACGAGGCGCGCCGCCTGCTCGCAGCCGGCATTGATCCGGCCAGCCGTCGGCAGGCGGAGAAGCTCGCCACCGCAAACACGTTCGAGGCGGTGGCGCGCGAATGGCTGGCACTGCAGGAAAAGAAGCTCGCGCCGGCGACTTACGCCAAGGCCGTCTGGACGCTCGAGACCCTGGTGTTCCCGTACATCGGTTCCCGGTCCATCGCCAAGCTGGGCCCCGGCGACGTACTCAAGGTACTCAAGCGTATCGAGGGCCGCGGCACTCACGAGACCGCTCACCGCACCCGCCAGCGGTGCGCCCAGGTGTTTCGCTACGCCGTGCAGACCGAGCGCGCCGAACGCGATCCGACCGCGGACCTTAGGGGCGCGCTCGCGCCGGTCGTCTCCGAACACTTCGCGACGATCACCGAGCCTGGGCGCATTGGCGAGTTGCTGCGCGCCATCGACGGCTACACCGGGCATATCGTCACCGCCTATGCGCTTAAGCTCGCGCCGCTGGTGTTCGTGCGCCCCGGTGAACTGCGCCACGCCGAGTGGACCGAGTTCGACCTGGACGGCCATGAACCGCAGTGGCGTATACCGGCCGAGAAAATGAAAATGCGCGCGCAGCACCTCGTGCCGCTGTCCTCCCAGGCGGTGGCGCTGCTGCGGGAGTTGCAGCCCGTGACCGGGCGCGGCCATTACGTGTTCCCGTCCCTGCGGGGCGGCTCCCGGCCCATGAGCGAAAATACCGTGAACGCTGCGCTGCGGCGACTCGGCTATTCGACCGACGAGATGACCGGCCACGGCTTCCGGTCGCTGGCGTCAACGTGCCTGAACGAGCAGGGCTACCACCCGGACCTGATCGAGCTGCAGCTGGCCCATGCCGAGCGCAACCAGGTCAGGTCAGCCTACAACAAGGCGCAGCGTCTCCCTGAGCGACGCAGGATGATGCAGGCCTGGGCCGATTACCTGGACGGGCTGCGCGCGGGCGCCAATGTCGTGCCGATCAGGCGCGTGACTGGCTGATCCGTGACTTTCTTCACTACCCCAATGAGTAGCTTTTAGGCTACAATGTTAACTGTCAGCGTTCGCGAGTATCAGACGGCCGAGGGCAAGACCCCGCTCACCGACTGGCTGGACGGTCTACGGGATGGCACGACTCGCGCCCGTATCGTCGCCCGACTGGACCGGGTAAAGGCAGGGCTGCTTGGCGACTGGAAGAGTGTCGGTGGCGGGATCTGCGAGCTACGGATCGATCACGGCCCCGGATACCGTGTTTACTACGCGCAGGAAGGGAAAGTGCTCATCCTGCTGCTTTGCGGTGGTGACAAGAGCACACAGACGAAGGATATCGAAACAGCCCATGCGTACTGGAAAGATTACAAAGCCCGAACCCCCAAGCCGCCCGTTCCGCGCAGAGGACCACCTGCGAAGCGAGGCCGAAGTCGCCGCATACATTGAAGCCATGCTCGAGGACGGGGACGCGCGCGCCATACCGGTCGCGCTACGCACAGTCGCCGCCGCTGTTGGCGGTATGGCCGCACTGGCGGAGAAGACCGGGCTTTCTCGCGAGACTCTGTACCGGACCCTGTCGGCGAACGGCAACCCCCGACTCGACACTCTCACAGTGATCCTGGCCGCATTCGGGCTGCGCATGACCGTAAAGCCAGAGCGGAAAGTTCGGCCGCGCCGCGGGGCGCTGGGCACCGGGCCCCTGTCATCGCCTGACAATCGTTGATGCCCCGTCAATCCCGTCTTCTTGGTCATATTCTCGGCGTGACCGCACGTTAGCCCCAAGACATCATCAGGAAATCAGCGTTACGGGAGGTGTTGAGATGCTCGACGGACCGCTCGCTCCGGCCGGCAGCTGACTTCCTGTGGCGCGCGCGAGAACCCTGGCGCTACCCGCCCGTATTACCCGTGCCATCCTCATCCTGCGCGGTGCTTCTGGGAACCGGTCACAAACTGTGACCGGTTCAGGGCCTCGGTCTCGGCACGGGTGAGGTGGAACATGAAGTCCTCGGGGAAGCGCTCGGCGTTGCGCTTGACGGTCTGGTTGAGCGCCTTGGTGGGCACTCCGTAGAGGCCGGCCAGCTCGGCATCCAGAATGACCCGGTGGCCCACCGCGACCCCAGATTTCCGCCATTCGTCTTCACCAAGCACGGCGCCATCATGGCGGCCACCATCCTCAACAGCGCCCGAGCCGTCGAGATGAGTGTCTTCGTGGTCCGCGCCTTCGTCCGCCTGCGCGAGATCCTGGCCTCCAACTCCGCCCTGGCCCGCAAGCTTGATGAGCTGGAGCGCAAGTACAAGCACCATGAGGAGGCCATCACCGCCATCCTCTCGGCCATCCGCGAGCTCATGCACCCGCCGGCCACCAGGCGCCGGAGCATCGGATTTACCGCCGGCATCAAGTAACGCCGCCAGTCGCTTTGATGCAAACGGCAGCCGTCCGTCTATCCTGCAAACACTCCGAACAGTCTTGGCTTGAATCGCCGACGGCTGTTGCTTATTGACCCTCTCCGGCCGGTGACGACCGGCTGCTTAATGGAGGCACAATTCGACTCAATTGATTCACCGCCACTGTATTTGCGGCACGGGTTCCCATGG